>Ga0207878_100049_pt1 | contig 183891 bp, 152 predicted proteins | sample LinPmetageLP41_FD_184053 | JGI IMG/M metagenome (GOLD analysis project Ga0207878, IMG submission 184053) | Marine viral communities from the Pacific Ocean - LP-41 (SPAdes) | ecosystem: Environmental > Aquatic > Marine > Oceanic | place: Pacific Ocean | collected 2010-08-27
GCGCCGCCGGCATCAACCCGTTCGATCACGGCAGTGCCAAGTACACCGACATCATGAAGACCCAGTCGCTCAAGATGGCGCTGGACAAGTACGGCTTCGATGCCGCCTTCGGTGGCGCGCGGCGCGACGAGGAAGCCTCTCGCGCCAAGGAGCGCGTCTACTCGTTCCGCGACAAGCACCACCGCTGGGACCCCAAGAACCAGCGCCCCGAACTGTGGAACCTGTACAACGGCAAGGTCAACAAGGGCGAATCGATCCGCGTCTTCCCGCTCTCCAACTGGACCGAGCTGGATATCTGGCAGTACATCTATCTGGAATCGATTCCCATCGTCCCACTGTACTACTCCGCCCCGCGCCCCGTGGTCGAGCGCGACGGCATGCTGGTGATGGTCGACGACGAACGTCTGCCACTGGAGCCGGGCGAAGTGCCCGAGGAAAAATGGGTGCGCTTTCGCACGCTCGGCTGCTACCCGCTCACCGGCGCGGTGGAATCGACAGCCGCCACGCTGCCCGAGATCATTCAGGAGATGCTGCTGACGCGCACCTCGGAGCGCTCCGGGCGCGCCATCGACCGCGATCAGGTTGGGAGCATGGAGAAGAAGAAGCGGGAGGGGTACTTCTGACGCCGAACTACGAGCTACGAGCTACGAGCTACGAAAAGGGATTGCGAACTGACGGCGATCCCTGTCGGCATCTTCCTGAACTGTCCATTCAACCCATCAAGCTTGCGCGACCTGCTCGAAGCTCGCGTCTCGAAGCTCGCGTCTCGAAGCTCGCAGCGCTCGTGCTCCGAATGCCTAAAAGGGGAACACCGTGTCACATGCATCACCGATGATCTCGGAAAATATCGAAGCCTATCTCAAAGAGCACGAGCAGAAAGACCTGCTGCGCTTCATCACCTGCGGCAGCGTCGACGACGGCAAGTCGACGCTGATCGGGCGCCTACTGCACGACTCCAAGATGATCTACGAAGATCAGCTCGCCGCGATCACCCAGGCCTCCAAGACCAGCGGCACCACCGGCGACAAGGTCGATCTGGCGCTGCTGGTCGACGGCCTGCAGTCGGAGCGCGAGCAGGGCATCACCATCGATGTCGCCTATCGCTTCTTCTCCACCGACAAACGCAAGTTCATCATCGCCGACACCCCGGGCCACGAGCAGTACACCCGCAACATGGCCACCGGCGCCTCGACGGCCAGTCTCGCGATCATCCTGATCGACGCGCGCCACGGCGTGCAGGTACAGACGCGCCGCCACAGCTTCATCGCCGACCTGCTGGGGATTCAGCATCTGGTGATCGCCGTCAACAAGATGGACCTGGTCGACTACTCGCAGACGCGTTTCGACGAGATCGTCGCCGAGTATCGCGAATTCGCCGAAAAGCTCGATGCCAAGGACATCCGCTTCGTCCCCCTGTCGGCGCTGGACGGCGACAACGTCGTCAATCGCAGCGAACACATGCCCTGGTACCAGATAGACGGTGTCCCGGGTCCCGCCATGCTCGAGCTGCTCGAGAGCGTCGAAGTGGCCCACGACGCGAATCTCTCCGACCTGCGTCTGCCGGTGCAGTACGTCAACCGGCCCCATCTCGACTTTCGCGGCTACTGCGGCACGCTCGAAGCCGGCATCCTGCGCCCCGGCCAGGCGGTCAAGGCGCTGCCGTCGGGCAAGTCGTCGACGGTCGCGCGCATCGTCACCTTCGACGGCGATCTCGAAGAAGCGTACCCCGGCCAGGCGATCAGCGTGACGCTGACCGACGACATCGATATTTCCCGCGGCGACTGGCTGGTGGCGGCGGACGCCGACGTCGCCCAGTCGAATGCACTGGCCGCCGACATCGTGTGGATGCATGACACCGCCCTCGAGCCGGGCCGGCTCTACGACTTCAAGATCGGTACCCAGGAGATCGCCGGCAAGATCGCCGCCATCGAGTATCAGATCGACGTCAACACGCTCGCGCATCATGACGCCGCCCACTTGCCGCTCAACGCCATCGGCCGCTGCCGCGTCGAGCTGACCGCCAGCGTGCCGCTGGACGACTACCGCAAGAGCCCGGGTACCGGCAGTTTCGTGGTGATCGATCGGCTGAGCAACGTCACCGTGGGTGCGGGGCTGATTCGCGGTGCCCTTGACGGCTCGGCGCGTCCTTCATCGTTGGGCGGCGAGGTCGATTGGCCGGCGTTCGAGGTCGAATTCAACGCATTGATCCGCAAGCACTTCCCGCATTGGGAGGCGAAGGATGTAAAGCAGCTCTTCCAAAATTAGCGTTGTTTGATGTATGTTAATGTAACAGAATGAGTTGACGCCACTCCTGGGAGTGGCGTTCTCTTTTCCGCAATTTGCAACGGATATGCGTTTTCAGTTGGCCGTTCCTCGCCCTGGCCTGCCGGGACGAGGTCGTGACTATCGTGCTTGGATGCTCGCTGCGGGTAGAGCAATTTGGCCGAAGCCACAGACCGAGGTAGATATGACGACGATCGTATGGGATGGGACGACATTGGCGACGGATTCGCTGATTAGTGTCAATGGATCGACATACAACCATGCGCAAAAGCTGTTTCGACTCGACAATGGCGAATGGGTCGCCTTCGCTGGCGAGCAGCAGGGCTGGTGGGAAGTGATGGAGTGGCTCAATGCCGGCGCCCCCCGGAATGCCAAGCCCCACGTCAGCCGCATTGAAATGATTATCGTCGGCCCTGACGGCGTTTTCGAAATGTTCGATCGCCTGGTGCGCATACCGGTCAGCGGCCCCGTGGCCTATGGCACCGGCTGGAAATGGGCATTGGCCGCCATTGATCACGGCAAGAATGCCGTCGCTGCCGTTAAATATGCCGCTACGCGGGATCACGATACGGGTGGCGAGGTCCAGACCGTCACGCCTCGAACGATGGCCGCCGTGTCTTTCAATGACATGGTGAGAGAGGCTGAATCCAGCCCGGCCTAGAGGTGCCGTTGATAACATTCAGCGGAAGAGGCGTGGCGATTTTCAGCTTGATGCTTATCATTAAGCCTATCAGCGCATTTGATCCTTCAGGAAAAGCCTCTGCATCGGCAGAGCTGCCATGGCGTAGTGTCTGTTTCGCTGCGCCATGAGGTCGAAAGCGTCCGTGCGTCTCGTTCCAACAGGATGATTGGCATGCAACAGGTTAATTGGCAACTCGACGGTATCGTGTCCCAGCTACGCGTCACTCGCGAACAATGGCGCGCCCAGAACGGTCGGGAGAAAGAAAAGGGTTGTCGTGAGTTGCCATCGCGACATCGCATTCGGGAAACACTGGAGCTCTTGAGTGGGGCCATCTTTCCCATGCGTCTGGGGCCTTCCGATCTACGCAAGGAGAGCGAGGACTTCTACGTCGGCCACACGCTGGATCGCGCGCTCAATGCGCTACAGGAGGAAGTATTGCTCGAGCTGCGCTATATGGCGCGGCTCAACGGCGACAAGGAATCCGAGCATCAAGTGGCCGCGACGCAGATCATCCAGGGGTTCGCGGACAACCTGCCGAGCCTGCGTCGACGCCTCGACGACGATGTCATGGCTGCCTATCATGGCGACCCGGCGGCGCGCAGCGTCGACGAGGTTCTGCTCTGCTATCCTGGCGTCCACGCCGTGATCTACCATCGCATCGCGCACTATTTCTATCAGGCCGGCGCCGTGCTGGTGGCACGGATCATCGCCGAACTGGCGCATTCCGACACCGGCATCGACATTCATCCCGGCGCTCAGATTGGCGAAGGCTTCTTCATCGATCATGGCACCGGTGTGGTGATCGGCGAAACCGCGATCATCGGTAACCGTGTACGCCTCTACCAGGCGGTGACGTTAGGCGCCAAGCGCTTCCCGGCGGATGAAAAAGGGCGCCTGGAAAAAGGCTTGCCGCGCCACCCCATCGTCGAAGATGACGTGGTCATCTACGCCGGGGCGACGATCCTCGGCCGTATCACGGTAGGCAAGGGGGCGATCATCGGCGGTAACGTCTGGCTCACCTGCAGCGTGGAGCCAGGCCGCAACATCACCCAGGCCAATACCCAGAGCGGGCCGTGCCCCTGAGGAAGTGGGAACGAACGTTGGATCACGACGCGCGGCTCTAGCCGCGCGTCGTCGTTTGGAAGGCTCTCCTCATCGCTTCCGGGATTGGCCAACGCATCGTCAGAGCGGATCAAGGTCGGTATAGTGAGCGCGCCTTCCACGTCGAGATGACCCATGCAGAACGATTCCATGACGAGAACGCGCTGGCAGCACTGGCGTGACATGAACCGACAGGTTTGGCGTTTGGGCCTTATCGGTGTCGTGACGCTGGCCCTGATGCGCTTGGCGTTGTGGCAACTCGAGGCACCACCTTCGCTGGATGTACCAACCGGCGAGATTGGCAGTGCGTTCTGGATGGGATTGCGCTTCGATGCCAAGATCATGGCCACGCTTCTCGGTCCCTGGCTGCTGCTGGCGACCGCGCTGCTGCCGCTGCCACGAATCGTCATCGCGACATGGCGCCGTCTGTGGCTGGTCTGGGCCATCGTGATCATGGTGCTGGTCAATCTGCTGGCATTGATCAACCACTTCTACTTCAGCTTCTATCAGGGCCCGATCAACGCGTTGATCTTCGGCCTGTTCGAGGATGACACCCAAGCGGTACTGCAGACCATCTGGAGCGATTATCCGGTACTGCCTCTGCTGGTCGTGTTGATCGGCATGACGGGGACTCAGATCGCGTTGATGCGCCGTGGTCACCGCCGTCAGCGGCGTCGACTCGGCTGGCGTCGGGCAAGCGTTCTCGCTGTCGTTTCGCTGGTCGCGCTGGTCGGGCTCGGGAGAGGTAGCCTGGGCGCGTTTCCGTTGCGCGAAATGCACATGGCGGTATCGTCCAATGCCTTCGTCAATGATCTGGTACCCAGCGGCCCGCAGGCATTCTATCTGGCCTGGGGGGAGCGCGAGGTGAGTCAGATCGATGACGATCCGCGCTCGGGATTGAAGCGTTATGGTTTCGCCACGCCGATGGAAGCGGCGTCGGCGCTGGGCTGGTCCGGGCTGGACACCCCGCAGGCCGTATCCGACCATATGACCGAGAAGACACCTGCCATCGCCGCCGCAGAACGACGCCCCCCGCACGTGGTGGTCAGCTTGATGGAGAGTTGGGGGCGTCCCCCGCTGGATTTCGACGACCCCGAACACAACGATCTTTTGGGGCGTTTACGGCCGTGGCTGGAAAAGAAGGCCGACTACTTCCCCCATGCCTTGTCCTCCGGTAACGGCACCCATCCGAGCCTGGAAGGACTGCTCTTCGATACGCCGATCACGCCGCTGACCCAGGGGCGCTACGGCTATCGGCGGTACTCCACTTCTGCGGTCGCGCCCTACGAGCGTGCGGGTTATCACACCGTATTCCTCACGTCTGGCTCGGCACAGTGGCGCAACCTCGACGGCGCGCTCAAGCGTCAGGGCTTCGACGAAGTGTTGGGGGAAAATGCGATTCGGGAACGCTTTCCCGAGGCGCGCGGGAGTACTTGGGGCCTCTACGATGAGTGGATGTTCCGCTACGGTGAGGCGTTGCTGAAAGAGGCCGACGCCAAGGGGGAAAAAGTGTTGCTGGTGATGCTGTCGATCACCAACCATCCGCCCTACGAGATTCCCGAGAGTTACACCCCCGCGCCCCTGGGTGTTTCGCGTCTCGGCGACACGCTGGCAGCCTCGACCGAATTGGGCGCCTCGATTCTCGAAACCTATCAATATGCCAACGACAGCATGGGCGGATTCCTCGACGACCTCGAGGCGTCCGGGCTCATGGATCATACGCTGTTCGCGGCGACCGGCGATCATAACACCCGCTCGCTGATGAGCTATCCCGACTCCCGGGATCTGTTCGATCAATTCGGCGTGCCGATCCTGATGTGGGTGCCTCCGGCGTATCGGGATGGCGGCAAAGCGCAGATCGACGATTGGACCAGCCATCGCGACATCTTCCCTACGCTCTGGGCGCATTCGCTCTCGGAAGCCCAGGTACCCTGGGGTGGGCGTGACCTTTATACGCCGATGACGTCACCCATGGCGCTGACCTTCAACTATCAAGACGGCGGGGAAGGCGTGATGGTGAGCAAGGCCGGCGCGGTGACGAATCTCGCCGACCCGACCTACTATCGCTGGTCGAACGCGTTGCTGCATGCCGAAGCGACACCCTCCGACGCGCTGCGCGAACAGGCGCGTCGCGCCCAGGCTCGCGTGGGTCTGGAAGATTGGCGAATTCGGCGCGAGGCGCTTGCCACGCCAGAAGCGGCCAGCCCCTGAGCGCGCCGGTTGGCGGGCGATAATGCCATGAACATGGCGATTCGCCCGGGCCGGCGCATTCAACGCGATCGCGGCCTCGGGTGGTCAATCCGCTACTGGGGCTTACGAGCAATGAGCGTGGCACGGCGAGGGGCAGGGTGCCCCTCGATAGTCAGGCTTCGGTCTTGTGGATCGAGAAAGTCGGCCAGTGAATGGAACGTCATCCACTCGGTCGAGCGCTGCTCGTCGAGGGTGGTGACCGTCTCGTCGACGCAGCGGATGGCCTCGAAGCCACAGCGTTCGAGCCAGTGAGCCAGTGCTGTCGATGAGGGCAGAAAGTAGACGTTGGGCATGCTGGCGTAGCGCTCGCCGGGCATGAAGACCGTCTGCGCGTCGCCCTCGACCACCAGGGTTTCCAGTACCAGTTCGCCGCCCGGCACCAACGTATCCTTCAACTGGAGTAGATGATCCAGCGGTGAAGGGCGGTGGTAGAGCACGCCCATCGAAAACACGGTGTCGAAGACGGCGAGTCTTTCGGGTACGTCTTCGATTCCGACGGGCAGGAAATGGGTGCGATAGGCGTCTGCGTCACCCACGAAGTGGCGCACGGCATGGAATTGATAGTAGAAACGCGGCGAAGGGTCGATCACCAGCACGAACGCGGCGCCGGCGCCCGCCATGCGCCAGGCGTGATAGCCGTTGCCGCCACCGACATCGAGAATCCGGCGCCCGGCGAGCGGCGAAAGATGCGGCGCGACACGCTGCCATTTCCAGTCCGAGTGCCACTCGGTAGCGATGTCGATATCGCCGAGACGGTAGGGGCCCTTGCGCCATGGCATCAGGATCTTCAGCAGATTCTCGCAGCGCCTGCGCTCGGCATCGCTCAGCTCGAGTTCGACGCTAACGCTGTCGGTTTGCAGATCCACGTTGCGTGCTGCTGGCAACGCCGGCAATTTGGCCACCGCCTTTTCCCACGCTGGCAGGTCGCCGTGGCGGCGTCGATCGAGCCCGCGCGCCAGTTGCTCGGGAAGCTGCGCCAGCCAGCGAGTCAGACCCTGTTCGAAAAAGGCGAGGTAAAGCCGGCGTTCGGCATCCTTGAGCGTATCGGTCGTCGTATCAGACATCCTTGATCACGGCCTCGCCTTCGGCCTTTGGCTTGCCTTCGAACGTTGCCTTGTCCTTGAAAGCAATCAGAGAGGCAAAGTTGAGATACTGGAACCAGGTCGTCACCCGCGAGAATCCGGCCTGAGTCAGTCGCTCATGGTGTGCGGGTAGGGTATCCGGCACCAGCACATTCTCGAGCGCGGTACGCTTCTGGCTAATCTCCATGTCGCTGTAGCCGTTGGCGCGCTTGAAGTCATGATAGCGCTCGACCAGCCAGGCATTCTCCTGTTCGTCGGCCGCGACGATCTTCTCCGACAGCACCAGAATGCCGCCGGGCTCCAGCGCCGAATAAAGCTTGGCGATGACCGCATCGCGATCCGCTGGCGGCAGGAACTGTAGCGTGAAGTTGAGTACGATCATGCCGCTGGGACGATAGTCCAGATGACGGATGTCCTCCTCGAGGAACTGAATCCGGTGAGCAGGACTCTCCGCCTCGGCGATCTCTCTGGCCCGCGCGATCATCGTCGGGGAGAGATCGACACCGGTCAGTTCGAAGGCGTCGGCGGGTAGGCGCCCGGCCAGCGCCAGACCGACGGCCCCCAGCGAGCAGCCCAGATCGTAGACGTGGGCGCCATGGCGCAGGTGGCGTTCGGCGATGACACCGAACATGCCGAGAATCTGGCCGTAGCCGGGAATCGAACGCCGGACCATATCCGGAAAGCAGGCCACGACCCGCTCGTCGAACGAGAAACTTGCCACGCGATCGAGGGGTGTCGAAAAGATGGCGTCACGGTAAGATGCGTCAATCATTGCCGAAAGATATTCTTAATTGGGAGAGCGTGAGGCGAACGGAACGCGTGGGATACGCCCGTTTTAGTCACGGTGTACGTTAGCCACAGTGTACGTTTTGCGCCTCTCCGCTGCACGTGACAAGGAGAGCAATAGATGTCGATTCGTGAGACCCAGGCATGGAAAGCACTCGAGCAGCAGCTCGAAGAGGGCATGCGGGATGTTCATCTGAAGACCCTGTTCCAGCAATCGCCGCGCTTCGACGAATTCTATCTGGAAGCCGCGGGCATTCAGATGGATCTGTCCAAGCAGCGCTGGACGACGGAAGTGCGGGAACGGTTGCTCTCTCTGGCGCGGGAGGCGGGCGTGCCCGACGCGATTCAAAGACTACTGTCGGGAGAGCGGGTCAATCGCACTGAGGATCGCCCGGCGCTGCACACGGCACTGCGCCTGCCTCGAGATGCCGAACTCGAGGTCGAAGGTGTCGACGTGGTCAATGAAGTGCACGCCACGCTCGACAAGATGGAGACGCTGGTCAACAAGCTGCTGAACGGCCAGTGGCGCGGTGCAACCGGCAAGCCGATCACCGATGTGGTCAATCTTGGTGTCGGGGGCTCGGACCTGGGGCCGCTAATGGTGACCTCGGCGCTGACCGATTTCGAGCCCGACGACGGCTTCGAGGTATCGGCGCATTTTGCCTCGACCATGGATGGCTCGCAGTTGGCCGACTTTCTGAGTTGGCTCAATCCCGAGACGACCCTGTTCATTCTGTCCTCGAAGTCCTTCGGTACCATCGACACGCTGTCGAACGCCTCCACTGCGCTCGACTGGATTGCGACCCGCCTGGGTTGCGACGAGTCACTGATCAAGCGCTTCCATTTCGTCGGCGTCTCCACCAAGCCCGAGAAAATGACCGAATGGGGTATCGATCCGGCCAACCAGCTGCTGTTCTGGGATTGGGTCGGCGGTCGCTACTCGCTATGGAGCGCAATCGGGTTACCGATCGCCATTCGCGTCGGCATGGAAAACTTCCGTCAGATGCTGGCGGGTGCCCATGCCATGGACGAACACTTCCGGACCGCCGACCTGGCCGAAAACCTGCCGGTGCAGCTGGGCTTGATCGGTATCTGGAACGCCAACTTTCTCGATATTCGTTCTCATGCGGTACTGCCGTACGATGGGCGCCTCAAGCACTTGCCGGGGTACTTCCAGCAGCTGGAAATGGAGTCCAACGGCAAGTCGGTTACCAACGACGATGAAGTGGTCGACTACTCTACCTGCCCCGTGATCTGGGGCGAGATCGGGCCCAACGGTCAGCACGCGTTCTACCAGCTGCTGCACCAGGGTACCCAGCCGGTGGCCTGTGACTTCATCGCGCCGGTCAATCGCTACAACGACGTCGAAGACGAACGCTTTCGAGACGACCTGATGGCCCAGCATCGGCTGGCGTTGGCCAACTGCTTCGCCCAGTCGCGTGTGTTGATGCTTGGCGACGATGCGGTGAAGTCCGAGAGCACGCCGCCCAGCTACAAGCGCTATCGTGGTAACCAGCCGTCTTCAACGCTGATGTTCGATAGTCTCAACCCGGCCACGCTGGGCGCATTGGTTGCGCTCTACGAGCATAAGGTGTTCGTGCAGGGCGTGATCTGGGATATCGATTCGTTCGATCAGTGGGGCGTCGAACTGGGCAAGAAGATCGCTACCGAGACTGAAGAGATCATCGCGACGCAGAAGGGGCTGGATACGCTCGACGATTCCAGTCGCGGGTTGATTGAGGCGATCTGGAAGGGTCAGGAATCCCGGTGATCTATCGATACCCCAAGCGCCGCGCGTATCGAGCGACCTGCGTCGAACGCTCTCTGTTGAGCCACCTGCGTTGAAGAGCCTATGTTGAGAGAGTCAGCACCGGTGGTCCGGCCGGCCAAGGCGCTGCTGTACCTGCACGGTTTCAACAGCAGCAGTGCCTCCCCCAAGGCTCGGTTGGTCAAGGCGGCCTGTGAGACGCTGGCACGGCACGAGGGGCGCTCCTTCGCGTGTCTGACGCCGGATCTGTCGCATCGCCCGAACGAGGCCTGGCAGCAGGCCGAAGCCGCGCTCGAGGCTCTGGGTCATGAGGACACGCTGCTGGTCGGCAGTTCCATGGGTGGCTTTCTGGCCACGCTGCTGGCGGAGCGCTACGGCCTACGCGCCGTGTTGATCAACCCGGCGGTTCAGCCCGCCCGTTTTGTCGCCGACTACCTGGGACAGACATTGGTCAACGACGCTTCCGGCGAGTGTTTCACCATCGACAGTAGCTATTTCGATCAATTGACCGCACTGCAATGGGAACGCATCGTGCACCCCTCGCGCTACCTTCTGCTGCTCGGCAGCGCGGACGAGACGCTGGACTGTCACGATGCGCTGCGCGCCTATGCCGGCAGCCGCACGCTGATTCATCCCGGCGGTGATCACAGTTTCGATGTCCTGCCCGAATACCTGCCGGCGCTCTTCGCCCACGGTGGCTGGCGCGTTCCGGTTCCATTCACGATGCCCTGAGACCATCCGAAGGCATTCCGCCGGCAAAAGCGATACTGGAAATTTGACCAGTGGTGTATCATCGTCTCGACTTCGACCATGCAATTTTGACCCTGCGACTTTGACCTTACAAACATGGCGAGACCCTGCATGACGCAATACAGCGCCAGTTCCATCGAGGTACTTTCCGGCCTCGATCCGGTCCGCAAGCGGCCGGGCATGTACACCGACACCACCCGTCCCAACCATCTGGTGCAGGAAGTCATCGACAACAGCGTCGATGAGGCCCTGGCAGGACACGCCAACGAGATTCGTGTCGTGCTCCTCGACGATGGGGGGATCGAGGTATCCGACGACGGCCGAGGCATGCCGATCGACGTGCATCCCGAGCACGGCGTGACCGGGGTGGAGCTGATCCTCACCCGGCTGCATGCCGGCGGCAAATTCTCGCAGTCGAGCTATCGTTTTTCCGGCGGCTTGCACGGTGTCGGCGTGTCGGTGGTCAACGCGCTGTCGACGCGCCTCGAGGTCGAGGTGTGCCGCGAGGGCAATCGCTACGGTATCGCGTTCGAGAAGGGCGAGAAGGTCGAGGAACTTTCGATTATCGGCAACTGCGCCAAGCGCGCCACGGGCACGGTCGTGCGTTTCTGGCCGGAAGTGGAGTACTTCGATAGTCCCCGGCTCTCGCTGCCGAAATTGAAACACCTGCTGCGCGCCAAGGCGGTGCTCTGCCCCGGTCTCAAGGTGGTGCTCAAGGAGTCCGACGGCGCCGAGAGCGTGTGGCAGTACGAAGACGGCCTGCGCGATTATCTGGCGCAGGCGATAGACGGTTTCGAAGTGCTGCCGGCATCGCCGTTCACCGGGCATTTCGAAGACGAGGAACAAGGCGTCGACTGGGCCATTCAGTGGTTGCCGGAAGGCGGCGAGCCGATACTCGAGTCCTACGTCAACCTGATCCCGACGCCTCTTGGTGGTACCCACGTCAACGGCTTTCGCAGCGGACTGCTCGAAGCGGTGCGTGAGTTCTGCGAATACCGCAGCCTGCTGCCGCGCGGTATCAAGCTGACACCGGAGGATCTGTGGGAGCGAGTGTCGTTCGTGCTCTCGATCAAGATGCTCGACCCGCAATTTGCCGGCCAGACCAAGGAGCGGTTGTCGTCACGCACGGTGGCGGGCTTCGTCTCCGGCGTAGTCAAAGACGCCTTCTCGCTATGGCTCAATCACCATATCGATCAGGCCGAACAGCTGGCCGAGCTGGTAATCAATGCCGCTCAGCGACGCCAGAAGAGCGCCAAGAAAGTGGCGCGCAAGAAGATCACCTCGGGGCCGGCCTTGCCCGGCAAGCTGGCCGACTGCTCCGGCCAGGATCCGGTGTCGAGCGAGCTGTTTCTGGTCGAGGGGGATTCCGCCGGCGGTAGCGCCAAGCAGGCGCGCAACCGCGAGACGCAGGCGATCCTGCCGCTGCGCGGCAAGATCCTCAACACCTGGGAAGTCGAATCCAGCGATATCTACAGCTCGCAGGAAGTTCATGACATCGCCGTGGCGATCGGCCTCGACCCGGTCAGCGAGGATCTCTCCAAGCTGCGCTACCACAAGGTTTGCATCCTCGCCGATGCCGATTCCGACGGCCTGCACATCGCCACGCTGTTGTGCGCGCTGTTCGTGCGCCACTTCCCGGCGCTGGTCGACGCGGGTCACGTCTTCGTCGCCATGCCGCCGCTGTATCGTATCGATCTGGGCAAGGAGGTCTTCTACGCCCTCGACGAGAGCGAGAAAGCCGCGACGCTCAAGCGCCTCGAAGGCAAGCGCGGCACGCCCAACGTGCAGCGCTTCAAGGGCCTGGGTGAGATGAGCCCGCTGCAGTTGCGCGAGACCACCATGGCCGTCGACACCCGGCGGCTGGTCCAGCTGACTCGCGAGCTCAACGACGGCACGCTGGAGATGATGGACATGCTGCTGGCGAGAAAGCGGGCAAGCGATAGAAAGAGCTGGCTGGAAGATTATGGCAACCTCGCCGAGATCGAGGTTTAAGCTCGAGCTACGAGCTACGAGCTACGAGCTACGAGCTACGAGCTACGAGCCGGGGTGGGTGGCGGGTGGTTTTCACGTTTTTCGCAGCTCGCGACTCGAAGCTCGTCGCTGGTGATTTAACGAGGGCGGCTTCCTCGACGCTGTCACGATGGTAAGCAACTACTAGGGTCACTTTGCTATGACCATGGATATTCAGGTGGCGGAGGGCGACGTCGAGCGCCTTTCGCTCAAGGAGTACACCGAGAAGGCGTATCTCGATTATTCGATGTACGTGATTCTCGACCGGGCGTTGCCGCATATCGGCGACGGCATGAAACCGGTGCAGCGGCGTATCGTCTATGCGATGCGCGAGCTGTCGCTCAATGCCAATGCCAAGTACAAGAAGTCGGCGCGTACCGTCGGTGATGTGCTGGGCAAGTTTCATCCCCACGGCGACAGCGCCTGCTACGAGGCGATGGTGCTGATGGCGCAGCCGTTCAGCTATCGTTATCCGCTGGTCGACGGGCAGGGTAACTGGGGTAGCCCGGACGATCCCAAATCGTTTGCTGCCATGCGTTATACCGAAGCCAGGCTGTCGCGTTTCTCCGAGACGCTGCTGGCGGAGCTGGGGCAGGGGACGGTCGACTGGACCCCCAACTTCGACGGCACCATGAACGAGCCGGCGGTACTGCCGTCGCGGCTTCCTCACGTGCTGCTCAACGGTGGCACCGGCATTGCTGTCGGCATGGCCACCGATATTCCGCCGCACAATGTGGTGGAGGTGGTCGAAGCGACCTGCCACCTGCTGCGCCAGCCCGACGCCAGCGTTGCGGACTTGATGCGATACCTGCCGGCGCCGGACTTTCCCACTGATGCGGAGATCATTTCGCCAGCGGCCGATCTGCGCAAGCTCTACGAAACCGGTCGTGGCTCGGTCAAGCTGCGCGCCCGTTACGAGCGCGAGGACGCCAATATCGTGGTCACCGCGGTGCCATATCAGGTCAGCGGGGCTAAGGTGCTCGAACAGATCGCCGCCCAGATGCAGGCCAAGAAACTGCCCATGGTCGCGGATCTGCGCGATGAGTCGACTCACGAGACGCCGACGCGCCTGGTCATCGAACCCCGCTCCAACCGTATCGATGCCGACGGGCTGATGGCGCATCTGTTCGCCACCACCGATCTTGAGAAGAATGTCCGCGTGAATCTCAACGTGATCGCGCTCGACGGCCGGCCGCGGGTTCTGGCGCTGAATGAGATGCTCGGCGAATGGCTGATCTTCCGCCGTACCACGGTGCGCCGGCGTCTGGAATACCGCCTCGGCAAGGTCGAGGATCGCCTGCACCTTCTCGAAGGTTTGTTGATCGCGTATCTCAACATCGATGAAGTGATCCGCATCATCCGCGAGGAAGACGAGCCCAAGCCGGCGCTGATGAGCGCGTTCGGCATCACCGATCGTCAGGCCGAAGCGATTCTCGAGCTGCGCCTTCGTCATCTCGCCAAGCTCGAAGAGATGAAGATTCGCGGCGAGCAGGATGAGCTCGAAGCCGAACGCAAACGTCTCAACAAGCTGCTGGGTTCCGAGGCCGCGATGACCGATCTGGTCGAGAAGGAGTTGCGCGAAGCGGCCGAGGCTTACGGCGATGCGCGTCGCTCGCCTCTGGTCGAGCGCAGCGAATCCAGGGCGCTTTCCGAGGTCGAATTGGTAGGTGCCGATCCGGTGACTGTGGTGCTGTCCGAAAAGGGCTGGATTCGTGCGGCTCGGGGCCACGACATCGACCCCGCAGGACTCTCCTATAAGGCGGGCGACAGCTTCCATCTGGCGGCGCGCGGGAAGACCAATCAGCCGCTGGTGTTGCTCGACGACAGCGGGCGCAGTTATACGCTAACCGCCCACAATCTGCCTTCGGCACGCGGTCAGGGTGAACCGGTGACCGGGCGGATCAATCCACCGGCCGGTTCATCCATGGTCGGGTTGATGCTCGATGTACCCAGCGCACGCTATCTGCTCGCCTCCGACGGCGGCTACGGCTTCGTCGCCAGGCTGGAGGATCTGTTCGGTAAGAACAAGGCGGGCAAGTCGGTGCTTTCGGTTCCCAAGGGGTGCAATGTGATGCCGCCCAAGGCGATCCCGGCGAGCGAAGATGTTCGGGTGGCGGCGGTGTCCAACGAAGGGCGTCTGTTGGTCTTCGCGCTGTCGCAATTGCCGGAGATGTCGAAAGGCAAGGGCAACAAGATGATCGACATCCCGGGTGCCAAGGCCGCGAGGCGAGAAGAGTTCGTGCGCGATCTGGTGCTGCTACCGGAAGGCGCGTCGCTGGTCGTACACGCCGGTAAACGCAAGCAGACACTGAAGAAGGCGGACCTCGAGTACTACACCGGCGAGCGCGGCCGTCGCGGCAGCAAGCTTGCGCGTGGGTTCCAGAAGGTCGATCGACTCGAGGTCGAGTCCTGAGCGAAGTCTGACACCGCTATCGGCCTTCGACGGGATCAGTCGATAACGGGTCATTGACGACAAGTCATTGATGACAGTCATTGATAAAAAGAGAGGGCGCCGCTCGGCGTCACGTGGGGAAAAGATGTCACAACGTTTTGTGGTGCGAGCCACCGGGCCCGCGCGGCCCGGCCAGACGGCTGCACTGGGTACGGCACTGGTCAGCGCCAATTGCCGCCTGCTGGATCTGAGCCAGCATGTCGCTTTCGGCGAAGTGACGCTGGAGGCGCTGGTCGAGACCGCCGACGATCTCGGTGCCATGTTACCGCAGGCCGGCGATGTGTTCGGGCTGGATTGCCGTGTCGAGAAGGTATCCGCTGAGAGCGAGGCGCTGTGGGCCGATGTCGCCAAGGATTCGCGCTGGATACTGACCATGATGGCGCCCACGCTGTCAGCGGAAGTGATGGCGGAAGTCGGCGCGCTGACGGCCGAACAGGGACTGATCATCGAGCGCGTGAAGCGCCTTTCTGCCGAGGGCCGGCTCGATGCGGCAGCCACGTCGGCAGACGCTAGTGCTTGTCTTGAATGGCGGCTCAGCGGCGCGGTACGCGACTCGACATCTCTACGCGAGAAAATCCTCGCGCTGAGCGATCGCTTCGGGGTCGATGTGGCGCTACAGCCAGCGAATCTATGGCGACGACATCGCCGACTGATCTGCTTCGATATGGATTCGACGCTGATCCAGGCGGAGGTCATCGATGAATTGGCACGGCGCCATGGCGTCTATAACGAAGTCGCTGCGATAACCGAGCGTGCCATGCGCGGCGAGCTCGACTTCCAGCAGAGCTTCCGCGAGCGCATGAGCAAGCTCGAGGGCCTTGACGAGTCGGTATTGGCGGAGATCGCCGAATCGTTGCTGCTGATGCCGGGGGTGGAGCGACTGATGTGCTATCTCAAACGTCTGGGTTACCGGACGGCGATTCTTTCCGGTGGGTTTACCTATTTTGCTCGCTACCTGCAGGATCGGCTGGGTTTCGATGAGATTCATGCCAACGAACTGGTGATTCGCGACGGCAAGGTCACCGGCGAGGTTCAGGAGCCGATCGTCGATGCCGAGCGCAAGGCGATGATGCTCCAGCAGATCGCCGAACGCGAAGGCTGGGAATTGGCCCAGACCGTGGCGGTTGGCGATGGGGCCAATGATCTCAAGATGCTGGCGGTGGCCGGTATGGGCGTGGCTTATCATGCCAAGCCGCTGGTTCGTCGTCAGGCGCAGCAGTCCGTATCCGCCACCGGTCTCGATGGGCTGCTCTATTTGCTGGGGTATTCAGAGTCGGATCTGGTTACCTTGCCGCCCGAGGATTGAAACGGATGAAACCGGTCGACCGCGCGGGATCGACCGGGGGCGCAAACTAAGCGGATCGGGATGCAGTTGAAGGAAAATGGGCGTTGACGACGGTCAAGTTCGTTTCCCCTGGGCCGATAACGAAAAGTTACATGGCTCCCGTCGTCTACTTTGCATCGGCGTCGTCCTGGCATCGGCGTCGTCATTAGCGCTTTTGCCATTCGTCATCAACGCTTTGCTATCAGCCCTTTGTCATTAGCCTGTGCCATTACGCACGCGTTATTGGAATCCTCATGTCCGACTCTGCTTCTACGGATGTCTATCATGCCAAAGCGATATGGGAATGGCTTGAGCCATTATGTCTCCAGGGTGGCGTCAATCTAGCGTTCAACGTCCCTGGCAGCGCCTCCTGGCCGGTCTTGCTGGATGATGCCGTCGTCGATCAGGCCTTGATCATCGATATATCGGCGGTGCCGGCGCTGGCGGAACCACTCGCCCGTGGCGATCGGTTTCATCTCATCGGTCATGTGGCGGGGGCGCTGGTTCGCACCTCTGTGCTAACGGTGACCGAACGCCTGGAAGAGACGCAGCGGCTACGGTTTCGCTGCACCTATCCCGAGTACATCAGCACCATTTATCGGCGCGACACCTTTCGTGCCCCGCTGCGCGCCGAGATGGGGGTTAAAACGCGACTCACGCTGGCAGTGGATGCGTCTGCCGTCGAAACTGAGATTCGCAATCTTTCGCTGGGCGGGTGCCTGCTCGCCATGCGACTGGCGGACGCCGTCGCGCTGATCCCCGAGCAGATTGTTGCCCTCGAATTGATTTTTCCCAATCAACAGCGCCTTGCGCTCAAGGGGCGTGTTCGTCATATACGCACCGATGACGACTGGAGCATGGCGTTGATCGGCTGTGAGTTCGATGAGTTGCCGATCGATAGCGAGCGATTTCTGTGGTACTGCATCAAGGAGATCGAGCGCGAGGGTGCGCGCAAGGCTTCGACTAGAGACAAGCCGCTCGAACCGTCCGTACTGTTCCTGTTGCCGCAGGGACGCCGGCCGCAGCCGGTCAGGTCGATCCTCACCGCCGAGACGCTTGCCGCGGGCGGTGACAATACGACCGCCCGACGACTGCGAAAAATCGCCGACTATCTCAATGCCCAGAGTCTGCAACTTCAGAACGGTGGCACGATTGCACCATCGTTGCTGTCTCGGCATGCAGATACGCTGCTATCGCTTGGCGCGCAAAGTCGTGAATCACTACTTTATGCGCTGGGATACCTCGAGTCGGAGCCCGTCTCGGTACAACATGCGCTGGCGGTGGCGATCCATGCCGTCGATCTAGCGCGCTGGCAGGGCCAGGACAATGATGTCCTGAAAGCGATCGCGGCCAGCGCCCTAGTGCACGATCTCGGCAAGGCGTCGCTGCCACCCGCGTTGCTGGAAAGTCGCGTAGCGCTGAGTGAGGCACAGCGCGCCGCGCTACCGGGACACGTTCACCAGATCAGCGAGCGGCTGGCCGAGTGCCGCTGGTTGTCGACGGAGATCGCCATGTCGGTGGTCGAACAGATCAATGAACGACTCGACGGCAGCGGTTATCCGCGTGGACTTCGCGCCGAGTCGATCGGTGATCTCGGCCGGATGGTTGCTGTGGTCGATGTCATCGATGCGCTGACGCGGCCGCGCGCGGACCGTGAGGCTTGGTCCTTGGTCGATGCCTATCGTCATGTGCTGGGTAGCGCCAACGTTCTCGACAATGTCTGGGCGCAACGCTACGTGAGGCTCTTCGGCGTCACGCCGGTGGGTTCGCTGGTGCGTTATGCCAGCGGCGCCTTGGCCTGGGTTCAACGTCTGGACGCGCAAGGTCGGCCGTCACAAGTCCATATGGTGCTCAATGTCAGTAGCCGCCATTGCCGTCTTGATATCGTGCTGGCACAGCACGATCTTGATCAGTTGGGCCGATTGGAAGGTGTGGTCAAGGCTAGCGACTATGGCTTGTCGCTGGGTGGCAACGCATCACGGTCGTCAGCCTGATTTATCTTCAGCAATTTGCGGGTGGGGGCGGGGGCCAACGCTACCTGCCCTATCGCGAGGGGAGCCGAGGGTCGGTGTCGAAGTCGAGATAGCGTGCTGTGACGAGGTTAGCAGCATCAATTCAGGCGGCCTGGGCGTTTCTTGACAAAAAGGAACAGTGATGCAGCGGTGATAGGCGAAAGATTAAACCACACTGTGATGGTCAGGTTTTGACGCACAGGAGGTGATCGAATGGCTGGATCGGACGGTTCCATGGCTTTTGCGGGTTTCATGCCGCCCCACGTTCTCGAGCGCATCATGTCGCATGGCAATGCGCGGCTGCAGCAGTGCGCGCGCATGACGCTGCAAGCCGACGCCCAGTTCCGACTGCGCAACGCCGCGGCGCCATCGGCTCGACCCGCGGACAGCAGCCGACCCGGCGAGGTCGCGCGTTACATCTACTCGGCAGGCCATCAGCAGACTCTGCCCGGGAACCTGGTTCGTGAGGAAGGTGAACCGGATAGTGGCGATATCGCCGTCGATGAAGCGTATCAGTGGCTGGGAGCCACCCATCTTTTCTATTGGCAGGTCTTCGAACGTGATTCCATCGACGGCGAGGGCATGGCGTTACTGGGGACGGTTCACTACGGCGAAGACTACGATAACGCCTTCTGGAACGGCGCCCAGATGGTGTTCGGCGACGGCGACGGCGAACTGTTCAATCGCTTCACGGCGGCGCTCGACGTTGTCGCCCATGAATTGACTCACGGCGTCATCGAGCGCGAAGCCGGTCTCGTTTATGCCGATCAGTCGGGGGCGCTCAATGAGTCTCTGGCGGACGTCTTCGGGACCATGGTCAAGCAGCACCACTTCGAGCAGAGCGTCGAGGAGGCCGACTGGTTGATTGGTGAAGGGTTACTTACCGATCGTGTCAATGGTCTCGCCCTGCGCTCGATGGCCAACCCCGGCAGTGCCTACGATGATCCGGTGCTGGGTAAGGATCCCCAGCCGGGCCATATGGATGATTTCGTACGGACCTCATCGGATAACGGCGGGGTGCACATCAATTCCGGGATTCCCAACCGCGCCTTCTTTCTCGCAGCGACGGGCCTGGGTGGCTTTTCCTGGGAAAAGGCCGGGCCAGTCTGGTTCGACGCGCTTACCGACCCGCGCTTGCAGCGCGACGGGGATTTCGCCCAGTTCGCTCAGCTAACGGTCGATTGCGCGGCCAAGCGTTTCGGTAACGGCAGTGATGACATGCAAAGCGTCAAGCGGGCCTGGGTCGAGGTGGGTGTTCTCCCATGAGTGGCAACAACGGCCTCGAGCTCAAGCCGACCAGTGTGCTTCTGGTTACCCGCGAGGGTGGTTTCGTGGTCACACCCAGTTTCTCGGCACCGCGGCGAATCGACTGTCAGGAACTGAACGCGCGCCAACGGCTAAGACTCAAGGCTGTGCTCGAGGAACTCGATCATCAGAATGTCGCTTTATCATCGGGCGGTGCCGATCGACGGTCCTTTCGGGTGATACTGGAAGTGATCTCGGGTCGGCCCGAGAGAGAGTGGCAGTTGGACGAGAATACCGCGCCAAGGTCTTTGATTGGACTCTGGAAACACGGGGCCCAGGTGCTCGATGAGAGTGATGACTAACCGGGAAACGTGGGCCGCAACGAGTTTTTTTGCGTTTTTCCGGAACTCTATCGGCCCATCGGACTCTGATTAGTAGCCCAGGATGGGCACACAGCGTAGGCCGGGCCTGAATTGGGTCCGGCTTCTTTTTGTCTATCGCTTTCCCCGGTACCTGCGTCTTTCTCCAGCCATTAGCGTTCCCTCCAGGGCGATCGATTCCCAAGCGGACCCGATTGCACATCGATGAAACGTATCGTGGATGAGAGCTCGGACAAGGCCTAGCGGGCGTAAACGCGAACTCGGCGTTTGCTCGGCACACGCTGGACGTGCCAGCGCCGAGATAGCCACCACATGCCAAGCCAGTCCCGGATGTGACCCATGAGACGAGCGGGAAGATACCCCGGTGATGGCTGCGGCGATTGGATCACATGACGTAGATTTACGCGGTAGCTGCCAACGTGCCCACCGCTTCGTCGAATCAGCAGCGGAAGAAAACGATGTAGTCTTTCGACGGAAGGCAGCACAATCAACGCATCACGGCGAATCAGGCGTAGGCCGACCCGTTCGCTGTCCGCGAGTTCTATGCCCAGTTTCCTGATCGTGCGGAAAAATGTTCTTTTCCAGCGGCACCGCGGGTCGAGAGGGATGCCTTCGACCAACGTCAGACCCTGATGACGCGCCTGGCAGAGCATATCGGGAATGTCATGAGGATCGTCTCGACCTTGGGCATCGAGCGTCGCGATCCACGCTCCCTGTGCCAGATTGCCAGCTTGCCATAACGCCGCATCGGCGCCGATGGCCTTGGCTTGGTGATAGAGTCGGATCCGGCTGTCATTAGACGCCAGCCGTGCCAACTCGCCCTCGTCGTTCTCGCCCGTGGCATCGTCGATAACGATGAATTCCAGGCTCGCAGCATGCCGAAGAGCGCTGGATGCCTCTGCCACGACGCGACCGACCTGATGAGAGGCATCGTGGACGGTGATGACAAGTGATAGTTTGGGTAGTTCGAGCATGATGAAATCCCGTTGGTTTTCAAAGCGTCGACTTTGCTCGTCCTGTCGGAGGCACCACTATGACAGCCTATTCTTAAAATCGGCTTAGTAACCTGAGGTATGAACGGCCATTCATGCCATGAATTCTCCGACTGGGGCGTGACAATGGCATGGCAGCGGGGCGGGAACCAACCCTGCGGCGCCGTTGTATTGTTAGAGCAGCGATTTGATAGCACGGCGATTTGATGGATAGCACGGCGATCTGATGGATAGCGCAGAGATTTGAAAGCTAGGCTTCGTCAGGATGGCGACCGCAAGAGAGAATGCCATGAGGGTAATGCTGGTTGAGGACGATCCGTTGCTGGGAGAAGGGGTCGTCGATGTACTGCGACGTGAGCAGATGGTGCCTGAATGGCTCACCGAGGGCCGTGGGGTCTGCGAGGTGCTCGAAGGCTCCACCTTCGATGCCTTGATCCTGGATCTGGGACTGCCGGATATCGATGGTTTCGAGGTGTTGAGGCAGTTGCGAGAGGCACAGAGTCAGATTCCCGTATTGGTGCTGACGGCAAGAGACGACGTGGTCAATCGGATTCGCGGACTCGATAGCGGCGCCGACGATTATCTGGTCAAACCCTTCGATAACGGCGAATTGCTGGCGCGGTTGCGGGCGCTGGTCCGGCGTAGCGCGGGGCGTGCTTCGCCAACGGTGAACTGTGGCCGGCTGACACTGGATCCGGCGGCGCACGAGATACGCTGCGATCAGATGGTAGTGGCGCTGGGGCGTCGTGAGCACGATCTGCTGGCGTACCTGATGACGCATCCCGGCCAGGTATTCACGCGCGATCAACTGGTCGAGGTGCTTTACGGTTGGGACGCCGAGGTCGAAAGCAACGTCATCGAAGTTCACGTTCATCACCTGCGGCGCAAGTTCGGCAGCGACGTGGTGGCGACCGTGCGCAACGTCGGCTATCGGCTGGGGGCGGCGGGTTGATCTCGATTCGTCGCTATCTCAGACGCGTCCTGCTGATCTCGGTGACGCTGATTACCTCGATCGCGGCGCTCTGGAGCTATCATGACACGCGCGATCAGATCAACGAGCTGTTCGACGCTGAGCTTGCACAGACCACACGGACGATGGTGGCGCTCTACTTCGAGTATCGCGGCGACCAAGGCCGCAATCCTCAGCAGATGATTCGCGATCTTCAACTGCAGCCGGTTCTGGTACCTGATAGCGTCACCGATGCGCCGACGTCGCTGGGCCACCCGTATGAAAAGAAACTGGGATTTCAGATCTGGGATGCCGACGGTCACGCCCTGCTGGGCATGCGAACGCCGGGGCTACTGGACACGCTGATTCCGGCGCCAGGCTACGCGCAGGCTGAGGGTGGCGGTCATGATTGGCGCACATTCACGCTCTACGACGAGACTCACGGTGTCTGGGCCAGCGCCGCCCAGCGTGACGATGTGCGCGACGAACTGACCTGGCAGATCGCTCTGCGCAATCTGATGCCGCCAGTCATCGGGGTGCTGTTGATAGCCTTGCTGATTCCGTTTGCCATTGCGCGAGGGTTTTCTCCGCTATTGCGCATCAGCCGACAGATCACGGCGCGTCAGCCGAGCTTTCTCGAGCCCATCGATGGCAGTCAAGTGCCGGAAGAGATCCGAGGCATGGTCAGTGCACTCAATGGCCTGTTCGGACGACTGGCCGAAACGCTGGAGAAGGAGCGTCGCTTTACCGCCAATGCCGCGCATGAATTGCGTACGCCCTTGGCAGCGATCAAGGTCCATGCTCAGAACCTGATGACGGATACCGCCGAGGCGCGCTCCCAGCGCGGTGCCCGCTCGATCATCAACGGCGTCGATCGCATGACCCGTGTGGTCGAGCAACTCCTGACGCTCTCCCGACTGGAGAGTGGCGATGGCATGAATCGGCAAACGGTCGACTTGATTCAACTGGGGCGGGAGCTGCAGCGGGACGTGCAGCCGCTGATAGAAAGCCGAGCGATTCAATTCACTCAGGACATTCCCGAGGCTCTGAGTATTCTCAGCGATGAAAATGGCCTCTACGTACTGCTACGTAATCTGCTGGACAACGCCGTGCGTTATACCCCTGAGGGTGGCGAGGTCTGCCTGCGGATTTGGCAAACCGCGGACAGACTGCATATCGAGATCGCCGACAGCGGACCGGGAATCCCGCTCGCCGAGCGAGAGCGCGTGTTCGAGCGCTTCGTGCGCCTGGCCGGGCAGGGCACCAGCGGCTCGGGGCTAGGGTTGTCGATCGTTCAGGAGTTGGCCGAGCGGCTCGATGGGGATATTCGTCTCGACGAAACCTCCTTGGCGGCCGCCAGTGGTTTGAGTGTCCACGTCACGCTGCCGCTGTCCTGATCGCGACCGGGCGTAAGTACTCGGCTCAAGGCGTCAAAGCGGCGTCTTGCTCTGCTCGCCGGGCACCTCGCGTACCAGCCGCGGCATCAGGAAGCCGGCGAGACGCTGACGCAGCGCCTCCATCAACTCACGGGCCTCGGCGTCGGGCACGTCGAAATGCGCCGCCCCGGCGACCGGGTCGAGCACGTGCAGGTAATAGGGCAGCACGCCCGCCTCGAACAGCCGCTCCGACAGTGTGGCGAGCGTCGCCACCTCGTCGTTCACCCCGCGCAGCAGCACGCTCTGATTGAGCAGCGTGACACCGGCAGTCTTGAGCCGCTCGCAGGCGGCGACCACTGCCGCGTCGATCTCCTGGGCATGATTGATATGCAGCACCATCACCTTCTGCAGCCGCGTGTTGCCCAGCCACTCGAGCAGGGCGGCGTCGACGCGGTCGGGAATCACCACCGGCAGCCGCGTATGGATGCGCAGACGCTTGAGGTGCGGGATCGCTTCCAGCCGTTCGACCAGTGTTGCCAGGCGACGGTCCGGCGAGGCCAGGGGGTCGCCGCCGGAGAGGATCGCTTCCTGGATCGAGCTGTCATCGCGCAGGTAATCCAGCGTCTGCTCCCATTCGCGCATCGACGGGGCGTTGTCGGCATAGGGAAAGTGGCGGCGAAAGCAGTAGCGGCAGTTGATGGCGCAGGTCGGGCTGGCGATCAGCAGTGCCCGGCCGGGATATTTGTGAATCAACGCCGGCTTGGGAGTGTGATCGCGCTCTTCCAGCGGATCATCGACGAAGCCCTGCACGGTATCGCTTTCGGCGCCCAGCGGCAGCACCTGGCGCAGCAACGGGTCGTCAGGATCGCCGCGCCGGATACGCGACAGATACGCTTCCGGCACGCGCACCGGGAATAGCGCGTGCCCGGTTCTCGCGCCCAATACCCACTCAGGGTCCAGGGCCAGACGCTGGCATAGCGCTACGGGATCGCGGATCACGCCACGCAGCTGTTGCTGCCAGTCGCCCAGCGGCGTATCGGGTACGGACGATGCGGATGCAGACGCCGCGGGTACGACCTCTTCGCAATGCACAGCGATCGGGGTTCGGGTTATCATGCTGGCCACTCGACATCAGAGCGCCTGCCGAGGGGCAAGCGCGGAAATGGGATTTGTCGTCGCGGACGGCCCGCGAACGGTTACTAGTGAGGAATCATGGCGAACTATTCTACCAACGAATTCAAGGGCGGCCTGAAGGTCATGCTGGATGGCGACCCGTGTAACATTCTCGAGAACGAATTCGTCAAGCCGGGCAAAGGCCAGGCCTTCAGCCGCGTCAAGCTGCGCAACCTGATCACCGGACGCGTCTGGGAGCGCACGTTCAAGTCCGGCGAGTCGCTGGAAGGCGCCGACGTGATGGACCTGGACATGGAGTATGTCTACACCGACGGTGACATGTGGCACTTCATGATGACCGATGGCTCCTTCGAGCAGTACGCGGTCGACAAGAAAGCCATTGGCGACGTCGAGAAGTGGCTCAAGGAGCAGGCTGTCTACACCGTCACGCTGTGGAATGACAACGCTATTTCCGTTTCGCCGCCCAACTTCCTCGAGCTCGAAGTGGTCGAGACCGATCCCGGCCTCAAGGGCGATACGGCCCAGGGTGGTTCCAAACCGGCAACGCTTTCCTCCGGCGCTGTGGTTCGCGTGCCGCTGTTCATCAATCGGGGCGAGGTTCTCAAGGTGGATACGCGCTCGGGCGAGTACGTCTCCCGCGCATGAGACGAGGCCCTTTCTGCGCTGGCTCATACGGCGTTGAATCCCGCCTCGGCATGCTCATTTAGCGCTGCTAAACTCCGCTGCCTCGTTGGGATTCGCCTTGTCTGAGCGGCGCTCGAAGAGGGCTCGATTCGTCTGTGCACGACGAGAAGACTGGCCACGCTTTTGCGTGGCCTTTGTCGTTGGAGGACAGGACGGCCGGGCCGTCCGCATTACGCTTGTCGAATCGTGAACCAGGAGCGCGAGATGGCCAGATTGACGGAACGCAAGGCTTTGATCACCGGCGGCGCCAGCGGTATCGGTCTGGCGACGACGGAACGCTTTCTATTCGAAGGGGCCGATGTCGTCGTGCTGGATCGCGATGCGGAGGGGCTCGAACGGCAGGTGACGAAACTCGATGGACGGTTCGAGCCGAACTGTTTCGGTATTGAGGCCGACGTGGCCGATGCCGATAGCGTTGCTGCTGGCATCGAAAAAGCGCTCGCGGTGATGGGCCGCATCGATATTCTGGTCAACGCCGCGGGCGTCAATGTCTTCGGCGATCCGCTCGAGCTCGATCGGGATACCTGGCGTCGCTGCCTGGCGATCAATCTGGAAGGCGCCTGGCACTGCATTCAGGCGGTACTGCCGGGCATGCTCGCGGCGCGGTACGGCCATGTCGTCAATATCGCCTCGGTTCACGGCCACAGGATCATTCCCGGCGCCTTTCCCTATCCCGTTGCCAAGCACGGCCTGATCGGATTGACGCGTTCACTGGGGGTCGAATACGCGGATCGCGGGATCCGGGTCAATTCGATTTCGCCGGGACTGATTCGTACGCCCGCCGCCGAAGCCTGGCTGGCCCAGTGCGACGTGCAAGAGCGTCAGCGACAGATCGAGCTGCTGCCCTGCAAGCGGCTGGGCGAGGCGGAGGAAGTCGCCAATACGGCGTTGTTCCTGGCCAGTGACGAAGCGCGTTTCATCAATGCTACCGATATCCTCATCGACGGTGGACGCAGCCAGGTCTATCACCTATGACGAATATCCCCAGCCAGGATGACTGGCAGCCCACGGCGACGATCGAGACGCTGCGCCAGCGGGCGCGTCTTATGGCAGGGATTCGTGCCTTCTTCGCCGTGCGAGACGTACTGGAAGTCGAGACACCGATTCTCGGCCATGGCGGCAGTACCGATCCGCATCTCGATTCGCTGTCGCTCGAGGCGACCACATCGAATGGTCGTGAGCGCCTGTGGCTGCAGACCTCGCCGGAATTCCACATGAAGCGGCTGCTCGCCGCCGGCAGCGGGGCGATCTTTCAACTGGCGCGCAGTTTTCGCGACGGCGAGGTGGGGCGACGACACAATCTCGAATTCACCATGCTCGAATGGTATCGACCGGGTCTCTCGCTGAGCGATCTGATCAGCGAGTGCGAGGCGTTGATTCGCGAAGTGCTGCCGAGCGACCCCGGCCCGCTGCGCCGACGTCGCTACCGCGATCTTTTCCGCGAAACGCTCGACGTCGATCCGTTTACGACATCGTTGGCGGAATTGCGCCACCGTGCCGAGAAAATCGGCGGGTTGGCAATGGGCGATGCTGATCGTGACGGCTGCCTTGACCTGCTGATGAGCCTCGCCATCGAACCGCAGCTCGGACGCGACGGCATCGCCGCGGTCGTCGACTATCCGGCGTCCCAGGCCGCGCTGGCGCGCAAGCATCGAGATCCAGAAGATGACGCGGAAGTTGCCTCGCGGTTCGAGATCTATTGTCAGGGGATCGAGCTCGCCAATGGCTATGACGAGCTGACCGATGCCGCGGAACAGGCGGCGCGATTCGACGAAGACAATCGTCAACGCGAGTCGCTGGGCAAGCCGACAGTCGATATCGATCAACACTTGGTCGCGGCTCTGGAAGCCGGCATGCCCGCTGGCAGTGGCGTGGCGCTCGGGGTCGATCGTCTGATTCAGCTGGCGTTGGGCAAGGACTCGATCGCCGAGGTCATGGCGTTTCCCACGCCACGTTGTTGACCCGTGCCTCCAAGGGTCGGTTGTCGCCGGCGATTTAGTCGTCGATACGTCCGCGCAGGCGTTTCTTCTGGCCGTGTTTCGTCTTTTGATCGGCGCGCTTGCGTTTGGCGTTGCGGCTCGGCTTGGTCGCTCGGCGCGGTTTGTCACCGTACAGAACGGGCTTGATCAGTTCTTTCAGCCGGGCCAGCGCGGCCTCGCGGTTGAGCTCCTGCGTGCGGTGCTCCTGCGACTTGATCACGACGACGCCATCCCGGGTGATGCGCCGGTCGCTGAGCGCCAGCAGTTTCTCCTTGAAGCCGGGATGCAGGCTCGAGGCGCGAATGTCGAAGCGCAGGTGAATCGCCGAGGAGACCTTGTTGACGTTCTGGCCGCCCGCGCCTTGTGCCCGCACGGCGATAAGCTCGATCTCGTTGTCGGGGATCGACACGTTGCGGGAGATTTCGAGTGTCATGACAGGCTCCCTCTCTAGTGTCTGAAAATATGGTCGGTCCGAGAATATGGCCGGGTCTAAAATTGCGACCGTGTCTCAAAATGCGAGTGCGTCTGAAAAGTCGCTGGGTGACTGATGGGCCTAGACGGTTCCCGGTAGCGCGCCCATCGTCTGCCCCATGCTGATCGGGTTGCCTTTGGGGTCGAAGTCACCAAAGGTCGTCTCTCGGCCGAGGCACATCACCACGGTAGAGCCGAGCTTGAAGCGCCCCATCTCCTGGCCTTTCTCGATCACGATCGGTTCGTCGAAACGCGTGGTTTGCACGCGGCCACTCAACGGAGTGATCTGGCCGGCCCAGGTGGTCTCGATCGCGGCCACGATCATCGCACCGACCAGTACCATCGCTAGCGGTCCATGCTCGGTATCGAAGATACACACCAGGCGCTCATTGCGTGCGAACAGTCCGGGAACATAGTTGGCAGTGGCGCTATTGACCGAAAATAGCCGCCCCGGCACGTAGGTCATCTCGCGCAGGGTGCCGGTCATCGGCATATGAACGCGGTGGTAGTCCTTCGGCGACAGATAGACTGTGGCGAAGCTACCTTGGCGAAACGGGGCAGCGCGCGAAACGTCACCGCCGAGCAGAGCGCTAAGCGAGTAGGTCTGGCCCTTGGCCTGGATCAGGGTGCCGTGCTCGATACGCCCGTAGCGCGACAGCACGCCGTCGGCAGGCGATACTAGCCCCTCGCCGAGAGGACGGGCGTCGGGCTTGAGTTCACGGGTGAAGAAATCGTTGAAGCAGGCATAGGTGCCAGGATCTGGCTGTTGGGCCTGAGTCATGTCGACGCCGTAGGTGTGGATGAAGCGACGAATGAACAGATCCTTGACCCAAGGAACCCTACATTCGGCAATCAGGCCGATGAGTCGTGAGATCGCATGCTGAGGCAGCGGGTACTGAATTCTGGCGAAGAGTTCCTGGCGATCCACGATGATGACCCCGGTATTGAAAAGACGGACAAGCTGTAAGGCGGACAAGGTAGCGAGTGTCCCTTGCCTGCGCAATAGACTGAGCTACGAGCTACGAGCTACGAGCTACGAGCTACGAGCTACGAGCTACGAGCTACGAGCTACGAGCTACGAGCTACGAGCTACGAGCTACGAGCTACGAGCTATGAGCGACTCGTGCTATTTCTCGACGGGGGTATCGTCGCGATTGCCCCACTCCTTCCACGAGCCGGGATAGGCGCGGACGTTGTCGTAACCGAGCGCCTTGGCGGCGAGCCAGGTCAGCCCGCTGCGGTGGTGGGTCTGGCAGTGGGTAACGATCTCCTTGTCCTGGGTCAGGCCGCGAGCCTCCAGTTCGGTAACGAGTTCGGCGTAGTCGCGTAGACGCAGGTTGCGGTCTTTATCCATCACGTCCAGCCAGTCGAGATTGACCGCCCCGGGGATATGACCGAGCTGGCGATTGTCGCCCCTGACGCCCCGGTACTCCTCGTCGGAACGGGCATCCCAGATCGCGAGACGAGGATCGTCGAGGCGTTCGAGCAGCTCCTCGCGCCGGATTTGGACCTGTGGATTGAGATAGCCGGCTTCGTACTTGCCAGGGGTCGGCGAGACGGGTGTCGTGGAAACCGGTTGGCCATCGGCGCGCCAGGCATGGATACCGCCATTGAGGTACGAATAACGGCGGTGCCCGATCAGTTCCAGCGTCCACAGCAGGCGACCGGCCCAGCCGCCGCCTTCATCGTCGTAGGCGACGACGTGGGTCTCCGGCGTCAGCCCGAGTTCAGAAAACAGCACGCTCAGGGCGGCTTCGGAAGGCACGTCGTTGGGTACATCGCCCGAGCCTGCCAGCAGGCGGCGAGACTCGAGAAAGATCGCGCCCGGCACATGACCCGATTCGTAGCTTTCGGCCTTGAGGGGTACATCGATGATCAGTAGATGAGGATCATCGAGATGTTGCGCAAGCGTGGCCGGATCCAGAATCAGCGGCAACTGAGGAATTTCCGAACTCATGAGAGGTGACTCCTGTCGTGATCGTTTCTGTCATGATCGTTTTTGTCGTGATCGTAATGCAGCGATGGATACGATGATGGCACAGCGATCCGCTGTGAGGGTAGCGGATGGCACGGCGGAGCGGAGATTCGCTATACTGCGCGCCGCTCGAGAGTGGCGTCTATCCGTTCGCTTTGCTGAGCGCTCGAACGGGGAAGAGGCTAGATGGGCTCGCGACTCTTTTCATGGGACCATCCTCGACACCAACATTCATCGACGCGACTCGCTCGCGTCATCAATAACAATCATGATTGCCAGGAGATTGCGGCGTGCTTGAAAAAATGTTCTCTCTGCGCTCGTTGGGAACGACGGTCAAAACCGAAGTGCTGGCGGGCATCGCAACCTTCCTGGCGGCGATGTACATCATCGTGGTCAACCCCTCGATTCTCTCCAGCGCGGGTGTACCGTTTGCCGGCGCGCTGACGGCCACCGTGCTGATCAGCTTCTTCGGCAGCGTGATGATGGGACTCTATGCCCGTAACCCGATTCTGGTTGCGCCGGGCATGGGGATCAATGCGTTGTTCACCTACACCATGGTGCTGGGCGCGGGCATCGAATGGCAAACCGCGCTGGGCTGCGTGTTCTGGTCCGGGGTGCTGTTCGGGATTCTGGCGCTGTTCAACGTGCGCCGCTACGTGGTCGATGCGATTCCGGCGACGCTGCGCCACGCCATCGCTTGCGGTATCGGGCTGTTCATCACCGTAATCGGGCTGGTCAACGCCGGCATGCTGGTCTCCAATCCGGCCACGGTGGTCGGGCTGGGCGAGATGACGCCGACGCTGGTCACGTTTCTGATCGGCCTCGGCATCACCGCGGTGCTGGTGGCGAAGCGCCTGCAAGGCGCGCTGATTCTGGGCATCGTCGTCACCACGCTACTCGCCATCCCCATCGGCCGGCTGTGGGGTGACGCCAGCGCCATGTCGCCCACCGGCTCGCCGACGCTGGTCAACTTTCACGGTATCTTCGCCTGGCCCGATTTCAGCGCCATGGGGCAGGTCGATTTCGTCGGTGCGCTGTCGATTGCTTACTGGCCGTTCATCTTCGTGATCCTGTTCACCACCTTCTTCGATGCGATGTCGACTTTCATCGGCGTGTGTCAGGCGGGCAACCTGCTCGATGCGGACGGCGAGCCGCGCAACATTCGCCGTTCGATGATGGTGGATGCGGCTTCGGCACTGATTTCCGCGCCGCTGGGCACCAGTCCGGCCAACGCCTACGTCGAGTCCGCGGCCGGTATCAGCCAGGGCGGACGCTCCGGTCTGGTCGCCGTTGTCGCGGGTCTGCTGTTCCTGCCGTTTCTGTTCCTGTCGCCGTTGCTGGCGCTGGTCCCGGCCATTGCCACCGCGCCGGCGCTGATCATGGTCGGCGTGTTCATGCTGTCACCGATTCGCACCATCGACTGGCAACAGTACGACGATGCGATCCCGGCCTTCGTAGCGATGCTATTGATTCCGTTGACCTACTCGATCACCCACGGCGTGGTGTTCGGCTTTCTGACCTTCGTCGTGGTCAAGGTGGGGGTAGGCAAGTCGAAGGAGGTGCGCCCGGCGATGTGGGTGTTGTTCTTCCTTTCCATCCTGATGCTGTTCGAGGGCTGATCAGACTGCCTGCGCTCGATCACCTTTGTTAAGAAGCGTCTCCTGATTGGCATCTTCGTTGGCGCGGCGTCACATTTCTGAACTAGGTTGGCTTTCTCGAAGGCTTGCACCCGAGACGCCTCCCAGAACGGCGCTGAACGCAGTGCGCCGACCCGAGCTCCGGCGCTCTAGTGTTCGGAATCCGCCGTTCTGTGGCGTCAAAAAGGGGAGTTTGAGGGGCTTGCCCCTCAAGAATAACGTGCAGAAGGGTGATTGCGGCTTCTTCAGTGGTGACCTGGTACTGTCTGAATAAGTCAGCCTGGTCAGTAGATATATCGCCGCGTCTCAGGACGCGGCGATATCGTCTCTGATCCTCTGAAAACTGGCGAAGCGTTGGGGATGGATGTCGCCACGCTCGACGGCATCGAGCAGGGCGCAGCCGGGTTCCTGGCGGTGTCGGCAGTCACGGAATCGACAGCGGCCGAGATAGGGGCGGAACTCGATGAAGCCTTCCGCCAGTTCGCGTTCGTCGAGATGCCACAGGCCGAATTCGCGGATGCCGGGTGAGTCGATCAGGTCGCCGCGTCGCTCTGTGTCGACTGCCGTTTCCAACGGCAGCGGATAGAGCCGGGCCGTGGTGGTGGTGTGCTTACCCTTGCGTGTATCCGTCGAGAGCGCGCCGATGCGCAAGGTTTCGTCAGGCAGCAGCTTATCGATCAACGAGGATTTGCCAACCCCGCTCTGACCGACGAAGACGGAAGTTCGCCCTGCCAGTTGCGTCCATAGCGCTTCCAGACCCTGTTCACCACGTGCCGAGGCTTCGATCAGCGGGTATCCCAGTTCACCATAGCGGGCCAGCATCGCACGCAGCTCGCCGCCCTCGGCTGGCAGCAGATCGCTCTTGTTGAGCACCAGCACGGGGGGGATGCCGGTACTCTCGGCAGCGACCAGATAGCGGTCGATCAGGTTGGGATGCGGTTCCGGCTCGACCGCGACCACGATCAGAATCTGATCGATATTGGCGGCGACCGGGCGCAACTGGCCGTGAGTGTCAGGGCGTTCGAGCACACTATGGCGCTCGCCGCGCGCGACCACCACGCCGCTACCGTCGCTAGCCTCGCGCCAGATCACCTGGTCGCCGGTCACCAAGCCTTCGAGATTGGCGCGAAGATGACAGCGGTGCAGGCGAATCTGATCATCAATGACGGATTCGACCTCCAGCGAACGGCCGAAGTGCGCGGCGACCCGGCCGGGGCGTTCGCTGCCGTATTCACCGGCATCGAGACGTTCGCTATCGCGGTCATCCTTTTTCGACGCTCTTTCGGTGCGTTCGGCCTGAATTTTCTCGACGCGCCAGCGCTGTTGGCGGGTCAGTTTGCGGCGGCTCATGGTTGGTGTTGGCTCATGGTTGGTGGTGACTCACAGTCGGCGTTTGCCCATCCATCGTGCCCCGAGGGTAGAATGGCGGGCATTGTAGCCTTTACCAACTTGCCGTGTCCGCTCGCGTCCCTATGGCCGGGCGACACCGACTCTGGAGTTGTTCATGTCTGACCCATCCGCCTCCGGCGCACGCAGTGACCTCCTGGTCTGGATCGATCTGGAAATGACCGGTCTCGATCCCAACCATGAACGCATCATCGAGGTGGCGACGCTGATCACCGATGGCGATCTGAATCTGATCGCCGAGGGTCCGGTGCTGGCCGTGCAGCAGTCGAATGCGCTGCTTGACGGTATGGATGAGTGGAATCAAAAGACGCATGGTGAATCCGGTCTGGTCCAGCGGGTTCGCGAGAGCACCATCGACACTTCGGAAGCGGAGCGCCGCACGCTCGAATTTCTCGCCAGCTACGTCTCGCCAGGCACGTCACCGGTCTGCGGCAATAGCGTGCACCAGGACCGGCGTTTCATGGAGCGCGAAATGCCGGCGCTCAACAACTTCTTTCATTACCGCAATCTGGATGTCTCGACGCTGAAGGAGTTGGCCAAGCGCTGGAACCCGGCAGCGGCGAGCGGCTTTACCAAGCGCAATACGCACCAGGCGCTGGACGACATTCGTGAATCGCTGGCGGAGCTCAAGCACTATCGTGAGACGTTCCTCAAGCTGCCGGGCTAAACGCTAGGCCCAGAATCATCGTAAGAAGTCAGCGTAAGAAGTCAGGCGCTGGCAATGCGCGCTTCACGCTTGCTTCGTTGTTCCTCGAGTGCCCAGCGCACGTGCTCGCGAACCAGGTCGGAGGGATAGGCAAGACGAGCGCGTAGCGCGCTCTCGACGCGCTCGCTCCAGGGTGCGTTACCCAGGCCGATGGCGAGATTGCGCAGCCAGCGCTCGTAGCCGATTCGACGAATCGGGCTGCCTTCGGTGCGCTTGAGAAATTCGGTTTCGCTCCAGGCGAACAGATCGATCAGCTCGGCACGGTCGAGATCATGACGCGGCGCGAAATCCGGCTCGGCGCTGGCGCGAGTGAAGCGGGTGAACGGGCAGAACAGCTGACAGTCGTCACAGCCGTAGACACGATTGCCCATGGCACGGCGAAACTCGGTGGGAATGCTGCCGTGAAGTTCGATGGTCAAATAGGAGATGCAGCGCCGCGCGTCGATCACTTTGTCATCGATGATGGCATCCGTCGGACAGGCGGTCTGACAGCTGGAGCAGGAGCCGCAGTGCTCGCGCTCGAAGGGCGGGTCCACCGGTAGCGGAAGATCGGTATAGAGTTCGCCGAGAAAGAATAGCGAACCCGCCTGCGGATTGAGCAGCATGGCGTTCTTGCCGAACCAGCCGAGCCCGGCCTTTTGAGCCAGGGCGCGCTCCATCACCGGCGCTGAATCGACGAAGGCGCGGTAGCCGATCTCGCCGACTTCGTCCTCTATTTTGCGCGCCAACTGATCCAGACGCTTGCGAATCAGTTTGTGATAGTCGCGCCCCAACGCGTAGCGTGAAACATACGCCTTTTGCGGCTGTCCGAGTACTTTAGTGGTTTCGACCTCGGGCGGCAGATAATCCATGCGCGCGCTGATCACGCGCAGCGTCCCAGGTACCAGCTCCTGTGGGCGCGTACGTTTGCTCCCGTGTTTGGCCATGTAGTGCATCTCGCCATGATGCCCGGCTTCCAGCCAGCGCTGCAGATAGCGCTCATGCGTCTGTAGATCGGTATCGGTGATACCAATCGCCTGGAAGCCGAGTTCACGTCCCCACTGCTTGATGCGAGAAGCGAGCTCATTACCGTCGATGCTGGCTGGTTGTGGCATACCGAGAAAGACGTAGCTGGGAGAAAAAGCCGAGTGTCGGGCGCGCTACCCTACACCACTATCGTGCCGAACGGCAGAGTCCATGCTCGGCAAACTGGCGTATCAGCGATGATAGAACGCTACCGGTCATGATAGACGTTACCCGCAATGATAGACGTTACCCGCAGCGACAGGAGTCACTCAGCGATGACAGGAGTTCCGATGTCCGCCTCTTTTCAACGGCCTCTCTATCTAGCCGAACAAGTACGTGAGCTGGATCGCCGAACCATGGACGCAGAGGATGACAGCTTCGCATTGATGCGGCGCGCCGGTGAGTCGGCCTATGACACGCTGCGTGCGAGATGGCCTAACGTGCGCCGATTGTGCGTGTTGTGCGGTGGCGGCAACAATGGCGGCGATGGATATGTCGTTGCCGCTTTGGCGGCGGCCGACGGGTTGACCGTCGAGCTCATTGCGCTCAAGCCGATAACCGAGCTTCAGGGAGAGGCGCGGCGAGCCGCGATGCTGGCTGTGGAAGCGGGGCTCGAGCCGATTGCCTGGCACGATGAACTGACGTTGGACGGCGAGCTGATGATCGACGCGATGCTCGGTACTGGTGTCAGTGGCGCCCCTCGCGAGCCCTATGCCGCCGCGATCGCCGAGGTCAATGCCAGTGGTCGTGCGGTATTGGCTATCGATGTGCCGTCCGGTGTCGATGCCGATACCGGCCATGTCGAGACTGATGCGATCAAGGCCACGCTGACGGTCACCTTCATCGGCGACAAGTTCGGGTTGCATACCGGTGCGGCGCTCGATGTCGTAGGTGATGTCGTCTACGCCTCGCTCGGCGTCGACCCGACGCGTCACGCTGATGTCGTGCCGGCGGCCTGGCTCCAGTCGCGCAAGAGTCTGGCGGCAGCGCTGCCGCCGCGGTCACCCAATAGCCACAAGGGCGCTCACGGCCATGTGCTGGTGGTGGCTGGTGCGCCAGGCATGGGCGGGGCGGCGCTGATGACCAGCGAAATGGTGGCTCGCGTCGGCGCGGGCAAGATCAGTCTGGCTACTGATGCGGCCCATGTCTCGGCCAGTCTGACCCGGTTTCCCGAAATCATGGCCCATGGCGTGCGCGGTGCGCCGGATCTCGAGGCGATGGTCGACGCCGCCGATGTCATTGCCGTGGGCCCAGGCATCGGCAGCGGTGCCTGGGGGCAGGCTGCGCTGCAGAGCGTACTGTCAGCCGGCAAGCCCTGCGTGGTCGATGCCGATGGGCTCAATCTGCTGGTGCAAGACGACAGCAATCCTCGTCGCGAAGAGTGGATATTGACCCCGCATCCCGGCGAGGCGGGCAGACTGTTGGGAATGGCTACTGCCGAGGTGCAGCGTGACCGGCGTCAGGCCATCCATGCACTGCATGAGCGCTGGGGAGGAACGATCGTGCTCAAGGGGGCCGGGACGCTGGTCTACGATGGTGAACGAATGACCGTTTGCCCCTTCGGCAACCCGGGCATGGCCAGCGGTGGTATGGGCGACGCACTGACCGGCATCATCGCCGGGCTATTCGGTCAGCTCCCTACGCTTGGCGACGCGGCGAGAATCGGCGTGTTGCTTCATGCGTTGGCCGCCGATGCCGCAGCAGCGAATGGCGGCGAGCGTGGTTTGCTGGCGAGTGATCTGGCATCCTATGCGCGAACTTTAGCCAACCCCCAACCTTTCTCGAGCCATGCCGATCATTCTTGACGACGAAGCCGCCCAGGTAGCGTTTGGTGAATCCCTGGGCCGGGCGCTGGCCGGTCGCGGTCAGGTCCACCTGATCGGCGATCTTGGCGCCGGCAAAACCACCCTGGCGCGGGGCATTGTACGTGCCTATGGCCACATCGGTGCGGTCAAAAGCCCGACCTATACGCTCGTCGAACCCTATGAGACTGAAGCGGCCCAGATCTTTCACTTCGATCTCTATCGCTTGGGCGACCCCGAAGAGCTCGAGTTCATCGGAGCCCGCGACATGCTGGGCGGCGATGACCTGTGTCTGATCGAATGGCCCAGCCGAGGGGCGGGGTGGTTGCCGATACCCGATCTGGAGATTCATCTGCGGGTAGTGGCGGGCGGTCGTCAGGCGCTGGGCGTGGCGCACAGTCAACAGGGACATGCCGCGCTGGCCAAACTGCCGGCTGATTTGCGCGCTTCGGTGAGTCATGAGGAATCAGTGAGCCACAAGGAAGATGAATGCTGAAAGATGTTCGAGAGATATCGTCCATTACCGCGACCTCACAGCGCGATGTCTCTATGCGATTCGGCACCGGCGTTTTCAGTGGATTACTGCCGCTGGCGCTGCTGCTGGTCTCCACTGTCAAGTGCCGAAGTGGCGCCGAGCGTGAGCGATGGCATAAAGCCTGGCGTCGAACCCTGACCGCGCTGGTATCGCTTTGCTGCCTCGTCGCTACCGCACAGGCTCAGGCGGTCGAGGTGGACAATATGCGGCTGTGGTCGGCGCCGGATCATGTCAGGCTCGTGTTCGACATGTCGGGACCGGTCAACGCCAATGTCTTTACATTGAATAATCCCGATCGGGTCGTTATCGACCTCGACAGCGCCGATCTCGATTTCGATGTCGACAAGCTCGATCTGGATGACAGTGCGATCTCCAAGGTTCGCACGGGCGTGCGCGAAAGCGGCGGCTTGCGCGTCGTGCTCGACGTAGACCGCTCCGTCGTGCCCAAGAGTTTCACGTTGGCGCCCAACGAGCAGTACAGCGATCGCTTCGTGCTCGATCTCAACTACCCCGGCACCAGTGCGGTCAAGGATCCCATCGATCCTATCGAGGCCATGATTCGCGATCAGGAAATCGCCGCGCAGCGGGCGCAGGCTGAAGCCATTGCCGAAGGCAATCCGCAGAAGGCCGAAGCCGTCGCCTCTGCCGTCGAGGCACAGCCTCATCCCAAGCGTGACATCATTGTGGCCGTCGACGCTGGGCACGGTGGTGAAGATCCCGGTGCTTCCGGGCCGGACGGGACCCACGAGAAAGACGTCGTCCTCGAAATTGCACGCAAGCTGAAACAGCGCTTCGACCAGACGCCGGGATTCAAGGCTTTCCTGACCCGAGATGGTGACTATTATGTTGGTTTGCGTCAGCGCACCCTGATTGCTCGGCAGCAGAAGGCGGACTTCTTCGTCTCGATCCACGCCGATGCGGTGCGCAGCAGGCAGCCTTCCGGGAGTTCGGTCTACGCATTGTCTCAGGGCGGCGCGACATCGGAGACCGCGCGCTGGCTGGCGGCAAGCGAAAACCAGTCCGATCTGATCGGTGGTGTCGACGGCAGTTTGAGCCTCGACGACAAGGATGAAGTCCTGCGTGGCGTGCTGCTCGACCTGACGATGACGGCGACGATGAACGATTCGCTGGCAACCGGTGGGCAGGTGCTCGATCAGCTCGGACGTATCAACAAGCTGCACAAGTCGAGCGTCGAACAGGCGGGCTTCGTGGTGCTGAAATCACCCGATATTCCGTCGCTGCTGGTCGAGACTGGCTTTATTTCCAATCCGCGCGAAGAGGCGCAGCTCAAGTCGTCCTCGCACCAGGCCAAGCTGGCCCAGGCGGTCTACAAAGGCATCGTGGCACATTTCCGCCAGCATCCGCCGCCCTCGAGCCTGCTGGCGTGGCAGCGCGATCAGGGGCGTGGCAGTGCTAGCAACGAGTATCGCGTACAGGGCGGCGACACGTTGTCTCAGGTGGCATCCAGCCATGGCATTAGCATGAAGGCGCTGAAGCAGGCCAATGGGTTGGATAGCGATATTCTGCGCGTGGGTCAGGTGTTGACCATTCCATGACGACGCTTTGCCTGAAAAATGTCTGCGCTCGGCCATACGGCGTTAAAAATCGGCTTAAAATGCTCATTTACAACCTCGTAAACTCCACTTTTTCGCCAATTTTTGCCTTGTCTGACCGTCGCTCGTCGATTTTTCAGACAGAGCGGATGAGTTTCGGACGACTGCGTTGGACGGTGAGGAGACGCTGCGATGAATGAGTCACCACGCATCCGCATTCTCGATCCCCGATTGGCCAACCAGATTGCCGCCGGGGAGGTCGTCGAGCGTCCGGCCTCGGTGGTCAAGGAGATCGTCGAGAATGCCATCGACGCTGGCAGTCGGCGCATCGAGGTCGAACTCGAGGCGGGCGGCTCACGGCTGATTCGGGTGCGTGATGACGGCGTCGGCATCGGCGCGGGCGACCTTCCGCTGGCGCTGTCTCGCCACGCCACCAGCAAGATCGCGTCGCTCGATGATCTCGAGGATGTCTCCAGCCTGGGGTTTCGCGGCGAGGCGCTGGCATCGATCAGTTCGGTGTCGCGCCTGGAATTGATCTCCAACGCGGCCGAGGATCCTTCCGGCGGTTGGCGTGTGGTCGCCGAAGGCCGGCAGATGGAACCGCGAGTCACGCCCGCACCGCATCCTCGCGGTACGTCGGTGCTGGTTCGCGACCTATTCTTCAATACGCCGGCGCGGCGCAAGTTTCTGCGCACCGAGAAGACCGAGTTCGGCCATGTCGAGGAGGCTTTTCGGCGCCTGGCGCTGTCGCGTTTCGATATCGCCTGGCTGTTGCGCCACAACCAGAAGGCCGTGCATCAGCTGCCCGCCGTGGCGTCGGACCAGGCCGGTCGGGAGCGGCGAATCAGTACGATGCTGGGCAAGCGCTTCCTGAACGAGGCGTTGCACCTCGACCTGGAGGTCACGGGACTGCGGCTGTGGGGTTGGGTCGGCCAGCCAACCTACTCGCGTGCTCAGGCCGATCAGCAGTACTTTTTCGTCAACGGCCGCATCGTCAGGGATCGCCTGGTCGCGCATGCCATCCGTCAGGCTTATCGCGACGTGATGTTCCACGGCCGACATCCGGTGTTCGTGCTGTATCTGGAGCTCGATCCGCGGGTGGTGGATGTCAATGTGCATCCTACCAAGCACGAAGTGCGCTTTCGCGACGGCCGCCTGGTCCACGATTTTCTGTTCTCGAGCCTGCATCGCGCGCTGGCCTCCGTGAAGCCCAACGATGCGGCGGCGGCCGAAGAGGGCGGGAATGGTCCCGCGGACGAATCGGCCAACGGCGAAGCGGAAATGTCGTCGCAGCGGCGGCCGGATGGCGAGACTGACACTGCGGCGGCCTACGCTCCGCCGGACTGGCAGCAACAGCGCATGCCGCTGGCCGGGCAGCATTCGTCAGGCACGGGGCAGCAGGGGCAGAACCGTCCCGCTGCCCAGCGGATTCGCGAATTCATGGCGGGCTACCATGCACTGCATCCGGAGCATGAGTCGACGCTGCTGACACCGCGTGATGGTAACGCGGGAGCCCCGGGCGGCGAGGCGGCCGGGACAGCGCTCCAGGAACGCCCAGTGCAAACCGTCACGACGCTGCCGGCAAATGACGATACACAGGCGCCGCCGCTGGGCTATGCGGTAGCCCAGCTACATGGTGTCTACATTCTGGCGCAAACCGAACGTGGGATGGTGATCGTCGATATGCACGCCGCCCATGAGCGGATCGTCTACGAACGCATGAAACAGCAGATTCACGCCGGGGCGCTCGACGCACAGCCGCTGCTGGTACCGGTCTCGATGGCGGTCAGTGCCGGCGAAGCCGAGGTCGCCGAACAAGAGCGTGAAGCTTTTGCCCGCCTGGGTGTCGTGCTTGACGCCGCTGGCCCCGAGACGCTGCTGATACGCCAGGTGCCGGCGCTGCTGGCGGATGCGGATATCGAGCCGTTGATTCGCGACATGCTTGGCGATCTCGAGCGCTTCGGACGTTCCGATCGTCTCGAGACGCGTATCAACGCGCTGCTTAGTACCATGGCCTGCCACGGCAGCGTGCGCGCCAATCGACTGCTGACATTACCGGAAATGGATGCGCTGCTGCGCGACATGGAACGCACCGAGCGCAGCGGCCAGTGCAACCATGGCCGTCCTACCTGGACCGAGATGTCGATGCCACAGCTCGACAAGCTGTTCCTTCGCGGCCAGTGAACGAGGCGCACGAGAACGATGATCGCATGAACGACGAGCCGCTGATTTCCCCGGTACCGAACGACTCTCGGCATGATGAGCGGCCGCTGGCGATTCTGCTGCTCGGCCCGACGGCTTCCGGCAAGACGGACAATGCCATCGCGCTGCATCAACGTTTCGGTGCCGAGCTGATCAGCGTCGACTCGGCGATGGTCTATCGTGGTATGGATATCGGCACGGCCAAGCCATCCGCCGCGGAACTCGCTCGTGCGCCGCACCGGCTGATCGATATCCGCGACCCGGCCGAGGTCTATACGGCGGCGGACTTTTGTCACGATGCGTTACGCGAGATGGAAGCGATTACCGCCTGCGGCAAAATGCCGCTGCTGGTGGGCGGGACGATGATGTATGCCAAACGTCTCGTCGAGGGAGTCGCTAGCATGCCCGGCGCTGATCCTGCCACCCGCGATCAATTGCGCCAGCGCGGCGAGCAGGAGGGGTTCGAGGCACTGCATGCGGAGCTTGCGAGGGTCGACCCACAGGCGGCCGAAGCCATTCATCCGCGCAATCGGCAGCGTCTGATTCGCGCGCTCGAAGTGTATCGACTGAGCGGCGTGACGCTCTCCGAGCACTGGCGGCGCCAGCAGCGTGAAAACTTTCCGTGGCGGCTGTTGTCCATTGCTCTCGCGCCTGCAGAACGTCACGTACTTCACGCGCGGATCGCCCAGCGTTTCGATACCATGCTCGCTGGCGGATTGGTAGCCGAAGTGGCTACATTGAAGCAACGCGGCGACCTCCATGCAGATCTACCATCGATGAAGAGCGTCGGTTATCGGCAGGCATGGGAGTATCTCGAAGGCGCCTGCGATCACGCCGCCTTGCGTGAGCGTGGTATCGCTGCCACGCGCCAGCTGGCTAAGCGTCAATTGACCTGGTTGCGACGCTGGCCCGATCTACATTGGGTCGATAGCTGCGCACCGGACGTGGGCGAGCAGATTGCGAAAATCGTGCGCGAGCACGGTAGTTAGCGTAAAATGGCGGGCTTCGTCGAGACCTGTACTTGCGGCACGCGATGCCGTTGGTGTGATGCCGAGTCAGAACGAATCGCCGCCCAACTAAAACAGCATTACTCATAACAGTATTAGGGAGAGCAACATGTCCAAAGGACAGTCCCTTCAGGATCCGTACCTGAACATTCTGCGCAAGGAGCGCATCCCGGTTTCCATTTTTCTGGTCAACGGCATCAAGTTGCAGGGGCAGATCGAGTCGTTCGATCAGTTCGTCATCCTGTTGCGCAACACCGTCAGTCAGATGGTTTACAAGCACGCCATTTCGACGGTAGTACCGTCCCGTAACGTCCGGTTGCCGCCGCAGGATCCCGCTGCACCCGGACTCGATAGCTAATCGAGAGGTACTGATTGTTTTTCGAACGTCCCGACGCCGGCGAAACGGCGATTCTGGTCCATGTGGACTTTCAGGACGAGCAGACGCGCGAAGATCCGGGTGAACTCCTGGAGTTGGTGCGCTCTGCCGGGGCGGAGTCGGCTACCCTGATTCAGGCGAGTCGACGCCGCCCCGATCCTCGTTCCTTCATCGGCAGTGGCAAACTCGAGGAGGTCAAGACCGCGCTCGAGACCCATGCTGCCGAACTGGTCATTTTCAACCACGCCCTGTCTCCTTCCCAGCAGCGTAATCTCGAGCGTTCGCTCAAGTGCCGCGTGATCGATCGAACGGGGCTGATTCTCGATATCTTCGCGCAACGCGCGCGCACTCACGAAGGTAAGCTTCAGGTCGAACTGGCCCAGCTCGAGTACATGTCCACGCGGCTGGTACGCGGCTGGACTCACCTCGAGCGTCAGAAAGGCGGTATCGGTCTGCGCGGCCCGGGTGAGACGCAGCTCGAAACCGACCGGCGACTGCTGCGCGGACGGATCAAGTCGATTCACAAGCGTCTCGAGAAGGTCCGCAAGCAGCGTGATCAGAATCGACGCGCCAGAGCGCGGGCGGAAATTCCGAGCGTATCGCTGGTGGGCTATACCAATGCTGGCAAGTCGACCTTGTTCAATGCGATTACTGCCGCGGAGGTATATACCGCCGATCAGCTCTTCGCGACGCTCGATCCGACACTGCGTCGCCTCGAGGTGCCGGATGTCGGCGAGGTCGTGCTGGCGGATACGGTTGGTTTCATCCGGCATTTGCCGCACAAGCTGGTCGAGGCTTTTCGGGCCACGCTGCAGGAAGCCACCGAGGCTAGCCTGATCGTGCATGTGATCGACGCCGCCGACCCGGACCGCGAACTCAACGTCGCTCAGGTCGACAGCGTGCTGTCCGAAATCGATGCCGATGAAGTGCCGCAGCTATTGGTGATGAACAAGATCGACTTACTGGGAACCTCTCCGCGGATCGAGCGCGACGAGCAAGGGTTTCCTCGGGTCGTGTGGCTATCGGCGCGCGAGGGTAAAGGGCTCGAGCTGTTGCGTGAAGCGCTCGGTGAATGGCTGGCCGAGGATATCCTCGATATCCACTTGACGCTGACGCCCGAGCAAGGTCGACTACGAGCGGCACTGCATGAGTTACAGGCCGTACAAAACGAAACGTTCGACGAGCATGGCCGCTCGAATCTGGAGATTCGCTTGCCCCGGCGGGAGTTTATGCAGATGATGGCTCGCTTGGGCGAACGCACCAACGATTACTTGCCCACCTCGGAAAAAACGCCGGTTGCCGATTGGGAACGGGTTTGAGGTGAGAAAAACGACGCAGGGGAGCTTCGTGGTCCGACAATCGGGCCCGAAGATGCAGGGTACGAATGATTCGACATCCGTTCGAACAGACCCTTTGCACGCCAGTGCACCGCCACGGCGGCTCCCGATGCCATGCGTAAGCTTTGGCCTGACGCAACGCTTTGACTGCATCATTGGAGACTAGGTATGGCTTGGAATGAGCCTGGTGGTGGCAATAACCAGCAGGACCCCTGGGGCGGTGGAGGAAAACGCCCGAGCGGTAATGGTGGCAATAACGGCGGTGGCAACAATGGCAAGGGGAATCAGGGGCCACCGGATCTCGATGAGGCGCTGAAGAAATTTCAGGATAAGATCAGTCGTCTGCTGGGCGGCCGCGACGAGCGTTCCGGTTCGAGCGGTGGAACCGGCGGGGATGGCTCCTCCGGCGGCAACAAGCGCACCCCTTTCATATTGCCGATTCTGGTGTTGATCGTTGCGGCCTTGATCTGGGCCGGTTCCGGCTTCCACTTGATCGATCAATCCGAGCGCGGCGTGGTTTTTCGTCTCGGCAAGTACACCACGACGCTCAACCCCGGCTTGCACTGGAATCCGCCGATCATCGATCGCGTGGATAACGTCAACGTGACCAGCATTCGCTCCGCGACGCAGACGGACTCGATGCTGACCAGCGATGAAAACATCGTCCACGTCAGCGTATCGGCGCAGTACGTGGTGAGCGATTCGCACGCGTTTCTGGTCAACGTCAACGAGCCGGAAATGACGCTGCAGAATGCGATGGACTCTGCGTTGCGTCAGGAAGTGGGCAATATGCAACTTCAAGAAATCCTGACCACGGGTCGTGACCGGTTGGGTCAGCGGGTCTTCGAGCGTTTGACGGCCTACATGGAGGCCTACGGTACCGGTCTGCGTCTGCAGACGGTCAACGTCGAGTCGACCGCGCCGCCGGACCAGGTACAGAACGCTTTCGACGATGTCATTCGTGCCCGAGAAGAACGTCAGCGCTCGATCAACCGGGCCAATGCCTACAGTCAGGCAGTCGTTCTCGAGGCTAAAGGCCAGAAGCAGCGTCTGATTGAAGAAGCCAACGGTTACAAAGCCGCTGTCGTTTCTGATGCGACGGGCCAGACCAATCGCTTCAATTCGTTGCTGGGTGAGTATCAGCAGGCGCCGGACGTGACTCGGGAACGCCTCTATCTGGAAACCATGAGCCAGGTGCTCAGCAAGACACCCAAGGCGCTCGTCGATCTGGGCGACGGTAACGCTATGACCGTGTTGCCGCTCAACCAGATGCAGGCCGGCAGCAAGAGTAGTCAGAGCGACTCAACCGCGATGAACATGCAGCAGCTCGAACAGATTTCACGGCAGGTAGTCGATCCCATGAACAGTGGCTCGCAGCAGCCGACGCGTAGTTCCAGCCTGCGGGAGGGTCGCTAATGTTTAATAATCGCGCCCTGATTGGCGTCATCATTCTGGCCTTGCTGGTCTGGTTTGCCAGTGCCAGCTTCTACGTCGTCAACGAGACTGAACGGGCCATCAAACTGCGTTTTGGGGAGGTGATCGAGAACGATATCGGCCCCGGCCTGCACTTCAAGCTGCCGGTGTTCAATACGGTACGCATCTTCGATGTGCGCGTGCAGACGGTCGATTCCAGCGCGACTCGCTACCTGACGGCGGATTCCAAGGCAGTGATCGTCGACTCTTTCGTGAAGTGGAAGATTGCCGATCCGCAGCAGTTCTACGAGGCGACGCGTGGCAATATTCAGGTCGCCGAGAATCTGATTGCGCCGCGGACCGACGAAGCGCTGCGCAACAAGTTCGGTCAGACCGAGATGTCCTCCATCATTCAGGAGCGAATCGCCGCCGAAAGCGACGACCAGCAACTGCCTGGCAAAGACAAGGGTGCCGATACCGTCGAAGGTGCACGCGAAGAGCTCATGGTCGAGCCGGTGCAGCAACTCGACCAGGCGATGCGTGACGAGCTAGGGGTTCATATCCTCGATATCCGCGTTAAACGCATCGAACTCCCCCCCGAAGTGACCCAAGCGGTTTATGAGCGCATGAATTCAGAGCGGGAGCAGGCGGCGAGGACCTATCGTGCTGAAGGCTCCCAGCAAGCCGAGGTGATTCGTGCCGATGCCGACCGTCAGCAACAGGAAATTCTGGCCAACGGTCGTCAAGAAGCGGAGACCACACGCGGTGAGGGTGACGCTCAGGCGGCACAGATCTACGCCAGCGCCTATCAGCAGGATCCGGATTTCTTCTCTTTCTACCGGTCTATGCAGGCCTATCGCGATAGTTTCAGTGGCGAAGGCAAGGATCTGCTGGTGCTGAGCCCGGATAGCAATGACTTCTTCCAGTATCTGAAAAACCCGACCCCCGAAGCGTCTTCGGCGCGTGAGAGCCGGGCCGGTGAGTAGCATGATCATCTAGGAAATCGGACACCCGCGGGATTTCCCCGCGGGTGTTTCGTGATACCATCGTTCAGCCGGGTTTCGCCCGGCTTTTTTGTGCGGCCTGTTTATGCGCAATCCCGTTTTTGCACGATTCGGCCTTTGCACAACGCGCCTGCGCCTCGCGGCGCTTCGGCTGCGACTATCATGGGATGGTGAAGCTGGTCTTTGCCTCCGATCATTACCGAATTACCGCTGGGCAGGACAAGCTCATGACGATCGCTGACCGCTGGTTGTTACCCGACGGCATGGATGAAGTATTGCCGCCGCAGGCAACCCGGATGGAGGAGTTGCGTCGGACGCTGCTCGACCTGTACGACCGCTGGGGCTATGACCTGGTCATGCCGCCGCCGGTCGAATTTCTCGACTCGCTGCTGACTGGCACCGGTACCGATCTGGATCTGCAGACGTTCAAGCTAACCGATCAGTTGAGCGGCAGGATGATGGGCGCCAGCGCCGACGTGACCCCTCAGGTCGCGCGAATGGATGCACATTCACTGAAGCGTCAGGGTCCCATGCGTCTGTGTTACTGCACTACGGTGCTGCGTGCTCAGGCCGACAAGCACCAGGGCGGTCGCAGTCCGATGCAGGTTGGCGTCGAGCTGTTCGGTCATGCGGGGCTGGACGCTGATATCGAGGTGCTGCGGCTGGCGCTATCCAGCCTCGAGGCCGCGGGAGCCAAGGAGATCCACCTGGCGCTGAGCCACATCGCGATCTATCGCGTGCTGGTGCGTGCTGCGGACTGGCGCGCCGATGTCGAAAGGTCACTGTTCGATGCCATCGAGCGCAAGGCGTTCTTTGTCGTCGACGAGCTGGTGGCGGCCAACGTCGAAGATCCCAAGTTGGCCCGTATGCTCAGCGAGCTGCCGCGATTGCATGGCGGCGCGGAGATACTGGAGCATGCCCGGCTGGTGTTGGCCGATGCCCCTGGCGCTGTTCTGGACGCGCTCGATCAGCTGGTGCGGCTGCATCGTAGTGTCGCGGCCGAGCATCCCGAGGTGTCGTTCTACTTCGACTTGGCCGAACTTCGCGGCTATCAGTACCACACCGGGATGGTGTTCGCCGCCTATGTGCCAGGCTACGGCCAAGCCTTGAGCAAGGGGGGGCGGTACGACGATACCGGGCAGGCCTTCGGCCGTGCCCGCCCGGCTACCGGGTTTTCCATGGATCTCAAGCAGCTGGCGACTTTGGCCGAACGAGAGCCGCCAACGAATGGTATCTGGGCGCCGAATCAAGAGGATGCCGCGCTCAACGACATCATCAATCGGCTGCGGGCGCAGGGAGAGCGCGTGATCCAGGCACTGCCCGACCAGCGAACCGGTCCGGGCGCACACCGCTGCAATCGTCACCTGGTGCTCCAGGATGGCGAGTGGCGTACCGAGCCGCTGAATTAAGTCGATGACGGCCAAGCGCCGGCATGGGCACAGCGAATGGATCGCGACGAACGACATGATCGCGACGGGTTGATCAAGAGACGAGAGCAATGGGCAAGAACGTAGTCGTATTGGGTACCCAGTGGGGCGATGAGGGCAAGGGCAAGGTCGTCGATCTGTTGACCGAGTCCGCCAGTGCCGTGGTGCGGTTCCAGGGTGGGCATAATGCCGGCCATACCCTGGTGATCGACGGTCAGAAAACGGTTCTACACCTGATTCCTTCCGGCGTGTTGCGCGATGACAAGATCTGCGTGATCGGCAATGGGGTAGTGCTGTCGCCGGAGGCGCTGATGGAGGAGATCAAGGAGCTGGAGGCCAAGGACGTACCGGTGCGCGAGCGCTTGCGCCTGTCGCCGGCCTGTCCGCTGATCCTGCCTTACCACGTTCGTCTCGACCAGGCGCGTGAAAAGGCCCGAGGCATTGCCAAGATCGGTACCACCGGGCGCGGTATCGGGCCGGCCTATGAAGACAAGGTCGCGCGTCGCGGCCTGCGCCTGGGTGATATCCTGCACCGTGAACGCTTCGCTTCCAAGCTGGGCGAAGTGTTGGATTACCATAACTTCGTGCTGACCCGTTATCACGGAGAGCCGGCCGTCGATTTCCAGGAAGTCCTGGATCAGGCGATGGCCTTCGCCGAAGAGCTACGCCCGATGGTCTGTGACACGGTCTCGTTGGTGCACGACATCCGTAAGTCCGGCGAGAATATCCTGTTCGAAGGGGCTCAGGGCTCGTTGCTGGATATCGATCATGGCACCTATCCCTACGTCACCAGTTCCAACACTACCGCTGGCGGTACCGCGACCGGTTCCGGCGTCGGCCCGCTCTATCTCGATTACGTGCTGGGCATCACCAAGGCCTACACCACGCGAGTCGGATCCGGTCCGTTCCCCACCGAGCTGTTCGATGAGTTCGGCCGCCATCTGGCGGAAAAAGGGCATGAGTTCGGTGCCACGACCGGACGTGCGCGCCGCTGCGGCTGGTTCGACGCCGTAGCGCTGCGTCACGCGGTGCAGATCAATTCGGTTTCCGGCATCTGTTTGACCAAGCTCGATGTGCTCGACGGCCTCGAAAACATTCGTGTCTGCGTGGGTTATCGCAGCAAGGATGGCGAGACCATCGACAATCCGGTGGATTCCGAAGGCTATGAAGTGATCGAACCGCTTTATCACGATCTGCCGGGCTGGAACGAGTCGACCATCGGCGTGCGCAGTGTCGATGACCTTCCCGCCAATGCGCGCGCCTACATCGCCTTCCTGGAGGAAGAAGTGGGCACGCCGATCGATATCATCTCCACTGGTCCCGACCGTAACGAGACGATCGTGCTGCGCAACCCGTTTGACTGATCGCAAGCGCTGAATCGCCGGTCAAGATGACCCGAAACGACGAAGCACGCTGCCATGGCAGCGGGCTTCGTCGTTCTAGTGTCATGCCGAAGCACGCTGAGTGGCGCTGCCGTTCAGGGGGAGAATGCCTCCATCGTCAACGAGATCAGCCGGGCGAATGGGCGTCTCCGAATCATGTCGAGGAGGCCTCGCCCGCAGCGGCATCGGCGACCTGCGGGTTCTCGAGCAGATCCTGCAATGTTTCGATCGCGGTTCCGCTATCGCCCTCCATCACGCCATCGAGCCAGATCATCGCCTGCTGCTGGTTGACGAACTCGACGCCCCGGGCCTGAAGATAGGCCTGAGCCAGCGACACACGGGCGGACTGGTGGCCCTGACGTGCCGCGTCGACCAGCAGCTCGGCGCCCTTGTGTGGATCGCGCGGCAGCACGTCGCCACTGAGATAGGCACGACCGAGAGCTGCCTCGGCGCCGGCGTGGCCGGTATCGGCGGCAGCGGTCAGCAACTGCTTGCCGTGCTCCACATCCTGGGCAATGCCGCCTTGCCCCTCCAGATAGGCCAAGCCGAGCGACGCCTGGGCAGAAACGTTGCCGTTGTCGGCGGCGCGGGAAAGCCATTCGACGGCCTGGGTCGAACCCTGATCGACGCCATTGCCCTCGAGATAGGATTGCCCCAACAGACGCTGGGCATTGTCGTCGCCGGCCTGTGCCGCACGCGTCAGGTAGCGCGCGCCTTTGGCGGGATCGGCGGCAACGCCGGTGCCGTTGAGATAGGCTTCGCCGAGGGTGACACCAGCGGAACCGTGCCCGGCGTTGGCGGCCCGGGTCAGCAGGGTGACGCCGCGCTGCGGATCGGCGGCAACGCCGTCACCAGTCAGCAGCATCTCGCCGAGATCCGCCTCGGCTCCCACATGGCCGGCGGCGACGGCACGCTCGAAGTAGCCGGCAGCACGCGACTTGTCGACGCTGACGCCGAGCCCATCGGCGTACAGGCGGCCGAGCGAGGCGGTGGCGCCGGGGTGGCCTTCTTCGGCGGCGCGTGACAGCCATTTCCTGGCGCTGGCGTAATCGGCACGCACGCCCCGGCCGCCAAGATAGGCCCGGCCCAGATCCGCCATGGCCGGCACTTGCCCCATCCGGGCCGCACGGATCAGATCATCGATGTTGCCCTGCTCGCCGCTAGCGCGATAGGTGCGAGCCAGCGCCTGCTGAGCGGAAGGATGGCCGGCGCGAGCGGCGCGCTGGAGCCAGAGTTCCGCACGATTCAGATCGGGCGGAACGCCGACGCCGTCGCGATAGGCTCGGCCGAGTACGATCATGGCGTAGGCATCGCCTTGATTGGCCGCTTCTTCGAGCAGTTTGACGCCCTGTCGGCTGTTGCCGGGTAGCTTGCCCTCGAGAGTGCCCTGACCGAGCCGGGTCTTGGAGGTGGTATCGTCGGGATCCTGCTCGATGGCTCGGCTCAGCCACTGCTGGGCCTTGGCCGGATCGCGCTGAAGCCCCTCGCCATCCATGTAGGCGATCCCCAGGGTGCGTGCGGCACCGCTCTGGTTCTGATCGGCCGCCTCGGTCAGTAGCGAGACACCGCGTACGGGATCGGCCGGCGTGCCTTCGCCCTTGAGATAGGCTTCGCCGAGCCGCGCCGTGGCGTAGGGGTGCCCCAGTTCGTGGGCGCGTTCGAGATACTCGACGCCCTGTCTCGGCCGAGCCCGGATCTGGTCGCTATCGAGATAGACGTTACCCAGCAAGGCGAGGGCGTAAGCGTCGTCCTTCTGCGCCGCTTGCTTCAGTAACTGAACGCCGCGCTGGGGATTTTCCGCCACCACGTCGCCTGACAGATAGGCCTGGCCTAGTGTTCGGGCGGCATCGAGCTGGCCCCGCTCGGCGGCATCCGACAGCCACTTTTCGGCGAGGCCCGAATCGGGCTCGACCTGACCTTCGCCGAGATAGGCTTGCCCCAGCCAGTAGGCGGCGTCCACATTGCCGGATTCCGCCGCACGCTGGAGCATGTCCAGCCCTTTGGCGGGATCCTGCTGCGTGACCAGCAGATGGCCGGCGGCCGCCATGGCTTGGGGATCGCCGCTGTCGGCAGCCCGGGTCAGCCACTGCTGCTGGCGCGCGGGTCGGGGCAGCAGCCCGTCCTCGGCGTAGACACGCGATAGCGCCAGCATCGCGCCGACATCGCCGCTTTTGGCGGGTGGCGTCATCGCCTGTGCATAACGTTCGGCGTAGGCGCGCGCCTGTCCTGGTTGATTACCGAAAGCGCCGCCAGGGGCATAGTTCTCGGCCAACGTCTGGAACGCGCGTGGCGCGCTCTGTGCCGCGGCTTTCTCCAGCTGCTCGCGGGCCGCGTCGATATCCTTCGGCACACCCTCGCCGACGAGCTGCATCTCGGCGAGCTCGATCCGCGCACTAGGGTTGCCGTCATGATCCACGGCTTGCTGAAACAGGTTCCACGCCAGCGCGGGGTCACGCTTGACGCCGTCGCCGGCGCGATAGAGCCGGCCCAGCTTCAATGAGGCGTTGTCGAGGCCGCTGAATTCATAGGGCACCGCCTGACGATAGTAGTTGGCGGCCATCTGCGGATCTCGGGGTACGCCATTGCCGCCGTCATAGATTCTGGCCAGTTCGTAGCTGGCCTCGGGATGCGTCCTGGCCATCGGCTTGAGCAGTTCGATCGCCTTGAGGCTCTGCCCTTTGGCTTCGAGTCCGCGGATGTATTCCACCCGGTTCCAGTCGGTCGAGGGCATCGATTCGATGTAGTGATGCGCGAACAGCTCTCGATCCTGGGCCGCGATGGGTTGCGTCCGATCGAGACGCTGGCCCGCGCAGGCCGTCAGCATCACCACCGACGCCAGGCCCAGCATGAAGCGGTTGCCGGGACGACGTAGCGTCATTGGCAGGGCGATGCGAATGGGATGGGAAGTCGATGTCGTCATGCGAATCTCTCCTTCAGTTCTGGCCCGACCTCCGTCCCTGGAGCGGGCCAAGATGGGTCGTTGAGCGAGTCCGAGCCTCGAATGCGGTCTGTTACGAGAAGTGGCTACGAATTCAGGTATCGGGCTCGAAGGTGGCGAGTTCCGGCGCTTCGGGCTCCGGCAGCGCGCGTGGCTGCGCCTCCGGTTTCATGAAATAGAAGGTGACGTAGCCGCCGGCACTACGGTTGTCGATGGGCCGTTTCTGGCTGACGTAGTGGGAGACCCTCTCGTCGTCGTGATGACGGAGATAGATCTCCATCCAGGCGAGATACTGTTCGTCGTCGAGGAAGCCGTAGTACTGCGCGTGGGTTGCCAGATTGCCCAGCGCTGCCGGGTCGTCGAAGGTGTCCAGAGCGAACTGGACGGCATCGTCGATGGTGTGGCCGTGGTACTCGAAATCGAACAGGTCGTAACCCTGGCGATAGGCCACCTGCATGATGTTGATCAGATAGAGCAGAGCATAATTCTGGTAGTGGCTGGCGCGGCGGCCACGGGCCATCTCGTGGGGCAGGGCGCCACGCGGGGTCAGGTCGTTGAGCGCCGAGTAGATCGCGCTGACGCCGAACTGGAACAGTTCATCGTCGTCCGTCAACACGCCGATCATGCTGGCGTAGAGCGCACGGCGGTAGAAATGGTTGTTGCAGCAGCTCGGGTCCCCGCCATGGATGGAGGAGTGCTTGTGCGCCAGTGTGTTGAGCCAGTGATTGATGCGTTCGATCGCTGCGGGGCGCTGGTCCGCGACGGCCGGACGCACGATCGAATAGGCCATCGCAGCCGCGAACATCATCGATTCCGTCGAGTACCAGCCCTGGGGTTCGAGTCGGTTGTAGTAGAACTGACTCAAAGCATCGCGAGTCGCCCACTTGTCCAGAAAGCTGACCAGACAGTCGGCGTAGTAATCGTCGCCGGAAGCGACATAGGAGCCGGCCAGGTTGGAGACGGTGTCTTCGAAGTCGAACAGAGGCTCGGAGGCCAACTCCCAGGCGTCGGGTTGCGGATAGTAGCCGGGAATCCGGATCACGCTGTCCAGTGCCGGCTTGGCCAGCTCCTGGCGGCAACTCGGGCCGTGCTTGAGCTGATCCCGGTTGTACTGCAGCAGGTCGTTGCCGGTTTCTTGCAGCAGCGCCATCCGCGCCTTGACGTCGAAATAGGACGCATCCGGGTCGGTGACCGTGTACTCGGACAGATCCAGCTTTTGACGCTGTGCATAGCTCATCGTCTTATCCGCCTGACCCGCTCCGGTCGTCTCGGCTGCCTGTGTCGACAGCGTCAGACCGAGGGCCGTCAGGCTCAGTAGCAGAACGAGGCCGTGGCGCAGGCCGAAGCGGCCTGCGATTGACATCCGGTTCATGAGAATCGACTCCCTGTCGAAGGATGAATCACGCCTTGGGGGTCATCAGCGTGAAGTCGGCAAAATCGACGACCTGAGCCCGCGGCGTGCGCCAGTCGCTACCGTGGCCGCCAAAGAAGGTCGAGAACATCAGCCCGTCGATGTGCACGTCATCCGTGGTGCGGTAGACGATGCCCTGCTGCTCGAGCATCGGCTGGCCGTCGATCCAGACGCGAGCGATGCCGTTTTCGCGATCGGGATCGTTGAGCACGATCTCCTCCTCAATGGTCACCCACTGTCCCGGCGTGAAGCGCCACAGGCCGCGACCTACCGATTCGCCGTAGTCGGAGTCCTTGTTGACGACATACTCGTAGAGCTCGCCCTGGCCATGCTTGCGCCACATGAAGCGCATCGAGAAGCCATTCTCGCCGGTGACCTCGTCGCCGCCGGTCGGGCCCTCGCCGCCATACAGTCCCGGTAATTTGCCGCCCTTGACGAAATCGAAGTCGGGCTGGAAGCGCACCTGATAGCGAAGGCAGGCGCGATCGGCCTGGCGCAGCGCCGGCACCGGCTTCACGAAACCGGCGCCGCCTTCTTCGGCGTCGCTGGGTGAGGAGGTGCCCGCGGGATAATTGACGCGCAGGGCAGGGCTGCCAAGGCCGCTAGCGGTGCCATTCAGCACTTGCAGGTTCTGCTCGCCCCAGCGGCGCTGGCCACCCAGACCGTCCTTGACCCAGGATTTGGGGTCGGCATTGGCCTTGGCGTTCATGGCCAGGGTACGCACCGGCGCATAGCGCGATGAGCATGCGCTGACCTGCGGTTTCGTCACTGCGTCGTCACTGGCCGCCTGGGCGGGCAGCGAGGCCAGCGTCAGCGCGCCGGCAGCCAGCACTGCCGCTCCCAGAGGGCGCGTCAGGCGGCGTTGGAGGTTGTCGAGTCTGGACAGAATCATGTTCGTCTCCTTGGTGATCGGTGCCTAGCGATGGCTCTCGTTCCGGGGGGGGTAGCGAGGAGGGATCGGATGCGTCGTGCGATCAGTTCATCGCGCTTTTCAGGCTATGGGTCATGGCGTCGGCGGCGCGCCCCCAGAGTGACTGAACGCCCTGGAACATGGCGCGACCGGCCTGATAGGTCCATTCGGCGGCGGTGTCGATCATCGGGGCTTCGGTAAAGCGAACGCCGACCGGCATGCCCACCGCGCTGGCGGGTAACGGCTCTTCCGGTACCAGCAGCACGCTGGCGACGTTCTGCTGCTGGCGGACCCAATCCGGGAAGCCGGCGCGGGGTTGACGCTCGACGTCCAGCGCGACGCTGCGCACGCGAGCGGGGATCGGCTCCGAGGCGTTGGGCAGGGCGATGTAGGCCTGCTGGTGGTTCTCGATGTCGCCGATGTCGTCCATATGCACCAGCGCTTCGACCATGACGTCGTTGTTGCGCGTGCTGACCAGCGTCATTACGCGGTCGCCCTCGTTGACGTAGGTACCGCCGGCGGCGCTGAGTGCCCAGGCGACCTCGCAATCGCACGGGCTATAGATGGTGTTGGCCGAGACCCGTGCCTTGTAGGCATCGATGCGCGAGCTCTCGTAGTCACGCGCCGTCTCGAACTGCTCGACGCGAGCCTTGGCGATCTCCGGGGAGAGCGTCTCGTAACCCAGCTCGCCCTCCGCCGGATTGGAGGAAGTGGCGACGCTGACCTTGCCGTTGCCGGGGTCGTCGAGGCTATCCTGAAGGTTGTCGATCAGGCGCTTGTTGTAGTCGAAAGAGGCCTGGGAGAGCAGAAGATCGTTCTGCAGTTCGGCATTGTCGACCTCGATCAACGGTTGATCGCGCTCGACCTTGTCGCCGGCGTTGAGCTGTAGATCCTTCAACTGTCCGGCACCGGGCGCCAGGATATCCGTTCGTGGCGCAGTCACTGCGGCAAAGCTCGGCTCGATCAGAAAGACGTTGCGATAGACGGTCGCGGCGACGGCCGCCATCAGTACACCGGCGGCAACCAGCAACGCCAGATAGCGGAACATCGGCACACGACGCTTGGGTCTGGTGGCCGGTGTCGCCACGTTGCCATGGCGCTTGCGCGGCGTCTGGGCATCATGCTGATCGATCAGACCATCGAGGCTGACGTGACGCCCGCTCATCTGAGCCCGAATCACCCGACGCAGGATGTTGCGCTGACGGCTTTCCATCTGGGTGAATTCGAAAGCGATGTACTGCTGGCGGCCGCCATCGACTTCACGTAGCGGGCGCGCCATGGCGGACAGGGCAAGTTCGACACCGCTGGCAGTCAGCATCAGCGCAATGGGGATCTCGCGGTGGCGCTCGAAGTGCATCGAAGTTTCCGCGGAGAACCCGCCCATCGAGAGATCGTGGCCCTTGACCACATGACTATCGCCCAGGCGTACATTGAAAGGCATTTCGACGCGTACATGGCGACGCTCGTCGCGACGCTCGTGACGCAGCTGATCTGGATCGTGGTATTGATCTGACATATGAAAGTCTCCTTTTTAATCACTGGCTTACTGGCTGTTCTGGGCCAGCGCGTTGTCTTCCCTGTGGATTTCGCCGAGCGACAGCGAGAGATCCGTCAAGCGAATGGCGTGCCCGGCGACCTGCAGCCGGCAGGGGCTTTGCGTGTCGCAGTGGAGTCGGCCTGCGTCAGCGAGCGTCGTTCCGCTAGAGGTGATCTGAGCGGCGAGACCGTCGGCGATCTCGAGCCTCGTCGGAGCGTCGGGATCGCCGTAGCCGTGAACGCTGGCGCCGCGGACCCTGTCCAGCGAAGCCACGGCGTCGTTGAAGTCGCCATCGATCCGGAAGTGGCCGGCCGGCAGATGCACGCTGCCACCCTGTGGCGCATCGGCGAGTGTCAACGCCAGCCAGCGGTTGTCGCGGGTGCCGTCGGCTTCGGCCGTATCCGGCCGTGCACCGACCATCGCTGCGATCGACAGGCGATCCGCCGGTGCCATGATTCCGCCGAAGACGGCCAGCACGAATATCAGCGCGCCGAAGTAGAGCGTATGAATGAGATGGCCACCGAGCCGCTGGCGACGCGCGGCGCGAGGGTCGTCAGGCTCGCCGGCCGAGATGCCCTGGCGCGACCACTTCTGACGATTGAAGCGAAAGCTGACGTAGGTCTTGAGGATCGCGCCGCTGAGCTGGTTGTAGTAGAGCATCGGCACCCACAGCGCGCTCCAGCGCCCACGTTGCCAGGCCAGCACCAGACTGGTGACACCGCGGGTCATCAATATCCACAACAGGTAGGCGAAGATGAACGATGGGCGCACGAACAACGTCAGCAGGATGGCGATGGTCGGGCCGATCAGAGTGGTCCACATCGAAAGCCGCTGATCGACCAGGCTCCACCAGGTATAGAAGCCCATTCGACGAGGGCCGAGCGCAATCGCGCGGCCATTGGTGCGCAGCATGTTGCCGAACCAGCGACGCATCAGGTCCAGCGTCGATTTGAAGAAGCGCCGGCGATCCGGCAGCTCCTCGAAGCCGGTGACGTAGACGTCCGGCAGGTAGAGCATCTTCCAGCGATGCTTGAGCAGCCAGAACCAGGTCGACTTGTCGTCGCCGGAGAGAAACTTGAAGTTGCCGAAGCGCCAGTGCTCGACGTGATCGTTCTCGACCAGTTCGATGAACTCCGGCTCGATGGCGAGATCGGCGCGAAAGGCGCTGTAGCGGCCGGTCAGCACCAGCAGTCTTTCGGAAACCGAGGTGGAGCTCATGACCAGATGGCGCTGGGCGTAGCGCAGGTCGTACCACTCCTTGGTCACGTCGTTGCCGATGACCACCGCGTTATTGTTGGTGGTGATCGCGCCCAGATCCTCTTTCGCCAGAAAAAACGACAGCGAGCGCGAGAGCGTCCCCGGTTCGATGCGGATGTCGCCATCCATGCTCACCAGCAGTGAGCGATGCGTCGGCATGCAGCGCGAGATGGCGCGCAACACTTCGGCCATGGCCGAGCGTTTACCGTCGCCTTTCTGGAACATGTAGCGAACGCTTAAGTTGGCGGGCCAGCCGTGCTCGTCCATTACCTGGTCGATGATGTCGACGTCGCTGCGATCGGCGATGGCGGCGAACAGCGTGGTCGGCACGCCGTAGTCGGCTGCATCGCGGATCAGGGCGTCGTAGACGGCGAACGTCACCTCGGTGTCGATCCGGAACGAAGTGCACAGAATGTAGAGCGCGTCCGGTTTTTCATGGGCGCCTACGGCGTCAGCCTCGGCCCGCAGCCGCGGGAACATCCGGCGGTTGTACCAGACCGAACGGATCGCCTGGACGAACCACCATGAGTAGCGCCAGGCGCCGATCAAGCCCACGGCGAAGATGAAACTCTTCGAGCCGGGATGGAATACCTCGCCCGGCAGATGCGTCACCAGCAGCAGCGCCAGCGTGGCGAGCAGCAGCATGACCGTGATCTCGGTCACCGCCGATGCCTTGCTGGGTCTGGCTCGGGTGTAGTTGATGTCGCTCATCGGGATGTCCTTGGAGTCGTTCCCTGGCCTCGTTCCTCGACCTAGGCTCTTGCTTGCTTGCCGATCCGTCGCGCAGGCATGAGGTTCTCTTGATCAGCGCCTTGACGCTGATCGCAATCTTTCTGGGATCGAGAACCGGAAATTGGCAGTCGGCGGCGATGCCGCCGACGGAGACGGGCGTTACAGCGTGTAGGCGACGCTGGGTTGGCCTCGTCCGATCTGGGAGGTCGACGCAGCGCTGGCGTCGACGGAGAGCGGAATGTGCAACGAGTCGGCGCGACCCACCGCGAAATAGAGCAGACCGGCGGCGCGCACGCTCTCAGGGTCGAACAAGTTGCGGCCATCGATGATCGCCGGCGTGGTGAGCTGCTCGCGCAGGCGGCGGAAGTCGACCGTGCGGAAGGCCTTCCATTCGGTGCAGATCACCAGGGCGTCGGCACCTTCCAGGGTGTCGTCGCGACGCTTCGTCAGCGTCAGATCGTCGCGTTCGCCGTAGATGCGTCGGCACTCTTTCATCGCTTCCGGATCGTAGGCGCGAACCTTGCCGCCGGCCGCCCAGATTGCTTCCATCAGTTCGCGGCTCGGGGCTTCACGCATGTCGTCGGTATTGGGCTTGAATGCCAGCCCCCACACCGCGATGGTCTTGCCTTGAAGATCGCCGTCGAGCGCTTGGGAGAGCTTGGTGAACAGGCTCGCCTTCTGGCGGTAGTTGACCGATTCGACGGCGTTGAGCAGTTCCGCTGCGTAACCGACATCGCTGGCGGTGCGGGCCAACGCCTGGACATCTTTCGGAAAGCAGGAGCCGCCGTAGCCGCAGCCCGGATAGATGAAGCTGTAGCCGATGCGTGGATCGCTGCCGATGCCGCGACGCACGTTCTCGACGTCCGCGCCGAGTCGTTCCGCCAGGTTCGACACTTCGTTCATGAAGCTGATCTTGGTCGCGAGCATGGCGTTGGCGGCGTACTTGGTCAGCTCGGCGCTACGGATGTCCATGAACATCAGTTTTTCCTGGCGCCGATTGTAGGGCGCGTAGCACTCGCGCATCAGCGGTTCGACACGAGGGGAGTCGCAACCGATGATGATGCGGGCGCCCTGGGAAAAATCCTCGACCGCGGAACCTTCCTTGAGAAACTCGGGGTTCGAGCAGACGTCGAAGGGAATATCCACGTCGCGCTGCTGCAGGCGCTGGGCAATGGCCTGGGACACGCGGGCCGCCGTGCCGACGGGCACCGTGGACTTGTCGATGACCAGCTTGTACTCCTGCATGTGCTCGGCGATGGTGTCCGCCACGCTGAGGACGTACTTGAGATCGGCGCTGCCATCCTCGTCCGGCGGGGTCCCCACGGCGATGAACTGCAGCGTACCGAAATTGACCGCCTCGGTCGGATCGGTGGTGAACAGCAGTCGCTCTTCGGCCACATTCTGCTTGACCAGTGCTTCGAGGCCCGGCTCGTAGATCGGCACGATGCCGTTCTTCAGACCGTCGATCTTGTCGTGGTCGACGTCCATGCACATGACTTCGTGGCCGGCATCGGCGAGGCAGGTGCCGGTGACGAGTCCGACATATCCCGTCCCAAAAATGGTGATCCGCATGATGGCTCTCCTTGCTGGTTCGTATCGTTACGTATCCGCCGCCCTACCTCTGATGCGGACGATTCCGGTCGTGCGACATGCCAATCAATGGCATCGTCTCGCGTTCGATACGGACGATCTGTTGTTCAGTGTTGCCTTCGGCGCAGCAAGTTGAATGACGTAATAGACGTCTTACAGAACTGCATGAAATCTATTAATGGGTTCCGCATGCATCTGTAAGCTTTTGGTTTTTATGCTATTACGTTGCACCTTTCACTTTACAGCCGATGACAAACAGTGTTTCCGAAATTCCGGGATAACGTTAGAGGCAAAGTCGGCTTTGGTCCAATTCAGGAAAAACTTATGTAATGGAGGGTGCGATTTTTGTGTCGATGTATTGCACAGGGAGTAGCCTAGCACCGACGCCTAATGTCGCTCTTCGCAGACGTTGAAAGCGGCAGTAATGCGCCTTACGTAACTTAATGTGCATGTATGGTGTTTTTGAGAAATACGTTTTTCAGAGTTTGTTTTTTTGTGTTCCTTTGTCTTTTGCGTGATTCAACGCAAGTCCGTCCGAGGCGGCGGGATTTCGCGAACGCTTCGACGGTGCAGGATCATCGCCATGGCTTTGGGCTTTGGGCTTTGGGCTTTGGGCTTTGGGCTTTGGGCTTTGGCTCAAGGCTCCTAGCCACGCCGTCATCGTCCTTGCCACGGTCGCCACGGTCGCCACGGTCGCCGCGGTCGCCGCGGGTTCACAGCGCGCGCAAAGAGGACTAAAATGGTCCTATATAGTGGCTGTCAGGATCGAGAGGGCATCGCGGCATGCTGAAGCTATCGAAATTGACGGATTATGCAGCAGTGGTCATGGCGCAGATTGCGCGGGATCCCGAGCAGGCGCATACGGCGGCTGAGTTGGCGATACGCGTGAATCTTCCGCATCCGACGGTGGGAAAGACGCTCAAGATGTTGTCCAAGAGCGGGTTGCTCGAGTCGCGTCGCGGTTCTCATGGTGGCTATGTGCTGTCCCGGTCTCCGACGGAGATCACGGCCAGCGACATCATCGCCGCGATCGAAGGACCGATCGGCATGACCGAATGCAGTCATGCCGATGGCGAGTGCGGGCTGCTGGACTCCTGTGGCGTCGCCGACAATTGGCAGCGTGTGTCACAGGCGATACGAACACTGCTCGAGTGTGTCACGTTGGCGCACCTCGCTCAGGCCAGCCCGCTCAAGCTGCCGGTGCAGTTACCGATTCAAAGTGTGACGTTGCCCTCGTCGACCAGGGCAGTGCACGAACATTAAGAAGGCGTGGCAATGACAGATGCAGTAGCGGTGAAGGTTTGTCGCTTCTTGTACCTGCTCGGGATTGCGTCTTCGTCATAAGACTCTCGGTGGAGAGGAGAGAAGACCATGGCTAGCGAAGAGATGGAGCAGTTGGTCCGTCGCGAATACAAGCAGGGATTCGTGACCGACATCGAAAGCGATACCGTGCCGCCGGGCCTGGATGAAAGCACGATCGCCTTCATTTCCCAGAAGAAGGGCGAGCCGCAGTGGATGCTCGAGTGGCGTCTCGAGGCTTATCATCAGTGGCTCAAGATGACGCCGCCCTCTTGGGCGCACCTGGAGTATCCGCCCATCGACTATCAGGCGATCTCTTACTTCAGCGCGCCCAAGAAGCCGGAGGATCGTCCTCAGAGCCTGGACGAAGTCGATCCCAAACTGCTGGAAACCTACGAGAAGCTGGGTATTCCGCTGCACGAGCGTGCAGCGCTGGCCGGGGTCGCGGTGGACGCGGTGTTCGACTCCGTTTCGGTGACGACCACGTTCAAGGAGAAGCTCCACGAAGCGGGCGTGATCTTCTGCTCCATCTCCGAGGCGATCCGCGAGTATCCGGAACTGGTTCGTCAATATCTGGGTACGGTGGTGCCGCAGGCGGACAACTACTTCGCGGCGCTCAACTCCGCGGTGTTCACCGACGGCTCGTTCGTCTACGTGCCGGAGGGTGTGAAATGCCCGATGGAGCTCTCCACCTATTTCCGTATCAATGCCGCCAACACCGGGCAGTTCGAGCGCACGCTGGTGATCTGCGACAAGCAGGCGCAGGTCTCCTATCTCGAGGGCTGCACCGCGCCGCAGCGCGACGAGAATCAGCTCCACGCAGCGGTGGTCGAACTGGTCGCGCTGGAGGACGCCTATATCAAGTACTCGACGGTCCAGAACTGGTATCCCGGCGACGAAGACGGCAAGGGCGGTATCTACAACTTCGTCACCAAGCGCGGCGATTGCCGCGGTGACCGCTCTCGAATCAGCTGGACGCAGGTCGAGACTGGCTCGGCGATCACCTGGAAGTATCCCTCCTGCATGCTGCGCGGCAAGGAGAGCATCGGCGAGTTCTATTCGGTCGCGGTGACCAACGGGCGTCAACAGGCGGACACCGGCACCAAGATGATCCATATCGGCGAAAACACCCGCTCGACCATCGTCGCCAAGGGGATTGCCGCCGGTCGCAGCGATCAGGCCTATCGCGGACTGGTCAAGATCGGCCCTCGTGCCAAGGGCGCGCGCAACTATACCCAGTGTGATTCGCTGTTGATCGGCGATCAGTGTGGTGCCCACACCTTCCCCTACCAGGAAATCGGTAACAGCACCGCAACCGTCGAGCACGAGGCGACTACCTCCAAGATTGCCGACGACCAGCTCTTCTACTGCCGCGCACGCGGTATCGATGAAGAGGATGCGGTGAGCATGATCGTCAACGGCTTCTGCAAGGATGTTTTCCAGGAGCTGCCGATGGAGTTTGCGGTCGAAGCCGAAGCGTTGCTCAACGTCACTCTGGAAGGTTCGGTGGGCTGATCCGCCGCCACTGTCGAATTCATATGCCAATTCGGGAGGCTGCGTCGACGGCCTCTCTCGTCTCAAGGGTTTCACATGCTCGAAGTCAAAGATCTTCACGTCACGGTCGAGGACAAAATGATCCTCAAGGGCCTCAACCTGACCATCAATGCGGGTGAGGTTCACGCCATCATGGGTCCGAACGGCGCGGGCAAGTCTACGCTATCGGCCGTGATCGCCGGCAAGGACGGCTACGAAGTGACTCAGGGCACGATTCTGTTCGAAGGACAGGACGTGCTGGAAATGGAAATCGAGGAGCGTGCTCGCGCCGGTCTGTTACTGGGATTCCAGTACCCGATCGAGATTCCCGGGGTCAAGAATATCTATCTGCTCAAGGCAGCGCTCAATGCGCAGCGTGCCGCCCGGGGTGAAGGTGAAATCCCGGCCCCGGAATTCATGAAGCTGGTGCGCGAGAAGAGCGCTGAAATGAAGATGGACCCGAGCTTCTTGCAACGCGCAGTCAATGAAGGCTTCTCCGGTGGTGAGAAAAAGCGTAACGAAATTTTGCAGATGCTGATTCTGCAGCCTAAGTTGGCCATGCTCGATGAGATCGATTCTGGGCTCGATATCGATGCCATGAAGGTCGTCGCCAGCGGTGTCAATTCGCTGCGCAACGCCGACCGCGCGATCCTGCTGGTGACCCACTATCAGCGCCTGCTCAATCATATCGAACCGGATCGCGTTCATGTGCTGGTCGACGGTCGTATCGTCAAGAGCGGCGACAAGGATCTGGCGCTGGAGCTCGAAGCCCGCGGTTATGACTGGGTGCTGGAGGATTCTGTCGCATGAGTGCACCGCAACGCTTTCTTGAGCGTCTGACCGTTCGCCGTGAGGATCCCAGCTGGGTGGCGGCACGTCGGCAGGCCGGCGCGGCGCGATTCGAGGCAATGGGATTTCCGACCCGCCGTGACGAGCATTGGAAATATACCGATGTGCGTCGTATCGCTGAAGGCGACTTTGCGTTGGCCACGGATGCCGCATTCGACATTGCGCGTTTCGACGAGCAGCGTCTGGGCATCGACGCCTATCGACTGGTGCTGGTCGATGGCCTGTTCAGCGCGGAATTGTCCGAACTCGACGGATTGCCGACAGGGGTCTCCATCGAACCGCTTTCCAGGGCGATGGTTACCAATCACGAGGCAGTGGGCGGTTCGCTCGGCCGTCTGGCGGGAGTTGATTTCTCGCCCTTCACCGCATTGAACACCGCCTTCGCCGATGAAGGCGCCATCGTGCGTCTGGCGGCGGGTACGGTGGTCGATAAACCGATCTACGTGCTATTGCTATCTCGCGCCAATGGGCAAGCGGTGATGAGCCATCCGCGGATACTGATCGAAGCTGGCGCTCGTAGCGAGGCGACGGTCATCGAACACTATTCGGGCGAGCCCGAGGCGGCCAACCTCACCAATGTAGTGACCGAGGTGCTGCTCGATCGGGGCGCCATCATCAATCACTACAAGTTGCAGGAAGCGGCGCTGACGGATCTGCACGTGGCCAGCATTCACGTCGATCAAGGGCGCGACAGCCGCTTCAACTCGTACAACCTGAATCTCGGTGGAGCGCTGGTACGCACGGATCTGGTGACGGATCTCAATGCCGAAGGCGCCGAGGCGGCCTATAACGGGCTGTTCTTCGTGCAGGGTCGTCAGCACGTCGATAACCATACCCTGGTCAATCATAACGCGCCGCGCACGTTCTCCAACGAGAACTACAAGGGCGTGCTCGATGACCGCTCTCGCGGCGTGTTCAACGGCAAGGTCTTCGTCAAGAAGGACGCACAGCAGATCGAGGCGTATCAGAATAACGCCAACCTGCTGCTGTCGGATCGTGCCGAGATCGACACCAAGCCGGAACTGGTGATCTATGCCGACGACGTCAAATGTTCTCACGGTGCCACCACCGGTCAGCTGGACGAAGAGGCTGTCTACGCGTTGCGAAGTCGGGGTATCGATGAGCCGATGGCGCGGGCGTTGCTGACGCTGGCGTTCGTTGGCGAAGTCATGGACAAGGTGCGTCTCAACGTCATCGCCGAGCGAGTCGAAAGAGCCGTCGCGGGTCGTTTGCCGGAGCGCTTCAATCTGGCGGATCTGGTCGAGACCGCCGAGGCGCTCCAGGAGGCTTGAGATGACCGCGATTACCGATCTGACGCTGGACCTGGCGGCGGTGCGCCGGGATTTCCCGATTCTCGATCGGGAAGTCCATGGCAAGCCGCTGATCTATCTCGACAACGCGGCTACCAGCCAGACGCCAGTGGCGGTCATCGATAGCCTCAGCGACTACTATCGTCGCTACAACGCCAACATTCATCGCGGGCTGCATACGTTGGCCGATGAGGCGACTGCTGCCTTCGAGGGTGTGCGTACGACGGTACAGCGGCATATCAACGCGTTCGAGCCGCGCGAGATCGTGTTCACGCGGGGGACCACCGAAGCGATCAACCTGGTGGCCAACAGCTGGGGCCGGGCCAACCTGAAGGCTGGCGACGAGGTGATGATTTCCCTGATGGAACATCACTCCAATATCGTGCCCTGGCAGTTGCTCGCGCGTGAGTTGGGTATCGTAATCAAGGTCATCCCGGTCGATGAACGCGGCGTGCTCGATCTGGATGCCTATCGCGAGCTGCTGGGCGAGCGGACCAGGCTGGTCTGCGTCAACCATGTCTCCAACGCGCTGGGCACGATCAACCCTGTTGCCGAGATGGCGCGTGACGCCCACGCCCACGGTGCCTTGATTCTGGTCGATGGCGCCCAGGCGGTGCCGCATCAGGCCGTCGACGTGCAAGCGCTGGATGCCGACTTTTATGCGTTTTCGGGTCACAAGGTCTACGGACCAATGGGTGCCGGGGCGCTTTACGCCAAGGCCTCCATTCTCGAGTCCATGCCACCATGGCAGGGCGGCGGGGAGATGATCTCGCGGGTCTCCTTCGAGCGCGGTACTGAGTTTGCCGCCGTCCCGCATCGCTTTGAGGCGGGTACGCCATCGGTGGCTGACGTGATCGCCATGGGCGCTGCGCTGGATTGGGTCAACGCGCTCGGCATCGAGCGATTGTCGGCTTGGGAGCAGTGGCTGCTGGATCATGCCACTCAGAAGCTCGAGCAGATCGACGGGTTGAGAATCATCGGCACGGCACCGAGCAAGGCCGGCGTGATTTCGTTCGTCGTCGACGGCGCACACGCCCAGGATATTGGTCTGTTGATCGACCAATTGGGTGTGGCGATTCGCACCGGTCACCATTGTGCCCAGCCGGTGTTGAACCATTTTGGCGTCGAGGCGACTTGTCGTGCCTCGCTGGCGGTCTACAACACGCCGGAAGAGGTCGATGCGTTCGTCGAGGCCTTGCAACGCGTGCTGGGCATGCTGCGCTGAGCCGGTTCCGGCTCCCGGCGTGTCCGGGCCGGCAATTCTGTCAGGAGCGATGATGGATCCGCTAAATGAGGTCTACAAAGGCCAGGAGATGCCGCTGCAGCGGGATGTCGATGTCATCTCGATTCCGTTTGGCAAGACCATCACGCTGGCCGAGGATAGTACGGTCATCGTGATGCAGGCCAAGGGCAGCTCGATCAGTGTCAGCTACGAAGGGCGTCTCTATCTGATCGAAGGCCACGACTTCGATGCCTTGGGGCTCGAAGCGCTCCCGCGACCGACGCTCGATCCCGACGCGACGGAAGCGGAGATGGAAGCTTTCATCTGGGATCAGCTGCGAACATGCTTTGACCCGGAAATACCGGTCAACATCGTCGATTTGGGTCTGGTCTACGGTTGTCGCATCGAGCGTCTGCTCACCGGTGAGCGGATGGTGACCATCCGCATGACGTTAACGGCGCCCGGGTGCGGGATGGGAGATGTCATCGCCGAGGATGCGCGGCGCAAGATTCTCGGCGCGTCGCAGTTCTCCAAGGTTCACGTGGAAATCGTTTTCGATCCTCCCTGGAGCCGTGAGATGATGAGCGAAGAGGCGCGCCTCGAGCTGGGAATGTTCTAGTCACTTTATCGATAGCAGACCCGACATCGATAGCACCTGACGAATGCTCCGAGCTGCGCGAGCCGGTTTCTGGCAGGGCAACGAACGCAATATGCTGAACGACACACCTACTCGCTATTCGACTTCCGGTCGGGGCGGCCAGCGGCCGCTTTTGTCTCACTGTTGCCGTGCTGTTCGTTCATGCTCGGGCTGCTGAAGGGGTTGCTCAAGGCGCTGATCGCTAGCCTGTTGCTGCTGGTGATCGGTGTCGTGGTGATCAATCTGTGGATCCTGCACAAGACCCAGGCTCGGATCGAACACGAGGTGCCGCTCTGCGTCGCGCAACCCGTCGGGTTGGTCTTTGGTACCGCACAGTGGCTGCGAGAGGGCGGTGCCAATCCTTATTATCAGGCCAGAATGGAGACCTCGGCAGAATTGCTGCGGCTCCACCGTATTCAACATCTGCTTCTTTCCGGTGACAATCGTACGCGGTACTACAACGAGCCCATCAGCATGTGGCGCTCCCTACGCCACCGCAACGTCAACGCTGCCCAGATGACGCTCGATTACGCCGGTTTCAGCACATTCGATAGCGTCGTCCGTGCCAAGGAAGTGTTTGGCGCGGACCGACTGATGCTGATTTCGCAGGGATGGCATCTGCCGCGAGGGCTGTTCATAGCCGACGCCCTTGGCATCGAAGCCACTGGCTGCGCGGTACCTGATGACGGTGTCGAGGGCGAATGGCGATTACGTCTACGCGAGTGGCTCGCGCGTGCCGCAGCTTTCGGCGATCTCTACCTTTGGGAGCGGGAACCCTACTTCCTGGGGCCGCTGGAGCCGATCCGACTGTCGCCGCCATGAAGGCTTCCATGAAGCTGGTTGCGGTCCTGCGAGGCAGCTGACAACGCTAGCTATGGCCGCAGCCTGATCTCAGCGTTGGCGTTGCTGCAGCTGGTTGATCTCTCGAATCAGCGCGCGGCAATTCTTCCAGCAGCGTTCCAGCGTAGGTTCCAGGGCTTCCGGCAATGGATGCGTGAACGCGGTGCCTAGCGCCTGCATCAAAACGCGCTCTTGTTCGAGCAGTTCTCCGAGCAGCACGGCGCTGTCATTACCGACGAAACTCTTGATGCGGCTCCAGAGCCACAGATAATCGTCGCGTTCGACATCGGCATCGCGGGGCAGGATATCAAGATGTTCGCGAACCAGCTGCTGTAGTTCACGCATGGCGGCCCCACGTTCCTCGTAATGGGGTTTCAGGGCATTACGCAGCGCCGGTCGCAGGCGATCGAGATTGTCCTGAAAATAATCGAGACTGTCGGCCAGCGCTTCAAGTACGCTGTCCATCGCCACTTGGCGATTGTCGAGAAACATGTGCGGCCACCTCCTGAGGTGACACGAATTGTGCGGCCGGAAACACTGTTTTGCCACCCCTAGGCGCAGAAAATTTTAGCATTTTCGGCTATTTGTTTAACCTTTTCTCGAATCAACCCTTGGGTTTAGGCGGCGCTTTACGCGGCGTGCTGGCATTCTTCTCCAGATGCTCGACGATCTGCCCCGCGATATCCTTACCGGTAGCGGTTTCGATACCCTGCAGGCCGGGGGAGGAATTGACCTCCATGATTACCGGGCCGTGGTTGGAACGCAGCAGATCGACGCCCGCTACCCCAAGCCCCATGGCCTTGGCCGCGCGTATGGCGGTAGAGCGTTCTTCCGGGGTGATGCGGATAACGCTAGCGGTGCCGCCACGGTGCAGGTTGGAACGAAATTCCCCTTCGGCAGCTTGGCGTTTCATCGACGCCACGACCTTGTCACCGATGACGAAACAGCGAATGTCGGCACCCTTGGCTTCCTTGATGTACTCCTGGACCATGATGTTGGCCTTCATGCCCATGAACGCCTGGATCACTGATTCGGCAGCCTGGTTGGTCTCTGCCAGCACCACGCCGATGCCTTGCGTGCCCTCCAGCAGTTTGATTACCAGAGGCGCGCCCTTGGCCATGGTGATCAGATCGGGGATATCATCGGGGGAGTGGGCGAAGCCGGTGACCGGCAGCCCTAGCCCCTTGCGCGACAGTAGCTGCAACGAGCGCAGCTTGTCGCGTGAGCGCGTGATGGCGACCGAGTCATTGAGCACGTAAGTGCTCATCATCTCGAACTGGCGAAGTACGGCGCAGCCATAGAATGTGACTGACGCGCCGATGCGAGGAACGATGGCATCGAAGGGCTCGAGTTCCGCGCCCTTGTAATGGATCGAAGGCCGGTGTGAGGCAATGTTCATGTAGCAGCGGAGCGTGTCGACGACTCTCACACTGTGACCACGCTGTTCGGCGGCCTCGATCAATCGGCGCGTCGAGTAAAGGTTGCGATTGCGTGACAAGATGCCGATATGCATGCGCGAAGGCTCCATAGCATGGATGAGAAGGCGTGGTGAAAAAGGCTATCAGGGTTCACCATGCAGGAAGGCGGCGCCTGGCGCGACCAACAGCCGCCGCATGGCGCGTCTTCCCAGCAGCATGGGGTGACGCATGTTACTGCGATCGGTCAGGGTCAGTTCAATCGGGAAATCCAGACCGCCGAGGATGAGTCGCGTGCGAATGACGTAGCGCCACTCCTGTTGGCCGTTGGAGCTTCTCACTCTGCGGTGGTCGTGCAGCGGCAGTTGGCATTCATGATGCGCGGTATGCTGGCCACTCGAACGAGTGATGAATCGAATCCACGAATGGCCGTCTTCCTCGTAGGGTTCGATTTGTTCCGCATGCAGAGCCGACGTTCGCGCACCCGTGTCCGCTTTGCAGCAGAGTGTCATGTGCAAGTCCGGCAGTGTGACCATTTCGCGCCGACCGATCACCGCCTTGGCCTGATAAGGTAGTGCTTTCATGAATTCAAACGTTCCATTCCCTAACGAGCTGGCCCACGGAGGAGTCCGCTGGCGCCTGACGTAGCATCATCAATATGGGTAGCCGCAAGCGAGGGATCAATGCCAAATCACGCACAATGCGGCGAAAGTTGGCATTCGTACAGCTTGCCAGGCGCTCCAGAAACCGCTCGAGTCGGGCTTCATGTTCGAGATACTGCCAGCCGCGGGCCGCAATGGCCGCGAGACAGTCGGCGGCCATGAGCTCGTCGTCATCGAGAATGCGATCGAGCCAGTCGCCGACCTCGGGAGCGTCACTCCCCAGCAATGCTCTCAGCAGGGCACAGAACGTCTCGATATCCCGCGCTTCGTATGCGCTGTTCAGAGTCTCCCATAATGTGGGCAACAGCTCGACAGGCGTATCGCCATGCTCCATCAGGTAGCACAGTGACAAGATCACTTCGCGCGGCAGGCTTTTGAGACGAAGTCTCAGTGCCTCGATGACCGCTGGATCCTGGGCGACGATCTGATCGGCCAGGCCTTGCAGGCCGAGTTTCTGCCAATCGAGGGCGTCGTCGCCAATGAGGTAACGGTGCGCCATGTCAGAATATAGCGACGGCGGTTGTTCGAAATGGCGAGACAGGCGAGCATGCAGCAGTGCCCGCTGATGTAACTCTGGTTCGAAGGCCAGTGGGTTGTCCTGCATCAGATTGGCCCGCGTCAGCTGGTCCTGCTTCACATTGAGGACTGATTGAGCGGAAATCGATGCGGGCTGCGTGCCCAGCGTATGAAATAGGCGATCGAGGAATTCGTCGCGTGCGGCGGGGACCAGCAGACCCTGCTCATCCAGCGGCAACGACAGAAACCAGATTGCCGGATCGTTATGGGTGGCCGGCCAACGGAAGGCGCATGCTACCTGAGCGTGACCGTTCCAGGGCAGCGGCCATGGCTCGCGTTCCTGTTCGAAGGAAGCGAAAGTGTCCTGGTGCAGTGGCGCTACGCGGCGACCCAGGGTCGAAAGCGCAAGCTCCGCACCGCTATGCGTAAAAAAATCGCTCAGCGTTTGCATAATAGGCGGTCATCGGGTTCGTCGAGGCGCGCACTGTAACTTGCGGCGATGACCCTGAATAGGGCGTGGCTAAAAATTGAACAGCTTCCGCTGGCGCATATATACCGGCACCTCGATCAAGGTGTCCCAAGTTTATCCACAGGCTCTTTCAGGATTTCTGTGAGCAATCCTGAGAGCGACATATCCTAGACATCAACCGGAGGAAGAATGAGTTCGCACGATGAATTGGCTCGTGCCCTGCGCGAGTTGGAAACGACTTTGATCAATGCCGATTTTTGGGACGAAGCCCGGCCAGCTCCTTCCGCGTTGGAGAGCCGGCAGCCGTTTTGCGTCGACACCATGTCGTTGCCGCAGTGGCTGCGTTATGTCTTCATTGCTCGTTTGCAGGCGTTGGTGGATGCTCGCGCCGAGCTACCGGCAAGCTGCGCGGTTGCTCCGGCGATGGAAATCTGGCTCAAGGATGAGCCGGCCTCGCGAAGGGAGCCGGTGATCCGCGAACTCGCCACGGTCGATCGTATCGTCACGCAGGCGTGATTGGCCATCGATGGGGCGATGCTTCAATACCTTGAATCACAGACAAAAAAACCGGGCCCTTGAGAGGCCCGGTTAGATGTTCGACCGAGGGTCGTTTCAGCGCTGCTTAGAAGCGACCGGTCACACCGGCACCGACGGTGACAGGGTCGATGTCGAGGTCACGTCCACCACTGATGTCAGCACTGACATCGGTGTACTGAGCGAAGGCGTTGAAGCCAAAGTTGTCGGTGACCATCAGATCGACACCGAGCTGACCCGCTGCGCCCCAGGAATCGTCGACGCTACCCACGCCACTTTCATCGGAGAACGTGGTGTAGTTGACACCGACACCGGCGTAAGGCTGAACGCGAGAGTCCATGCCGCCGAGCGGGTAGTACTGCGCCATCAGATTGATCGGAACCTGCTTGAAGGAACCACCTTCAGCGTGGACCTTGGTCTCGGTCATGGAGCTCAGCTCGACACCGATCTTGTCATGAACCATGTAGCCCAAGCCCAGGTAGGCGCCTTTGTCGTTGTCGCCGGCGTAGCCGTCGTCGGTGTCCGTCTTGGCAACATCCAGACGACCGTAGAAATCACCTGCGCCGTAAGCGAAGGCAGCTTGAGCTCCGAATGCGCAAGCGCCGGCAACCACCATTGCAGAAAACAGTTTGGTCTTGGTCATGATAAGTACTCCCTTTCTTTCATCATGAAGCCGGGTTACCGGCGTTCACATTCTGTGAGACAACGTGGATATGATAGGAAACGGTGTTTTTTATGTCCAGTAAAATTTTGAAACAGCGTTTTTTTATCAGTAGGCAGGCGTTACGCCTGTTTGTGCGCAATGGGCTCTCACCCGCTAGGATTACCCTAGTCGCTGATGGCTCGCGTTGCCAACCCGAGATAAGCGGGAAATCACATCGTGCAAGGAGCGCTCATGGACAGTCGCCAGAGGGATTGGATGTTGTCGATCGTAGTGCCGGTGATGAACGAGGAGGCCGCCATCGAGTGTTTCCTCGATGCCGTGAGTCGTGCGCTGGGCGATGCGGTACCCAAGCTGGAAATTCTGTTTGTCGATGACGGTTCCACCGATGAGACGCTTGCACGGCTCAGGCATTTCGCATCGCTGGACTCACGCACTCGAGTGATATCGCTGACGCGTAATTTCGGTAAGGAAGCCGCGATGACCGCCGGTCTCGATCATGCACGCGGCGATGCCATCGTACCCATGGATGTCGATTTGCAGGATCCACCTGCGGTCATCCTGGAGTTCATTCGCCTCTGGCAGGAAGGCGGCTATGACATGATCTACGGTATTCGTGGTTCGCGAGATGAAGACACTCAGGCGAAGCGCACGTCTGCCGGTCTGTTCTATCGTTTCTTCAACCGTCTGGCGGAAACCCATATTCCCAGCAATGCGGGGGATTTTCGGCTGATGGATCGCCGTGTCGTCGAGGCGATCAAACGTCTGCCCGAGCGTAACCGTTTCATGAAAGGGCTATTCAGTTGGCCTGGCTATCGCTCTACCGGGATCTATTATGACCGACCGTCGAGGAAGAGCGGGACTAGCAAGTTCAATTTCTGGAAACTCTGGAATTTTGCCATCGACGGTTTCGTCAGTTTCTCGACCTGGCCACTGCGCATCTGGATGTATTTCGGTGCCGTTATCGCGGGGTTGGCGTTTCTCTACATTCTACTTCTCGTCGGGCGTGTGATCGTAGTGGGTAACGACGTTCCCGGCTACGCGTCCCTGATGACGGCCATTCTGTTCTTCGGCGGTATGCAGCTGCTGTCCGTCGGGATTTTGGGGGAATACGTGGGGCGGCTGTTTATCGAAACCAAACAGCGGCCTCTCTATCTAGTCGCCGAGGATAGTCTTATCTGTGAAGAGGATCGTCTTGGCTGCGACAATAGCAGCTCGGTCCGCAAAGATAGCTCGGTCCGCAAAGATAGCTCGGTCCGCAAAGATAGCTCGGCCGACGAGGATGGCGTGACCCAAGGAGCCTCCGACGCTTCATGAAACGCCGACTCAAACGCGAAGCCAAAACCGCCATGCGGTTTGGCTTGGTAGGAGGAGTAGCGACCGCCGCCCATCTAGCGGTTGCCGCCGCACTCAGCGCGCTTTGGCCCGGGCTATCCGAATTTGTGATCAACCTTTGCGGTTTTCTGGTTGCCTTTCAGATATCTCTTGTCGGTCATCGGCGCCTGACCTTTCGTCGACGTGGTCGAGCCAAACGGTTTTTCCTGTTGGCGCTGCTCGGTTTTCTGCTCAACAACGGCGTGCTCGCCACACTACTGGCATCGACGCCCATCGCGGGATTCTGGGCGATTGGTATCGCCACCTTGACTGTGCCGCTGATTACCTATGTCGGTTCCCGACTGTGGGCATTTCGTGAGCATCATGTCTGAAATCGACACGAAAAGGCCGCAGACTGAGCTGCGGCCGAGATCGAGTACGCGAAGCGCGCTCTTTTAAAGCACCCTTTAGAGCACTCTGTTAACGAGCGATATGCTTATATTCACCCACATCGCTGGTCATACGGCTCACTACCAGGATGGCGATGAAGGACGCGATGAAGCCGGGAATGATCTCGTAGACGCCTGGCCCCCCCAGGAACTCATCGCTCCAGCCCAGCGAGATCCAGATCATGACGGTGAGAGCACCCACGACCATGCCAGCGATGGCGCCGTTACCGTTCGTGCGCGACCACATCAATGACAGGATAATCAACGGGCCGAACGCTGCACCGAAGCCCGCCCAGGCGTTACTGACCAGCCCCAGCACTTGAGAGTTCGGGTCCGATGCGATGACGGCTGCCACCACGCCCACCAGTACGACACTGAGTCGGCCGACGCTAACGGTCTCTTTCTCCGTCGCCTCCTTGCGCAGGAACAGGCGGTAGAAGTCCTCGGTCAGTGAAGAAGACGCCACCAGCAGCTGGCTGGAGATCGTGCTCATGATCGCAGCAAGCAGGGCAGCATAGAGGAAACCGGTGATCAACGGATGGAACAGCAGGTTAGCCAGGATGATGAAGATCGTTTCCGGGTCCTCGACTTCCAGGCCGTTACGGATCGCGTAGGCGCGGCCGAAGATGCCCAGAGAGATCGCACCGATCAGAGAGATGAGCATCCAGCTCATGCCGATGTTACGGGCTACGGGGACATCCTTCAGAGATCGAATGGCCATGAAGCGCACGATGATGTGCGGCTGCCCGAAATAGCCCAGCCCCCAGGTCACCGCAGACAGCCAGCCGATGATGGTCAGTCCCTCCGTCCATGACAGCAGCGTCGGGTCGACTTCGTTCAAGGTCTGCGACGCCTGAGAAAAACCACCACCGCCGTCGCCGAAGATGACTACCGCCGGCATGATCACCAGGGCCAGCATCATGATGCAGCCCTGCACGAAGTCCGTCAGGCTCACGGCCAGGAAACCGCCGACGACCGTATAGGCGAGTACCACGCCGAGCGTGATGACGACGCCCGCCGCGTAATCGCTCAGGCCACCAATGTTGATAACGCCGGAAAACGCGCTTTCGAACAACTTGCCGCCTGCCACCAGGCCTGACGCCGTGTAAATCGCGAAGAAGACCACGATGACGATAGCGGATACCGTCCTCAGCGACATTGCCCGAGACGGGAACCGGTTTGCCAGGAACGCGGGAATGGTTATCGCATTGCCATAGTGAACCGTCTGTTCGCGAAGACGCGGTGCGACTAGAATCCAGTTGAAGAACGCACCCACGAACAGGCCGATACCGATCCAGGCCGAGCCCAAGCCAGAGACGAACATCGCCCCGGGCAAACCCAGTAGCAACCAGCCGCTCATATCCGAAGCGCCGGCCGACAGGGCCGCCACTTGCGGGCTGAGAGTCCGGCCGCCCAACATGTAATCTTCGGACGTGGAGGTGGATGTGCGCATGGCATAAAGGCCGATGGCGATCATGAGCGCAAAGTAAGCGAATAGGCTGATCCAAACACCGATAGCCATAATGACGTCTCCTGTTTCTTAGTTATCTTAGTTATTAGGCCGGGCATAGCTCCGACGGGTTGTGGATACGCATGCAGGCCAGAGCGTTGGTGGCGAGCATCACGATCAGGGCGAGTGCACAGGTAAAGCCACTGTTGGCGTTGTTTTCAATCATCGTTGTCACCATAAGAGAGCGTCCTTCAGTTTATTGTCGTTGATGACGAGTCGGGATCACTCGTCGCCCATCGCGAGCAGCGAGGCGTTGCCACCCAAGGCTGCCGTATTGATGGTGCGCGTTTTTTCGGTGGCGAAGCGTAACAGATAATGCGGGCCGCCCGCCTTCGGCCCCGTCCCCGAGAAGCCTTGACCGCCGAACGGCTGCACGCCGACGACGGCGCCGATGATGTCGCGATTGACGTAGACGTTGCCGACGCGGATGCGACTGGCCACATGGTTGGTGAAGTTCTCGTTGCGACTGTGGACGCCGAATGTCAGTCCAAAACCCTTGTCATTGATGGCGTCGATAACGGCGTCCAGCTGGTCGGCGCGGTAGCGCACGATATGCAGTAGGGGCCCGAACTGTTCGGTCGCCATCGACTCGATGCCATCGATACTGAAGGCCATGGGGGCGACGAAGGTACCGTTGTCGGTCTGAGCCGGGTCGAGCTTCGCCTCGGCGATCAAGCGGCCTTCGCTCTTCATGGTCTCGGCATGCTCGAGCAGACCCTTGCGAGCGTCTTCGTCGATGACCGGACCGACATCGGTGCCCAGATCGCGAGGATCGCCGATGCGCAGCTCATCCATCGCCCCGCGCAGAATCTCGATCACACGATCCGCAATGTCTTCCTGCAGATAGATAACGCGAAGCGCGGAGCAGCGTTGTCCGGCGCTCTGAAACGCGGAGTGAACGACATCCGCCACGACCTGCTCGGGCAGGGCGGTGGAGTCGACGATCATCGCGTTCATGCCGCCGGTCTCGGCGATCAACGTGGGCAGGGCGGCATTCTCTCTGGCGGCCAGCGCCCGGTTGATGATCTGCGCGGTGGCGGTCGATCCGGTAAAGACCACGCCAGTGATGCGCGGATCGCTACTCAGGACGCTGCCTACGGTGGGGCCATCGCCGAGCAACAACTGCACGACATCTCGTGGCATGCCGGCCTCGTACAGCAGCTCGATCACCCGGTAGGCGACCAGCGAAGTCTGTTCGGCGGGTTTGGCCAGCACGGTGTTGCCAGCCACGGCGGCAGCAACCAACTGGCCGGTGAAGATAGCAACAGGGAAGTTCCACGGGCTGATGGCGGCGAAGACGCCCTTGCCGCTCATCACCAGCTCGTTGGATTCACCGGTTGGTCCGGGCAGAACGATAGGTTCGGCGAAGAGCTCGCGCGCGCGAGCCGCATAATAGCGGCAGAAATCCACGGCCTCGCGGATCTCGTCGACACCATCGGTGAGCAATTTGCCGCCTTCGCGTGAACACAGCGCCATCAACTCGGCGAGGTGGGTCTCCATCAGATCCGCATGGCGTTCGAGTATCGCCGCTCTTTCCTCGACCGGCGTCTCGCTCCAGCGCGGAAAAGCTTTCCAGGCGATGTCGACGGCCTGCTCGGCCTCCTCACGCGTTGTCCACTGCACGCTGCCCACAAGCAGGCGATGATCGAAAGGGCTGGTAACGCGTTGGCGTTGACTTTCATCGTCGGCGACATCGATACCCAGCAGCGGCTTGGCGTGATATTCCCGCTCCATGAACGCCGCCATGCGCTCGATGAGCGGCTGATATTCGCTGTTGATGTTCAAGTTGACGCCTCTGGAGTTCTTGCGTGCCGGGCCATAGATATCTTTCGGCAGCGGAATCTTGGGATTGGCGAAGGTCGGGTACGGCTTGAGCGTGGCGATCGGATGGACGCAGAGCGACTCCACGGGAACGCGCGGATCGACCAGCTGATGGACGAATGACGAATTGGCGCCATTCTCGAGAAGCCGACGGACCAGATAGGGCAGCAGATCCTTGTGCGCGCCCACCGGGGCGTAGATGCGGCAGTAGGTGCCTTGCGGTGCGCGCTTCAGTGCCGCGTCGTAGAGCGCCTCGCCCATGCCGTGAAGGCGCTGGAATTCGAACGCGCGGTCAGCATTGTTGGCCAGTTCGAGGATATTGGTGATGGTGTGCGCATTGTGGGTCGCGAACTGAGGGAAGATGCGGCCGCGGGTGTTTTCGGACAGCAGGAACTGGGCGCAGGCGAGATAAGCGACATCGGTACACGCCTTGCGGGTATAGACGGGATAGCCGTCGACGCCGAGTTTCTGCGACTCCTTGATCTCGGTATCCCAGTAGGCGCCCTTGACCAGCCGCAGCGGGATTTCGTCACCCTGCTGGTCGGCCAGCCGATTGATGTAGTGAAGCACGGGCAGACAGCGCTTGGCGTAAGCCTGCACGACGATCCCGAAATGGCCCCAACCGCGGCAGACATCGCTTTCGAAGACGGCGCGGAAGACTTCGAGCGAGAGTTCGAGACGGTCCACTTCTTCGGCATCGATGGTCAGCGCGACATGGCGCTCGCGGGCCAGCTCGACGAGTTGCTTGACGGTGCCGACCAGCTCTTCGAGCACCTGGGTGCGGCGACCAAACTCATAGCGCGGATGTAGCGCCGACAGCTTGATCGAAACTGACGGTGCAGGCGTTTTGGTGTCGAGTTTGACGCTGGTTTCACCCACCTGGCGAATCGCCGAGGCGTAATCGTCGAAATAGCGCTGCGCATCCTGGCGGGTGCGGGCCGCTTCGCCGAGCATATCGTAGGAGTAGGTATAACCCTTGTTGAACAGTGGTTTCGAGCGCTTGAGCGCCTCGTCGATCGTGCGGCCCAGCACGAACTGCTGCCCCATGATCTTCATCGCCTGGTACATCGCACTGCGAATGACCGGCTCGCCCATGCGGTTGACCATCTTGTTGATGAAGTTGGCCGGCTTGCCTTCTCTCGGCTTGTCCATCTGGATCACGTTGCCGGTCATCAGCAGGCCCCAGGTCGAGGCGTTGACGAACCAGGATTCACTCTGTCCCAGATAGCGCTTCCAGTCGGCGACCCCTAGCTTGTCTTCGATTAGCGCATCGGCGGTGGCCTTGTCGGGAATGCGCAACAGCGCCTCGGCCAGACACATCAGCAATACGCCTTCCTGCGTGTCGAGGCTGTACTGTTGGAGTAGTTCATCGATGGAGTCGACCGCGGTATCCATGGCCCGGACATCGCGTACCAGTTGCGCCGTCTTGTCACCGATGCGTGCAAAATCGGCCTCGCCAGCGCCCAGCAACGCGCACAGTTCAGTCAGGTAGGCGTCTTCATCGACGATGTAATGATCGCTGATTCTGGCAAACAGGTCGTCAAGCGAGGTCTGCCAGGTGGCGGCGTCCAGCATTTGGTCGGCTTTTAGCATCGTTGAACCCCCGTTAGCATTATTGAACCCCGTTCGCGTTATTCATAGTCATCGACGTTAGCGTCGACGGCCGCTTGCGAGAAGCGCATGGTGACCGGGCCAATGGAAAGGTGTGGTGGCTGACTCTAGCGTGAAACAGGGGAGAGGTTCTTGCCAATTATCCGGGGAGATTTGTCAAAAAGGTGGGGTTATCGCCTACGGTGTCGGTTTAGCGAGAGGGCGACGCAGTTGCATGGGAGAGTGGCCATAGCGACGTCGAAAGGCGTTGCTCAGAGCGCTTTGATTGGCAAACCCGGTACGTTCCGCGATGTCGGCGAGCGGCATATCGGTCAATGTCGTCAGTTCGCGGACTCGGGCCAGTCGTAGTCGCATCACGAACTGATACGGCGTGATTCCCGTCTGTTCACGAAAGCGCTCGGCGAAGTGCGCCTCGCTGAGACAGGCGAGGTTGGCGAGATCGGATACGCTCAGACGCCGATCCAGTCGCTCGAGCACGAACTGCTCGAGTCGTTGGACATCCAGAGACCGGCTGGCTCGCTTGGCCAATGACGGGGGGCAGAGCGTTGCACCGAGACGGGCATGCAGCGAGCTGAGTAGTGTCGTGACCAGTAGCTCTCCCGGGGCGTGGCTAACCTGGGTCATCTCGTGGATCAAGAACTGGAGATAATGCTGCAGCGACTCGTCCAGCGAGAAATAGCCTGGGCGGTCGAATAGGCTTCTCAATTGGCGGTGCATACCGGTCAAGGCGGTGGCATCGTCAGGCAGGTCGATGATCAGTTGGCGATTATCCCCGATCCCTTCGTAATAGTGCTCGATATTGGCCGGCACCAGGCAGCCGGAAAGCGGCGCCACGACGCCGCCCTGACCAGCAATCTCGAATTCCGCGTAGCCGGACAACCCGATCACGATCTGATGATAGTCGTGGTGGTGGTGCTGAATGGCGTTATCGAGCGGGGCCAGCCGAATGGTATCGGTCATGATGTGCGCCGCCGCAAAACCGAATCAGGCATGATATTCACTTCCCTGGAGTGCCTGATGGGCAGCCAGATGCTCGCGCAACGCGGCAAGCTCTTCACGGCCGCTGCGGGAAAAGAGCGATCCTCCCTGGGCAACCTGCCAAGGGCGGCCATGGGTTTCCATTAGATGCTGGCTTCGCCGCCGCAGGTTTTCCAGATAGGTGTCGTGGCGGATCGGATAACCGATCAGCGTATGCCAACGCGCTTCACTGGCACGGTTATCCAGTACCGCGTCAAAAAGGTCGAGCAGATCTTGCGCCTGGGTGCGGTAGCGCGGCGTACGCGACAGCATCAGCGCCGCCACGGTAGCCAGACTGACCAGTAGACAAACGGCGAAAACCACAAGAAAGAGTGACATGGAGACGCTCCGGATGCGCGGCAACCGGCGTAGTCTACCATGCCGGTTGCCGCGGCCCCCAACGGCCGGAGGAGAAGGGCTCTAGCGGATCATGCCCAGCTCGCTGCCGATTTCCTTGATGTCGGAGATCTGCTGGTCGACGAAACGATCCAGATCGTCGCCTGACTTATGGAAGGGCAGCAGTCCGTTTTGGGTCATGATCTGCTTCCACTGCGGGGAGGCATAGAGTTCGTTCAGCGTCTGCTTCCACCACGTGTAGCTCGCCTCTGAGGCCTCTGCAGGGGTATAGAACCCGCGCCAATTGGGTGCGACGACATCGATACCTTGCTCTTTTGCCGTCGGAATATCGCCCAGTTTTCCGGACAGCCGCTCCTCGGCGAAGACCGCCAGGATGCGCAGGTCTCCGCTGTCGACGAAGCTCTTGGCTTCACTGAGATCGCCGGTAAACGCATCGATATGTCCGCCGAGCAGTTGACTGATCGCGACCGATCCGGAATCGAAGGCCAGATACTTGATGTCGCGGATGTGCGTGATACCCGCTTTGCGAGCCGCCATCAACACCTTGATATGATCGAAGCCGCCGGCAACATCGCCACCCGAAAACGTCACGCTACCGGCATCCGCCTTGAGGTCATCAAGCAACTGTGGCAAGGAGTGATAGGGGGAGTCCTTGGCGACGGCGATCACGCCGTAGTCAGCGCCAAGCGTCGCCACCCAGCGGACTTGATTGGCATTGCCGTCGGGATAGTTGCCCAATGCCAGTTGCGTGGTCGTGGCGGTCGATGCCGCCACGATCAGGTCGTCATCGCTGGATCGCTTCGCCTGCACGTGGCTGAAGGCAACGCCGCCACTCGCGCCGGGAACGTTGATCGTCTGCATGGCTGCGGGGATCAGATCCAGTTCCTGCAAGGCTCTGGCCACGGAACGACATGTGAAATCCCACCCGCCTCCTGGTTGAGCGGGAGCGATACAGTCGACCTTGCCTTGCGGCGCGGCATAGACGGGGGCGGCGAGCATCATTGCCAGCACGGGTAGTGTTCGGCAGGCGAGTTTGACGAGCTGGGTCAGCGAGGTTGGGGTCTGAGAGGCGAAGTGAGAAAAGGGGCGCATGAGCATGAATCCGTACGGTGTCTTCAGCGAAATATCGATGTCGTTATTGGAGCCGCCTCTCTCCTGGAATGAGGGCGACCGCGAGACAGTAACGGATTGATCCTGAGTTCGCTATTGACCTTTGGCGGGGAGCTGGCACATGACAAATGGCAGGGCGGGTGGAAATGGGCGCAACACCATCGGCCAGACAAAAAAACGCCGCGCATGGCGCGGCGATAACGATCATTACAGTAAGCTCGAGAAACCGCATAGCAACTGCTGTGTCGAATCTCTTGCCTATTGAGAGCGGCCATTGATGAAAAAGTTCCTGACGATCGACATTCGAGTTGAAATAGGAGGCAGATCGTGCTGGCGTCCTTCTAGGTTAGCGCTCTGGCATCCGCAGCGAACCAAGCGTCTTCGGCCCATTGCCTGACTCGGCCGGTGCCCGCGACCCAGAAGACGGCGTAGGCAAAAGTCCTTCAGTCCGGCCATGCGACGACGAAATTCCGTCGTATCGGGCAGTGCCAGCGAGACCCGTGTCGCGTCATCGGGCATTTCAGTGTCTCGGATGAGATAGAAGAATGCCTGCGTGATCACCACTTGAAAACGCTGTTTTTTTGCCAGCCGCTTTCCCTGCATTCATGTTCCTACCGGCGGCCCCTCTCGCAGCTGTGAATTTTCGAATAGCGAGGGGAAACAACGAAATAACTCGCACCGATGGTTTCCATTCAGCGGCGAGGTGTGAATAATTACGATCTTTACGCCGTTAGACTAAAGTATGGGGTGCGTTCTGTGGCTAATGCTTTCGAGGCTGGTGCAGCGAAGCCTTCACGGCGACATGCGCTATTGATAGAGCTGGCGCTGGCCGTGGGTGGATTTGCCATCGGGGTTGGCGAATTCACCATTATGGGGCTGATGCCCAACGTGGCCGAGGCACTGAACATTTCAGAGCCGCAGGTCGGTAACGTCATCAGCGCCTACGCGCTGGGTGTCGTCGTCGGGGCTCCTTTGATTGCGGTCATGGGATCGCATTTCTACCGGCGTCACCTCTTGCTGATGCTGATGGCGTTTTTCGCGCTGGGCAATATCGTTAGCGCTCTGGCCCCGGATTATCACACCCTGCTGGTCTTCCGCTTCATCTCCGGGTTGCCGCATGGCGCCTATTTCGGCGTAGCCTCTCTGGTCGCGGCGTCGCTCGTGCCCTCGCACAAGCGTGCGCAAGCCGTCAGCCGGGTCATGTCGGGGCTGACGATCGCCATGCTGGTCGGAAATCCCTTCGCCACCTGGTTGAGTCAAATGCTGAGCTGGCGCCTCGCCTTTGCGATGGTGGGCGGTATTGCCATTCTTACCGTGATTCTGGTGTTCATTTATCTGCCATTGAACCGTCAGGAGAAGCGCAACAGTCCTGCCCAGGAACTGACTGCGCTCAAGCGCTCCCAAGTCTGGTTGACCCTGGGTGTCGGCGCGATCGGTTTCGCCGGCATGTTCTGCGTATTCAGCTATCTGGCGCCCGTACTCATCAACGTGACTCAGGTGTCACCCTATTGGATACCCGTCGCCCAGGCGGCATTCGGCGTAGGTGCCATTATCGGGAACATCGTCGGCGGGAAGCTTTACGATCGCATGCAACTCAAAGGTGTCGGTTGGTTGCTGGTTTGGTGCATTGTCATCTTGCTACTGTTTCCGCTGGCCGCACAGTCGCTCTGGTCGGCACTGCTGATTTGCGTGGCAATCGGCACCATGGTGTCACTGTCGCCCGCATTGCAGACTCGTCTGATGGATGTGGCGGCGGATGCGCAAACGCTGGCGGCCGCTTCCAACCATGCAGCCTTCAATGTGGCGAATGCCTTGGGGCCCTGGCTGGGCGGAGTGGCCATTGGGGCAGGCTTCGGCTGGACCATCACTGGTTATGTTGGCGCGGCCGCTGCGGCGGGCGGGCTGGTCGTGTTCTTCTTCGCCTATCGCCAACAGCAGCGTCATGGCTGAATAGGATTGGCTGAAATTAGGCTGGAGAGCGTTGGCTAAAGGGGCTGATGGACAAGGGTTGGTAGAAAAGGTTGGTAGACAGGGTTGGTAGACAGGGTTGGTAGAAAGGATTGATGAAAAAATCGGGGCGCCGGCTGATCCAGTGGATTCTCAGGCGCCCCGATCGATCCGATTCTACCCTGACTACTGGCGACACCAGCGGACTCTGACATAGCCCACGATGCGAAAGGGAGGGTGGCGGACGCTCTCCACAGTCGCCCCTTGTAGTTGCTCACCACTGACGCGCATTCTGCCGGAGGCGAGGTGTTCCAGATACTGGATCTGCAACAGGCCTTCACGCTCTAGTAAGTACAAACCATCCTGCTGGAATCGATCACAAGGCGCGATAGCGGCAAGGTCGCCCTCGAACAGGAAATCGAAAGACTCGTTCTCCGCAGGTGTTACCAAGTGACAATCTTGGGTCAGCATCTGCAGGGTGGACATGTCTTCCGGTTCGTTTCCCCGCTGCTCCCACGGTGCTGCAAGATGTGCTTGCAGACTGAGCACGGCCTTGCTCGATGCCCGGGAGGCCGCCATGGCGTTCAGCGAGTCATCATCGAGCAGTTGTTTGATCGAGCAGCTCAACGCCGAGGTCAGCGCGACCAGGCGCTCGTGGCCAATCTGCTTGATGGTGCCTGATTCCCAATAGGAAATCGTGACGTCAGAGACGCCTACCCGTCTTGCGAGCGCGGCCTTGCTCATGCCGGCCTGAAGGCGGAGCTGTTTGATTCGTGGTCCTAACCCGTCCATCCATGAATCTCGCCTGCGTTAATTGATGCAGTGAGGATATCCACTCACTGCCGAAGTATGTTTCGGGTTGTGAACTCGTCGCCCCGAAATCTTGTGCGAAATCTTATCGTTGAATAAAGCACGAGTTCGTCTGCGTGTGCCGTTACGAAGGAATATCAGCATTTCAGGAGATGTGCTCGACCTCCCTGATAGTAGTTTGTCATTAACGGGGATACCACCGGAAGCCTCGAGACGCGTGGGCAAAGCGCTGCAGTCCCTCCCTTTGGGGGCGTATAATGTGGCGGCTCGCTCATCAACGGAATGGATTTCATGACGGTACGCACGCGTATTGCGCCTTCGCCCACCGGCGACCCTCACGTCGGCACGGCTTACATTGCGCTTTTCAACCTCTGCTTCGCCCGCCAACATGGTGGTCAGTTCGTTCTTCGTATCGAGGATACCGATCGGCAGCGTTCTACGCCTGAGTCGGAGCAGATGATCCTCGATTCGCTGCGCTGGCTGGGGCTGGATTGGGACGAAGGGCCGGATGTCGGCGGTCCGCATGGCCCTTATCGCCAGAGTGAGCGCGGCGATATCTACGCCAAGCATGCGGAGACGCTGCTCGAGCGCGGCCACGCCTTCAAATGCTATCGCACCGGCGAAGAGCTCGACGCACTGCGTGATGAGCGTAAGGCAGCGGGGTTGCACTTGGCGTTGAAGCCGCAAGATCTGGCGCTGGATCCAGAAGAGCACCGGCGGCGGGAGGCCGAAGGTTATCCTTACGTCATTCGAATGAATGTACCTTCCGAAGGCGTGTGCGAAGTCGATGACATGCTGCGAGGGCGGATCGAAGTCGATTGGGCTCAGGTGGATGCTCAGATTCTGATGAAGTCGGACGGTATGCCGACCTACCACTTGGCCAACGTGGTCGACGATCACCTGATGGAAATCACGCATGTCCTGAGGGGCGAGGAGTGGATCAACTCGGCGCCCAAGCACAAGTTGCTGTACGAATATTTCGACTGGCCCATGCCGCAGCTATGCCACATGCCATTGCTGCGCAATCCTGACAAGTCGAAGCTGTCCAAGCGTAAGAACCCGACATCGATCAACTATTATCGGCGCATGGGATTCCTGCCCCAGACAGTGACCAACTATCTGGGGCGGATGGGGTGGTCGATGCCAGATGAGCGTGAAAAATTCAGCCTCGACGAAATGATGGCTCATTTCGATGTGCAGCGTGTCTCGCTGGGCGGACCGGTATTCGATCTCGACAAGCTGACCTGGCTCAACGGCGTCTATATTCGGGAAGACCTCGATGATGCGGCGCTGTTGAAAGCGCTGCGTGATTGGGCCTTCAACGAGGCGTATGTCGGTCAGATCCTGCCGCAGATTCGCCCGCGTATCTCGACGCTGTCGGACGCCATGCCGCTGGCCGGGCATTTCTTCGGCGGTCTGCCGGATATCCGCGTAGCCAGCTTCGATGATATCGACCTCGAGCGCGAAACGTTGCTGGCGTTGCTGCAATTCCTGGTCTGGCGACTGGAGACCGTGACGCGCTGGGAAAAAGACGAACTGCTGGTTCAGGTCAAGCGTCTCGCCGAGCACTTCGAGTTGAAGATGAAGGCCTTCCTCGCGCCTGTGTTCGTCGCGGTGACAGGTAGTGCCCACTCGACATCGGTGCTAGACGCAATGGCGATACTCGGATCGGATATGACGCGCGCTCGTCTCCGGCATGCCATCGAAGTGCTGGGCGGCGTTTCCAAGAAACACGCCAAGCGGCTAGAAAAGCAGTATCGTGAGCTGGCATGAGGTGAAACACGACCTGGATCGCGCAGCCAAGTTTTCTGGCGATAAAGCGTTGACTTATCAGTTAGATGTCCGTATATTTCGCCCCGTTCTTGAAACGGGGCCTTAGCTCAGCTGGGAGAGCGCAACACTGGCAGTGTTGAGGTCAGCGGTTCGATCCCGCTAGGCTCCACCACAAGAACCGGCTTTCGAGCTGTTTTCCGCGTCCCATTCGTCTAGTGGTCCAGGACACCGCCCTTTCACGGCGGTAACAGGGGTTCGAACCCCCTATGGGACGCCACTTTCCTCTCTTGTATCCCTCTTTGATATCCAGACTCGCGGATTTCCGTGGCTGTTGATAACCCTTCCTTTTGTGTCTTGTGAAGCTTGACATTCGAACAGCTTTTCCACTGTTTGGGTTTTCTCCTGCACAGTGCGGCTAACTTGCTGAAAACACATGAACGAAATATTATTTCTATATAAATCAATAAGTTATGTTTGGTTAAAAATTGGCCAATTCGCTGCCGGGGCGCTTCTGAAGGCGGTTTGGTGACATTATCGAGGGGTTTTAAACAGGTTTATCCACAGGAAGTGTGGAAATCTTCTGCGCCGCGGGCCAGACGTAAAAAACCGCCGACTGAAGCCGGCGGTTTTGCGTGACGGTGCGGCGTCGCGAGCACTATTTTTCTGGGTAATCGCGCTTGTCATGGCCCGTATAGAGTTGGCGTGGCCGGCTGATTCGATAACCGTTGGTGATCATCTCGTTCCAATGAGAAATCCAACCAACGGTGCGGGCCATCGCGAAGATGACGGTGAACATGTTGGTCGGGATGCCAATGGCTTTGAGAATGATGCCCGAGTAGAAGTCGACGTTAGGGTAGAGTTTGCGCTCGATGAAATACTCGTCCTCCAGCGCAATTTGCTCGAGACGCTTGGCGATCTGCAGCTGTGGATCGTCGCCGACCCCCAGTTCTCCCAGCACCTCGTCGCAGGTCTCTTTCATCACTTTGGCGCGAGGGTCGAAGTTACGATAGACCCGGTGGCCGAAGCCCATCAGTTTGAACGGGTCATCCTTGTCCTTGGCCTTGTCGATGAAGCGCTGAATGTTCTCTTCCGAGTCGTCGCCGATTTCATCCAGCATTGCCAGTACCGCTTCGTTGGCGCCACCATGTGCAGGCCCCCATAGTGCAGCGATGCCCGCGCTGATACAGGCAAAGGGATTGGCGCCGGTTGAACCTGCCATGCGGACGGTAGATGTCGACGCGTTCTGCTCATGATCGGCATGCAGCATGAAAATGCGATCCATCGCCTTGGCAATGATCGGGTTGACCTCATAGTTCTCGCACGGATTGCCAAACATCATGTGCAGAAAGTTTTCCGAGTAATTGAGATCATTACGCGGATACATGAACGGCTGGCCGATGTTGTACTTATGGCACATCGCCGCCAGCGTCGGCATCTTGGCGATCAGGCGGATGGCGCTAACATGGCGCTGGTCGGCCTGAGTAATGTCGAGATTGTCGTGGTAGAAGGCTGCCAGCCCCCCGACGACGCCGCAGAGAACCGCCATCGGGTGAGCGTCACGACGAAAGCCCTTGTAGAAGTTGACGATCTGCTCATGAACCATGGTATGACGGGCGATCGTGCTCCTGAACGTCTCATACTCCTCGGGGGAGGGCAGCTCGCCAAACATCAACAGGTAACAAAGCTCCACGTAGTCGGAGTTTTCTGCCAGCTGATCGATCGGATAGCCGCGATGGAGCAGCATGCCGGCGGCGCCATCGATATAGGTGATGCTGGACTCGCACGAGGCAGTGGCAACGAAGCCGGGATCGTAGGTGAACAGGCCTTCTGCGGTCAGGCTGCGGACGTCGATGACGTCGGGGCCGACGGTACCGGGGTATACCGGTAGCTCAATGGCATTGTCGACACCATCGACCGATAATTTCGCTTTTCTGTCAGCCATGATGGCCTCCTTTATCGTGACATAAGCCTTTGTCTTTACTGCCATGCGGACGAAAAAATAGTTCGCCCACTATAGATTTCCGCGGGGGATTGTCAATTCGCCTAAATCGTCTTGATGCCGTGGTTGCGGCGTTGATCCCGAGTTGCGAGGTAATGGTGGGGTGCCGGGCTTGCGCGAAGGGGACCCGTTGTTCTGCTGGTCGAGCCATCATCATACCAATTGAGTGGGTCGGGCTGACAGTAACGAAAGAATTTGAATTGACTGTCGACAACCCGAAGGCTGTCTGGCGGGGGTTTCGGGGTTTTTCTCCGCCTTCGGGCCGCGAGTCGATTTGTCATCCGGTTGCCCAAACCCTATAATCTGCTACCGCACGATATGGCATCGTCAGCCGGTTTGGGCCGCATCGGAACTGCTTTTGCGACCGTGATCCTGCTTCTAAAAACCACCGCCCCTGAACGGGCATAACCCCTCAGGGTTAAGAGAGTGTTTAAGAGCCGTGAATAGCAAACGTCCAGTAAACCTCGACCTATCCACCATCCATTTTCCACTTCCCGCACTGACCTCTATCGCACATCGCATCACCGGCGTCATTCTTTTCGTCGGGCTGATTTTCGGCTTTTGGGCATTGGATGCATCACTGTCCTCTCCCGAGGGGTTCGAGTCGGTGCGCGACGCGCTGGCAAATAATGTGTTGGCGAAACTGATTGCCTGGGGCCTGCTGTCGGCACTCGGCTTTCACTTTGTCGCGGGGATCAAGCACCTGCTCATGGACACCGGCTACGGTGTCGATCTTGAAGGCGGCAATCGCAAGGCGCAGATCACGGTCGTGATCAGTGCTGTCTTGGTGGTCCTGGCGGGAGTCTGGGTATGGTAACCAATATTACGAATTTGGGCCGCAGTGGGCTGTCCGACTGGCTTCTCCAGCGCGTGTCGGCAGTCGTTCTGGCGCTCTATACGCTGTTCCTGGTGGCCTATCTGCTGTTCCATCCCCATCTGGACTACGTTGCCTGGAGTGGCCTGTTCGCTCAGACCTGGATGCGCATCTTCTCCTTGCTGGCCTTCATTTCCATGGCCGCTCATGCCTGGGTCGGTCTATGGACGGTCTCTACCGATTATCTCAAAAATACCCGCATTCGCTTCGGCTTCCAGATCGTCGTGATTCTCGCCATCTTCGTTTTTCTGGTGTGGGGCGTTCAAGTCCTTTGGGGAGCCTGATCCATGTCTACCATGCGTAACCTGACATTTGATGCCATCATCATCGGTGGCGGCGGTTCTGGCCTGCGAGCAGCGCTCGAGCTGGCCAAATCCGGCAAGAAGACCGCGGTACTGTCCAAAGTCTTTCCGACGCGTTCCCATACCGTTTCGGCGCAGGGCGGTATCACTTGTGCCATTGGCTCTGCCGATCCCGACGACGATTGGCGCTGGCACATGTATGACACCGTCAAGGGCGGCGATTACATCGCAGACCAGGACGCCGCGGAGTATCTATGCTCCGAAGGGCCCAAGGCGGTGTTCGAGCTCGAGCACATGGGGCTACCGTTTTCGCGCTTCGACAACGGTCGCATCTATCAGCGCCCGTTCGGCGGCCAGTCCAAGGATTTCGGCAAGGGCGGTCAGGCGGCTCGGACCTGCGCGGCTGCGGACCGTACGGGGCACGCGCTGTTGCATACGCTCTACCAGAACAACCTGAAAAACGACACCGTCTTTCTCGACGAGTGGTACGCCATCGATCTGGTGAAAAACGCCAATGGTGACGTCGTCGGTTGTATCGCGCTTTGCATCGAGACCGGCGAAGTCGTTCACGTCAAATCCAAGGCGACGGTGCTGGCCACCGGCGGCGCGGGGCGTATCTACGCGTCCACCACCAACGCGCTGATCAATACCGGTGATGGTATCGGCATGGCGCTGCGTGCGGGTTTTCCCATGCAGGACATGGAAATGTGGCAGTTCCATCCGACCGGCATTTACGGCGCGGGTACCTTGGTGACGGAAGGCTGCCGCGGTGAGGGCGGTTATCTGATCAACAAGGATGGCGAACGCTTCATGGAGCGCTATGCGCCCAACGCCAAGGATCTGGCTGGCCGCGATGTCGTCGCCCGTTCCATGGTCATGGAAGTGCTGGAAGGGCGCGGCTGCGGCGAGAACGGCGACCACGTCATGCTGAAGCTCGATCACCTGGGTGAAGAGGTGCTGATGAAGCGCCTGCCCGGCATCGTCGAGCTCTCCAAGACGTTCGCCCATGTCGATCCGGTCAAGGAGCCGATTCCCGTCACGCCGACCTGTCACTACATGATGGGCGGTATCCCGACCAACGTGCATGGCCAGGCCATCACCCAGGATGGCGACGGCAATGACCATATCATCAACGGGCTGTTCGCCTGTGGTGAGGCGGCGTGCGTGTCGGTCCATGGCGCCAACCGCCTGGGCGGCAATTCGCTGCTCGATCTGGTCGTGTTCGGCCGCGCTGCCGGGATCTACATCGACAAGGCGCTCGGCGAAGGGATCGACTATCTCGACGCGTCCGCCTCGGATATCGAGCGTGCGACCAGTCGCCTGGCACGCTGGAATGAGTCCAATGGCGGTGAGTCGGTGTCCGAGCTCAAGGCCGAGCTGCAGAACACCATGCAGAACTCCTTCGGTGTCTTTCGTCAGGAAGACAACATGCAGGAAGGCGTCAAGAAGCTGGCGGAACTGCGTGAGCGTATCGGACAGGCGCATCTGGGCGACAAGTCCGATGTCTTCAACACCGCACGCGTCGAGGCGCTCGAGCTCGATAATCTACTGGAAGTGGCCGAAGCCACCGCGATCGCGGCACTGGAGCGCAAGGAGAGCCGTGGCGCTCACTCTCGCTACGATTACCCGGATCGCGACGACGTCAATTGGCTCAAACACTCGATCTTCAACCCGGGCGACAAGACCGTCACCCAGCGTGACGTCAACTTCACGCCCAAAACGGTCGACACTTTCGAGCCGAAGATCCGTACCTACTAAGGGGGTTGTCAACGATGTCCAATCTTCAGGTTTCCGTTTATCGCTACAACCCTGAGACCGACTCCGCGCCTTACATGCAGGAGTTTCAGATCGATACCCAGGGGCGCGATCTGATGGTTCTCAACATCCTGACCATGATCAAGGATCAGGATAGCTCGATGGCGTTTCGCCGCAGCTGCCGCGAAGGTGTCTGTGGCTCCGACGGCATGAACATGAACGGTACCAATGGCCTGGCTTGTATCACGCCGCTGTCGGCCGTGGTCAAGAACAACAAGCTGGTGTTGCGGCCGCTGCCGGGCCTGCCGGTCATGCGTGATCTGGTGGTCGATATGGGGCTGTTCTACAAGCAGTACGAGCGTATGCAGCCGTATCTGCAGAACGACACCGCGGCGCCGGCCATCGAACGTCTGCAGTCGCCGGAAGAGCGCGACAAGCTGGACGGTCTCTACGAGTGCATTCTGTGCGCCTGTTGTTCGACCTCCTGCCCGTCCTTCTGGTGGAATCCGGACAAGTTCGTCGGACCCGCCGGTCTGCTGCAGGCCTACCGCTTCCTGGCGGATTCTCGCGACAACGCCACCCAGGCTCGCTTGGCCGAACTGGAAGACCCGTTCAGCCTGTTCCGGTGTCGCGGCATCATGAACTGTGTCGCGGTTTGTCCTAAAGGGCTGAATCCGACCCGCGCGATCGGGAAAATTCGCGAAATGTTGCTGTCCAACGCGACCTGATCGTCAAAGGCGTCATCTACGACTTAAATCGTAGCGCTTGGCTTGTTATCATGTCGCCACGCTATCGGCTGCGACGCGATGTCGCAGTCGATCGAAGCTCAAGATGCAGCCGGTGCCTCGTGCACCGGCTTTTAACGATCATGACGACGCCTTGAATGGCATGGTCGTTGGCCGTCTCGCGACGGTTCCGGAGTGACGCCGAGACGCGCAGCTGCGACCGGCGCCGACAACACCCCATCAGTGTAGGGTGAAAAAGAGATGCAAGAAGGCATAATGGAGTTGATGTGGCGCACTTCCCATATGAGCGGCGGCAACGCCCACTATGTGGAAGCGCTCTACGAGCAGTACCTGAATGATCCTACGACTGTCCCCGATGAATGGCGCCAAGCGTTCGATCAGTTACCGCGCCTGGAAGGCACTCCCTCCCAAGAAGTTCCTCTCAGCCCCATTCGGGAACAGTTCTACCAGCTGGCGCGCGAGCGTCGCACTACCGCCTCGGCCGCTACCGGCAGCAGCGAAAACCGCAAGCAGGTCAAGGTTCTTCAGCTGATCAACGCTTACCGGTTCCGTGGTCATCAGCGTGCCGATATCGATCCGCTCGGCTTGCGCAAACCGGACACGGTTCCCGATCTCGATTTGTCCTTCCACGACCTGACTCAGGCCGACATGAACACCCCGTTTCAGACCGGGTCGTTCTTTCTGGGCAAGGAAGAGGCTCCGCTCAAGGAAATCGTCGAAGCGCTGGACCAGACTTACTGTCGCTCGATCGGCTGTGAGTTCATGCATATCGTCAATACTGAAGAGAAGCGCTGGTTACAGCAGCGTTTCGAATCGGTGCGGTCCAAGCCGAAGTACAGTCAAAGTGAGCGCGAACATCTGCTCGAGCGCCTGACGGCTGCCGAAGGATTGGAAAGCTACCTGGCGTCCAAATACCCCGGCACCAAGCGCTTCGGGTTGGAAGGCGGCGAGTCTTTCATTCCAATGATGGACGAAGTGATCCAGCGAAGTGGTTATTACGGGGTCAAGGAAGTCGTGATTGGCATGGCCCACCGCGGCCGTCTCAATCTGTTGGTCAATATCCTTGGCAAGAGCCCGTCGGAACTGATCGACGAGTTCGATGGCAAGAAGCAGATCGCCAGCGGCTCGGGCGACGTCAAATACCACCAGGGCTTCAGTTCCAACGTGATGACCCCCGGCGGGGAAGTCCACCTGGCGCTGGCATTCAATCCGTCGCATCTGGAAATCGTGTCGCCGGTGGTCGAAGGTTCGGTCCGCGCCCGTCAGGATCGCCGTCAGGACGACGATGGCAAGCAGGTTCTGCCGGTCGTGGTGCACGGCGATGCTGCCTTCGCCGGCCAGGGCGTGGTGATGGAGACCTTCCAGATGTCGCAGACCCGCGGTTACAAGACCGGCGGTACGCTGCACATCGTGATCAATAATCAGGTCGGTTTCACCACCTCGCGCGCCGACGATGCTCGCTCCACTGAGTACTGCACCGACATCGCCAAGATGGTCCAGGCGCCGATCTTTCACGTCAACGGCGATGACCCTGAAGCGGTACTGCACGCGACCCAGGTCGCGATCGACTATCGTAAGGAATTCCAGCGCGATGTGGTCATCGATCTGGTCTGCTATCGCCGTCGCGGTCACAACGAAGCGGACGAGCCTTCCGGTACTCAGCCGCTGATGTACGCCAAGATCAAGTCGCACAAATCGACTCGAACCCTGTATGTGGAACAGCTGATCAAGGAAGGGGTGCTGAGCGAGGATCAGGCCAAGCAGATGGGCGAGCAATATCGCGATGATCTGCTGGCGGGTAATCACGTCGCCAATGCGTTGGTCAAACAGCCTAATACGGGTCTGTTCGTCGACTGGACGCCTTATCTCGGCCACGAATGGAGCGGTAATAGCGACACCAGCTGTGAACTCGAGCATCTGACGCAGCTAGCGCAGAAGATGAGCGAGATCCCCAACGGTATCGACGTTCAGCGCCAGGTTGCACGAGTCTACGAAGAGCGCCGTAAGATGCTCGCGGGCAACCAGCCGCTCAACTGGGGCTTCGCCGAAACACTGGCCTACGCCACGCTGGTCGATGCTGGCCACCCGATACGCCTGACCGGGCAGGATACAGGGCGGGGAACGTTCTCTCATCGTCATGCCGTGGTGCACAATCAGGCCGATGCTTCAACGTATATCCCGCTGCAGCATATCAAGGATGATCAGCCAACGTTCGCCATTCATGACTCATTCCTCTCGGAAGAGGCCGTGCTGGCATTCGAATATGGCTACGCTACGACGGCGCCCAACTCGCTGATCGTCTGGGAAGCCCAGTTCGGTGATTTCTTCAACGGTGCGCAGGTCGTGGTCGACCAGTTCATCTCTTCGGGCGAGTCGAAGTGGGCGCGGCTGTGTGGTCTGACGTTGCTGTTGCCGCACGGCTACGAAGGGCAGGGTCCGGAGCACTCCTCCGCGCGCCTCGAACGCTTCCTGCAGCTATGTGCCGAGCACAATATGCAGGTCTGCGTGCCCACGACGCCGGCGCAGATATTCCATCTGCTGCGGCGCCAGGTGATTCGTCCGCTGCGCAAGCCATTGATCGTGATGTCACCGAAAAGCCTGCTGCGTCACAAGGATGCGACCTCGACCATGGAAGAGCTGGCCGAAGGCCGATTCCAGATGGTGATTCCCGATATCGGCGAGCGCGATCCTCAGCAGGTCAAGCGAGCCGTACTTTGCTCGGGCAAGGTTTACTACGACCTCGCGACCTACCGGTCCGAAAACGAGCGTGACGATACGGCGATCATTCGTGTCGAGCAGCTTTATCCGTTCCCCAAGGACGAGCTGCTGGGAGCGCTCAAGACCTATCCGAATCTGGAACAGGTCGTCTGGTGTCAGGAGGAGCCGCTCAATCAGGGCGCCTGGTATCAGAGCCAGCATCATCTGCGCCTGGTGGCGAGCATGGTGCGCGAAGGATTGGACCACAGCTTGAAGTTTGCGGGTCGTCCGGCATCCGCCGCCCCAGCTGCAGGCTATATGTCTGTCCATGTGGCACAACAGAGCCAGCTGGTCGACGACGCTTTCAACGCGTAAGGCGCCTTGCCGCTGAGACAGGCGCAAGAGAAAAGAGACTAAGGATACGACATGGCTACTGATATCAAAGCGCCGAGCTTTCCCGAATCCGTTGCCGAGGGAACGGTCGCCACTTGGCACAAGAAGGTGGGTGATAGCGTCGAGCGCGATGAACTGATCGTCGAGATCGAAACCGACAAGGTCGTCCTCGAAGTAGTGGCGCCAGAGGCCGGTACGCTCTCCGAGATCAAGATCGAGGAAGGCGATACCTGCGAGTCCGAGCAGGTGCTGGGTGTTCTTGGTGCTGCCTCCGAAGGTGGCAAACGCGAGGAAAAGCCTTCCAGCGAGGCCAAGAACGAAGACAAGTCGGATGGTGAAGACAAGGCCGACACTAAAGACAAGTCGGGTGGCGAGAAGCCGGCTGCCAAGCCCGCCGCGTCCGGCAAGAGCCATGACGTCAAGGCGCCGAGCTTCCCGGAATCCGTTCAGGAAGGCACCGTCGCCAGCTGGAACAAGAAAGTGGGTGAGGCGGTCAAGCGCGACGAAGTCCTGGCCGAAATCGAAACCGACAAAGTCGTTCTCGAAGTCGTGGCACCGGCCGATGGCGCGCTTTCCGAAATCAAGGTCGAGGAAGGTGAAGTCGTTGAATCGGAAGCGCTGCTGGCGCTCTTTTCCGAAGGTGGTGGCGGTGAAAGTGCCGGTAGTGAAAAAGAGAGCGGTGCTTCCGCTGAATCCGCCGACGATCAGGATCAGGCATCGGCCGCTGATGGCGGGGAAGATACCAAAGTCGACGGCAAGATCCTGGCTCCGGCCGCGCGCAAGATGGCGGCTGAAAACGATCTCGACGTCAGCAAGATCGAAGGCACCGGCAAGGGTGGTCGCGTCCTGAAGGAAGACGTGCAGAAAGCGCTCAAGGATGGCTCGGCGAAGAAATCCGCCAAGCCCGCCGCAGCGTCCGCTCCGAAGGCGGCGGCTGCGCCGACTGTCGAGGGTGAACGCCCCGAACAGCGCGTGCCGATGAGCCGTCTGCGTCAGACCATCGCCAAGCGTCTGGTCCAGGCTCAGCAGACCGCCGCCATGCTCACCACCTACAACGAGGTGGACATGAGCGCGGTGATGTCACTGCGTAGCCAGTACAAGGACACCTTCCTCAAGGCACACGACGTCAAGCTCGGCTTCATGGGCTTCTTCGTCAAGGCGGCCACCGAAGCGCTCAAGCGCTTCCCGGACGTCAATGCCTCCATCGACGGCACCGACATCGTCTATCACGGCTATCAGGATATCGGCGTCGCTGTCTCCACGCCGCGAGGCCTGGTCGTGCCCGTGCTGCGCGATACCGACACCATGAAGCTGGCCGATGTCGAGAAGGCGATCGGTGACTTCGGCAAGCGTGGCCGCGATGGCAAGCTCGGTATCGACGATATGCAGGGCGGCACATTCACCATCACCAACGGCGGTATCTTCGGCTCGTTGATGTCCACGCCGATTTTGAATCCGCCGCAAACCGCGATTCTGGGTATGCACAAGATCCAGGAGCGTCCGATGGCGGTGAACGGCAAGGTCGAGATTCGCCCGATGATGTATCTCGCCGTTTCCTACGACCATCGCATGATCGATGGCAAGGATGCGGTTCAGTTCCTGGTGGCGATCAAGTCGCTGCTGGAAGACCCGGCGCGCCTGTTGTTGGATATTTGAGTACCCGATATCTGAGCGTACTCGATCGCTAAACACTGGACTTTCGATTCGCCGGGTTCTCCCGGCGAATGGCAAACGAAGCGAACAGGAAATTTTTCATGGCCGATAAATTCGATGTGATCGTCATTGGTGCGGGCCCTGGAGGCTACGTTGCCGCGATTCATGCTGCTCAGCTAGGTCTCAAGACAGCCTGTGTCGAGAAGTGGGTCAACAAGGAAGGCAAGACGGTTCACGGCGGTACCTGTCTCAACGTGGGCTGTATTCCTTCCAAGGCCTTGCTGGAGACGTCGCACAAGTTCGTCGAGACGCGCGATCATTACGCCGAGATCGGCATCAACGTCGGCGACGTAGCGACCGACGTGAAAAAGATGATGGAGTTCAAGAACAGCGTCATCGCCAAGAACACCGGCGGTATCAGCATGCTGTTCAAGTCCAACGGCGTCACCGCGCTGGAAGGCACCGGCAAGTTGCTCGATGGCAAGAAAGTCGAAGTGACCGGTCAGGACGGCAAGTCAGCAACCTACGAGGCCGATAACGTCATCATCGCCTCCGGTTCCGTGCCGGTGAACATTCCGCCGGCGCCGATGACCGAAGACATCATCGTCGATTCCGCCGGCGCGCTGGAGTTCACCGAAGCGCCCAAGCGTCTCGGCGTGATCGGCGCCGGTGTCATCGGTCTGGAGCTGGGCAGCGTGTGGAGCCGCCTGGGCAGTGAAGTCACCGTCCTCGAAGCGCTGGATACGTTCCTGCCGATGGTCGATCAGGCCATTGCCAAGGATGCCCAGAAGCTGTTCAAGAAGCAGGGTCTGGACATCAAGATGGGGGCGCGGGTGACCGGCTCCGAAATCAAGGGCAAAGGCAAGTCGCGCGAAGTCGTGGTCAAGTACACCGATGGCGACGGCGAGCAGGAAAAGACCTTCGACAAGCTGATCGTCTGTGTCGGCCGCAAGCCTTACACCGACAAGCTGCTCGACGATTCGGCGGGCATCAAGCTCGACGAGCGCGGCTTCGTTTTCGTCGACGATCAATGCCGTACCAATGTCTCCGGCGTCTATGCCATCGGTGACGTGGTGCGTGGCCCGATGCTGGCTCACAAGGCGTCCGAAGAGGGCGTGATGGTTGCCGACATCATCGCTGGTCAGAAGCCGGAGATGAATTACGACGCCATCGCCAGCGTCATCTACACTGCCCCGGAAGTGGCCTGGGTGGGTATCAACGAGCAGCAGGCGAAAGAGCAGGGTATCGAGGTCAAGACCGGTGCCTTTCCGTTCTCGGCCAGTGGCCGTGCACTCGCCAACAATGCGCCGGAAGGTATGGTCAAGGTGATTGCCGATGCCGAGACCGATCGCGTCCTCGGTGTCCATATTCTGGGTCAGCACGCCGGCGAATTGATCGCCCAGGGCGTGATCGCCATGGAATTCGGCTCCAGCGCCGAAGATCTGGCACTGACCTGCTTCGCGCACCCGACGTTGTCGGAAGCCGTGCACGAAGCGGCGCTGGCCGTCGATGGACACGCCATCCACATGGCCAACCGCAAGAAGCGCAAGTAAGTCACTCTCTCGCGTTTCCTGCACTAGGTGCCATTCCCTGTCGGAATGGCACGGGGGCAACGAGCCGATTTTTGGCTCGTTGCCATTCGAGTCACATGCAACCTAATGGCATGAATCGATGAACCTTCACGAGTATCAGGGCAAACAGCTGTTTGCCGATTACGGTCTTCCAGTGTCCAAGGGTTTCGCCGTCGACACGCCGGACGAAGCCGCACAGGCCTGCAAGAAAATCGGTGGCGACAAGTGGGTCGTCAAGGCACAGGTTCACGCAGGTGGCCGCGGCAAGGCCGGTGGCGTCAAGCTGATCAAGAGCCCGGAAGAAGCCAAGGCGTTCGCCGAGCAGTGGCTGGGCAAGAACCTGGTGACCTATCAGACCGACGAGAAAGGTCAGCCGGTTGCCAAGATTCTGGTCGAGAACTGCACCGATATCGCTAGCGAGCTGTATCTGGGCGCGGTGGTCGATCGCGCTACCCGCCGCGTCGTATTCATGGCCTCCACCGAAGGCGGTGTCGAGATCGAGAAAGTGGCCGAGGAAACGCCCGAGAAGATCCTCAAGGCCGAGATCGATCCGCTGGTCGGCGCACAGCCGTACCAGGCGCGCGAACTGGCGTTCCAGCTGGGCCTGAACAAGGATCAGATCAAGCAGTTCACCAAGATCTTCCTGGGCCTCTCCAAGCTGTTCCTGGACAAGGACCTGGCGCTGCTGGAAGTCAACCCGCTGGTGATCACCGACGAAGGCAACCTTCACTGCCTCGACGCCAAGATCAACCTCGACGCCAACGCCCTGTATCGCCATCCCGATCTACAGGCGATGCGCGATCCGTCGCAGGAAGACGAGCGCGAAGCCCACGCTCAGAGATTCGAGCTCAACTACGTTGCGCTCGACGGTAACATCGGTTGCATGGTCAACGGCGCAGGCCTGGCCATGGGTACCATGGATATCGTCAATCTGAACGGTGGCAGCCCGGCCAACTTCCTCGATGTCGGTGGCGGTGCGACCAAGGAGCGCGTGGCGGAAGCGTTCAAGATCATTCTCTCCGACACCAACGTCAAGGCCGTTCTGGTCAATATCTTCGGCGGCATCGTACGTTGCGACATGATCGCCGAGGGCATCATCGGTGCCGTCGAGCAGGTCGGCGTCAACGTACCGGTCGTGGTGCGTCTGGAAGGTAACAACGCCGAGCTGGGCGCCGAGAAACTGGCTTCTAGCGGACTCAACATCATCGCTGCTACCAGCCTGACTGACGCGGCTCAGCAGGTCGTCAAAGCGGCGGAGGGCAAGTAATGAGTATCCTGATCGACAAGAGCACCAAGGTCATTTGCCAGGGTTTCACTGGCGGCCAGGGCACCTTCCACTCCGAGCAGGCGATTGCCTACGGCACCAACATGGTCGGTGGTGTCACGCCGGGCAAGGGTGGCCAGGAACATCTCGGTCTGCCGGTGTTCAACACCGTCAAGGAAGCGGTCGAGAAGACTGGCGCCGAAGCGTCCGTCATCTACGTGCCGGCGCCGTTCTGCAAGGACTCGATCCTCGAAGCCGCCAATGCCGGCATCAAGCTGATCGTCTGCATTACCGAAGGCATTCCGACTCTCGACATGCTCGACGTCAAGGTCAAGTGTGACGAGCTGGGCGTGCGTCTGATCGGCCCGAACTGCCCGGGTGTGATCACGCCGGGACAGACCAAGATCGGCATCATGCCGGGTCACATTCACCAGCCGGGCCGCGTGGGCATCGTTTCGCGCTCGGGCACGCTGACCTACGAAGCGGTCAAGCAGACGACCGATCATGGTTTCGGTCAGTCTACCTGCGTCGGCATCGGCGGTGACCCGATTCCGGGTTCTACCTTCATCGACATCCTCGAGATGTTCGAGAAGGATCCGCAGACCGAAGCGATCGTCATGATCGGTGAAATCGGCGGTACCGCCGAAGAGGAAGCGGCCGCCTATATCAAGGCCAACGTGACCAAGCCGGTGGTTTCCTACATCGCTGGTGTGACTGCGCCTCCGGGCAAGCGCATGGGCCATGCTGGTGCGATCATCTCCGGTGGCAAGGGCACCGCGGACGAGAAGTTCGCCGCGCTGGAAGATGCGGGCGTCAAGACCGTGCGTTCGCTCGCCGAGATCGGTGATGCGCTGAAGGCTGCGACTGGCTGGTAAGTCAGTTCGAGATAGTATGTCTCTGCAACGGCCCGTCAGGTTCTCCTGACGGGCCGTTGGCGTTTCTTGCCCGTGTCAAATAGAGGGATGTCCCCGCAGTCAGAGCACACTGATTGTCGTGGGATTGCTGGATTATGCTCGCTTGCGCTTGTTCATCATGCGCAGAAACGCCTTTCCTGCCGTGGCAATGAATATCGGGAAGCCGGCCAGCAGATAGAAGTAGTAGGTGACGAAGCGCCAGATCAATACAGCGGCGGCGGCACTCTGCGCACCGATCAGCGGCGTCAGCAGAGCCGATGACGTCAGCTCGGCGCCACCCGCGCCACCTGGTAGAAAGCTCAGTTGGCCGGCAGCCATCGATACCATCTGAACCAGGAAGGTCCAAGCCCAATCGATATGTTGCCCCAGCCCCTGAACGACCAGGTAGAGAATACTGTAGCGGATTAGCCAGTGCGCACAGCAAAGCAGAAACACGCCAAGCAGCAGCCAACGAGGTAACCGCAGCGTTTCTATCAGCGAGTTTCGAAAATGCAGCAGACGGCGGGCAAAACCGAAGCGCGAACGCCGCTTGACGTTGAGCTTGGCCAGCCAGCGCCCCGTGATATGCATGACTCGGGCATAGTTGCTGAGCGTCAGCCACAGCATCACTAAAGCGGTGACCAGCAATAACGTAGGCAGCCCCACCAGCCAGCCGAGCTTCAGATCAACGGCTTCGACCAATACGTAGATGGCAACGCCAACCAGGCCCGACAGGAAGAACAGCAGGTCGGTCAACTGGTCGACGGCGAAGATGGCGGACGCCTGGGCCGGTCGGATGCCGCGCCGGGCCAGCAGACCGAGCAGGGTCAGTGGGCCACCGGTACCGCCGGGCGTCGCGCAGATGGCAAATTCGGTCGCCATGACGATCGAAAAAGCACGGACCTGGGAAAGCTTTCCCGCACGCCCGGCCAGCAGCAACCTCAGGCGCAGCGCGTTGAGATTCCAGCAGACGATGATCATGCCCATCATCAGCAACAGTTGCGAAGTGGGAAAGTTCCGCAATTCTGTGATGATGCCACGCCCGCCGATCAGAATCGGGATCGCCAGTGCTACCACCAGGCCCAGCGTCAGCAGCCAGAGAATGCGCTTCATGCCGCGGAGCGATCCTTGTTCGCCCGTTTGGCGAGATTGTCAGCGGTGAGATCGGGTGCCGCGTGATCGAGCCACACCTGTTTGGTCACCGGCTGACGTCCCGCTTGAAGCAGATGCTCGACAAGATGCAGCCAGTAGTCGTAGGAGGGCCGATAGCGCATGTCCACCGGATGCAGCGCCAACCGCAGCAGCCGGGCATGCTGAAAGCGGCGGTACTGGATGGCGCTGACCACTCGCGACATGCCACGCCGCCAGGCACTCCGCGCGCTCCATACGATGCTCGGCGCTGCCAGCGAGGAGAAATCGGGCAGACGATAGAGCTGCTGCGGGTCGCTGGTATAGGTGAACGGACGCTCCCGCAGCGCTTGACGTGTGCCCTGGCTCATCAGCCAGGCTGGCGCCACGAAGCCCCCATGGGGCCAGCCGCAGGCTTCGAACTGAGCCATCCCGTCGTCGAGTAGGGCGGCCGCTCGGCCGTGGTCGAGCGCGTAGAACTCGCCCTCCCAGGTATAGATCCGACGCATGTAGTAATCGCGAAGCGAACGGGGCCTCGGGGCATCGTCCCGATGATAATAACCGTGAAGCGTCAACTCATCGCCGAGCGCCAAGCGGGTGTCGAGCACCCGGCGCAGCGTGTCGCTGCCGCGGCATTCGCCACGACCGTGAAAATTGGGCACGACGAGCCAAGTGATGGGAACGCGCCGGCCAAGACGTTCGCCGAGACGATCGACTGCCTCGACGAATCCGCGGTAATCCGGCCAGGTCTCCGGGGCGATATCGTGAAGCACCAGCGAAAAATGATGATTATCCATGCTGGGAGCCCTGTTGGGTTTCTCCCGCGTCTTGGGTGGCGCTGGTCAGCCGGCGATAGTGAGAGAGCAGGCCATCGATGACGATATCCCAGTCGTGGTTGCGCTCCACGTAACGACGCGCGCGGCGTCCGGCTTGAGCGGCATCATGATTGGAGAAAAGCTCCTTCACGGCGCGGGCCATGTCCGCCGGTGAGTGCGGTTCGCTCAGCAGCCCGCAGCCTAGTGGCACGTTTTCCGCCAGCGCCCCCGCCCGTGCGGCAACCACGGGAATGCCGCTCGCCATCGCCTCCAGCGCTACCAGACCGAAAGTCTCTTGGGTACCGGCATGCACCAGCGCATCACTCGATGCCAGCCAGCTCGCGACCTCCTCGGTCGGCGTATAGCGATCGATCACGCTGACGTTATCAGGTACCTGGGTGGGCATGCTCGGGCCGACCAGTAGCAGATGATATTTCTTGCCGAGCAGCCGAGCGGTTTCCAGCAGATCGTGAAGATTCTTCTCGCGAGAACCGCGTCCCACGAAGATCAACAGCTTGGTATCGTCGTCGAGGTTCAGCTGTTGACGCAGGGCGGGATTCTGTCGGCTGGGATGAAACGTCTCAAGGTCGACGCCCAGCGGCTGAATAGCAACCCGTTCGATGCCGAGCCGGGTCAGCCGTTCTGCCATCACACGGCTTGGCGCCAGCACCTGATCGAAACGCCGATAGAGTTGATAGACGTATCGCTCTATGAGTTTGTCGGTACCGCTGCCCATTCGATTGCTGATCAGCCGTGGTAGGTCGGAATGATAGAAGCCGACAACCGGCACGTCGAGCTTGCGCCCCGCTCGCAGCGCTGCCCAGCCGGTTACGTAGGGGTCGCCGGCTTCGATGATATCCGGTGACAGGCGGATGAGTTCCCGTTCCCAGCCACGACGACGCAGTGGAAATCGATAACCTTGGCTGAACGGTAACGGCGGTGACGGGACTTCGTGAATGCCGTTGTGGGTGAAGAGTTGCGAGCCCGGTATGAGTAGGCTGCAGGTAATGCCGGGCAGCTTGGCAAGGCGCCGGTGCTTGGCATCGAGATAAGTACGGACCCCACCGCTGGCGGGGGCATAGAACATCGTAACGTCGGCAATATGCAACGAGCCGCTCCTCTAAAAGACGTCCCTGTTAAGGCCTTTACTATCGATAAAACACATTCCGAGGAATGGCGATGACTGACTAAATCGATGACCGACTACATTGCAGTATATCGTTTTACTGCCACAGGGCGTTCACACCATAGTGGTAGCCTGTCAGCGCCATCTCTAGCGCTGGCAAGCCGTTGCCACACTTACTCGGCGGGAGTGGCCACCAGCGAGCGTGTCGCTTCACGAGCTTCGACCAGCTTGACGCGCAGGCTGCCGCCGAGCTGATAGCGAACTTCGCCGGCGATCTGAATGCGGCCTTCCTTGTCGTCGATGGCTACCTGAGTGCGGTCGCTGTGAATCAGCGGCGCCGGCACGAAGGCGGTGGCACCGTTGGCTGTCAGGCGAACGCGCATGCCCCCACGGCGGATGTCGATGATGTCCGCATCGAACACTTCGCCCTGTTCGATGGCGGCGCCCAGATAGCGCACGTAAAGCCAGTCTTTGACGTCACGTTCTGCCATTCGGTTCAATCGACGGCGTTCGGTCAGCTGCTCTGTCAACTGCTGACTGGCTTCGGCGGGGGCCGCCTCGGACTTCAGTACTCGCTTGATCAGACGATGGTTGACCATGTCGCCGTACTTGCGGATCGGCGATGTCCAGGTCGCGTAGGCGGGCAGCCCCAGACCGAAATGCGGCCCGGGCTGCGCCGACATGTTGGTATAGCCCTGGAAGCGGCGCAGGCGCGCGTCCAGCCAGGCGTCCTCGCGAGCGTCCAGCGCACGGCGAAACTCGCGGTAGCGGGGAAGCTCGGCGAGCTGCTCGCGCTCCACCGGGATCTCCTGGGCAGCCAGAAATTCCAGCGCCTGATCGATCTTTTCCGGCTCGAAGGCGCGGTGAACGTTGAAGATGCCGTGACCCACTTCCTTGGCCAGCAGATCGGCGCAGCAGGCGTTGGCAACGATCATCGCTTCTTCGATCATGCGCTGGGCGATGCGCCGCTCCTCGACCCGAATGCCCAGCACGTTACCGGCATCGTCAAGATCGAACGCATAGTCCGGACGATCCTTGAACACCAACGTGTTGGCTTCGCGCCAGGCGGCGCGAGCGCGGGAGAGTTCGGCCAGTGCGGTGAGCTGTTCGGCGATCGGTGCCGCCGGTGTCTCGGCGTCCGGCTTGTCGTCGATCCAGTCGGAAACGACGTCGTACACCAGCCGGGCATGGGAGCGAATCGTGGCGGCGAAGAAACGGTACTCGCCCAGTGTGCCGTCGCGATTGACATCCAGCCGACAAGCCAGCACCGGACGCTCGACATCCGGCTTCAGCGAGCATAGATCGTCGGCCAACGCTTCCGGCAGCATGGTGATGTTCTGACCCGGCAGATAGACCGTAAAGGCTCGCGTGCGCGCCTCCTTGTCTGCCGTGTGAGATTCGTCCACATAGGCGGTGGGATCGGCAATCGCGACCGTCATCGTCCAGCCGTCATCGGTCGCTTCGACGCGTAATGCATCGTCCATGTCGCGAGTCTTCTTACCATCGATGGTAAAGAACGGCTCGGCGGTGAGATCTTCGCGGGTCAGGCCTTCTTCCTGCAGCGGCCAGGCATCGGCGGCCGGCGGGCACTCCTGTTCGAGCGCGTGCCGCGCCAGAGTGACCCGCCATGGCACCGCCGGATCCTCGCTCTTGACCACCAGTTCGTCGATCTGGGTGAAGAACGCGCGATCGTCCGGGCGCAGCGGATGGCGAATCAACCGCGCGACGACCCAGTCGCCATCGGCGATGTCGGACTCTTCCAGCGAGCGCTTGAGACGTGCCTTGAGCGACAGGTTGATCGAGGGATGATCAGGGATCACCGCCAAGCGGCCGTCGCGTTTCTGCACGCGCGCCACGAAGCGATCCAGCGATGCCTCGAGCAAGGTTTCCGGATCGGCCTGTTTCTTGTCGCCATTCTCCTTGATGACCGCTTCGATGCGATCACCATGAACGACCTGCTTCATGGCAGGGGGCGGAATGAAATAGGAAGTGCCGTCTTCGGCTTCGAGAAAGCCGAACCCCTTGTCGGTAGCCTTGATGGTGCCCTGAACGCGAGGGGTATTGGCCCGGATATTTTGCTTCAGCTGGGCGAGAAGAGAGTTGTTCTGCAGCATCGGATTGGATCGGTCGGTGGACGAGAGCGACACTATACGGATTCCGCCCGAGGCACGCCAATCGTCACCGTCGGGAATGTTCATCATCGACTGCCGCGTGGCAGGGCGTCGAGTTCAACCAAAGTTGGCCGCTCTGGTGCTGGCGGATTGGTATTCGACTGGTTATGTTGGTGGTATTGAAGTGGTATTAGTCGCCACGATCACGATACGGATTCACCATGCAACCGACGCTTTCTCGGCTCAAGCTGGACGCCGATCAATCGACGCCGCTCTATCGCCAGTTGGCCCAGCAGCTGGTCGAGGCGATCGAGGCAGGTAACTGGGGGACCGGCGAGGCCCTTCCGTCGGAACGGGTATTGGCGGAATCGCTCAATATTTCACGCATCACCGCGCGCAAGGCGCTGGACCGGCTGGTGGCGCTGGGGCTGATTCAGCGCACTCATGGTTCCGGCACGTTCATTGCACCGCGACTGAATCAATCGCTGACACGGCTGACCAGCTTCACTGAACTATTGACCCAGCGTGGCCATCGCCCCAGCTCGCGCTGGCTGAGTCGATGTCTGGGAACACCAACGGTGGAGGAGAGCCTGCGGCTCGGGCTGAGTGCGGACCATCAAGTATCGCGGCTCAAACGACTGCGACTGGCGGACGAGGTGGTCGTGGCCGTCGAGGAAAGCTGCCTGCCGAGCCGCGTGCTGCCCGATCCCGAGAGCGTAACCCATTCGCTCTACCGCCATCTCGACAACCTGGGTATGCCGATCGTACGCGCGCTGCAGCATGTGTCGGCGGTCAATGCCGATGCCGAGCTGGCGCAGCTGGCGCAAGTGCCCCAGTCCCAGGCGCTGCTGATGATGACTCGGCTCGGCTATCTTGCGGACGGCCGACCCGGGGAGCTCACAGTGACTTATTGCCGCACCGACTACTACGACTTCATGGTGGAATTGACTCAATGATGATGCGTAATGGGATGCCATCGCCCACGCAGGAGACGACATGCTGTACGGCAATATTCTGACTCCCGAGGGATGGCGGCTCGGCACGCTCGAGTGGCACGAGGGGAGAATCGTCGCCATCGAGGGCGAGCCGGTCGATCCGGACACCAACGAGCAGCCGAGGCTGCTGCCTGGGTTCGTCGACCTGCACGTGCATGGCGGGGGTGGGGCGGATGCCATGGAAGGCGGCGATGCTGCCGCAACCATGGCGCAGACCCATGTGCGTTTCGGCACCACCAGTCTGCTGGTGACCACCATGACCGCGCCGACGTCCGATATCCGTCAGGCGTTGCAGGATATCGCCCGTCTGATGGCCAAGCCGCCATCACAGGCGTCGCGACTGTTGGGCGTACACCTCGAAGGGCCTTATCTCAATCCCGGAAAGCTGGGAGCCCAACCGCCGTATGCTCACCCCGGCGTGATCGAGGACGTCGAAGCGCTGATGGCACTGGCCCCGATCCGGTTGTTGACGCTGGCGCCGGAGCTGTCGGGCCACGCCGAGCTCATTCGCCAACTGCGCGCGCGCGGTGTGCGAGTGCAGATGGGGCATACCCTGGGTAGCTATGAAGAGGGCGTGGCCGGACTGGCCAACGGCGCCCACGGCTTCACCCATCTGTTCAATGCCATGACCGGGCTGCATCATCGCAAGCCCGGCATGGTCGGCGCGGCACTGGCGCACGCCGACTATGCCGAGATCATTCCCGATCTGCTCCACGTCCATCCCGGCGCCATTCTTGCGGCGATGCGCTGCATTCCTCACCTCTATGGCGTAACCGATTCCACCGCCGCCGCCGGCATGCCCGATGGTGAATATCGTCTCGGCAAGCAGCATGTCACCAAATGCCTGGGCGGGGTGCGCCTGGCCGATGGCACGCTGGCCGGCAGCACGCTGACCATGGATCAGGCACTACGCAATCTGGTCCAGATCGGCCTCGAACTCGGTGATGCCTGCCGGCGGTTATCGCAGTATCCCGCCGACTTCCTCGGCGAGACCGAGATCGGCCGGCTCGATATTGATTGCCGGGCCGATGTCGTGGTCATGGATTCTCGGCTCGAGATCGATGCCGTCTACGTGGGCGGCGAACTGGCCCATCACGTCTCGTCGGCTGGGCAGGGACAGACGGCCGCGCAACAACGGACGACACCACAGGCGGCCGGTGCGCCGCGGGAGTCCCACTGATGTCACTGATGCTGGAAGAAGCCCGGAGCGCACCCGGATGCCTGCGGGCGCAATGGCAGGCCAATGCGGAAACGATGGCCGAGTTCGGCAAGCGGCTACGTGACGCTGATCTGCACGGCGCGCTGACGGTGGCGCGCGGCAGCTCCGATCACGCCGCTGCCTACTTCGCGTATCTCGGGATGAAACACCTGGGGCTGCCGATGGCGTCGGTGCCACCGTCCTTGACCACCGTCGCCAATACGCCGTGGCGAGTTCGGGGGCAGTTGACGGTGGCGATCTCGCAGTCCGGCGCCAGTCCCGATCTGGTCGCGACGCAAAAGGCGTTGGCGGCAGGCGGCGCGCGCAGCGTGGCACTGGTCAATACGTCCGGTTCGCCGCTGGGAGACGCCTCCGAGCGTGAGATCGCCCTGCACGCCGGCGTCGAGAAGAGCGTCGCGGCGACCAAGAGCTATCTCGCCACGTTAGCCGCCTGTGCGCATCTGATCGGCGCCTGGGCCAAGGACGAAACGTTATTGAGAGCCTTGGAGGCGTTGCCGTCGAGACTCGAGGCAGCAGCGCGACAGGATTGGCAACCGGCTATGGAGGCGTTGGTCGATGTCGACAGGCTACTGGTGATCGGGCGCGGCGTCGGGCTCGCCATTGCTCAGGAAGCCGCGCTCAAGTTCAAGGAAACCTGCGCCATCCAGGCCGAGCCGTTCAGTGCCGCCGAGGTTCGCCATGGGCCGATGGCGCTGATCGGGCCCGGCTACCCGGTGTTGGTATTGGCGCCGCCGGGGCCGGATCAGGCCGGGCTGCTGGAATTGGCCGCCTGGTTGGAGAGCATCGGCGCCAAGGTGTTGCTGGCCGCCGACGACAGCGTCGCCGCGCCCCATCTGCCGTTGATCGATGCCGGTCACGACGATCTGCAGCCGCTGTCGGTGATCCAGAGCTTCTACGTGATGGCCGCCAGGCTAGCGGTGGCCCGAGGCGGCGACCCCGATCAGCCGCGTCATCTGCAGAAAGTGACCCGAACCTTATGAATCGGAAGCGGTCGGCACGCCGGCATATCGCTTCATCGAGCCTGCAGGCGTCGTAGCGCGTGCCGCGTCGGCAACGGCAAAGTGAACGGCAGAATTGAAACAAAGATTGAAACAACAACAAGTCGGGAGTCTTCATGTCATCCACGTTACGGTTTCTCAGAGCTCCGATGCGCGGCGTCGTGGTTCCGCTGGCGGAAGTGCCTGACCCGGTTTTCGCCGAAGGCACCATGGGGCCAGGTATCGCCATCGATCCTTTGGGGGAGATGCTGCATGCTCCCTGCAACGGGGAGATCATCCAGTGCGCGCGAACCGCGCACGCGATCACGCTGCGCGACGACGGCGATCACGAATGGCTGTTGCACATCGGGCTCGACACCATCGATCTGGGCGGCGACGGGTTCGAGCTGCTGGTCGCGACCGGTGAGCGAGTCTCCGCCGGCGATCCGCTATGCCGGTTCGATGCCGATCGTCTGGCGCAGCGGGCCAAGGCGCTCGTCACGCCCATCGTGTTGACCAACGGCCTGGGCACTCACCTGGAGACACTGGTCGCGCCGGGAACGATCGTCGAGATGGGAGAGGATCTGCTGCAGTGGCAGGCGCCAGCAGGTCCCATATCGTCAGAAGCGACAGGCAGTCGCGGCGAGTCCGCGACCAATGAATTCACGAGAGACGACTTTGCGAGCGGCGAGGTGACGATCGCCGCCGCCAGCGGCCTGCACGCGCGCCCCGCGGCACGGCTACGAACGATCTCCCAGACGCACGCGGTCGAACTGACGCTGACGCGGATTAGCGGGAACGCGGCCGGTAAAAACGAGACTGACGAGAACAAGATCGACAAGGGCAGTCGCGATAGTGGCGATGCGGGGACAGCGAGTGTCGCCAGCCTGAGCGCACTTCTCAACCTGGGGTTGGTTCAGGGAGATCGGATCCGGGTCGATGCTCGGGGCTCGAGCGCGCAGGCGGCGGTCGATGCGGCAACGGCATTGCTGGAAACGCCCGAGCCGGGGGAAGACCGGCCCGACGAAACTCAGCCCGAGGCGCAGGCGGGCGAGCAGCCCTCAGCGTCACGGATGCCCGCTGCCGAGCCCGGCCGGTTGAACGGTCTGGCGGCAAGTTCAGGTCTGGTGGTCGGTCCGCTGGTTCGCTACGAAGTGGCGTTGCCTAACGTTGCCGATACCGCGAGCGATGCCGAACAGGAGAGGCAAGCGCTGGCCTCTGCCATCGATGAGGTCGATGCCAGGCTGGAACAGTCGGCACAGACGGCAAAGTCGCGCGGCCAGGAGACCGAGGCGGAGATTTTCGAGGCGCACCGTGCCTGGCTGGACGATCCCGATCTACGCGCGACGGCCGAGGCGGAAATCGCTGCAGGGCGTAGCGCCGGACGCGCCTGGTACCTGGCGCTGGAGCGCGAGATTCAACGCTTGCGTGCCAACGACAATGCACTGCTAGCGGCGCGAGCCGATGATCTGTGCGACCTGCAGCGCCAGGTCATGCAACTTTTCGCGACCGAGGCGACAACGACCGTTTCGGGACTCGACGGCGCGATTCTGACGGCACGGGAGCTTACGCCCTCGCAGTTCGTCGAGGTGGCGGGGCGAATCGCCGGGCTGTGTCTGGCCGCCGGCGGTTTGACCTCCCACGTCTCGATTCTGGCGCGCTCGCGCGGATTGCCGTGCCTGGTGGCGATGGGCGATGCCGTATTGGACGCTGCCAGCGACAAGGCGTGTCTCGATGTTAGCCGCGACGGGCACCACGGCGTGCTGGAGTTGGCTCCCAACGATCAGCGCCTGGCGGCTATCGATATCGAGCAGGCAAGACAGAACCGGCAGTCGACATCGGAACGTGGCGCAGCCCTGGAGCCGGTATTGACGCAAGATGGGCGCCACCTGCATGTCGGTGCGAACATTGCTTCCAGCGCAGAAGCGCTGATCGCCGCAGAGGCGGGCGCCGATGGCGTCGGGCTGATGCGCAGTGAGTTCTTGTTTCTGGAACGACGGGCCGCGCCGGTGCTTGCCGAACAGCAGGCCGAGTATCGCGCCGCCGTCGAGGCAATGGGCGGCAAGCCGGTCATCGTCCGCCTGCTGGATATCGGTGCCGACAAGCAATTGCCTTATCTATCGCTACCGGCAACGGCCAATCCGGCATTGGGCGAGCGGGGCGTGAGGCTGTGGCAGACGCATCCCGAACTCTTCGAGACGCAGCTCGATGCACTGCTCGAAGCGAGCCACGGGTTGTCACTCTGCGAAGACGGACTGCCGGCGTTACGGCTGATGGTGCCGATGGTGGCCGATGTCAACGAGTTGCGCTGGGTGCGGGAGCGACTCGAGTCACGGGCCGCCACGCTGGGTATCGAGCGGCTACCGGCGCTAGGGGTGATGATCGAGGTGCCGACGGCCGCGCTGTGTGCCGGCAGTCTCGCTCGCGAGGCCGATTTCCTCTCCATCGGCACCAACGATCTGACCCAGTACGCGCTGGCCATGGACCGTGAAGTGGCGTCGCTGGCATTGCGCAACGACGTACTCCATCCGGGCGTTTTGCGACTTATCGCTTTATGTCTCGAAGGTGCTGGCGGGCACTGTCCGGTGGCCGTCTGTGGCGCGGCGGCGGGGGATCCGCTGGCAGGCGCCTTGCTGGTAGCCATGGGCGTCGACGAACTCTCGGTCGAACCCGGCCGCATCGCTGCGGTCAAGGCAGCCCTGCGTCGACTGGATGCCGGTGCGCTGGCCGCACGACTGCCGTCGCTGCTCGCGCTGGACGATGCCGCCGCTGTGAGACAGACGCTGAAAGAGATGCTGCAATCCGACTCTGACGTGGCGGACGCCAGCGTTCAGCGTCTCGAGCAAGCATCCCCGGGCCTCGATCAAGCCATTGCCGATATCGACCCAGCGAATCCGAGCACCAATAACAACACGACAACAAGATCTTGAGGAGCGCGTCATGACCACGACCTTCGGTTCCCGGCTCATGGCCGGTCTTCAGAAACTCGGGCGCTCGCTGATGCTGCCCATCGCAGTGCTGCCGGTGGCGGGGCTGCTGCTGCGGCTGGGCCAGCCCGACCTGCTCGATATCGGCTTCATCGCCAATGCGGGCAATGCGGTCTTTTCCAACCTGGCCTTGATCTTCGCCATCGGCGTGGCGGTCGGTTTCGCCGACGATGACAACGGGGCTGCCGGGCTGGCCGGGGTGATCGGCTATCTGGTCCTCACCGCCGTACTGGAAACCTTGAATCCCGACATCAACATGGGAGTGCTCTCGGGCATCATCATCGGCAGTGTGGCCGGGGTGCTCTACAACCGTTACAAGGCGATCAAGCTGCCGGACTACCTGGCCTTCTTCGGCGGGCGGCGTTTTATTCCCATCGTTACCGGGCTCTCCGCCGTGGTACTCGGCGGCATCTTCGGTCTGATCTGGCCGCCGGTCCAGCAGGGTATCGATCAACTGGGGCAATGGCTGATCGACGCCGGCGATCTCGGGCTGTTCGTCTACGGCGTGCTCAATCGCATTCTGATCGTGACCGGGCTGCACCACGTGCTCAACAGCTTCGTGTGGTTCGTGTTCGGCAGCTTCGACGGCGCCACCGGCGATCTCAATCGCTTCTTCGCTGGCGATCCGAGCGCCGGCAGTTTCATGGCCGGTTTTTTCCCGGTGATGATGTTCGGCCTGCCGGCGGCCGCGCTGGCGATGTACCGCGCCGCGCCGCGGTCGCGTCGCGCTCAGGTCGGCGGCCTGTTGCTATCGTTGGCGTTGACCGCCTTTCTGACCGGCGTTACCGAGCCGATCGAATTTTCATTCATGTTTCTGGCGCCCGCGTTGTATGCGATGCATGCAGTTCTCACCGGCATCTCGATGGCGGTGATGAACATGCTCGACGTCAAGTTGGGCTTCACGTTCTCCGCCGGGGCTTTCGACTACGCGCTTTCCTACGGACTCTCGACCAACGGCTGGATGATGATCCCGGTCGGACTGGTCTACTTCGTGCTCTATTACAGTATCTTTCGCTGGGCGATCGTGCGCTTCGATCTGCCGACGCCGGGCCGCGAACCGGAAGCGGCGACAGTGAGCGTCAGCCGCGATCCCGGTGAGCGGGGACCTGCCTTCGTGACCGCGCTGGGCGGGGCGGCCAATCTGGTCAGCGTCGGCGCCTGTACGACACGCTTGCGCCTGGTGATGAAGGACGATGCCGCGATCGACGAGCCGTCGCTCAAGGCGCTCGGCGCCCGAGGGATTCTGCATCTGCGCGGGGGTGGCCTGCAGGTGATTTTGGGACCGATCGCCGACGCCGTTGCCGACGACATTCGGGTGGCGGTACGCGATCATGGCAAGACATTGGAAGCCCCGGCCGCGATCGAGAGCGATGCGGCCCTGACCGACGCCAAGCTGGACGAGGCTTCACGTCAGGCATGGCTGGCGGCACTGGGCGGCGCGCAGAACATTCGCAAGGTCGCTGCCGTGGCGACCACTCGCTTGCGGCTGGAGCTTGACGATCGCAGTCATATGGACGCCGCCGCGTTGCAGGGGCTGGGTGCTGCCGGCATTCAGGAGGTCGGTCATGGCGTCGTGCATCTGGTGATGGGGCGTCAGGCCGGCGCGGTGGCCAATAGTCTTAAGGCTTGAGCGACGAGCGACGAGCCGCGAGCCGCGAGCTGCGAGCGACGAGCTAAGAGCCACGGATTGCAAGTCTTGGATACCGTTCTGAGGCCAGCGGGCGATTGACGCCCGCTGGCCCGCCCCCCGACACTGAAGCGCTGAAGCTCGAATCAAGCCGCCCACCCGAGGAGACTCCATGACCCAGCACCTAATCGCCAGCGATCTCGATAACACCCTGTTGAATGCCGAGCATCGCCTAGATGCCTTGACCCGGGAGACATTGCGGACGCTTTCGGGCCAGGGGCATGTGATCGCGCTGGCCTCCGGGCGGCACTATCACGATATCGCGGCGATTCGTCGGCAGTTGGAGATTCCGGCCTGGATCATCAGTAGCAACGGCGCCCACGTTCACGCTCCCGACGATCGGCTCGTCAGTGAAACACTGGTACCGACCGAACTGGTCGAAGCGCTGGTCGCGTTGCCGCGTCCTTCTGCGGTAAGGCTCAATATCTACACCCACGATCGCTGGTTGATCGATGCTGAAGCACCGGAACTGTTGCCGCTGCATGCGATGAGTGGCTTCGTCTATCAGGTCGATGACATGCGTGATATGAGTCGCGAGCACGTCGGCAAGGTGCTCTATATCGGCGAGCCAACGCTGCTCGAGCCGCTGGAGCGAGAAATTCGTAAGCGTCACGGTGACGAGCTGCACATTACCTATTCGGCGGCCAATTCGCTGGAAGTCATGAAGCGCGGCGTGAACAAGGCGACGGCGCTGAGTCGCGCGCTCAAGGCGCTCGATCTCCCCATCGAGCGGGCGCTGGCGTTCGGCGACAACTTCAATGACGTCGAGATGTTAACGCTGGTAGGCAATGCCTACGTGGTATCCAACGCCCACCCTGAGGTCATCGAACAACTGCCACGCGCCAAGAAGATCGGCGCCCATCACGAATCGGCCGTGGCGCATACGCTGCGAGCGTTCTTTTCACTCGATTGATTTCAGAGCGCGGCTTCACCCGATTTCCTGCATCGCGGTTCACTGCAAGGCTGATTCTGTTTCGCTGAGTTTGTCTTAAGAGCTCAGCGCGTTTCTGTGGAATCGTCCAGCTTTCGCAGCTGCTGCCACACTTCACGCCGCAGGTCGGCGAGGCGTGGCTGTTCGCCGCGCTCGAAGGCTACCGGTCGAGTGGTGCGCATGGCGCGCAGACCGAGACGGGCCGTGAGCAGCCCGGCGCCCAGGCCTTGCCCGGCGCGAGTCGATAGCTTGGCCGCCAGATTCATCGACAGCAGGTCCATACCCGCGTCGCTGACCATCTCGCTGGCACCGGCGAACGCCATGTTGCGCAGCACCTCCCTGAACAGCCGCAATCGGCTGGCATAGCCGAGCTGCAGCCCGTAGAGCGCGGCGATGCGATCGAGCATGGCAATGTTGCGCCACGCCATCAGCGCCATATCGACCAGCGTCAACGGACTGACGGCGACCATGACGGCGGTTTCTCCGGACATCCTCGTCACCAGCCGACGCGCTGCCTGATCGCGGGGATTCAGAATGTGATGCGCGATCAGTTCGCGGGTCTCATGCGCCGTATGATGTGCCTGATGAGCGTGGAGGAAGGATTGCCAATGCGGATGATCCTTGGAAAGACCCATCTGACTGCGCAGCTCATCCGCCAACATCATAGGGTCCGAATTGGCGTCGCGGGTATCGCCGATCCATTCATCGTCCAGCTGCTGGCGTAAACGCGCGTGGCGGCGCAATTTTCGCAGCCGCCACAATTCCCTCATCACTGCCTTGGCGCCAAGCCCGACGGCAAGCAGGCCAACCAGGCTCCAGGCGCCAGCAAGCCAGTCACCACCGAGCGCCGAGGTATAGAGTGATTGAATCGCCTCGATCGTGCCCAGACCCAGCGTGCCACCCAGCACCGCCATCAGCCCCCAACGCCGCTTGCGCGGCGGTTTGATCGCGGCATCGAGCGCCGGCGAATCATGCTCGTCGACCGACGTATAGGGATCGCTGGCCTGGGTCGGCAGATAGGCTTGCGCGCCTTGGAGCAAGGCGTCGTCGGCAGACGGTGGCGATTCGTCGAACGTGAAACGTTGGCCAGGGCGAGGATCGCTCATCGCAGTTTGTCTCCCATCAGCCACTCCAGTGCGGCGTCCATGCGGATATGCGGTAACGCCACCGGGGTCGCGGGTACCGGTCGAAAAGGTGTGAAGGCGAAGCCCTGGCGTCGCCAGAACTCGGGTTCCGGAAGCTTGGCCGGGACGTCGCCGGGATAGACCAGTAGTGGCTCACCGTCGAGACCATGTCCGCGCAAGGCGGGCTGGCGCTCGCCATCGCTTTCGACCTCACGCGTTTCGGTCGCGCGGATCGAGGCCAGCGAAAAGGCCCGAACCGGGACATTGGCGAAACGCAGATCCTTGATCGGTTCGGCCAGTAATGATTCCAGCAGCGTGACCAGATTGGCGTGCTGGTCCGGGGTAACGTGATCGGCCTTGGTCGCGGCGATCGCCAGGCGATCGATGCGCGGCGAAAACAGGCGGTTCAACAGGCTGCGTTTGCCGTAGTCGAAACTTCTCATCAGCGTCGCGAGTGCTTGAGACAGGTCCTCGAAGCGCTCGGGGCCGGCGTTGAGCGCGCCGAGCACATCGACCAGCACGATCTGACGATCGAAGCGGCGAAAATACTCGCGATAGAAGGGCTTGACCACATGCTGCTGGTAGAAACGAAAGCGCTTCCTGAGCATCTGATACAGGCTGGAGGCGGGTAGCGCTTCCAGCGTCCGACGGTTATCTTCGCCGACACCGGGTAACGGAAAAAACTGCAGCACCGGCGCGCCCTGGAGATCGCCGGGTAGCAGAAACCGGCCCGGCTGCAGATGAGAAAATCCGGCCTCCCGCGCTTGACGCAACGACGCGGCGTAGTGCTCGGCGAGCTCGGCGAGACGCGACTCTTCCATCGTCTCGTCGGCTGAATGTTTGGCGACGGCATCTTGCCAGGCTTGGGCGTACTGCTGGCGTTCCGGCCCCATGCCCTTGAGTTGGGCTTCACTCCAGCTGAGGAAATCATGCTCGAGCAGTGGCAAATCCAGCAGCCACTCGCCGGGGTAGTCGATGAGGTCCAGTGTCAGCGTGGCCGTGTCGCCCAGCAGGCCACGGGCACGCCGCGTCTTGTAGCGCAACTGCAGACGCAGTTCGCTGATGCCGCGCGTCGGCTCTGGCCAGCGCGGCGGTGTCGACCCGAGCGAGGCCATCGCTTCGTCGTAGGGGAATCTCGGGACGCCGAGATCGGGCTGAGAGATGCGCTGCGCGCCGAGTAAACGCGCTTCGCGGGCGGACTTGAGCAGGTCGAGACGCGCATCGATTCCGGCGTGTCGCAGCTGATTGACCAGCGAGGTCAAGAACGCCGTCTTGCCGGCGCGCGAGAGTCCAGTGACGGCCAGGCGCAGCTGGCGGTCACGGCCGCGGTCGATCAGGTTCTGAAATTCTTGAGTCAGTTGTCGCCGCATCGCCTCTTATCCCAAGGAACCAATTTGCATGGTAAACGATATGTGCGGGTATGAGGGTGGTGAGGCAAGGGCGGTGCGTGAAAAGAAGCGGGAAACGACGACGCCTCGCACGGTGGCGAGGCGTCGTTCGTTTACGCTGAGTCGCGGTCGTTTTCAGCCAGCGAAGGCGAAGTAGATCGCGAAGACCAGGATCAGCAGCACGATACCTACCGGCACGGCACCTTTCCATGGCGTCAGATCGACCGCCTTGACGTCTTCGTGGACCCAAGCTTCGCGACGCGGTGCGATCTTGCCGATCAGCAGCATCACGACGATGAGCAGCACGAACACGCCAGCGACGAAGTGATACTGATTGGTGATCTCCAGAATGCCGTTGAACGGCGGTACGAAGTAACCCGCGGCGATCAGCACGATACCCCCGATCAGACCAAAGACGGCGGCCGACTCCGGCACTCGTTTGGTCAGCAGACCCACGATCACCACCGCCAGGATCGGGATGAAGTAGATCGCGTTCATGGTCTGCAGATAATCGAACAGGCTGTCCTGGCCAGCCAGCAGCGGGGCAATGGCCATCGAGGCCACGGCCATGATCCAGCCGAAGACTTTGCCCGAGTTGACCACTTGCTGTTCGCTGGCGTCTTTCTTGAACACTGTCTTGTAGATGCCCAGGCTGAAGAGTGTCGTGGTGCTGTTCAGGGCTGAGTTGAACGACGACAGGATCGCGCCGACCATGACGGCGGCGAAGAAGCCGGTCAGCCACGGCGGCAGCAGATGGAAGACCAGATAGCCGTAGGCCTGGTCACCGGCAATGCCTTCATCGGCGTAGAGCTGATAGGCGATGATGCCCGGCAGTACCAGATACAGCGGGCCGAGCAGCTTCAGAAAGCCGGTCAGCAGTACGCCTTTCTGGCCTTCGGCGAGACTCTTGGCGGCGAAGGTGCGTTGAATGATTTGCTGGTTGGTTGCCCAGTAGAACAAGTTGATCAGGAACACGCCGGTGAACAGCGTCGGCCAGGGCACTTGTTGGTCAGGACGGCCTAATGAGTTGAGGCGCTCGGGCTGCGCTTCCTGGATTGCCTGCCAACCGGCAGCAATACCGTTGCCGTCACCTGCTGCGTTGAGGCCCAGATAGACGATCACGAAGCCGCCGACCAATAGGCCGATGGCGTTGATGCTGTCGGAAACCGCGACCGTGCGCAGCCCGCCGAACAGCGCGTAGACGGCGCCGATGATGCCGACACCCCAGACCGTCATCCACAGCAGTGTGGTGCTGGATTCGATCCCCGTGAGGACGGGCAGGTCGAGCATGCCCTGAAGACCGACAGCGCCGGAGTACAGGATGATCGGCAGCAGAATGACCGCGTAGGCGACCAGGAAGATGACGTTGCAGATCAATTGCGTGGTCGGGCCAAAGCGCTCCTGCAGCAGCTGCGGGACGGTGGCGATCCCGCTGCGCAGAAAGCGCGGCAGGAAGAACAGGGCCAGCAGTACCAGTGCCACGACGGCCACGACTTCCCAGGCCATCACGCTCAACCCGTCGGAGAACGCTGCACCATTCAGGCCGACCATCTGCTCTGTCGAGAGATTGGTCATCAGCAGGGAGCCGGCGATCAGCGGAAAGCTGAGACTGCGTCCGGCAAGAAAGTAGCCGCGAGTATTGCTGAGATCGTCACGGTGAGTGATGCGCCAGGTAATCAAGGCGACCAACCCCGTAAAGAACAGAAACGAGATTAGAGTCCATGCATGCATAGAGGGTGTCCTAGTTGAATGCGTCCCAGTGGCAGCTCTTATAGGGAGTTGCCGCCACATTACCTCGGCAGTGTCAGACAACTGGCGTCAAACCGCTATTCGCCATTTGTCTGACATAGCTTGTTCAATGTGTAGGCGTTTGTGTGTCGATGGAATTGTCGAACGCGAGGAGAGCTGGCAGCGGTTGAGAATCGCGTGCTGGGTCGATTCAGTCGTCGATCGGGAGTTCGGTCGTTGTCAACGTGCGATGACACGGGCTATCGAAGGACACCACGTAGCTGCCTCCGAACTGATAGAGCGTATACCAGCCGCGCCGAGCCAGCGGCGTCAGACGCTGGCACTGCGTTTCGAAACGTCGGTGCAGCGGCGGGTCGTCGCTGAGTTCGAAAGCTGAAGATAGCCCACGACGATAGAGATCCTGATAGCCCCACCAGTAGCCGTTGTCGAGATAGGGACGGATCAGCTCGCCGATCAGGGGATGTACGGCGATCGCGCTTCGGGTCGCACGGGTGAATGGCAGTGTCCCGTCGATGAGCAATGGCGCGGCTGACGACTGCGTGGCGAGATCGTCGATTAGCTTCATCGACACGTCATCGGCAAAGAGCGCCTGTTGACGCTGCGCGTTGCCATAGGCATAGACGAGGGTCAGCGGTGTGCCGAGTGCCACTACGACAAGCGGCCAGCCCAGCAGGGACCAACCAACCACAGAGCGTGAACGCCCCAGCCAACAAAGGCTGCAGAACAGCAAACCAGCATACAAGGCGCCGAAACCCATCATCACCCTGGGCTGCCAGATCGGATTGGCCAATGCAGAGAGAAATCCTAAGCCGCCCAAAGGCAAGCAGGCCAGTATCAGAATCATCACGGCGAATCCAACGACATCGCGTCGGCGACATGCGGCAACCAATAAGCCGAGCGGTGTCACGACAGCCAACGCGATAAATAGCCACCAGGTAGGCGTATCCAGCATCATCGCCGCGTAATGCCAGAACCGTCCGGTCTGGTCGATCAAATGCCCAGGTAGCTGGTCGATCGGCGCCAGCGTACTGTGCCGCTCGCTATAGACGCCGCCGATCAGCCATGCGGAGACGAGTTTCGAGATCATCAGCGCCAGTACGCCCACTGCCAGCGCCCCCAGGTAACGGCTCCAATCGGGGCAGCCGCGGTGGCAAATGCTCAAGGCGACATGAAATGCGAGCAGGATGAAATAGACGTTGGCGGCCGGTTGGTAGAAAAACAGCGAGGCCAGTACGCCGGCTCCGCCCGCCAGCCAGCGGAACCGTGCCTGCCAGATATGATTCTCGCGTGGGTCCAGCGCGCAGGCAATGCCGGTGATGGCGCAGGCCAGAGCCAACGCCATGGGCAGCGCATCGAAGTGATAGGAGAGGTTTTGTAGGAAAAATGGCTGTACGACTAGAATCAACATCGCAAGCCAAGCATAACCCGTATCAAATGCCAGCAGACGACGGCGCCACAGCAGAATCGCAGCGGTGATGGCAGCCAGGCCCAACCACAGCGGCAGCGGCGCTAAATCGGTGAGACGCGGTCCGCCATTGACGATCAGGGCGATCAGGCTGGAGAGCGGACGACCGTTGGAGACCCACCCCATTTCACCATGAAAGCTTCGCCAGATATCATCTCGATAGAGGCGGCTGGCGTGGACCAGGGGGTAGCTGAAAATGACCAGATACGCCATTATGCCCAGCCAGCGGCGTAACGCGGTTGTCATGATCATCTGATTGGGGTGCGAATCGATACGCATTCATCGGCCTCATCCATGGGTGAACCGGGTTCGCAGGTCAGTAGCGCATAAGGCATTAGCGTAGTAGTAGGCCGAGACCGAGGTCTTTCCGTGTCCGCAGTGTAGCGTATGCTAGACTGCGGCAGTACGGAGCACGGAGGCTTCGCTATCTCGTCATACTTCATCGTGAATTGCATCCGCGTGCCGAACCCAGCAGCGCGGCTACATCGGTATGGCTGACCGTTTCAATATTGGTATGCGCGGCTTTGAACGCTTCGAGCTCGCTGATATCGGCCAAGATAGTTATGACAGGAGTATGAGTGTGAGTGCATCGATCCGGCGGAGTAACCTTGAAAAACGCAAGGCGCTTCTTCCGGTGGTAGCCCTGACAGGGTTGCTACTCAGCGGTATCGCCCAAAATGTATTGGCTTTTGGTTTCGATGATGTCGCGAAGAAAGCCGAAGACCTTTCGAAGCAGGGTTATAGCGAACCTGAGAAAAACCTGCCGGAAGCGCTACGTAATCTGGACTATAGCCAGTACGAGCAAATTCAGTACAAGCGTGATCGCGATGTCTGGAGTGGAGACGGGGTGCCTTTCACCTTGAGCTTCTTCCACGAAGGTATGCACTACGACACCGCGATACAGCTTCACAGCGTCGATGATCAGGGCATCCACGATTTCGCCTACAATCCCGACGATTTCACCTACGGCAATCTCGACTTGCCGGATGATGTCAAAAATGATGATGACTCGGGCATTGCGGGCTTCAAGGTCAATTACGCTCTCAACCAGACAGACCCCAAAGACGAGACGATGGTCTTTCTCGGCGCAAGCTACTTCCGAGTCGTCGGCAAGAATCAAGTCTATGGGGTTTCCGGTCGCGGCCTCGCCGTCGATACAGGGCTGCCTTCCGGTGAAGAATTCCCTCGCTTCAAGGAGTTCTGGATCGTCAAACCGAGCAAGACGAGCCAGTATCTGACGATTTTTGCCTTGCTTGATTCTCCCAGTCTGACGGGGGCCTATCGCTTCGTTCTGCGTCCAGGGGCCGATACCGTGGTCGACGTCAAGTCACGGATCTTCCTGCGTCGCGCGGTCGAGAAGTTGGGCGTGGCGCCGCTCACCAGTATGTACCTGTATGGTCCGGCGCAGCCTTCATCGACATTGAATTACCGTCCGGCCATTCATGACTCCAATGGTTTGCTGATCAGCGACTCGCAGAATGGTTGGACCTGGCGACCTTTGGCCAACCCGGCGAAGTTGATGATCAACGAGCAGGAAGCGCCGCGTCTTCGGGGCTACGGCCTGATGCAGCGTGATCACGAGTTCGAGAGTTACCAGGATCTGGAAAACCGTTACGACCTGCGTCCGAGTGCCTGGATCGAACCACAGAATGAATGGGGCGCGGGCAAGGTCGAACTGATCCAGATCCCGACGCCTAATGAAACCAACGACAACATCGTCTCGATGTGGCTGCCGGAAACTGCTCCGCAGCCGGGCACGCCGTTGGATTACGACTATCGCTTCACCGTGACCAAAGACGAGAGTCGTTACGTCGATCCATCATTGGCCTGGGTCGACCAGACTCGGCGTTCTCGCGGTGAAGTGCGCAAGGATAACCTGGTACGCGAAGCGGATGGCTCGCTCGCCTTCGTGCTGGATTTCAAGGGGCCTTCGCTCTCCGGGCTCAGTGACGACGCCAATATCAGCGCTCAGGCCAGCGTCGGCGGCAATGGCGAACTGGTCGACAGCCACGCGGAGCGCAATCCGGCTACCGGAGGCTGGCGCGTATTCGTCAAGGTCAAGCGCAGTGACAATGCCCAGCCGTTGGATATCCGCGCCTACCTGAATCAGGGCGACAAGCGGGTCTCCGAGACCTGGTATTACCGGCTGCCTGCCAATGGCTGAAGCGACGCCCTCCGCCAAGATGGCGTCGGCCGAGCATTACCTGGAACGGTTGGCGCTGGAAGCCCAAGATCGTAACGAGCGGCGCAAACTGCTCACCAGCGACCTCGATACTCACGACATGGCGTCACTGCACGCGGTGCTGGGCGGGGGAGAAGTCGACAGCGACGATCCTGCCGCCAGCTCGGTGGGGCGGCGCCTGGCGCTAGCCTACGCCGAGCCGCCGCTGGCACCGCCCGAGGTTCTGAACACCAACGACCACGGCGTGACTCGGCTGAAGACTGCGCCGCCAATGCGGCGCACGCCGTTGGCACCGGAGAAGTGGTCGACTAATCCGTTCGTTCGCTTCGGTCAGCGCTTCAAGGATTGGACGGCCCGAGGCTTTCGGCGTAAGCAGCGCGAAGCCAAGCCGAAGCCGCGCTGGCAGTGGATTGCCAGTGCGCGGCGCTGGGTGTTGCTGGTGTTGATCTTCGGCCAGAGCATTATTGCTGCCAACCAGATGCGGACCGTTCTGCCGGGGCAGGGCCAGCGGTGGCTCGAAATAGCGATTCTGTCGCTTTTCGTGCTGCTGTTCGCGTGGGTCTCCGCCGGCTTCTGGACTGCGTTGATGGGGTTCTTCCAGCTGCTTCGCGGCCGGGATCGCTATGCCATCGACTCCGAAGTCGGCGATGAGCCGATTCCGCAAGATGCACGCACGGCGCTACTCGTTCCTATCTGCAACGAGGACGTGCCGCGGGTGTTCGCCGGTGTCCGTGCTACGATCGAGTCGTTGCGCCAGAGCGGTAATGGCGATCACTTCGATGTCTTCATCCTGAGTGACACCTTCGATCCTGATATCGCGATTCAGGAAACCCATGCCTGGTTGGCGCTGTGTCGGGATCGCGATGCTTTTGGTCAGGTCTTCTATCGCCGCCGACAGCGCCGCGTCAAGCGTAAGAGCGGTAACCTCGATGATTTCTGTCGGCGCTGGGGCGCACTCTACCGCTACATGCTAGTGCTCGACGCCGATAGCGTCATGAGTGGCGCCTGCCTCACGCGTCTGGTGCAGATGATGGAAGCACGTCCGGATGCCGGTATCGTCCAGACGGCGCCTAGAGCTTCCGGACGCTTGAACCTCTACGCGCGCATGCAGCAGTTTGCCACGCGGGTATACGGTCCGCTGTTTACTGCTGGACTCCACTTCTGGCAGCTGGGTGAGTCGCACTACTGGGGGCACAACGCCATCATCCGTATGGCGCCGTTCATGCAGCATTGCATGCTGGCGCCATTGCCCGGCAAGGGCTCGATGTCTGGGGAGATCCTGTCCCATGACTTCGTCGAAGCGGCGCTGATGCGGCGTGCCGGTTGGGGGGTGTGGATCGCCTACGAACTGGAGGGAAGCTACGAGGAGATGCCGCCCAATCTGCTCGATGAGCTCAATCGGGACCGGCGCTGGTGCCACGGCAATCTGATGAACTTCAGGCTGTTCCTTTCCAAGGGGATTCATCCCGTTCATCGTGCGGTATTCCTGACGGGATTGATGTCCTATATCTCGGCGCCGCTATGGTTCCTCTTTCTGGTGCTGTCGACCGCGCTTCTCGCCGTTCACACGCTGAGTACGCCTAATTACTTCCCGGAGCCGGGAATGATGTTCCCGGTGTGGCCGCAGTGGAATCCGACGCTGGCCGTCGGGTTGTTCGGTGCCACCGCGACGCTGCTGTTTTTGCCCAAGGTATTGAGCGTGATTCTGGTCTGGGTCCAGGGGAGCCGCCAATTCGGTGGGCCGCTCAAGGTGTTGTCGAGCATGGTGCTGGAGTCGCTATTCTCGATGGCCCTGGCGCCGGTGCGTATGCTGTTTCACACCCGCTTCGTGCTGACGTCGATCATGGGTTGGGCCATCCAGTGGCGCTCACCTTCGCGCGAGAACAGCGATACGACCTGGGGTGACGCGATTCGCAATCACTGGTCTCAAACTGTCATCGGTGCCGTCTGGGCCGTTGGGGTTTACCTCATGGAGCCGACGTTCCTGTGGTGGCTGTCTCCGATCGTGGGCGCGATGATTATATCGATACCGGTGTCGACGCTGTCCAGCCGAGTGTCCCTGGGGAGCGCCTGTTTCCGCGTGCGGCTGTTCCGGATTCCCGAAGAGACTCATCCGCCCCGCGTACTGCGTCGGATGGTGCGCTATCTGGGCAGAATGAATGCCGCAGCGCCCACGCCGAGCTTTGTTCAGGTCGTCGTGGACCCGGTATCGAATGCCTTAGCAACCGCGTTGGGTAGCTCGCGCCATGCTCACGCCGAGCCACTGAAACGCAGACGTTTCGAACGCGTCAGTCAAGCCGTCAAGCAGGGGCCAGCATCGATGAATAATCTTGAGCGCCTGGCATTTCTGGATGATCCGGTGATGCTGTCCCAGTTGCACTGGAGAGTCTGGGATGACGCTGACGCCCACGTTTCCTGGCACCAGCACGGATTGCCGTCGCGAGCCTCTCTACGGGTACCGGCATTCAGTTGATCAGAAATGCCTGCGGATCACAGGCAGGGGAGGGGCCATGAAAGACGGCCCGTTTCCCCTCGCTCTTCGAAGAGTTGGCGGTTGCTGTCTACGCTTAGGCGAGGCAGTATCAAGCTGGCCTACCAATCGTCTATCCTGAAGGGAATCAAGGAGTAATACTATGGGCTTTATCTTGTGGCTGATTATCGGTGGGATTGCTGGCTGGATCGCGGGAAAGGTCATGCGCGGCGGTGGATTCGGCATTCTGGGTAATATCGGCGTTGGCATTGTCGGGGCTGTGATCGGGGGCTTCTTGTTCAGTCTGCTGGGGCTGTCGTCCAACGGCTTCATCGGTTCGCTGGTCGTCGCAACGATTGGTGCGATCATCCTGCTCTGGGTCGTCGCCAAGATCAAAAAGGCCTGAATTGGCCTGATGTCAGCCGGTTCCAGCGAGGGGTGGCCGCGCGATTGCGCGGCCATCTTGGGTCGAGCGCGGCCATCTTGGGTCGAGCGCGGACCTGAAGATTATCCTCGCGGGCGGCGCCAAACACGAGCTAGGCCATCACGGGCCAGGCGTTCATCGTCGGAAATCAGGTACACTAGCGCCTTTTGACGGCCAGAGATCTGCAACGGATGCTTGATTCAACGACCGCCACGCGTAAAGAACGCTTCATCGGGCTCGAATGGCTGCGTTTCCTGCTCGGCTTTTACATCGTCATTTTCCACACGCTTCACAACTATCCCTCCATTCGCGATTGGTCGCACTATGTGACCGATATCGGGTTTTTCTCCACCAGCGCCTTCTTCGTGCTGTCCGGCTTTTTGTTGACGCACGTCTATCTCGATTCGTCGTATCAAATGCGCGAACCGCCCAAGAGCTTCTGGCTCAAACGCTTCTCGAATCTCTACCCCATCCACATCGGGGCACTGGTTCTCGCCATGGCGGTATCGGCTTTGGTCGGCTATCTGGCGATCGCGCCGGGGGATAGCGATATCTCGTTGCAGTTCGTGGTGTATGACGTCAATAACGACATCGGCCAGCTTGACTGGGAAAGCCTCAACCACACCATGGGAGCGTGGGAGACCGGCATCAATCTATTGCTCAACCTCACGTTGTTGCACGCCTGGAATCCGTTATATCTGACGTTCAACCCACCTTCCTGGTCAATTTCGGCGCTGTTCTTCTTCTATCTGACGTTTCCATGGTTGGCGCCTCGGTTACGCCGCGTACTGCACCCACGTCGCGCCATGCTGCTGGTCAATCTGATCTACCTGATCCCGCCACTGTATGTCATTTTGACGACGGATTACGGCGTACCGGAAACCGGCATTCTGCATCGCAATCCATTGATCCGCCTGCCGGAATTCGCTGCCGGCATTCTACTCTGTACGTTTTATGCTCAGCGCAAGGCGCAAGGGCGATTGATGTCGCTTCCCCAGTGCTGTCTGACGCTGTTGTTAGTTGCCGTCAGCGTGATTCTCGCGGTCTATCTATTGGGGTTGGGCCATGCTTGGTACTACGCTCTGCATAACGGTCTGTTGTTGCCGGCCCAGTTGGCCTTGATCTACGTGGCGGCACACTGGGGGGAGCCTCGCAGTCAGCGCTTGAGGCGTGTGGCAAGCCGGTTGGGAGGGGCCTCGCTACCGATGTTCGCACTGCATGTACCACTCTATGCCGTGTTCTCGCGAGTCGAGCGCGTGCTTTCCGGCGATCCTGGTTTGTGCTTGACGGATTTCGAGGGCTGTCTGGCCGCGGCGGGTGAGCTGCATCTCTGGCTGTATCCGCTGTTCCTCATGCTGATCGTGCTCTTCTGCGTGCTGTTTCAGGAGCAATTCGTGGTCCGCGTCAGGAAATTCCTGCTACGCCACCTGCTTGGCAAGACCCCGCGTTCCCATACCGAGAAGTTGAGTTAGGCCTCCGCTGTCCGGTCGTGCGTCGGGCCATCGGCGCACGATCCTCTTTCCGGTATACTATGCCGCCGTACGCGCCCTGCAGTGAGCCATCCCGGCAGCTCAGCGCAAGCCGTTTTCGTAGCACGAGGTCTCTCTTGAGCGAACTTCTCGTCCCGTGGTGGGCCCAGCAATTGACGCTTTGTGGTTGGCCCCTTGTCAGCGATCCTCGTCTGGCCCTCAGCGCCGATCAGGCGTTCGAGCGCTTGCTGTCGCTGGGAATCGAGGGACGGGATGAGTTGGCGTGGCGACTCTGGGAGAACGCGTCCGATGTGGGTGAGCTTCCGCTCACTCGATTGGCCGCTTTGGAGCTGCTTGCGCTGGGAAGTATTCTGGGATGGACCCGTTCTGAAACCGATGACGCCTGGTTGCTCGCATTGGCACGTGACGTCGTGATGAACATTTCGACGCTGAAGGCCTGGCTGCAATCGCTGGCGCATCTTGGCGATCCGGCATTGGATGCCGCCGGGCATGAACTGTTGATCCGGGAACGTCAGCAGCGAGGCGTTTCTTGGCTGAAGCTCCGACATAGCCTGAAGTCGATCGATACATCGGCTCCACTCTGGCCTGCCGATATCTGGCGGGCCAGGGCGGCAATAGCGCCCGTGCTCGCGTGGCCAGTCGAATGCTCCGCCGACGAACGGCGACAGCACCGGGCGTTATTGAGCGAGCAAGGTAAGGTTCACGGACGGGATGAGCTCAAGGCCCTGCTGTTCTGGCTCGCCGGTCAAGGGCATCGCTATGGCTGGGACATGGATGCGGTTCGGGTCGCACGCCAAGGGGTGGAAGCTCGCGTCGAGTGGTTGTCCGGGTTGCATGATCAGCAGAATTACGGCCAGGTGCTACTGCGTTTCCTGGACGAAGAGGAGCCGCTGGATTGGGCCGCGTGGGACTGGCTGCGACTTATCGATCAGGCTTACCTGGGCTACTGCGCTGGTTGGCTCACGGCGCCGGAGGCGGAAATGTTCGCAGCGCATGCGATCGATCTCCTGCAGCAGCGTTATGCCGACTGGGAGTCGGTCGCGCATGCCTATCAACGTGGGCGTAGTCTGTTCGAAGGTCGAGACCTGCGCGAGGCGTTCGAGGGTGACTGGGGCGGCCTGTTTGTCACCAGCAGAAGCCCATGGGAAACGCCATTTTCCGACATTCTGGGAGAGGAACAGCGCCAGGCGGCGCGAGTTTTTGCCCGACAGCAGCACGAAGAGGCCGACAGTTGGGTATTGGCCATCGCCGCGATACGGGATCCGGATTTGATTCATCGCCGTCATCTCGAAGAACCGTTGGGGCAGACGCAAGTTCAGGACGCCGAGCACTATCTCGAGGAGGTCCTGGGTCTGCGCCAGGAAGAAGGTACCGCCGGGTTGGCGAGGTTCTGGATGCCCGCGCAGGCGCACCACCTCAATCAACTGGCGGCGAATTCGCGTCACGTCGTTGGTCAAAAGCTCTCGCAGGGAGCGTCGCGGCGTCTGGCTGCCTGCGCCGATCATGCAGCGACAATCACCATGGCGGAGAAGTATGCGTTCTATCTGGTGATGGCGGCCGATAGCGGCCGCTATCCGCCCGCCGAGATCAAGGCCCTTGCGCAGTCGCTATGCGATGTACTGAGTCGCTTTTACAGTGACCCTCTACGCATGCTCTCGGCCTGGCATGCCTGGGAAGTCGTCCTGAGCGAGGATGAAGCACCGGAAGAAATCTCGCTAGCGGATGACATCGCCTGGCATCGTCAGGACCCGGGCTCGCCGTTTCGCTGGTTGACACCGTCGCGGTCACTGACTTGGCTCGAGCCGGGGGTGCGGCCGACATTGACGCGTTTCACGGCGATATCGCTGGCAGGTCCGCTCAATGAAGCGCTGTGGCAGGCGCCGCAGCCTCTGGCGCCACAAGATCGAGGGGCGTTGGGGGAATGGATAGAGCATCAGTATGCCTTGCAGGGGGCCTCCGGGCTCATCGACTTTCTGGATTTCCTGGTCGAAGCCGGTGACCGCCAGGACTATCAGATCAATTACGCCCCCTATACGCTCAATCGCACTCGGCTCGAGGCGGAAATCGCGATTCTCGAGTCGGGCGATTCCGCGGAAGAGGAGCGGATTCATCTATTGCGTCTGAAACATGTGCGGGACAATGCCTGCCACTGCAATGATCAGGATATGACGGCTTGGGATATCGCGCAGTTAGTCGATCTGGCGCTGGCGGGCCGGCAGCTCGATTGGCTCGACGAGACGCGATTATCTTACTATCTCGATGCCGCCATGCGCTTGGCGGGGCGGCACTACAGCAGTTGGCAGGATTACGCCGAAGGCTTGTTTAGCGGCTTCGGATTTTTTATGGACGACACGCCCGAGCGCGAGGCTTTTCTGGTGCGTTTTAGAGACGCACTCAACGCGTGGCTGGAGGCAACGCCGCTGTTGGCCGGTGCCTGGGCGAGCCTCGATTTCCCAGGTAGCGCCATGACCCACTGGACTTCTTTCCATGTCGATATCCTTCCGGGTGAACCGCATCGTTTGCACTAACACTGTTCATTAATAGAGAAGACTCGCCAAAGCGTTTTCAATGACATATGATCGCCGCTGTGCTACGTCCGCTGGAAAGAGGGCGTGGCTTTTTTCTGTCCGATTGGTCAATGATTCGAGCTGAATACAGGCCGTTATGGCGGTGATACCTCGTTGAGTCGTGTCACCACCACAGCGACTCCATTTCGCCGGGCGACTCCACATGGGTCGTTGATACAAAGGCGTTGCCCGTGACGGCTCACAGGCGAACGAGGTCGCGCTGAATGCTAAGACGTACAGCCATGGGGTTGGCGCTGGCGATGGTCATATCCGGTTGCTCTGCTCCTGTAAAACAACAACAGGTTAACGCACAGTATTCACTCCCCCTGGTCAAATCCCGCACCGTTGCGGTCAGCGTTCCTCGGAATGCATCAGCCGCGCCCCAGACACTGCGTGACTTTCGGCCACAGAGCGTCTCTCCGGCGGTGATTCGTCAGGCGCTGTTGGATGAGCATCAGCGGTGGGTCGGGACGCCCTACGTGCTTGGGGGAACGACGCATCACGGTATCGATTGTTCGGCGTTGATGCAGCATGTGTTCGGAGAAGCCTTCTCTCTAGAGCTGCCGCGTACGACAGAAGAACAGGTACTGGAAGGTAGCCGAGTGGCGGAGAGGAATCTCAACGCGGGAGATCTGGTCTTCTTCCGGCCGCCAGGACCTTACAATCATGTCGGCGTCTACGTAGGGGAAGGCTATTTTCTGCACGCCTCATCATCACAGGGCGTGAAATTGTCTCGCCTGGATAACGTCTACTGGAAGCGCTACTACTGGCAGGCGCGGCGTCCCGCTGAACGCACGCAGCTGGCTCAGCGGGTGATGCTGGCTAGCGAAGATTGAAATCGGAATCGAGATGAAACTGAAGTGTGATACCCGATTTACTGGCGTTCTTTAGTATCGATTCAGTATAAAAAAGGGCAGCCAAGAGGCTGCCCTTTTTGCATGGTGACGAACGGCGCCGATCGTCGAATCCCATCAAAGGGATCTTTTCCGATCAGTGCTCGTGACCACCTTCACCATGGACGTGACCATGCGATACTTCTTCTTCGGTCGCGTCGCGGACTTCGGCAATCTCGACGTCGAAGTTCAGCTTTTCGCCGGCCAGTGGATGGTTACCGTCGACCGTAACGGTGTCGCCTTCCACCTTGGTCACGGTGACCATCAGCGGGCCTTCCTGGGTCTGCGCCTGAAACTGCATGCCCGGTTCGACGTCGTCGACGCCCTGGAACGCGTCCCGCGGGACTTCCTGAACCAGCGCAGGCTGCACTTCACCGTAACCCTCACCCGGTGCGACGGCGACCTGGAGCTTTTCACCGCTACCGTGGCCTTCGAGTTCTTTCTCGAGCCCCGGAATGATGTTGCCCGCGCCGTGCAGGTAGGTCAACGGATCCCGACCTTCGGAACTGTCCAGTACCTCTCCCGCATCATTGGTCAATGTATAGTGGAACGCGACCACGGAATTCTGGGCAATCTGCATCTCGAAACCTTTGCGTTTGTGCATGTCTGTCACATCCTAACGTGCCATGGCCTTTCTGTCAGGTCGCAATGACGTTGGATATTGGACTTGTCGAGGCATCACCGCCTCGCAGGGCGGCTCCCACAGCGGTTGCGTCGCTTTATGGGTGTGGTTACCCTGATTCGAGGATAAACCACCGTGACCTGCGGTAGAGGAGAAGTTCGTCATGACCGTTTTTGTCGTTTGGCTCATTGCCTTCGCCGTTCTACTTTTTCTGTTGCTCAAGGCTTGGGATGGTGGGCTCGGAGGGGCGGTCAAGCGCCGGCTGCCGGCACAACTACAGGGAGATCCCGCTCAGGATCGCTGGGTGATGGCGATCGCACTGGCCGTGCTCGGGGCAACCTTTATCGTGAAGCCCGTCTCCATGCTGTTGACCCTGATCCTGTTGGCGATTGGTATCTGGGTCGGCAAGCGCGTTACCTGTTGGGGCATGCGTAAAGCGAGATTGCATTGAGTCTGTGCCGGTCGTTCTGACCGGGTCATCACACGACTTCAAATGGACGGGCGATGCCTTAGGCATCGCCCGTCCTGCGTTGGGTATTTTGTCGAGATTGGGTATGTTGGCGAGAGTCGGTGTCTGGTCGAGAGTCGGTGTCTGGTCGAGAGTCAGTGTCTGGTCGAGAGTCAGTGTCTGGTCGAGAGTCAGTACCTTGTCGCGAATGAAGCGTCGTTACAGCCAGGTCGAAAGCGTGATCGAGCCAAACTGGTCGCCGCTGTCTTGAGTCTCGAACTCATGGGTGCGCCAGACCGAGCTGTAAGTCAGCTGCCAGCGATTCCAGGAGAGTGCCAAACCGAGTTGAGCGTCGCCGACCCAAGGCCGCCGGTCGACGGAGTGACTGTCCTCGAAGGTGTTGCCGTCAAGCAGCATGTTATAGGCCATGAGCCGACCTTCGACATTGGCAAAGACGTACCAGTTGAAGCCACTGTTGGCTTCGAAAAAGATCCGGCTGCCCTGAGAGGGTGCCACAGCCGGAACGCCGAAACTCTTGTCCAGTCCCTGGCCCAGGCGTAACCCGAGACCGGTTGCGGCGTAAGTGTAGAGATTGCCGAGGGCAAAACCGACCGAGGGGCCGTATTCGGTTTCCAATGGCCCCAGGTGGCTTTGTTTCCACCAGGCGGTTTCATAGGCAACATTGACGAACGGCTCGTTATGAAGCTGATTGTGCCAGCCCTTGGGCTCATCGCTATCGATTAGATGATGAAAGTTCTGCTGTACGGTATGCCCCCCGGCGCCCGGGCCGACGAGGCCAACATCGAAATAGAGCCCGCTGGTGTGTCTCCATCCACTCAGCTGTTCGTCATCGAATAGCGAAAGCCCGGCATAGAGAACGCCAGCGTAAGGGCGATCGTCCTCGATAAGGTCTCTCTCTTCAATGTTTTCGGGGGTATAGATCTGTTGCCCGAAGCGGTAAGCCGCGCCATCGAGCGACGTTGCGCTCCAGCCGGGCAGAGCCTCGGCAAGTGCACGGGTCCAATGTTCTCGGTCAGGCTTGAAAGACCAGTCAGCCTCCAGCCCATTGGTGTAATGACCGTCATCCCCGCTGGCAAAAATATCGTTTTCCGATTTCAGCGTCAGAATGCCGTCAGCCAAAACCGAACCGGAAACCCCCGCCAGGGCGATGACGAAGCCGGTTCTCGCCCACATGAGTCCCTTCATGAATCGTGTTATTCCCTTGAACGAATGGTGTGGTCTACACGCAACATACAATAGCGTACGTAAAGCGTAGATGACATTTGAAATTAGTACCACACTAACAAAAAACGGCGCCCGAGGGCGCCGTTGGCAATTGATGATGACGGGCTGGCTTCTCTGCCCCCGTCGGTCCCTCAATAGGGCGCGACGCTCACGCTCGAACCGCTGGCAACCAGCTTGACACGCTGGCCCACCTGCCAGTTGCGATCGGCCTTCTGAACGACCACGACGTTCTGACCGCTATCCTGACGGATTTCGAGCTCATAGCCATCAACGCGATCGGTCGCCTGCTGAACCTTACTACCGGCGATGGTACCGCCGATGGCGCCAGCGGCAGTGGCCAGTGTACGACCTGAGCCGCCACCAACCTGATTGCCCAACAAGCCGCCGATAACGGCGCCGCCCAAGCTGCCCAGAACGCTCTCACCGTTACCGCCTTGAATCTGCACGGGGCGAACCGACTGAATGGTGCCATAGCTCACAGATTGTGCCGTACCGGCCTGTTCTCCACGATAGACATCACCGGAGTATGTAGAGGTATTGGTGCAACCGGCCAGGGCCAGCAGGCTCATGACCAGTGCGGGTGCGATGAGTCGTTTCATGATCGATTCTCCTTAACGTTCAGATATGCCTTCGTGGCAGACATATTAAAACAGCGTTCTAAAACTCGTCCAGTCCCGATCGATAACGTCGGTAAGGTATTCGGCTCGATGAGTGTAGGAGCCATTGCAAATGTTTGCCCGCGCGAGCCTGGTCCTCAGTCGTCTTCTTCAGGCCCACTCAGACTGCCACTATCGATGAGCGCGACAAGTAGACGCTCGCTGTCGGAATAACCCAGCACCTTGGCATCTATGCGTGTGTTCGCCGATAGATACTGGGCCAATTCGAGATCACAGACGACGGCATCGCCATCGATAAACAACGTGGCCTGGGCATCATTCAGCCGACGCCAGGCGAAGCGCGAACCGAGACTACGGATCAATTCGGCACCGCCCTCCAGCGCGCGGCGCAGTTCGCCCGGATCGGTGGGAGACTCCGTCGAGATCAGTTGATCCAGATACTTGGGCTGCGTCATGGCGCGACCGAACCATTGTGCCATCTGATCGGGTCTGTCGATCGCCTCCAGCAACAAGTGGCGCACTCGTGCGATGGCCTGATCGTCCAGCTCGCCGGTGGCGACCGGCGGCTGCAGATCGGTGTCGCCGTAGCGCTGGCGATCCCCCAGGTGCTCACCGATATAGTCGGCAAATGCGGTTACGATCTCATCGGTAGACGGTGCCCGAAAACCGATCGAGTAGGTCAGGCAGTCGTCGGAGTCGCTGATGCCGTGGTGGGCGACGCCGGGAGGCAGATAGAGCATGTCGCCCGGTTCCAGCATCCAGTCGTGATCCGCTTCGACCGTGAAGTTTTCCAGAATGCGCAGATCGATTCCGGGGATCAGCTTGGCGTCGCCACTGGGGCTGCCTCCCAGCTGCCAGCGTCGCCGACCGCTTGCCTGTAGCAGGAAGACATCGTACTGGTCGACATGGGCGCCCACGCTGCCGCCGGGAGGAGCGTAGCTGACCATGACGTCGTCGAGTCGCCAGCTGGGTAGAAAGTCGAACGCTTCCAGCAGTTCGGCGACCTCGGGGACGTAGTGGTCCACGGCCTGTACCAGCAATGACCAGCCACTGTCCGGCAGGCGCGAGAAAGTCGCATCGTCGAATGGGCCATGACTGACTTGCCACGGCTTTTCCGGGCCGTTCTCTTCCACCAGCCTGGCTTCGATCCCTTCTTCACAGGCCAGTCCGGCGAGGTCGTCCGGCTCCAGCGGCGAGACGAAGCCAGGTAGCGCATCGCGGATCAGCAGCGGCGATTTCTGCCAGTGCTGGCTGAGGAATTGAGCGGGCGTGAGGCCGCCCAGCAATGTGCGAGGCGTATTGGCCGATGTCATATCGATCTCCTGCCTGAGCGTATTTGAGGGCTTAGAGCGCTTTGGCCTGATCGACGGCATTGCCGATATAGTTCGCCGGCGACAGCGTCTTGAGCTCGGTCTTGACCTCGTCCGGAAGCGCTAGCGTGTCGATGAAGGCGGCAAAGCCGGCCTGATCGATGCGCTTGCCGCGAGTCAGTTCCTTGAGCTTTTCGTAGGGCTTCTCGATCCCGTAGCGGCGCATGACGGTCTGGATCGGTTCGGCCAGCACCTCCCAGCTTTGATCCAGATCGTCATTGATACGCTGCGGGTTGGCTTCCAGCTTGCCGATGCCCTTGAGTGCAGATTCGTAGGCAATCAGACCGTAGGCCAGACCGACGCCCAGGTTGCGCAACACCGTGGAGTCGGTCAGATCACGCTGCCAGCGGGAAATCGGCAGCTTGCGCGCCAGATGATCGAGCAGTGCATTGGCCAGGCCGAGATTGCCCTCGGAATTCTCGAAGTCGATCGGATTGACCTTGTGCGGCATCGTCGATGAGCCGATCTCTCCGGCAATGGTGCGTTGCTTGAAGTAGCCCAGCGAAATGTAGCCCCATACATCGCGATCGAAGTCGATCAGGATAGTGTTGAAACGGCTAATGGCATCGAACAGCTCGGCGACGTAGTCATGCGGCTCGATCTGGGTAGTATAAGGATTGAAAGTGAGCCCGAGAGACTCGACGAACGCCTCGGCATTCTCGGCCCAATCGACCTCGGGGTAGGTAGCCAGATGCGCGTTGTAGTTACCCACCGCGCCATTGATCTTGCCCAGCAATTCGACCGATTCGATCTGGGTGAGCTGACGCTGAAGGCGATAAGCCACGTTGGCCATCTCCTTGCCCAGCGTGGTGGGGCTGGCGGTTTGACCGTGAGTCCGCGAAAGCATCGGCTGTTCGGCATGCTGGTGGGCCAACTTGGCAATGGCGTCGTGTACCTTACGCATGATCGGCAGCAGCGCGGCAAGGCCATCGCGCATCATCAGTGCGTAGGAAAGGTTGTTGATGTCCTCGCTGGTGCAGGCGAAGTGCACGAACTCGGTAACGGCATGCAGCTCGGGCTGGTCGGCGATGGCTTCCTTGAGGAAGTATTCGACTGCCTTGACGTCATGGTTGGTCGTGCGTTCGATGGTCTTGATCCGCTCGGCATCGGCAACGGAGAACGCCTTGACCAGCTCGTCCAGAAACGCCTGGGCTTCCGTGGAAAGCGGCGGTACTTCGGTAATACCCGGGTGTGCTGCCAATCTTTCGAGCCAGCGCACCTCGACGGTGACGCGTGCCCGGATCAGACCGAACTCGCTGAAGTGTTCGCGCAGCGGGGCGGCTTTGGCTGCGTAGCGGCCATCGACGGGTGAGAGGGCGGTCAATGCAGAAAGTTCGATCATCTTGGGTTCCCGAAGGCTCGCACGAGCACGGGGCTCGCGATTAACAAATTCATGGATTCGACATCAATGGGCTCGGCATCAATTGGCGTCGAGCTCGCGCAGCGTGCGCTTGATCGCACTGCGCTGAAAGATCAAGCGCCAGCGCCTTCCGCCTTGCTGATGCCACAGCAGGGCGAAACGAACCCCGGCGAGCAGGGCAGTGCGGATGCGCTCCGGCATGTTGCGGCTCTGCAGCAAGCTGGGTTCACCCTGCACCACGATCCGGTAACGGAAAGTGGAAAGCGTTTCCTGATAGAGCTCACCGAGGCTGGCGATGACGTTCTCGTGCGTTACGCCAAAATGCTCCGCCTGACCCTGAACCCGGCCCAGACGCTGGCCGAGGGTACTTATCATGGCGTCATTCTTGCGCAGCCGCTGCATCAGCAGAACCATCGAGAAGCCGTAGCGCATCACTGCCGGCTGGGCATGCTGGCGAGACATGACCGCTAACAGCGTGTCGATACCCAGTCGCAGGTTGTTGTGGTGACCGCCGTAGATCGACTCGAAGCTCGGCGGATCGGTGTCCAGCGTGGCGCGAATTAGCGTGTTCCAGGCGCGTTCGTCGCATTGACCGGTACGCGCGAGCTGGTCGACGACGGAAGCCGCCTGGAAGACGCCGGCCAGGGCGAGTGCCTGGCGGCCGTTGCTGTCGAGTGGTGCCGACTGAATGGGCGTAGGGTTCATGCCGAACGCTGGCTCCCCGTCGTAGCGGTTGGGATCGTGGCGGATACGCGCGCCTCGGTAAGTTCGGCGACGGCCGCCGTGTCGCGGGTCTCTGTGGCACGGATGACGGCGCCTCCCAGGCAGATTTCGCCATCGTAGAGCACGAGTGATTGCCCCGGCGTGACGGCTCGCTGCGGCTCGTCGAAGCGCACCTCGAGTTCGCCATCGGCCAGCAGCGTCACTTCGCAAGCGACATCCTGCTGGCGATAACGGGTCTTGGCTGTGAGGCGCGATGTTGCGGGCGGCTTGCCGGCGACCCATGCCGCCGGCTCGCAGTACACGACATCGCTGTAAAGCAACGGATGCTCGCCCTGAACCACGATCAACACATTACGCTCGAGATCCTTGGCAGCAACGAACCACGGATCTTCGCTGTGGTCCTTGAGACCGCCGATTCCCAGGCCACGTCGCTGGCCCAGGGTGTAGTACATCAACCCCATGTGTTCGCCGATCGGGTCGCCTTCCGGCGTTTCGATACGGCCAGGCTGCGCCGGTAGATACTGCTTGAGAAAGTCGCTGAAGCGACGTTCGCCAATGAAGCAGATCCCGGTGGAATCCTTCTTGCGCGCCGTGGCCAGGCCGTGACGCTCCGCTAGCGCCCGGACCTCTGGCTTGTCCAGTTCGCCGACGGGAAACAGCGTGCGGGCGATGGCATCGCCGGGCACTGCGTGCAGGAAATAGCTCTGGTCCTTGTTGCCATCGAGGCCTTTGAGTAGTTGGGCTGCACCATGGGTTTCGTCGATGCCTTTACGGACGTAATGCCCGGTCGCGATCAGGTCGGCACCGAGTCTTTCGGCGTAGTCGAGAAAGACCTTGAACTTGATCTCGCGGTTGCAAAGGATGTCCGGATTCGGCGTGCGCCCTGCCTGGTACTCCGCCAGAAAGTGCTCGAAGACGTTGTCCCAGTATTCGGCCGCGAAGTTGGCCGTATGCAGTTTGATACCGAGCGTCTCGCTGACCGCCTGAGCGTCGGCCAGATCCGCCATTGCCGTGCAATATTCGGTGCCGTCGTCCTCGTCCCAGTTCTTCATGAACAGGCCCTCGACATGATAGCCCTGCTCGAGCAACAGCAACGCGGTCACTGACGAGTCGACGCCACCCGACATGCCGACGATGACTTTCAGGGCATCGTGGCAGGAGGACGAAGCCTCCTCCTGGCGGAAAGACGAAGTGTCTTCACTGGATGAGCGCACGGTATCGCTGGGTAAGCTGGCTGTGGTCATGGCGATTCCCGAGAACAGGTGAGGCGGGCGATGAGGTCGGACTTGTCAGTCGTTAGCACGATGACGAAGTTGGCGCCGCCCGAATAAATGACCCGGGATTATAGCCGAAAGCGGGTCGCGGCATCGAGCCCGGCTGGCATTTTGCGGCGGGGAAGCGGTTGTGGATCGCCCGCCTGACGGCGTGATCCGTCTTAGCGCTCACGAATGACATCAAGCGGATAGCGTCGGCCATCACGAGCATCGCGCAACCGCTTCATCACGACCGGATTGCGCAGACGGTGATTGCGGTCGAGATCGTCGATCTCGTCATAGGTGAGCCAGTGCGCACTAATGATCCCCTTGTCCAGCGGATTGCCCAGATGGGCCAGCGGCAAGCTGATGAACGCGTGGCTGTGAAAAGTGAGACCGTCCGAGGTCTGATGGACATAGAGGCCCAGGTAATCGGTAATGGCAACCTGCCAGGCCGACTCTTCACGGACCTCACGTTCGGCGGCGGCGATCAGGCGCTCTCCGCGCTCCAGATGTCCAGCGGGCTGGTTGAACAGACTGAACGGCCCGCCGCGATCCTCTTCCACCATCAGGTAACGACCGGCTCGTTCCACGACCACGGCAACGGTCACGCGGGGTGTCCAGCGATTCATGTCATGTTTCTCCCAGCCTGATACGCCAAACTCGATAAGCTCACTCGATACGCGGCCCTCGATACGGGGTCGCAAAACTCAACTCGATCATACCCGGTCTGGGTCAATTCGAAAGCCCGCTATCGGAAATGCCACTGCAAGATCCGATATCATCCCGATAGAAGCGTCAGGCGCTGAATGCATCAACGGCGGTGGCGTGACTTCGAGCGCCGGTTCGAAGCAGGCCGGGGTGGATTCTGGGGAACATTCACGGTCTCGCTGCGCCAATCGCCGGGCTGCAGGTCGTCGAGTCGCCACGGGCCGATCGCGGTGCGGATCAGGCGTAGGGTCGGGTAGCCGATATGTGCCGTCATTCGGCGTACCTGTCGATTGCGCCCCTCGCGCAGCTCTATCGCAAGCCAGGTCGTGGGTATCGATTCTCGATAGCGAACCGGCGGCACGCGCGGTGCTGGCTCTGGTTCGATCAATCGTCGGATCTTGGCAGGCTGGGTCGGACCGTCCTTCAGCGTGATGCCCTCGCGTAATGCCTTGAGTGCGCTGTCGTCCGGCTTGCCCTCGACCTGAACCCAGTATTGCTTCGGCAACTTATGCCGTGGGTCGCTGATCCGATGGATCAGAGGGCCGTCATCGGTCAGGAGTAACAGACCTTCGGAATCGTAATCGAGGCGTCCGGCAGGATAGACGCCGGGCACATCGAGATATTCGGCCAGGGTGGATCGCCCCCCATCGTCAGTGAACTGACAGAGAACGTTGTAGGGTTTGTTCAACAGATAGATTCGACTCATACCGGGTCGCCGAGGCTCCTTCAGGCAAAACTGTCATTATCGCATCGTGATGGCGGCTACAGGCTACCAGGGCTATTTTCAATGAAGGTTTCAACGAGGGCTTGCATACCGCTCTTATCGGCCGCATCTTCAAGGAACTTCGGATCCTCAGTGGCATCCAATACCTCACTGAGTCCCGGCTCGATCATGTCCGAGCCGATGCATCCAGGGATTCATCCATACTATGCCAAGAACCGTATGTCAGAGATCGTAGATAGAGTGCCGTCTTATTCGTTTTGGAAGCCGGCGCGCATGGGTATGACGCGTCCTCCCGACCCTGATCGTGCTAATCCCTCTCACGAGGAGCAGGGCGATGTTGCCGAGCAGGTATCGGACCCGCAACTGGTACCACCGCCTATGTACAAGGTCGTGCTGTATAACGATGACTACACGCCGATGGAGTTCGTCGTCGAGATACTGCAACGCTTCTTCGCCATGGATAGCGAAAAAGCGGTCCAGATCATGCTGGCCGTCCACACCCAGGGGCGGGCGACCTGCGGCATCTTCACCCGTGACGTAGCGGAGACCAAGTGTCATCAGGTTAACGAATACGCGAAAGAGTGCGAGCATCCGCTCATGTGTGATGTGGATGCCGCAGAATAAGTGGCGGACACACATCGTCAACGCTTTTGTCTTTGAAGACTTGCGAAACCGCTGTTTGTGCCCGATTGTGAAAGTGCCGACCGATGCCCTCAGTGGCTAAAAGGGGACTGCCATGTTGAGTAAAGAACTTGAACTCACCCTGAACACGGCCTTCACCGTGGCGCGTTCCAAGCGACACGAGTTTATGACCGTGGAGCACTTGCTGCTAGCGCTTCTCGATAATGCCTCGGCAGCCGATGTGCTGAATGCCTGCGGGACGAATCTGGAAAAGCTTCGTGCCGATCTGCAGGATTTCATCAATTCCACGACGCCGCTGATTCCCGAAGAGCAGGAAGATCGGGAAACGCAGCCGACGCTGGGCTTCCAGCGCGTGCTTCAGCGTGCCGTTTTTCATGTCCAGTCCTCCGGTAAGAGTGAAGTGACTGGCGCCAACGTGCTGGTCGCAATCTTCTCCGAGCAGGAGAGTCAGGCAGTCTACTTCCTCAAGCAGCAGAGCGTGGCCAGGGTGGACGCGGTGAATTACATCGCTCACGGCATCTCCAAGGTGGCCGGCCACGGCCAAGCTCAGCAGCCTTCCCATGAATCCGAGGAGGGGGAAGAGGCAGCCACCGAGAACGGCCAGAGTCCGCTGTCCAATTATGCGACCAACCTCAACGATCAGGCGCGACTGGGCAAGATCGATCCGCTGATCGGGCGCGACCATGAGCTCGAACGGGTGGTGCAGATTCTGGCTCGTCGGCGTAAGAACAACCCGCTGCTGGTGGGTGAGGCGGGCGTTGGCAAGACCGCCATTGCCGAGGGGCTGGCCAAGCGTATTGTCGAGGAAGACGTGCCGGACGTGATTGCCGACGCGGTCGTCTATTCGCTTGACATGGGCGCGCTGTTGGCCGGTACCAAGTATCGCGGTGATTTCGAGAAACGCCTCAAAGGGCTGCTGGCAGAACTGCGCAAGCAGGACAATTCGATCTTGTTCATCGACGAGATTCACACGGTGATCGGTGCCGGTGCGGCGTCCGGTGGCGTGATGGATGCTTCGAATCTGCTCAAGCCATTGCTCTCCTCCGGCGAGCTGCGCTGTATCGGCTCGACCACCTTCCAGGAGTTCCGTGGGATCTTCGAAAAGGATCGGGCACTGGCGCGTCGTTTCCAGAAGGTGGATGTACCGGAACCGACCGTCGAAGACACCATTCGCATTCTCAAGGGATTGCGTGGTCGCTTCGAGGAGCATCATCAGTTGAAGTACACCGATGCGGCGTTGGAAAGTGCCGCACGCCTGGCGGATCGCTATATCAACGATCGTCATCTCCCCGACAAGGCAATCGACGTCATCGACGAGGCCGGTGCGCATCAACGCTTGCTGCCACCGGAAGCGCGACTTGCGACGATCGATGTGGATCAGGTCGAGGCCGTGGTGGCCTCCATCGCGCGCATTCCACCGAAGAGCGTGTCCAGCTCGGATCGCAAGCTGCTCTCCAATCTGGAGCGCGATCTGAAAATGCTGGTATTCGGTCAGGATGAGGCGATTACCAGTCTGTCCGCCGCGATCAAGTTGTCTCGTGCCGGGCTCAAGTCACCGGACAAACCGGTCGGCAGCTTTCTGTTCGCCGGCCCGACCGGTGTCGGCAAGACCGAGGTGGCGCGCCAGTTGTCCCATCTGATGGGAATCGAGCTGGTTCGCTTCGACATGTCGGAATACATGGAGCGTCACACCGTGTCTCGTCTGATCGGTGCGCCTCCGGGTTACGTGGGTTACGACCAGGGTGGTCTGCTGACCGAGGCGATTACCAAGCAGCCGCACTGCGTGCTGTTGCTCGACGAAATCGAGAAGGCGCATCCAGAAGTCTTCAACCTGATGTTGCAGGTCATGGACCACGGCCGATTGACTGACAACAACGGCCGCGAAGCGGATTTCCGGCACGTGATCGTGATCATGACATCCAATGCGGGTGCCGAGCAGATCTCTCGTCGCTCGATCGGGTTCCAGACGCAGGATCACTCCACCGATGGCATGGAGGCGATTCGTCGGACGTTTACGCCGGAATTCCGTAACCGTCTCGATGGGATCATCCAGTTCCACGGTCTCGAGCCGTCCATCGTGCGTAATGTCGTCGATAAGTTTCTGGTCGAACTGCAGGCGCAGCTGGACGAAAAGCGCGTACAGCTCGATGTCGATGACGATGCCCGCGTGTGGCTGGCGGAGAAAGGTTACGACCCCGAGATGGGAGCACGGCCGATGGCGCGCGTCATTCAGGAAAAGCTCAAGAAGCCGTTGGCTGAAATGATCCTGTTTGGCGATCTTGCCGAGAACGGCGGTATCGTGCATGTGCGGGTCGAAAACGATGAACTGCAGTTGGAAACCGAGGCCGAGGTCGCCTGACGCGCAGTCGCTACGAACGGTTCATACGCGGTAAACGATAACGCCTCGCCATGGCAACATGGCGAGGCGTTTTTCGATTCGGGTCATCTCTGATTTCACCCGCCTGACCCAAGACTACGATGTCAGGTGTTCTTCCGGGAGGCGAGGCCACCGCCGCAGGGCAGGGTAGAGATGGGCTCGCTCGCGGATTAGCGAGAGCGATAGACGATGCGGCCCTTGGAAAGGTCGTAGGGAGTCAGCTCTACCTTGACCTTGTCTCCGGTCAGGATGCGGATATAGTTCTTGCGCATCTTGCCGGAAATGTGAGCGGTCACAACGTGACCATTTTCCAGTTCAACACGGAACATGGTATTGGGAAGTGTGTCGACCACCACGCCTTCCATTTCGATATGATCTTCTCGTGCCATATAGGCGATCCCTCTTGAACGTTTTGAGCATGGGGCTTGGTATAGGGCTTGGTACAAGCGCCTGGCATGGCGCCTCGCGGTTCGGCAATCGACGCAATATACCGCGAATAGCGGTGTCGCCATTCACGTCATCATCGAGCCAGCCCGCCTTTGGGCCTCTGAAGTGCGCGATATTATGGGCTATCTCGTCGGGGAAGGCAAAAATCCGCTTGAAATTGAGTGAAAAGTCATCTGTTCAACCCTTCTAGGATAGCGCTGTCGTCGGGACCATACGTTGCCAGCGCCCGCCATTGAGATACTCGAGTGGTTGATAGTCCTGCTTGTAGCGCATCTTCTGACTGGCCCGAATCCAGTAACCCAGGTAAACGTGGGGTAGATGACGCTTACGCGCGAGTTCGATCTGGCTGAGAATGGCAAAGCTGCCCAGCGAGCGCCGCTCGAAGATCGGGTCAGGGTCGAAGAAGGTGTAGATCGCCGAAAGACCATGGCCAAGCAGGTCCGTGGCGGCTACGGCCATCAGATGCTCGCCCAGCCGAAACTCCAGCAGCTTGGCAAACGGATGGGCCTGGGTCAGAAACGTCCGATACTGCTCTCGACTCGGCGGGAACATATCGCCGTCCGCATGCCGGGCGCGAATGTAGCGGGCATAGAGCGCATAGTGCTGCTCGTCGAATTCGGTTGGCCGTAGCCTCAATGTTAGATCCCGATTGCGATTGATCAACTTGCGTTGCGTTCGCGATGGCGCAAAGTTCTCGACCGGAATCCTGACCGAGGTACAGGCGTTGCAAGCCTCGCAATGAGGGCGATAAAGATTGCCGCCACTGCGACGAAAGCCGAGCAGTGTAAGGGCATCGTAGACCTCGGGGGCCACAGTTTCCTGGGGGTCGAGAAAGAGTGTCGTTGCCTCCCGATCTGCCAGGTAGCTGCAAGGATGGGGCACCGTCAGGAAGAAACGAAGATCGCGTGCCTGACGTTGCGGGCTGTTCGCATTGTCGCTGCTCACGTAGGCTCCGTTGGCCAGAGATCGACCGGGTTGGGGGCTTTGACGTTTTTCTCAAGATAGTTGATGAATGTCTCCCGGGCGATGTCCCTGGCGCCCATGCTGGCCAGATGAGGCGTATGCATCTGGCAGTCGATCAATGTGAAGTCATGTCGCTGAAGGTGTCGTGTCAGAGATACCAACGCGACCTTCGAAGCATCGGCGACGTGACTGAACATCGATTCGCCGAAAAAGACCCGTCCGATCGACAATCCATAGAGTCCACCGACTAACGTTTGTGCTTGCCAGACTTCGACACTATGCGCATGCCCTAGGTGGTGAAGATCCACATAGGCTTGGCGCATGGCCGCGTCGATCCAGGTGCCTTCGGTATCGGCTCGGGTCTCGGCGCAGGCCGAGATGACGCGTTTGAAGGCGCGGTCGAAGCTCACCTCGAAGCCACCATTGCGCAGGCGCTTGGCAAGGCTCCGGCGGACGCGTATCTCTTCGGGGAATAGCACCATGCGCGGGTTCGGTGACCACCACAGGATTGGCTGGCCTTCGGCATACCACGGAAAGATACCTTGACCATAAGCGCGCAACAGCCAATCGGGTGTCAGCGCGCCGCCAGCGGCCAGAAGGCCGTCGGGTTCATCGAGAGCCTGAGAGGCCGGCGGGAAGGCGATAACGTGAGGCGGTAACCAGGGCAGCATGCATTTGGCCGAATGAGAAAGCGGTCCACAGCATAACAAACTCAGATTGCGCCTTGCCCGATGCACATTTTTGTCGCGAGCGTCTTCAAGATTGGCGTTGCCGCCGCCGATATGTTTCCCGACTCCTCAACTCGTGGAAAGATCCATGGCTGCACTCCGACAGCGCCTTCGTCATGCCAGTATCGGTACCAAGCTGGCCCTTATCGTCGCTTTGCTGCAAGTTGCCGTGCTCATGGGGCTGGCCTTCGCCATGGCCCAGGTGAGCACGTCGCAATTGCGTGCGGCCACGGCGCATGAATTGAAAACCCAGCAAGACTCCATCGGCGATATGTTGTCGCTGTTCGATTACAGCCTGCAGCAGCAGGCGGATCGGTTCCTGAATATCCTTTCAGACCAGTATTCGGGCCGATTCACATTGAGCCCGGACCAACAGGTCGAGGTGTCGGGACGTCAGACGCCGACGCTCAAAGATGGGCTCGAGGTGCTCAACGACAACAGCTGGAAGCTCGATCGCTTCACCAATCAGACGGGCACACCGGCCACGATCTTCGCGCGGGATGGCGACGACTTCGTGCGAATTTCCACATCTCTCAAAGATGAGAACGACGAAAGGGCGATGGGGACATTGCTCGATCGTGATTCGAAGAGTTACGCCAAGCTGATGGCGAACCAGCCATACATCGGTCTGGCCACGCTTTTCGGCACCGCCTATATCACCAAGTATCAACCCATTCAGGACAGCGATGGCAAGGTCATCGGTGCGCTGTTCGTGGGGGTCGACGTCAGTGCCGAGATGGCTCAGGTCCAGGACCGTATCCGTGAAATGGGCCTCGGTGAGGCTGGCTATACCATGCTGGTCTCCGCAGCCGGCAACCAGGCGGGCGAGGTCATCGCGGGCGGACCCTACGAGAGTCAGAATCTATTGAACAGCGAGGTCAGCGACGTCTTTGCACCGCTGTTCGACCAGTCTACCGGCGAGATCGAGTATGACGCCAGTAGCGGTGAACAACGGCTGGTGCTCTATTCGCGTTACCCCGAGTGGCAGTGGGTCGTCGCCGGTTCGGTATCTATCGACGAAATTCAGGCGGGCGTGATCGCGGCGCGAGACCGCTTTCTGCTGATCGCGCTCGTACTGGCGGCGGCGTTGAGTCTGACGCTCTACTGGATCGTCAAGCGGCTGGTGACGCGACCCATGAACCGTGCCGTCGGTCTGGCTCAGGCTTTGGCAGAGGGGGACCTGTCGCAGCGTATCGAGACACGCCGGGGCGATGAAATCGGCCAGCTGGTCGCGGCCATGAATGGTATCGGTAACGGGCTCGAACGCATCGTGGGGCAGGTGCGTGGCGCGGTCGCGCAGACCGAGAACCACACCCGGGAACTGGCATCGGGAAATGCCGAGCTGGCTTCGCGCACCGAATCTCAGGCCGCAAGTCTCGAGGAGACGGCAGCCAGTACTGAAGAGATCAATGCGACGGTGCGGCAGAATGCGCAGCGAGCGCAAGAGAGTGACGAACAGGCACGACGAACGGCATTGGCAGCTGGTGAAGCGCAGGGTACCGTCGAGGCGACAGCCGAGGCCATGCAGCGCATCGTCGGCATGGCGAAGCAGATCTCCGAGGTAGTCGGTGTGATCGATGGTATCGCCTTTCAGACCAATCTGCTGGCATTGAACGCCTCTGTCGAGGCCGCTCGGGCCGGCGAGCACGGCAGAGGTTTTGCCGTGGTCGCCCAGGAAGTGCGTAGCCTGGCGGAGCGCTGTGCGACGTCGGCGCAGGAGATCAAGGCGTTGATCGGGAAGACCGTCGATGAAGTCGATAGCGGTAATCTGCGCGCCGCCGAGGCGGGGCAGCGGGTCGCCGAAATCGTGTCTCAGGTGGAGCGCATCAGCACGCTGATTTCGGAGATCCGCCTGGCATCCGAAGAGCAATCCCACGGCATCGAGCAGATCAATGTCGCGATCTCGCAGATCGACGAGACGACCCAGAGCAACGCCGCGCTGGTGCGGCAATCCAGCGTGTCGACCCAGCAATTGAACGAACAGAGTCGTCAACTGGCGAATACTGTCTCGTTGTTCCGGTTGCGTAGCGCGCCGCAGGCCGAGTTCGAGACGCCTGTCGCTATCTCACGGTCGACCGAGACCGCGCGGCGAACGACGGCTGATGACTCTCTGCCGGCTTGATTCGATGCGATACAGGTCACGAATCCGTGACCTGTCAGCGCCCCCTGTGATGTCGGCGCTGCCCCCGGTATGATGGCGGGTTGAAGAGGTCGGGCCCGTCAGCGGGTTCGACTGTTGATCGCCAATGCCGCGAGCGGAATGGAATGCCGTCAGCGGCGTGGCAGTTGATTGCGCTACGCCACGCCAGACCGGGCGCGAGGGGGTTGATCATTTGAGTGCCAAGAGTTCGGCCAAGAAGAGCCGTCGTCCATCAACGCAAGCGCAAGCCAAGGAACAGGCCCGCCACGTGATCATGCGCCTACAGGGCGTGACTCGTGAAGGTGCCGTGATTCTATTGCTCGCCATCTGCGTCTTTCTGCTATTGGCGCTGTTCAGCTACACGCCGACAGACCCGGGGTGGTCCCACAGTGGGCCGGATCAATCGGTCTCCAACTGGATGGGTAGAATCGGTGCCTGGTTATCCGACGTGCTCTATTCCCTATTCGGTGCCAGTGCGCTGTGGTGGCCAGGCATGTTCGGTCTGGGTGCCTGGCGACTGATGCGTCAAACCCAGGTCCAGATCGCCTGGGATCCGATGGCACTGGCGGTTCATACCGGCGGGTTGGTGTTGCTGTTGATGAGCACGACTACGCTGGGCGATCTGCATTTCTATAACGCCACCAGCGAACTCCCTAATCAGGCGGGCGGAATTCTCGGCCGAGGCATCGCCGGTTCGCTGACCTCACTGGTCGGTGTGCGAGGCACCACGCTGATCGCCATCGCGGCCTTCATGTCAGGTTTTACGCTATTCTCCGGCATGTCCTGGTTAACGGTAATGGATGAGCTCGGTAGTTCGCTCAATCGGTTGTTCCACTGGACCAAGTCCCGCGCGGGCGAGCGGCGCGAAGTGCGCGAAAATCGCCGGCTCGACAGGGCGGAGGCGCGGCGTGTCGCTGCGGACTCTGATCGTATCGATGATGCGATAACTGCCGACGATGACTTCTCGGCTCATGAGGAAGACGCTCCCCACAAGACCGCGTGGTGGGCCAGGTGGTTGCCTTGGCACTGGGTATCCTGGAGCTGGTTGCCAGGGAATAGGGCGCCGGATCTGGAGCAGTGGGAAGACGACGACACGAGCAGTGGTCATCCGACTCGCCAGGAGCCTGCGTGGGAAAATGCTGTCGGTGTTGCTACCGACGGGGCCGAGCGCCGTGACACCTCGATGTGGCGTCATGATGGACGTACGGATATTCCCTGGGATGTCCCGGCGCGAACGCCGTCTGCCAAACGACCCGAAGCTTCCTATACCGCTCGTCAGCAGCGCGACGAGTCTCGCGAGCCCACGCTGGGCCGGCTGCCGGGCGAGGAGTCCGAAGCGCCGCAGCGAACGGCGTCGGCAACGCGGTTTTCAGAACAGGCGTCAGCCCGACAGCCATCTCCCGGTCAGCCATTTTCTGGTAAGCCAGAGCCGAACAGGATATCGGCAACCGACGGTTCGGCGAGTGTCGTCACGACATCGTCGGCGATCTCGGCCGTTGAGCCGCACGCTGAATCAGACGCCGAGTCAGACTCTCGAGAGGACAGAACGCCGTTCCGCGCCGATGTTACCCGGCGGCGCATACCCGATGCTTTTCAGGTGTCAGCGGTTGAGCTTTCATCCACGCCGTCCGTCTCCCGCGACGAGGTCAATGGACCCCGGATTGATGAAGTGTCACGCGGTGACGAAGAGCCGTGGATTGGCGAGCAGCCTCAGAGCAATGACGAAAGTCGTCGCCGGGAAGCGCCTGCGTCGGGCCTTTCCTCAAACGAACCGGGGCTTTCCACCAACGAGCCGGGGCTCTCCGCGAACGAGCCGGGGCTCTCCGCGAACGACGCGGGCGTGACGACCCGGCGATGGGGGATTCGCGCCGAGCGCCAGGATCCAGTCTCGGATGGGCGTCCGGTAACCGCTTCTGATGCCGACGAGTCGGCAGTCTATAGCGAAGAGCCGACAGTAGGTGTGGACGAGGCGCTCTCCTCCGAAGCGGCGGACGATCAGCGTCGCCACTCGGGCGCCAACTGGCGGGAAGTCGAAGCGGACGGTGGCGAGATGGCGTCGGAACCGGTGATCTCCTCGTCACCGGCGCATCAACCGACTCGGTCAACGGCCGAGCGAACGCCCCAGCGCCAAGAGCCGCGATTCGATATCGCTGGCAGTGATCAGGAGCCGGAGAAGGAAAACGCCGGGGATTGCGGCGTTGTTGCGCCCCCTTCAGCGCCGCCGCCTGCGTCCGTGCCAAACAGTGAAGGTCAGCTGGCGACGGCGGCTCAAGCCAAGGCGGCGGCCGATGATCAACCGACGCTGTGGACCGTCGAGCACCTGCAAAGCCAACGCCCGGTCATGGACGATATGCCGGAGCCGAGCGGCAACCTGCCCTCCATTCGCCTGACCACGCCCGCCGATCCCGAGCAGCCGAACTACACGCCCGAGCAGTTGGAAAACATGGCGGAGCTGCTCGAGATGCGCCTGCGCGAGTATGGCGTCAAGGCGGAAGTGGTGGAGACCTGGCCGGGGCCGGTCATCACCCGCTTCGAGATTCGCCCGGCAGCGGGGGTGAAGGTTTCCAAGATCAGTAACCTGGCCAAGGATCTGGCGCGCTCGCTGATGGTCAAGAGCGTGCGTGTGGTCGAGATCATTCCCGGCAAGCCCACGGTGGGGATCGAGATTCCCAACCCCAACCGGGCAATGATCCGTATCCGTCAGGTGCTGGATTCGGACGTCTATCAGAATGCCGAGTCACCGGTCACGCTGGCGTTGGGTCAAGACATCGGTGGCAAGCCGGTGGTCGCCAACCTCAACAAGATGCCGCACCTGCTGGTCGCCGGGACTACCGGCTCGGGCAAGTCGGTGGGTATTAACACCATGCTCGTATCGATGTTGCTCAAGGCAACGCCGGACGAGGTCCGCATGATCATGGTCGACCCCAAGATGCTCGAACTTTCCGTCTACGACGGGATTCCGCATCTGCTGGCGCCGGTCGTCACCGACATGAAGGAAGCCGCCAACGCCTTGCGCTGGTGCGTTGCCGAAATGGAGCGGCGCTACAAGCTGATGGCGGCGATGGGCGTGCGTAACATTGCCGGGTTCAATGCCAAACTCGACGAGGCCGAAAGCCACGGTGCTCAGGTCCAGGACCCGCTGTGGGAACCGCAACCCTGGGAGATGCACCAGCAGCCGCCCACGTTGGCGAAGCTGCCCTACATCGTGGTGGTGATCGACGAATTCGCCGACATGTTCATGATCGTCGGCAAGAAGGTCGAAGAGTTGATCGCGCGCCTGGCCCAGAAGGCTCGTGCAGCCGGTATCCACCTGATCCTGGCGACCCAACGGCCATCGGTCGATGTGGTGACGGGGCTGATCAAGGCCAACATTCCGACGCGCATGGCATTCCAGGTCTCCTCCAAGATCGACTCTCGCACCATTCTCGATCAGGGCGGGGCGGAAAACCTGCTGGGCCATGGCGATATGCTCTATCTGCCGGCTGGTGCCGGCATGCCACAGCGCGTTCACGGCGCCTTCGTCGATGACGACGAGGTTCACCGCATCGTCGAGGATTGGAAACGCCGCGGCGAGCCCGAGTACATCGAAGAAATTCTCTCGGGTGGCGTTTCCGCCGATGCCTTGGCTGGGCTCGAGGCCGACGGCGGCGACGGCGACGATGCCGAGCAGGATGCACTATACGACGAGGCCGTACAGTTCGTTACCGAGACGCGGCGCGCCTCGATTTCCGCCGTCCAGCGTCGCTTCAAGATCGGCTACAACCGCGCTGCGAGGCTGGTCGAGGCGATGGAGCAGGCCGGCGTCGTTACCTCGATGGGCAACAACGGCTCGCGAGAGGTGCTCGCGCCACCGCCTCTCGGTCACTGATCGATTGCAGGCGGCTACCGGGGGGCGGGTAAACCCTGTGGCCGCTTTGTTGTCTCATCGCTGACCGCAATGATTTCACGCTATGACCACAATGATTTCACGCTATGACCACGATGGTTCGACACCATTGATTCAGATCGTCGAGAAAGGTCGCCGATTCACGATAAGGAGTGTCCATGCGCAAGATGCAGATGTTGGCTGTCACCGGATCGCTGTTACTGGCGCCGGTATTGATGACCCAGACGGCGCTGGCAGACCAGGCCTCCGTTGATCGCCTGACCCATTTGCTGGAGCCGCTGAAGACGTATTCCGCGGATTTCGAGCAACAGATTCTGGATGCCTCGGGCTCGAGTCTGCAAGACACCAGCGGGCACATGTGGTTGTCGCGTCCTGGGCATTTCCGCTGGGAAGTGAACGAGCCCTACCGCCAACTGGTCGTCTCCGACGGTGACGACGTTTCGCTTTACGACCCCGATCTCGAACAGGTCACCATTCAGCCGCTGGATGATCGCGTCACGCACACGCCGGCGTTACTGCTGTCCGGGAGCGCTTCTGAGCTCGCCGACAATTATGACGTGTCGCGTCAGCAGCAGGGCGCCAGCGAGACCTTTACCCTGGTCCCTCAGGCCAACGACACCTTGTTCGAGCAGCTCAAGTTGACCTTCTACAGCGAAAAGCTCGATGCGCTGCAGATGACCGACAGCACCGGGCAGCGCACGGCCATCGACTTCGATAACGCCGAAACCAACGTCGATATCGATCCTGCACAGTTCCAGTTCGAGGTGCCGGAAGGGGCGGATGTGATCCGCGAGCAGTCGCCCGCGACACCGTAGCCGGCTCGTTCGTCAGCTGACTCGCCCCCGTCGTGGTTCTCACGGCGGGGGCGAATTCTTTCTCGAAAAAGCAAACTGGCTCGATCGAACGGCGCAGGGAAGAATCCGTTCCGCCTGACCATTGCCCGTCGAGCAAGCTCGTCGATCAGGGTGCGTTGTCTGCCTGACGATCCAGTTCGTCGCGCCATGCCTGCATCTGCTGGAAGCGCTTTTCCTGGCCATAGTCGCTGGGTTCGTAGAAGTGGGATCTGGGCAGGTTCTGGGGCCAGCAGCCGTGTTCGCTTCCGGCCGGATAGCCGTTGGGTTCGCTATGGGCGTAGCGGTAGCCTTCGCCGTAGCCCAGAGAGGACATCAACTTCGTCGGCGCATTGCGCAGATAGACCGGCACTTCCAGATTGGGGTGCTCGGCGACGAATGCCTTGGCCTGACTCCAGGCCTGATCGATGCGATTACTCTTCGGCGCGATCGCCAGATGGATCGCGGCATGAGCAATGGCCCGCTGCCCTTCGTAGTCGCCCAGCCGCAGATAGGCATCCCACGCCGCCATGACCAGGGGCAGCGCGCGAGGGTCGGCGTTACCGACGTCCTCGGAGGCGATGGCGGCCAGACGCCGGACGATATCCAGCGGGTCGCCGCCGCCGCTGATGAACTGGGCAATGTACAGAAGCGCGGCGTCGGGGCGTGAGGAGCGCACCGACTTATGCACTGCCGACAGCACGTCGTAATAGTGCTCTCCCTGCTTGTCGAAGGCCGCGGCCTGATGCCCGATGACCTCGATCACCGCGTCGCGATCCAGAATCTCGCCATGTTCGTCTGTCTTGACGAAGTCGCAGGCAGTTTCCAGCAGGCCCAGGGCGCGCCGGGCATCTCCCGAAGCCGCGCGAGCGAGAATCGACAGCGTCTCGTCGCTGGCGCGGATATTGCGCCGACCCAGCCCGAGTGGCTCGTTACCCAAGGCGCGTTTGAGCACCGTGATCAACTCGCTCTCGTCGAGCGTTTTCAGCACGTAGACGCGAGCCCGCGACAGCAGCGCCGAATTGACCTCGAAAGAGGGGTTCTCGGTAGTGGCGCCAATCAGCGTCAGCAGGCCGGATTCGACGTGAGGGAGCAGGGCGTCCTGCTGGCTCTTGTTGAGACGATGGATCTCGTCGAGGAAGAGCAGCGTCTGACGCTCGCGCATCTGGCCTTCCCGAGCCCGCTCGACCGCGGCGCGAATGTCCTTGACCCCGGCCATCACCGCGGAGAGCTGCTCCAGCCTTGCCCCCGAGGCTTCCGCCAGAATTTCGGCCAGCGTGGTCTTGCCCACGCCGGGCGGGCCCCACAGGATCATCGAACGCACGCTGGCGGTTTCCGCCATACGTCGCAGCGGTTTCCCTGGCCCGACCAGTGCCTGCTGGCCGACATAGTCTTCCAGCGTGCGCGGTCGCATGCGGTAGGCGAGAGGCGCATTGTCTGAACGGGTGTCACCTTGTGAGGCGTCGTTGGCAAAAAGGTCCATGGCATCATCCAGGCTGGCTGACGGCAACGAAACGGTACATTTCGCTACAGCGATTCAGACGTTAGACGTAGAGCGTTTATCGTAAAAACCGTTAGGGTAGGAAATTCTAGCGTGTCGAGGATCGCAGACCCAATCGATCAGTCTTGATGTCCAAGAGTTTTGTTGCCGCTTTTCTCGTGCGTCAGCATCAACTTCGACAACAGGCGCTACACTAGCTGACAGGACGGTGTTACCCGACATCGCGCTTCACGGACAGGAGACTCACCATGCCCATGCTGACCCAACTGCGTCAGGACCATGCCAACATGGCGCGCCTGCTGCATGTGTTGCAACTCAAACACAAGACGCTGGCCGACGGCGATCGTCCCGATTTTCGACTGATTCGAGAAGTCGTGGATTATATCCTCGACTACATGAATGGGTTCACGATTCCTCTGGAGCGAATCTGCAGCGATCAGCTAGTGGCCAAGGAATCGCACATCCATGAGCTCAGCACGCGTCTTGCCGATGACTATCAGCATCTTCATCAGCAACTGATGCGGCTCTCCCAGGATATCGACATGATTCTGATGGATGGGGTCATGCCGATGGACAAATTCGCCGCGGATCTCAAATCCTATCTCGAGGCGCATCGCGCTTATCTGCGCGCCGAACGCGAAGAGCTGTTTCCGCTGATTCGAGAGCATTTCGACGAAGATGACCTGGCGCGGTTGGCAGAAGAAATGCCTGCCCAGGCCGGCGCCGAGCTGGCCCGCCTGCAGGAAGCCTATCCCGAACTCTACACTGAGTTCCGTGAAGCGCCATCTCCGCTGTAATCCCAGCACGACGGCTATTCTCCGGCCACGCTGCCAGCGCCGGTTGCGTTGCCGACATCCCGACTTGCCACGCAAGCTTGTCACGACGACGATCGCACTGCGCGATCGTCGTCGCTTGCGTAGAATGAACCGCTCGAACGACGTGAGAGGGCGGAATGGATCGACTGCAAGCGATGCAGGTGTTCCGTGCGGTCATAGATGCCGGCAGCTTCGCTGGCGGCGCGCGGCGGCTGGGTGTCTCCAATGCCATGGTCAGCAAGCAGGTGTCCCGGCTCGAGGAGGCGCTCGGCGTGCGCCTGTTGGTGCGTACCACCCGGCGCCTGCAGTTGACCGCAGAAGGAGAGCGCTATCTGGCAACGGTCTGCCGCCTGCTCGATGAGCTGCAGGAGCTGGAGGCGGGAATTGGCGAGCAGCGCGGTGAGATTCGGGGGCGTTTGCGGCTGTCAGCGCCGGTAGATTTTGGCGCTCGTTCGTTGATGCCGGCACTGCGGGCGTTCGAGACGGCACACCCTGCCGTTTCGCTTGATCTGGTATTGGAGGATCGACGGGTCGATCCGCTGGCCGAGGATTTCGATCTAGTCGTGCGCATCGGCGAGCTGGAGGATTCCTGTTTGGTCGCGCGCCCGCTGATGCAGATGCCGCTGCATCTCTATGCCTCGCCAGCCTATCTCCAGTGCTACGGTACCCCGCAGCACCCGCGTGATCTCAAGAATCACCGCTGCCTGCACTACACGTTGTCGCGACATGGGCTTTACTGGCCATTCTGGGTTGGCGGCGAGGTGTACCGCTTCCGGTTGCAGCCAGCGCTTTCCTGCAACAACGGCCGGGCGCTGGTCGAAGCAGCGGTGCTGGGCATGGGGCTGACTTTGAAACCCGCTTCCCTGGCCGCGTCGGAAGAGAAGGCCGGGCAGTTGGTTCGTGTGCTCGAGGCGTTCGAGATGCCTCCGCTCGATGTGCATTTGCTGTATACCGAACGCGACTACATGCCGGCCCGTTTGCGCGTCCTGATCGACGCCTTGCTTGAACATTTCGGCGGCGGCCGGCCGTATGCTTGATGCACTGATTTTCGATTCTGGCGTCGGCGGTCTTTCGGTCAGCGCCGCGATCCGATGTCGAATGCCGTGGCTCTCGCTCGGCTATGTTTGCGACAATTCCGCGCTACCCTACGGGACCAAGGACGACGCCTGGCTGGTAGAGCGCATCGCTGACGTCTGCTCGAGAACCTGCGAACTTGCCAGACCTCGAGCTTTGGTCGTTGCCTGCAACACCGCCAGCACGTTGGCGCTGGAGGCCTTGCGTCAGCGGCTATCGATTCCCGTGATCGGCACGGTGCCCGCGATCAAGCCAGCTGCAGCGCTGAGCCAGCGTCGAGTGATCGGTCTGCTGGCGACTAGCGCCACAGTTCAGCGACCTTATCTGGACCGGCTGATCGAAACGTACGCCGCGGACTGTCGCGTCGTTCGTGTAGCAGCGGATGCGCTGGTCATCGAGGCCGAGCATCTACTCAAAGGGCAGGCGGTCGATGCAGCAAAGCTTCGCCTGGCAGTCGAGCCGCTGAGAGTGGCAAAAAATCTCGATATCGTAGTGCTGGGGTGCACGCATTTTCCGCTGCTGCGGAGGCGGCTCGAGCCGTTGATGCCGCACGTCCACTGGCTCGATTCGGGCGACGCGATCGCCCGGCGGCTGGCAGTCGTGCTCGCCGACGGGCCACCTATCGCGAGATCGGAACCCGAAGCCAACGCTTCGCCCAGTTGGGCGAGCGCTGCTTCGGCTGAAGGGTTGGCGGTGGCGCTGAACGGTTTCGGATATTCGCCGCCGCTCGATCTTGATATGCCGTTTCGATAGCTCGTTGCGATATGCCATTGCGATAGCTCGTTGCGGTAGACCATTGCATTAGACCGTTGCGATAGCCCATCGCTGTCGATCCCTCGCATCTCATGAGTCATTGCGCTGTTTCTGTTTGAGGATTTCTGGTTTGGTGATTTTCGATATTGATCCCTCCGGCTACGACGCCCAGCTCGAGGCCAAACGTGAGCGGATCGAACGACAGTTCGCCCGCTTCTCGCCGCCGCCATTGGAGGTGTTTGCGTCGCCGCCATCGCACTATCGCATGCGCGCCGAGTTCCGGATCTGGCACGAGGGCGACGATCTCTTCTACGCCATGTTCGAGCCCGATCCTGATGCGCCGCTACAGCGAGGCCGGGTGGTTCAGCGCGTCGTCCGCATCGACCGTTTCCCGGTCGCCAGCGAGCGTATCAATGCGCTGATGCCGCAACTGTTGGACGCGATCCGTGATGAACCGCTGATGCGGCGAAAGCTGTTCCAGGTCGAGTTCCTGACCACGCTGAGCGGTGAGGCGCTGGTCACCATGATCTACCACAAGCCGTTGTGCGATGACTGGGAAGCGCGAGCCCGCGAGCTGCAAGCGCAGCTCGGGGTATCGCTGATCGGGCGTTCCCGCAAACAGCGTCTGGTACTGGATCGTGATCACGTATGGGAGCGGCTCGAGGTGGATGGTCGCGAGCTTCGCTATCAGCAGGTCGAGAACAGCTTTACTCAACCCAACGCTGAGATCTGCCGTTCGATGCTGCACTGGGCACGGGAGGTGACTGCCGATACTGCCAAGGAGAGTCAGGGCGATCTGGTCGAACTCTACTGTGGCAACGGCAACTTTACGGTGGCACTGGCGCGGAACTTTCGGCGCGTGATCGCCACCGAGATCTCGCGCACGTCGGTTGCCTCCGCGCAGGCCAACCTCGAGGCCAACGGCATCGATAACGTGCATGTCGCGCGGATGTCGGCAGAGGAGTTCGCTCAGGCGCTGAGCGGGGAGAAGCAAGGGCGCCGGGTTGCTGCCATGAATCTCGACGAATGCGACTTCTCCACCGTACTGGTGGATCCGCCGCGGGCCGGGCTGGACGCCGAGAGCTGCGCGCCGCTGATGCGCTACTCACGCATCGTCTATATTTCATGCAATCCCGACAGCTTGGCCGTCAATCTCGAGCAACTGAGCCAGACGCATCGCATGGTGCGGATGGCGTTGTTTGACCAATTCCCCTGGACGGACCACTGTGAGTGCGGGGTACTGCTCGAGCGCTTGCCGACAGCGTGATTCGAAATGCTGTCTGGCCGACGCTCTGGCCTCAATGACGGGTTTTGTCAACCATTGGTGTGCTCGTGCAGTGCCGTCGATGATGCATAACCGACATGCGTCATGACGAAGCTTCAATTGAGTAGGGCGCCATGTGGCGCTGACGTAAGCTTCCAGCCTATTGAATGCGACCGCCATATTGACGGTCGATGCCAGCCGAGGTGATAGATGCAACACGTCGCGATCGAGGGAAAAACGGAATTCCTGGAACAGCTGCAGGAAAAGCTCTCCAAGCGCCTTCCTGAGGATAAGGTCAAGCGGATCACGGCGTTTGCCGAGGATCTCTACGCTACCGCGCCGTTCGAAGAGGCTGCGGATCGGCAGCTCGATGATATCTACGGCGCTACGCTGGCGGCTTGGCATTTCATGCGCACCTTCGATCCCGACGAGGCCAAGGTGCGAGTCTTCAACCCCAATTTCGAAACCCATGGGTGGCAGTCTCCACATACGGTGGTTGCCGTGCTGCACCGTGACATGCCGTTTCTGGTCGATTCGGTTCGCATGGAGCTCAATCGGCGTGGCCTGACACTGCATGCGATTCACAATGCCGTGCTGGCGGTCGAACGCGATGTCCGCCACCATGCGTTGCGGATTACCGGGACTCGGGCCCAGCAGGCGCCGGAGGCCCGCGAGTCGATCATTTTGATCGAGGTGGACCGTCATACCGATAGCGAGACGCTTTCCGATCTCGAGCAGGGACTGCGCGACGTATTGCTCGACGTGCGGGCCGCGGTCGCCGACTTCGACCCGATGTGCGACAAGGTTCGCGAGGTGATCGACGAACTGGGAAATCAGCAGACGAAAGGTATCGAGGCGGCGAATCAGCAAGAGACCGTGGCCTTCCTCAAGTGGCTGCTGGACGAACATTTCACCTTCTTGGGTTATGTCGAGAGCCGTGTCGTCGGCACCGGCAAGAAGGCCCACGGCGAACGGGTCAGCGGTAGCGAGCTCGGCGTGCTGAAGCTCGACCAGCCGCGCTACCGGGAACCGGTACGCTTCGAACGGGAAGAAGAAACGGCCCTCGTGCATTTTGCCAAGAGCGCCTATCACGCCCGCGTGCATCGCCCGACCTATCCTGATTACATCGCCATCACGCGTCACGATAGTAAAGGCAAGGTGGTTGGCGAGTGGCGCTTCTTCGGCCTGTTCACGTCGCTGGTCTATAACGAATCGCCACGTACGGTACCGATCCTGCGGTGCAAGGTGCAGGCGGTGATCGATGCCGCGGGGGTCAATCCGAAAGGGCACAATGGCAAGCTGCTGTTGCAGGTGCTGGAAGTGCATCCACGCGATGATCTGTTCCAGAGTTCCACCGAAGAACTTAGCCGGACCGCGTTCGGCATCCTCAATATCCGCGAACGTCGACGGGTGCGATTGTTCATTCGCGAAGATCGTGCCGGTCAGTTCTACTCCTGCCTGGTATTCGTGCCGAGGGATATTTTCTCCACCGATCTACGCTTGCGCATTCAGAATTTGCTGTGCGAGGAGCTCGACGCGACCTTTGCCGACTTCAATCCGTATCTTTCCGAATCGATTCTGGCACGTATCCAGTTCACGCTGCGTTTCAACGGTGACAAGCCGGTGGATTTCGACAGCCGTGCACTGGAGAAAAAGGTCATCAACCTGGCGCGCAACTGGCGCGAGGAGCTGCACGGGGCGTTGATCGAGAGCCTCGGCGAGGAAGCGGGGAACCGCCGGGCTCAGGCCTTCCGCGATGCTTTTCCCAGCAGCTACCGGGACGATTTCTCGGCGCGAACCGCCGCCAACGACATCCGCCATCTCGAGGCGCTCGACGACGGTGCTCCGATCGGCGTCAGCCTCTATCATCTGGCCGAAAGCGCGGCGGAGAGCGTCAACCTCAAGCTTTACCATCAGGACACGCCGATTCCGCTCTCCGACATGTTGCCGGTGCTCGAGAATCTGGGGCTGCGGATCATCAGCGAGCGGCCCTATCGCATCGCCAGCGGACAGCAGACCTACTGGATTCACGATTTCACCTTCGAGTACCGCGGTGTCGGTGACGTTGATCTGGGCGACATGCGTGACAATTTCATCGACGCCTTCACCAAGATCTGGGTGGGTGATGCAGAGAACGACACATACAACCGGCTGATTATCGGCGCTGATCTGGACTGGCGCCAGGTAGCCGTGTTGCGCGCCTACGCGCACTACATGAAGCAGCTGCGCATCGGTCTCTCGCAAGCCTATATCGCCAACACCCTGGCGGCCCACGCCGATATCACTCGTGGGCTTTCGCGACTGTTCACGCTGCGCTTCTCGCCAGAGGCCGAGACTCGTGACGAGCAATGCCAGAGCTGCATCGATGAGCTCAATGCCATGCTCGACCAGGTCGCCAGCCTCAACGACGATCTGCTATTGCGTCGCTATGTCGACCTGATTCAGGCAACCGTGCGCACCAATTTCTTCCAGCCACGCGAGGACGGCAGCGCCAAGGAGTACATCTCGTTCAAGCTCGAGCCGAGCAAGGTGCCGGGCATGCCCAAGCCGCGCCCGATGTTCGAGGTCTTCGTCTACTCGCCGAGGATGGAAGGCGTTCACCTGCGCGGTGGCAAGGTGGCCCGTGGTGGTCTGCGCTGGTCGGATCGCAACGAGGATTTCCGTACCGAGATTCTGGGCTTGATGAAGGCACAGCAGGTCAAGAATTCGGTCATCGTGCCGGTGGGCGCCAAGGGCGGCTTCATCTGCAAGCGGATGCCGGAGAACGCCGATCGCGATACGGTTCAGGCCGAAGGGGTCGAATGTTATCGGATCCTGATTCGCGGTCTGCTGGACATTACCGACAATCTCGACGGGACCACCATCGTGCCGCCACCCACGGTCGTGCGTCATGATCCGGACGACCCGTACCTGGTAGTCGCTGCCGACAAGGGCACGGCAACCTTCTCGGATTATGCCAACGCGATCTCGATCGAATATGACTTCTGGCTGCGCGACGCCTTCGCCTCCGGCGGTGCCCAGGGCTATGACCACAAGGGTATGGCGATCACGGCCCGTGGCGCCTGGGAGTCGGTCAAGCGCCACTTCCGCGAAATGGGTCTGAATACCCAGAAGGATACCTTCAGTGTGCTGGGTATCGGCGACATGGCCGGTGACGTCTTCGGTAACGGCATGCTGTTGTCCGACAAGATCCAACTGGTGGGCGCCTTCAATCATCGCCATATCTTCGTCGATCCCAAACCCGATGCCGCCAAGTCCTTCGCCGAGCGCAAGCGCCTATTCGCCCAGCCGCGCTCGAGTTGGTCGGACTACGACGAGAAGCTGATTTCCGAAGGCGGTGGTATCTTCTCGCGCGATGCCAAGTCGATTCCCGTTTCCGCAGCGATGAAAAAGGTCTTCGACATCAAGGCGGACAAGCTATCGCCCAACGACCTGATCAACGCGATGCTCAAGTCGAAAGTCGACTTGATCTGGAACGGTGGCATCGGTACCTACGTCAAGGCCTCCAGCGAGAGTCACGCGGATGTCGGTGACAAGGCCAACGACGGCCTGCGCATCGACGGTCGTGAGCTCAACTGCCGCGTGGTGGGCGAGGGCGGTAACCTGGGTCTGACCCAGCGCGGCCGAATGGAAGCGGCGGACAAGGGCATCCGCGTCAACACCGACTTCATCGATAACGCCGGCGGGGTCAACTGCTCGGATCATGAGGTCAACATCAAGATCCTGCTGGACGGTATCGTTCAACGTGGCGACATGACCGAGAAGCAGCGCAATCAGCTGCTGGTCGAAATGACCGAAGAGGTCGGCGAGCTGGTCGTGCGCGACAACTACCGTCAGACGCAAGCACTGTCACTCTCCGAACAGCAATCGAAAGAAGGCCTCGGCCCCTACCGTCGCTTCATCAATGAACTCGAGGCGGCCGGCAGTCTCGACCGTGAACTCGAGTTCCTGCCCAGCGACGAGCTGCTGATCGAGCGCAGCAATGCCGATGGCGGTTTGACCCTGCCGGAGCTGAGCGTATTGATCTCCTATGCCAAGAGCACGCTCAAGAGCGATCTGATCGCCGCCGAGCTACCCGCGGATTCTCAATTGCAGCAGCACGTGGCCAAAGCGTTCCCGGCGACGCTGGCCGAACGCTACCCGGACGATTTGTATCAGCATCGTCTCAAGCGGGAAATCGTGGCGACTCAGATCGCCAACGATCTGGTCGATCACATGGGCATTACCTTTGTGCGTCAGTTGCGCGACTCTACCGGAGCTTCGCGGGTCGAGATTGCCCAGGCCTACGTCATTGCCCGCGACAGCTTCGGCCTCAACCCGCTGTGGGAGCAGATCGAGGCGCTGGATTATCATGTCGACAGTCAAACGCAGTACGCCATGATGCTGGATCTGATGCGGCTGTTGCGTCGGGCGACACGCTGGTTCCTGCGCCACCGGGGTTCACTCGGCATCAAGGAGTGCGTCGAGCAGTACGCACCTCAGTTGGCGCAGTTGCAGGAGGATATCGGCAACCGGCTCAGCGGCGACGAGCGTGAAGCCTGGGGCAACCGCCGCGATGCGCTGGTCAAGGCGAAGGTGCCGGAAGCGCTAGCGTCGGTCGTCGCTGCGGCGTCCAGCCTCTATGCCGGGCTCGGTATCATCCAGGCCGCGCGGACCAGTGGCGACAAGATCCAACGGGTTGCCGAGACCTATTACATCATCGGCCAGCGTCTGGAGCTGCCGCGGATGATGCAGCAGATCAACAGTCTGGAGGTGCGCGACAGCTGGCAGGCACAGGCGCGGGAAACCTTCCGCGACGATCTCGACCGTCAGCAGTTGGCGCTGACGGTCAAGGTACTGGGAATGACCGACGCGCCGCGTGAGATCGAACCCCGAGTCGAGCACTGGCAGGAACAGCACGCGCCACTGTTCGAGCGCTGGAATGCGTTACTGGCGGAAATCGGTACCGGATCGCAGATCAGCTTCCCGTTGGCTGCCGTGGCGATTCGCGAATTGGTCGACCTTGCCGAGAGCGACAGCGAGGGCTAAGGTGGCCTGCAGGCCGGGCGGCAGCGATGTCGCCCGTCATGGATGGGCGACATCCGGCAATCCAGCGGAGGCGCGTTCCACCACCTCATTTGTCATTTAGCGCAAAGATGCCCATCGACACGCCTTTAAGGTGCGTCGGCGGGTGTCTCTGTTATGCTTGGCTTCGATTCGGTCGCAGAATGCAGAGAGGCCCCATGAAGTATCGCGTATTTTCCACTTTATTCGTGGCGTTGAGCCTGGCAGGCGCCAGTACTCAGGTTCTGGCTCAGAGCGAGGCGTTGAAGGATGCTCAGGAAGCCGCCAGCAAGGTTGATCTAACTCATTTCTTCAAGTCCAGTTCGGACGCGCGTAGCCGCAGCTTCCTGTTCGGCGGCCTTCATCAGCACCCGTTCAGCGTCGACACGGCGGGGCGTTATCAGTTCAGCAGTTCGACGCTGCCGGGCGACTCCAGCGATTACAAGATTTCCGCCAAGCTCGTGGACAGCAACGGTAACGTACTGGCCAGCGGCTCCGGGTTGGGTAACACCGGGGGCCTCAAGATGACGGAGACGCTCGAGCCGGGCGACTACGCCTTGCAGGTATCCGGCCAGAAATTCGGTACCACCAAGACCGGTGGCAACAGTTTCAACATCGACGTTGCGAGACTCGACGCCAGTGGCAGCGTAGTTACCAGTGACGAAGGTGGCGTGGATAACGGCGGCGGCATCATGTTCGGTGGCCCCGGTCCCAGTGGCCGGACCACGGCATTCGTCGACGCGAGCGACCAGGTGGCCACCTTGAGCGCACCAGGGCGCGAATCCGCCAACGAAGTGGCAGCGACTGGCAGCAACGGCGCGACGGCCAGCGGACCCGACTTCGGCACGACCAACACCGGGGGCGCCACGACGCCGCCGGCAGCCCGAACGAACAATACCGATGCGCCGGGCAACGGCGTGGCACCCGCGGCGGCTACCGTCGACGCCGTGGTTTCCGATTCGCCGCGCACCGGACGACCGCCGGAACCTCAGCTGCCGGACGCCTTCGACGAGATCGTGGCCGATATCATGATCCGTCAGGAAGGCGAAGTGTTGAGCTTCGATGTCGCCGAAACGGGTACGGTCTCGATCGCCAGTTCGACCTTTCCCGGCAATGAAGGCAAGTATCGCCTTCAGGCCAAGGTTCTCGATGCCAACGGCAATACGGTAGCCAGCGATGAAGGCTCCCTGGCGGATGGCGACTTCGACATCGAAAGCGTGCTGCAGCCGGGTCGCTATCGTGTCTGGGTCAAGGGACAGCGGTTTGGTTCGGCGATGAACGGCGCCAATAACTATACCCTGCGAGTCAAGCAGCTCGACGCGCAATAAATCGTAGAGTGGCAGAATGGCCCGGCGCTTCGGCGCCGGGCTTGTCGTTTATGGCTTTTGATTTCTGATTCCGCCATTCGGAGCGCTCCTGGCTCAGAGCTTCTCATTTCAGAGCTTCTTGCTCTCGGGTTTCTAGAGACCGGAGAGAAGGGTTCGTTTCGAGGTGCCAGGTTGAGATATACTCGCCCGCCGCTAGAGACTCCTTTCGTTACCGACGAGATTCTTCCATGTACGCCCTCGTTCGTTCGCTGTTGTTTCGGTTAGAGCCGGAGACCGCACACCGCCTGACGCTGACAGCGTTGGATACCGCACACCGTGCCCATCTTTCCGGCATGCTGGGCGACGTTTATGTGGCTTCGACCTCCGTGGATCTCATGGGGCTGACCTTCCCCAATCGGGTAGGGCTGGCGGCGGGGCTCGACAAGAATGCCGATCATCTGGATGCCTTGGGTGCTCTTGGTTTCGGCTTCGTCGAGGTCGGCACGGTGACGCCCAAGCCGCAACAGGGTAATCCCAAACCGCGTCTGTTCCGGTTGAGCGGCCCGCAGGCCATCATTAACCGGATGGGGTTCAACAATGCGGGTGTCGATCACCTGGTCGCCAACGTACGCAAGTGCCGCTACAACGGCGTCATCGGTATCAATATCGGCAAGAATCTGACAACGCCGGTCGAGCGCGCGGTAGATGATTACGTGGCTTGCCTGCGTAAGGCGCATAGTGCCGCTCATTACATTACGGTGAATGTCTCTTCGCCTAACACGCCGGGGCTGCGCAATCTACAGTTCGGTGATCACCTCGATGGCCTGCTGAGCGCGTTGAAGACCGAGGCAGCCAAGCTGGACGCCGAGCACGGTCGTCGCGTGCCGTTGGCGGTCAAGATCGCGCCTGACATGACGCACGACGAGATGGCGCTGGTCGCGAACACACTTCAGGCCAATGACATCGATGCTGTCATCGCGACCAATACCACGGTAGCGCGGGAGCACGTCACGGGAATGCCGCACGCGCATGAGGCCGGTGGGCTATCGGGAGCACCGTTGTTCGCAAGTTCGACAGCAGTGGTTCGGGAATTGAGGCATCTGTTACCGACGATGCCGATCATCGGGGCGGGCGGTATCGATAGCGGAGTTCGGGCGAGCGAGAAATGCCAGGCTGGGGCCGATCTAGTGCAGCTCTACACTGGTTTCATCTATCGTGGGCCGGAGCTGATAGGCGAGTGCGTACGTGCGACTCAGTTCGATAGTGGCCAAGCGTACGAGTAAACCGCACATGACCGGTACCCAAAATCAGTGGGTCTCGAACGACGAATGCGTATCAAACGTCGTATGTCTCGAACGTCGTATGTCTCGAAACGTAGTCATGTGGGCTGTGATGCGGATTAGCGTAGTGGAAGTTGGCGGGAGCAGTGACACGGGTGAGAGCCAAAGTTGCCTGTGAGTCATAACCTGTGGGTCATAACCTGTAAGTCATAAAAAGGCCCGCCATTAACGAGCCTTGAGTGTCTTGAGTGTACTGAGGTAAGCGTCAGCTACGTCATCACCGTCGGGTTCTTGTGAATGCCCGAAACGCCTGTCATTCCGTCCCACTGGTCTCCGCGACCCTCACGCCAACCGCTCATCCAGTTTTCGCGCAGATTCACATCCTGGCTCGGACACTCGTCGCGTGAGCGACCGACGACCCCCGCCTTGTAGCCATGGAGAAATGCCCGCTGGTTGCGATCACGTTTCTGTCGTTTCATCGTGTAGTAGCCTCTTGTTAAAACAAGTGCATTTCCTAGGGAAAACCACAGCCAGTCGAGCCACACTGGGCCAAAGTCGACCGACTGCCCGCGAAAACGTCCGGACAGGCAAACCGCATGCGTTGTGTCGTAGCTACGTCTGTTAGCTTTAGTCGAAATGAGAAACGATGTCGATAGGCGTTTCGTCATAAGGCCTATTTTTCACTGCACTCAGGGGAATATGACCGCTTCATAACGGTCGGATGATGCCGCCATGAAAGACGATAACTCACTGTTAAACCTCTATATCACTTGCCCGTGGGGCATCGAGTCCCTGCTGGCCGAGGAAATCACCGATCTAGGGGGCGAGATACAAAAAACTACCGTTGCCGGGCTCCATGCGACCGCCGACCGGATAACGGCCTATCGCATCTGTCTATGGTCACGTTTGGCCAACCGGGTGATTCTGGCTTTAAGTCGACAAACCGGCTGTGAGGAACCCGCGGCGATCGTCGAGGCGGCCAAGATCATGCCGTGGGCCAAGGTACTGAAGCCTGGGCAGACGCTGGCCGTGGACTTCCATGGCCAATCCGCGGCCATTCGACATACCCGTTTCGGGGCGCAAGTGGTCAAGGACGGCGTGGTCGACGCGCTGCATGAGGCCGGATGGGAGCGACCGACCATCGATCCCCGCGGAGCCGACGTACGCTTGTATGCTCACCTCCACAAGGGGCAGCTGTTGATCGGTGTCGATCTGGTGGGAGCGAGTCTCCACCAGCGCGGCTATCGTCGCGACGCCGGCCACGCCCCGCTGAAGGAAAACCTGGCCGCGGCGCTGCTGGTACGCGCGGGCTGGCCGGCGCGGGCCAGACGCGGAGAGCCATTGGTCGATCCGATGTGCGGGGCTGGTACGCTGTTGATCGAGGCGGCAATGATGGCGGCAGACGTTGCACCCCAGCTGAATCGTGAACGCTTTGCTTTCGAGACACTGGTCGATTTTGACGCAGAAGCCTGGCATACGTTACGGCGCGAGGCGCAGGCACGCGCCGATCTCGGCCGGCGTCGGGCCAAGTCGCGTCTGTTCGGCTTGGACCAGAGCCCGCAGGCGATTGCGGCGGCAAGAAGCAACGCCATGCGCGCGGGCATTCCCGCACTGATCACGCTGTCCGGTGGCTCGGTGAAAGCGCTTCAATGCCCGGTCGAGCTTCGTGAGAACGATGCGGGAAGTACGGGAATGGTTATCACCAACCCACCCTACGGTGAGCGATTGGGAGAGCTGCCTGAGCTGGTTGCGCTCTACAGCGATCTTGGCGCGCGCATGCGTCAGCAGTTCGCTGGCTGGCAACTGGCGCTGTTCACCGGCAATCCGGACCTGGGCCACCGTCTCGGGCTACGTGCCCATAAACAGTACGCGTTCAAGAACGGCCCACTGGACTGCAAGCTGCTGCTGATCGATATCGACAGGAGCGATGTCATCGAGAGTGACGACAGGCCTTCCGAGCCGGTTTCCAGAGAGGCAACGCTGAGCGAGGGCGCGCAGATGTTTGCCAATCGCCTGCAGAAAAATCGCAAGCGTCTGAACAAGTGGCTCAAGAAGTCCGGAGAATCCTGCTATCGGCTCTACGATGCCGACATGCCGGAGTATGCGCTGGCCATCGATGTCTACGGTCATCAGGTCCACGTGCAGGAGTACGCAGCGCCGAAATCGATCGACCCGAGCAAGGCGCAGCGACGGCTGATGGACGCATTGAGCGCGATTCCCGTCGCGCTGGACGTGCGGCCCGAGCAGATCCACTACAAGCAGCGTGAGCGTCAGAGCGGCAAGGCGCAGTATCGCAAGCAGGCCGACAGTGGCGACCGTTTCGTGGTCCAGGAGGGGGGCGCCAAGCTATGGGTCAATCTCAAGGACTATCTCGATACGGGGCTGTTTCTGGATCATCGTCCAGTGCGACGCCTGCTGGCAGAACACGCCGCGGGCAAGCGCTTTCTGAACTTGTTCTGCTATACCGGCACGGCCACGGTTCACGCCGCGTTGGGTGGGGCGAGTGATAGCGTCAGCGTGGACCTGTCGAATACCTACCTGGAATGGGCGCGAGACAATTTCACCCTCAACAAGCTCGACCCGAGTCGGCATCGGGTCGTGCGCGACGATTGCCTGCGTTGGCTTTCGACCGCGGGTAGTGAATTCGACCTGATTTTCATGGACCCGCCCACATTCTCGAACTCCAAGCGGATGGAGGGTACGTTGGATATCCAGCGCGATCATGCTCGACTGATCGAGCTGGCGATGGCGCGTCTGGCGCCGGCGGGAGAATTGATCTTCTCTAACAACCAGCAGCGGTTCACGCTGGATGAGACGGTGGCGTCGACCTATCGGGTCGAGGAGATCACCGCACAGACCTACGATCCGGACTTCACCCGGCGTGCCAATCTGCATCACTGCTTCCGCATCCGGCACGCGGGTTAATCGGTCAAGGGTTTATCGGTTAAGAAGGGGCTAGTCCAGCAATGAGAGCTGGGCGACGGCCTGACGCCCTTCGGGGGTGTCGTCGTCGGCCTCGAGTACCTTGCGATAGCCTCGCGCCGTCTGGATGTGAGACAGGTCGTCGACCCACATCATCGCTTGGTCGTAGCTGTCGGCGACCGCATGTTTGAGGCCGCCGTACTGAGTGCCGATCTGGCCCCAGGCGCGGCTGTAGATCCAGTCGCCAAACATGTCCTGGTGCAAATGGACCAGGACATAGTCATGTTCACTTTCCCAACGGACGATCACGCGGACTCCTGCTGCTTGGTGCTCATCGCTTGTTCATCGCGAATGGCGGGCCTAATATGGCTGCGCCGAGCGTCGCGGTTCTTCAACCCCGCGGCGCACCCGACGTCAGGCGCCATTGTAAAGCAAGCCCGGTAGAAATCGACGCCGGTTTGATACGCGAAGCGTGAAATCGGGACGTTGCCGGGCGCGGCCTGACGCCGAGGTTGAACGAGACAAGAGGATAGTCATGCGCATCCTGGTGGATGAGAACATTCCGCTGGCGGAAGAGTTTTTTGGAGAGCTGGGGGAAGTCACTCGCCAGCCCGGCCGCGAGATGACGGCAGCCAGTCTCCGTGGTTACGACATTCTGGTCGTACGCTCGATCACTCAGGTGAACGCGGCGCTGCTGGAAGGCGCCGACAAGCTTCGCTTCGTCGGTACCTGCACCATTGGCACCGACCATATCGATACGGATTTGCTGAACGAGCGGGGTATCGGCTTTGCCAGTGCGCCGGGCAGCAATGCCGATTCCGTGGTCGACTACGTGCTTTCCAGTCTGTTGCTGCTCTCCGAAGAAGACGGCTTCTCGTTGTCCGGTAAGACGGTGGGCATCGTGGGTGCCGGTAATGTCGGCGGACGCTTGGCAACGCGCCTCGATAATCTGGACGTTGAATGTCTGATCTGCGATCCGCCGCGTGCCGAGGTCGAGAATCGAGAGGATTTTATCGATCTGGACTCGCTGATCGAACGGGCCGATATCGTCTGTCTGCACACGCCACTGGTATCCGACGGCGAACATGCCACGCATCATCTGCTGAATCGCGAACGCATCGGCGCGCTAAAGTCGGGCACGGTGCTGATCAACGCCGGGCGCGGAGACTGTCTCGATGGTAGTGCGCTGCGTGAACGGCTCGAGCGTCAGGCGGATTTGCGCACGGTGCTCGATGTGTGGGAGCAGGAGCCGGGAATCGACGAGGCGCTGTTCGAGCTGGTCGATATCGGCACGCCGCACATCGCCGGTTACAGTGTCGACGGCAAGATGCTGGGCACGGAAATGATCTATCAGGCGGCCATGCGTCACTTCGGTCTGCCGGCGCGCAAGAAGCTCGGCCAGCTCAAACCCGACCCGTGGTTGCGCAAGATCGTCCTGCACAGCTGGACGCCGCCGCTGGAGGCGCTGTCGCTGTGCGCTCGTGCCTGCTATGACGTGCGCCGCGACATGCTGGCCTTCGACCGTTATCGTCGCCGGCTGGGCATGGCGGCCGGCTTCGATGCCTATCGCCGAGAGTACCCAGCAAGACGGGAGTTCCAGACGCTGCGCGTCGAGCTGAAAAAGAACAAGGGCGGCCTTCGCGACGCCATGGAGGGGTTCGGCTTCAGCGTCAAGCTCGGCAAATAGCCGAGCCCGGCCGGAGAGTGCCGTCGTTCATCGCCACGGCTCAGGCGCTCTCCGCTTCCTCTCTGTCGGCGTCTTCTCGCTTGACCACGCGGTGGCCATCCTCGCTGGCGCCCAGTTTCCAGTAGCTCGAAATATACATGTCGCGCTTGCCCACGCCGCGCTCGTCGATCAGATGTCGACGTAACTGGCGCATGGCCGAAAACTCGCAGGCGACCCAGATGCCTGGTGTACCGGATGGCCAGTCGAATTCGCGCAGGGTATCGACCAGACGACGACTGTCACTGCCCGGATGCGGATTGATCAGCCAGTTGATCCGCATGCCTTCAGGCAGATCGAACCACTGGATATCCGATTCGCTGGTCACTTCGATGATGGCATAACCCTTGGCGCTCGGTGAAAGTCGTTCCAGGTTGGCACCGATGGCGGGTAGCGATGTCATGTCACCGACCAGCAGATTCCAATCAGCATTCTCCGGCAAGCGTTTGGCTGGCCCCGGACCGCCGATCAGAATCGTGTCGCCGGGTCGAGCCTCGCTCGCCCAGGCCGCGGCAGGACCACCGTCGTCGTGCAGCACCACGTCCACATCGATCTCGTCGTCGCGCTGATAGCGCACGGTGTAGGTACGCATGGTCGTTTGTGCATTCCCATTTACGTCTTCACCGTGGGGCACCATCAGCTTGATGTAGGCACTTTCCTGGTCGGCGGGAAATTCGGCCATTCCGTCGCCGCCGAACGTCAAACGCAGCATATGCGGCGTGACGAGTTGGCGATTCAGCACGGTGTAGCGTCTGGGGGCGGACTTGGGCATCGGGGACTTCCGGTCAATTGAGGTTGGCGATCATCAACCGGGACAGGCGCAGAAACGCGTCGAGATCGGCCGGCGTCATGCCGCTCGATAGCCGCTCATGGGCAGCATCCTCACAGGCGTCGACCCGGGCCAGTATCGATCGGCCATGTTCGGTCAGCGAGAGAATCTGGCTGCGTCGATCTTCCGGATGCGGCGACCGGGTAATGATCGCTTCGTCGAGCAGGTCGCTCAGCAAGCGCGTGATCTGCGCTTTGTCGCGCTGCGTCTTCTGGGCAATGTGCTGCGCGGTGCAGGGCGTCAGGCTGCGAATGGCCTTGAGCGTGCGGATGTGCGACACGGTGAGGTTCAGCTCGGCCTCGGCATAGGCCTGACGCAAGGCTCGCTTGTAGGCGTGCATGAGCAGATGGACGGATTCCCCCACCGATGTCTCGGCCATGTCGCAGTCTCTTCGGTTGATACTGTCAACTAATTAGGCGCTCGGAATGGCTAGATGTCAATCGTTCTCATTATCAGGCGATAAGATCCCGCGGCGGCACGCGACATCTTCAAGCCTCGGGGCGTGCTCGAAGATGTCGCTGAAGCCCGATTCGATCGGCGGCCGCTTACAGTTCGACTGCGCGACCGATGAACTGGATCGGGCCGGTGGGGCGGTCGAGCGGCGAGCCCGCCGCATCCTCGAGCGTCAATTCGAACAGCTGGTTGTCCTCCAGCGGCGGCAGGTCATCCAGCGAGAGCTGGCGCGTCTGCCCCGGCTTGACCAACCCCAGCGAGACCGGGCCGCTCCAGTCGTCCGCCTTGGTCCAGAATTCCAGCGCCTTGCCCGGCGGCACCTCGAACGTACCCACCGGTATCAGGCTGATCTGCCGAGCGGAGCTCGCCTGGATCACCCAGCCGGCCTGCGTGTGCTGAGGCGTCATCAACACGACCATGTATCGGGGCGCTGGCTGAGAGTTCGGGCCGAATGCCAGCATCGAGGCGAGGCCGATCGCGGCGAGGATGCTGGCGAAACTCACGCCGCGCCACAGCGTCAGGTTGCGCCATAGTCCGCTCCAGAGACCCTCTTTTGCGGACTCTTTCCGTGCGCTCGGGATCGCCGAGGGCGGCGTGATTCGACTCTCCTGAGCATCGAGACTTCGCTCGATTCGCTGCCAGAGATTGACCGAGGGGGAGACGGGATCGGTCATGGCGGTATAAGGCTGCAATCGAGCCTCCCAGGCCCAGACTGCATCCTGCAGCTGCGGGTCTTCGGGCAGCCGTTTTTCGACGGCTAGACGCTGCTCCGCGGCCAGCGTGCCCAGCACGTATTCGCCAGCGAGCGCGTTGGTCTCATCGGATCCTCGACGATCTCTTCGGCGCCTTCATTGTCTGCGCTGCACGCCATGTCCGATGCCACGCCGCCTTGGGTGTTGAGACGCTGCATATAAGTCACGCCGGTCATGTGGCCTTTACCTTCGGCCGGGTTGGCTTCGACCAGCTGGAACGGAATGTTGCCGTCGCCGCCCGGTGCTGTGGCGAGCTGAGTGCCGGTAATCTTGGAGCCGTCACTGGCTTCCCAGGTCGCCGGCGGGCCGTAATAACTGCCGACCTGATTGCCGTCAGCATCATTGAGCTTGGCGTCCGGCCCTTTGAAAACCCAGGCGTAGTCGCCTTCCTTGGCTTCACAGGCGTAGGTAATCTCGCCGACACCCACCGTTTCCATGGCAACCATGTTGCCGTCCGGCACCTTGACTTCCTCCGGCACCATATCGGCCAGCGCGCCGAGGCTGAAGGTACCCAGAAGGGCAGTGGTCAAGGTAACGCTGGCTAGCTTAAGGGTTTTCATTGGCGTCTCTCCAAGCGTGAAAATGAGGCAAGACATCATGTCTCGCCCCCGGGATACACACGAGTAGAGCGATCGGATGCAGCGGAGAGTTTTTTCGTCATGGCAGGCCAAGTTTGGCAAAAGTCGTCCAGCAACCAAAAGCCCCGCACGGTGGCGGGGCGGGGCAGGCTGGCGACGTGCGGAAATCACTCTCGATAGGCGGACTCTTTCAGCGCGCGGATACGTTCGTCCAACGGCGGGTGGCTGGCGAAAAGCTTTTCCATGATCTTGCGCGTCTGGCCTTGGGTAATGGCAAATGCCGTCAGCGAGTCGGGCATCTGGTCCGGCTGGCTGGTTTCCGATTTCAGTCGCGCCAGCGCGTTGATCATGGCGCCGCTGCCCGCGTACTTGGCGCCAGCGGCATCGGCACGGTATTCGCGGAAGCGTGAGAACCAGGCGACGATGATCGAAGCGACCAGGCCGAACACGATCTCGGCTACGATGACGACGACGAAGTAACCCATGAAACCCAGGCCACCGCCGTTGTCGCGGCCGCGCAGGAAGCTGTCGACGACCTGGGCGACCACGCGCGCGAAGAACATCACGAAGGTGTTGAGCACGCCCTGGATCAGCGCCAGCGTGACCATGTCGCCGTTGGCGACGTGGCCGATCTCGTGCGCTAACACGGCGCGGATCTCTTCGGGGCGCATGCGCTCGAGCAAACCTTGGGAAACCGCGACCAGAGCATCGTTCTTGTTCCAGCCGGTGGCAAAAGCGTTGGACTGCTGGGCCGGGAAAATCGCGACTTCCGGCATCTGGATGTTGGCCTGCTGCGCCAGTTCGCGGACCGTGTCGAGTAACCACTGCTCGGTCGAATTGCTCGGTTGCTCGATCACCTTGGCCTTGGTGCTCATCTTGGCCATCCATTTGGAGATGAACAGCGAGATCAGCGAACCGGCCATGCCGAACACGAAACAAAAGATCAGCAGGCTGTTCATGTTCAGCCCGTTGGCGTTGAGATAAGGCTCAACGCCCAGAAGTCGCAGCGTGATACTGGCGACTAGCACCACCGCCAGGTTGGTCGCCAGGAACAGGATGATTCGCATCATCGGTTTCTACCCTCAGTCATGGAAAAGCCAATTTCGTAAAAGAGACGACCCTCGCATCGTGCGCTGGTCTCTCATGAGTCTGTTATTCGTTATCACCTGGTAATCAGGCGGTTATGAAGCGTTAGATACGACTTTCGCGAATAGGTTTCAAGAGGGCAGGTTTCGAGAGGATAAACGGCCGCGCCGAGGCGCGGCCGCAATAATCATTGGCGATAGCGTGACAGGAAACGGGCGAAGCGGTCGATGGCATCACCCAGTTGATCGGCCCACGGCAGCGTCACGATGCGGACATGATCCGGTGTCGGCCAGTTGAAGGCCGTGCCCTGGACCAGCAGGATGCGCTCCTGCAGCAGCAGATCGAGCACCATCTGCGCGTCGTCGTGAATCGGGTAGACCTCCGGGTCGAGCCGGGGGAAGGCATAAAGCGCACCCATCGGTTTGACGCAGGAGACGCCGGGGATCGCATTGAGCTTTTCATACACCACATTGCGTTGAGCCAGCAGGCGTCCACCCGGCAGGATCAGATCGTTGATGGACTGATAGCCTCCAAGGCCTGTCTGGATCGCGTGCTGCGCCGGGACATTCGCGCACAGCCGCATCGAGGCCAGCATGTTGAGGCCCTGGATGAAATCCTCGGCGTTCTGTTTGCCCTGGCCACCGGAAAGAATCATCCAGCCGGAGCGGAAGCCGGCACAGCGATAGCTCTTGGATAGGCCATTCATGGTCACGACCAACTGATCGTCTTCGGCTAGCGCCCCGGTGGAGACGTGCTCGATGCCGTCGTAGAGGATCTTGTCGTAGATCTCGTCGGAGAACACCACCAGGCCATGCTGGCGCGCGATCGCCAGGATCTCCTTGACCACCGCTGGCGGGTAGACTGCGCCAGTCGGGTTGTTGGGGTTGATCAGCACGATCGCCCGAGTACGCGCGGTGATCTTGTCGCGGATATCGGCAATATCCGGTGACCAGTCGGCGGCCTCGTCGCACAGGTAGTGAACGGGGTGACCGCCGGATAGATTGGCCGCGGCCGTCCACAGTGGGTAGTCCGGCGCGGGGATCAGCACCTCGTCGCCGTCGTTCAGCAGCGCCTGCATTGCCATCACGATCAGCTCGGAAACGCCGTTGCCGATGAACACATCCTCGACACCGACGCCGGGAATGCCTTTGCGCTGGCACTCCTGCATGATCGCCTTGCGTGCCGAATAAAGTCCCTTGGAATCGCAGTAACCCTGTGCAGTCGGCAGATTGCGCATCACGTCCTGAAGAATCTCTTCAGGCGCCTCGAAGCCGAAGGGCGCGGGGTTGCCGATATTCAGTTTGAGAATGCGATGACCTTCGTCCTCGAGCCGTTTGGCGTGTTCGAGAACGGGTCCGCGAATGTCGTAACAGACATTGTCGAGCTTGTGCGATTTCCGAATGGGGCTGTTCATGGGGATTCCGTATGCTGCACAACCTAAAGAGTCAGGCGGGTGGATCAGGGTTAGGGTCTCAGTACCTTCGCGGCGGGCTGTGTCACCGAGTTCCCAGCATACCGCCGCGCGGACGCGGCGCAAGAGGCAGCAAAGGCACAGTTTTCAAGCCATCTGTATGGCGGGAAATCAGCTTTCGGATTCGTCGACCGCTTCCTCGATCGGCTCGGGAATGTCCTCGGGCAGCTCCAGGGTCAGTCTGCCCAGTTTGCCGTCACGTAACTCGTGCAGCAGCACTTCGGCGCCACGGTGCAGATTGATCACGCCGCCGGCCTTCAGCCCGCCGCGCTTGCGTGCAATCTCGTTCATGATCGCATGGCCATCGAAGCCGGCCTTGGCCTGAAAATCGACTAGCTTAGGCCCGTCGGCGTCCACGGCGTCAGGCCCTGTCGGCGGCACGTAGACGGGAAGCTCGCTGAGCTTGTAGCGCTCGCGAAGGCTCTCTGGATAGCGCTTGGCAAGCTCGGCGGCACAGACGATGGCGACATCGACATATTCGATCGCGGTATCACGAATCGCGCCGCTGGCAGCGAGTCGATAGGCGCTGGCCTGATTCTCTATCTTCGGCCACAGCACGCCTGGTGTGTCGATCAACGAGACGCGTCCGTCGATACGAATCTTTTGCTGGCGTTTGGTCACCGCCGGCTCGTTACCGGTCTTGGCGATCTTGCGTCCGGCCAACCCGTTGATCAGGGTCGATTTGCCCACGTTGGGAATGCCCATCACCATCACACGAACATCGCGATCGGCGCGCACCTGGCCGGCGAGTTCGTGACACAGCGCGGGAATCGGCTTGAGCTCGCGGGCCTGGGTCGTAGTGACGGCAATGGCACGGCTGTCTGGCTGTGCGTCGAAAAATTCGATCCACTGTTGCGTAGCATCAGGGTCGGCCAAGTCGGCGCGCGACAGGATCTTCAGCACCGGCTTGTGCTCGGTGAGTTCGGCCAGCATCGGATTGCCGCTGGAGTAGGGCAGACGGGCGTCGAGCACTTCAATCACGACATCGATTTCCGGCAGCGCCTCGGTAATCTGGCGCCGCGCCTTGTTCATGTGTCCGGGATACCAGCCGAGCATATCGGTCTCCTGCCTATCTCTATATGCCTGCGTCATGCCCGTCGGGCGTGCCCAACGAAAAGCGGGCAGCCATTCTACCAGCATGTTCGGGTGGTTTGCTGAAGGCTGCGTCCTAAGTGGCTTTTTGGCGTTCTGCGATTAACCGTGGGGCATCAGTGGGGCAAAGCGTCGCGTTTTTCATCTCGTTCCAGAGTCGCGCGGTTTCGGATTGGTCTCGGCGACGATCCACTTCGCGAACTGCGTCATTCTTTAGTGGTAGGGCTGCATGGATATAAGCCAGCGCGGCGATGCGGCGTGATATGTTGGCAGTTGTCAGTCAATGGAGGTCACGCAGTGATACTCTCCTTCCCTATGGTTTTCGCCCTGATCGCATTGCCGGCATTGGCGGTCGGCTTTATGGCCTATATCGTTAGCAGCCAAGTCAATGGAGACATTGATCTTGCTCTCCACGGTGGTGCGATTGCCTCGACGGTCATTATCGTTGCCGTATCCATAACGCTTATCGCATCTCACGGATTTGGCGTACTAGCTACATGATCAAAATGTCTCGCGCCGCGTTAATCTTGCCCTAGCCTCGGTCCGGGCGAACTCATTGTCGGAGACGCAGAGCCCGCATCTGAAACGAGGGGTAAGTATGAGGAAATGGCTTCTAGCGGTACTGGGAGTCCTGACCATGGCGGGATGCGATACTGATGGGAATGAGTACGATGCCATGTCTTATCCAACGTCAGATGAGATTAAGGCTGTGGCGGAGAAGGAGTATGCCCGCATTCTGCGCTTAGCATATTACGCTCGCGATTGCGCTTTTACGTCTTCCGATGACCATCTGATAATTACCGGTTGCGATCCCTTTCGAAGAACGATGAGGCGGTCGTCTCTTGATTTGAAAAGCTTGTTGTTTCGCTGGGGTGTCGCCGCGCGAGACAGGCAAGAGACTGTTTTGAGAGGCCTGTGTGGTCCCGATGAAGCTGAACTCTGCGCCAAAATGGCACTGATTGCAGACACTCGTATATGGGTAGCTGCACTAACTCAAAGGCACAGAGCTGATTATTTAGTAAAGAAGGACCCTGTCGGCAACTAGCCCCTTTGCGCTGTCCCGACCACCGGCAAAGCCTAGGCTCCATTTATTGCTCGGACGTCGACTTTGTACTTGGAGCGACCCTTGGTTACCTCTACAAACAGCTCCTGTGCGTCTCGCTCTTCTCGGGTGGGCTTGTTGATGTTCACCCAGTCGTATCGTAGGTTATTCGCCGGCGTGGAACGTGATCGCCACGGAGTTAATGCAATAGCGTTGACCGGTGGTTTCCGCCGGACCGTCCGGGAAAACATGGCCCAGATGCGCATCGCAGCGACGGCAGGTGACTTCGATCCGGCGCATGCCGTGGCTGTCATCCTGATACTCCTCGACCGAAGCCGCCGCCAAGGGTCGATCGAAGCTCGGCCAGCCACAGTGCGCCTCGAACTTATGCTCGTTCTCGAATAGCGGGGCGCCGCAACAGATACAATGATAGATGCCCTGGACCGGCTCGACCTGATAGTCGCCGGTGAACGGTCGCTCAGTACCTTTCTCTCGGGTAACGTGGTATTGCTCAGGGGTCAGTTTTTCGCGCCACTCGGCTTCCGTCTTCTGTATCTTGCTCATACTCGGTCTCCTCATCACTTTGACTCATCGTTCGATGCTATTTATCACTCGATACTATCTATCACTTGATACGGTGCATCGCTCGATACCATGCTCTGTATTACAGGTCATTTGCCGGCCACTGACCAGCCCTGATTAGATGATGGTGAAAATCGGTCAAATCAATCGCTTGACACCTCAAAACCGCCTCAGTAACATACGCGCCACTTCGACGGAGCCGAGACATTACGTCCCATTCGTCTAGTGGTCCAGGACACCGCCCTTTCACGGCGGTAACAGGGGTTCGAACCCCCTATGGGACGCCACTTGGTTCATCGAAGGTCGGTGCGGGAATAGCTCAGTGGTAGAGCATCGCCTTGCCAAGGCGAGGGTCGGGAGTTCGAATCTCCTTTCCCGCTCCAACTTTAGGTGGTACTGGAACGGTAGGTGTAGGTCGGGAGCTGGAACGCCAGCCCGGTCGATCTCCTTTCCCGCTCCAATTTTTGGTAGCGTAAGCACCAAACTGCGTCCCATTCGTCTAGTGGTCCAGGACACCGCCCTTTCACGGCGGTAACAGGGGTTCGAACCCCCTATGGGACGCCACTTTCATGATCGCCAGGTCATGGTGTCGTCGCCAATGGCGTCGGCAGCGATAAGCGGGAATAGCTCAGTGGTAGAGCATCGCCTTGCCAAGGCGAGGGTCGGGAGTTCGAATCTCCTTTCCCGCTCCAACTTTAGGTGGTACCGGAACGGTAGGTGTAGGTCGGGAGCTGGAACGCCAGCCCGGTCGATCTCCTTTCCCGCTCCATATCGTATCTTTCTGTTTTGTCCCATTCGTCTAGTGGTCCAGGACACCGCCCTTTCACGGCGGTAACAGGGGTTCGAACCCCCTATGGGACGCCATTCGCTCGTCACTTTCCCATCGTGTTTCTTATTGTGAGTCCTTCGGACCGTCACCTCACGTGGCTATTGCGCGAAGTCATCCATTTGTCTGCTAAAGATTGAACCCCGCGCAATCGCCCCCATATCGACGGCACTTCATCTCACTTGATTCTCAAACATGGCAGGAATCCCTGATGGCAGAACCAGCACTGTCCATCCGCGGGCTGACCAAGGTCTACGGTAATGGCTTCGAGGCCCTGAAAGGCATCGATCTCGATGTTCCTCAGGGCGATTTCTTTGCGCTGCTCGGCCCCAATGGGGCGGGTAAATCCACCACGCTCGGCATCGTCTGTTCGCTGGTCCAGAAGACCGCAGGGCAGGTGAAGATTTTCGGCATCGACATCGACAAGGATTTCGCCAAGGCGAAATACAACTTGGGCGTCGTACCACAGGAGTTCAACTTTAGTCAGTTCGAAAAAGTCGAAGATATCGTGCTGACTCAGGCTGGCTACTACGGCATGCCGATGAAGGAAGCCAGGCCGCGCTGCGATCGTCTACTCAAGGATCTCGGCCTGTGGGACAAGCGCAACGGCGCCGCTCGCATGCTCTCCGGCGGCATGAAGCGCCGCCTGATGATCGCTCGGGCCTTGATTCACCGGCCGCGCCTGCTGATTCTCGACGAGCCCACCGCCGGCGTGGATATCGAGCTGCGTCGCAGCATGTGGGAGTACATGCGCAGGATCAACGAGGAAGAGGGCACTTCGATCATCCTCACCACGCACTACCTCGAGGAAGCCGAGAGCCTGTGTCGCAATATCGCGATCATCAATCGCGGCGAGATCATCAAGAATACCTCGATGCGAGGCTTGCTGACCGAGCTGGATACCGAAACCTTCCTGCTCGATCTGGCCGAGCCGGTGGAAACGGCGCCTGTGATCGAAGGCTTCGAAGTCGAACGTGTCGATTCGCACCAGCTGTCGCTATCGGTACGTAAGGGCACCAACCTCAACGACGCCTTCCAGCAACTCACAGAGCAGGGCGCACGCGTGCTCTCGATGCGGAATCGCGCCAACCGGCTGGAAGAGCTGTTCGTCTCGATGACCTCGCAGCCGGAGACCTCGACGGGCATCGATAATGAATCCTCGCAATCTACGCAGGCCAAGGAGACGGCGTCTTGAATACCCGGCAACTGCTGATTTCTCTCTGGACCATGGTGGTCAAGGAAGTGCGCCGCTTCGTGCGAATCTGGCCCCAGACGCTGGTGCCGCCCTCGATCACCATGACGATGTACTTCATCATCTTCGGTAATCTGATCGGTTCGCGTGTGGGCGAGATGCACGGTATCTCCTACATGTCCTACATCGTGCCCGGGTTGATCATGATGTCGGTGATCACCAACAGCTACTCCAACGTGGCCTCGTCGTTCTTCTCCAATAAGTTTCAGCGCAGTGTGGAAGAGATGATGGTCTCGCCGATGCCCAACTGGGTCATCCTGGCGGGCTTCGTCATCGGTGGCGCGGCGAGGGGCCTCGGCGTGGGGCTGATCGTGACGGTCGTGTCGTTTTTCTTCACTGATTTTGATCTGCATCATCCGTTACTGACCTTGGCGGTGGTGATCATGACGGCGCTGCTGTTCTCGATCGGCGGCTTCATCAATGCGCTGCTGGCGAAGAAATTCGATGACATTTCGATCGTGCCGATCTTCGTGTTGACCCCGCTGACTTATCTCGGCGGCGTGTTCTACTCGATCGATCTGCTCCCGCAGTTCTGGCAGAACGTGGCTATGATCAACCCGATTCTCTACATGGTGAACGCCTTCCGCTATGGCATTCTCGGGATTTCTGACATTCCGGTAGGCGGAGCACTGATCGCGACTGTGGTGTTTATCATCGCGCTCTGGACTTTGGCACTGTGGATGCTCAATCGCGGCAAGGGAATTCGCTCATGAGTCAGGATCGCCCGCACACGCTGAACGATGCGCCACTCGGGCGGGAATCGGCTTATCCCGAGCGCTACGATGCCTCGCTCCTGTTCCCCATCGAGCGTGCGGCCAATCGGGCACCGCTGGGGATCGAGGCCGCCTCGCTGCCGTTCGTCGGTGGCGACGAGTGGTGGGCGTTCGAACTCTCCTGGCTGGATCTGCGCGGCAAGCCGGTCGTCGCCGTGGCGCGATTCCGGTTGCCGGCGGATTCGCCGCAACTGATCGAATCCAAGTCGTGGAAGCTCTACCTCAACAGCTTCAACCAGACCACGTTCGCCGACCGCGAAGCAGTGATCGACTTTTTGAGGCGGGATTTGAGTGCGGCGGCCGGCGCACCGGTTACGGTCGAGCTCTATGGCGCCGATGATATCGAGCTCTTGCCCCAACCGATGCCGGGTGACTGTATCGACGAGATCGAAGTCGATATCGACCGCTACACGCCATCGCCGGATCTGCTCGCCTGCGACGATAGCGATATCGTCGAAGAGACGCTTCACTCGCACCTGCTCAAATCGAACTGTCCGGTCACCGGGCAGCCGGACTGGGGCAGCGTGCTGATCGCCTATCGCGGCCCGCGACTCGATCGCGCCGCCTTGCTGCGCTACGTGATTTCCTATCGTCAGCATCAGGATTTTCACGAGCACTGCGTCGAGCATATCTTCGTCGACCTGATGGCGAACTGCCGTCCGCAAGATTTGTCGGTGATGGCGCGCTACGTGCGGCGCGGTGGGCTGGATATCAATCCCTGGCGCGCCACGCCTGGCTGGACGCCCACGCTGCCGGCACGACTGCTGCGGCAGTAATGTGTTTCGCGTAAAGTAGCTCGATCACGCAATCGTTCAGATTTTTGTTCAAGGCACTTGTTTCAGACTCTCGTTCAAGATGCCCGTTTAAATCGTGCCTGGTTGGAGAAGACGAACATGGACGCTCTGGAATTACTGCATCAGCGCCGTTCGATGGGCAAACTGGCCGGCCCCGCGCCAACCGACGAGCAGCTCGACGCCCTCTATCGTGCGGCCCTGCGTGCGCCGGATCATAAGGAAATGACACCCTACCGCTTCATCGAGATCAGCGGGAAAGGGCTCGATCGGTTGGGTGAACTCTTTGCCCGGTCCGATTACCAGGCCAATCCGCACATCGATGATGGCAGCCTCGACGCCGCCCGCAAGAAGCCCAAGCGTGCGCCGATGATCATCGCCGTGATCGCCAATGTCACGCCGGGCCTGCCCAAGGTGCCCCCGGTCGAGCAGATCATTTCGGCCGGCTGCGCGGCTCATGCCATGCTCTACGCGGCCTATGCCCAAGGCCTCGGCGCCATGTGGCGCACCGGTACCTATGCGCATGACAAGACAGTCTGGCGGGGCTTGGGTCTCGACGAGCAGGAAGAATTGATCGGCTATCTCTATCTCGGTCAACCGGGCGGACGCTATCCTGGCATGCAGGTGCGCAACCCTGACGACTACGTGGAACGTTGGACGTAGCGCCGCGCCCCAGCCCTGCACGATGAGCGTAAAAGGTCGTCGGGAAAGGAAAAACGGCTTGCGATCACGGGCTTAGCTCGTTACTATGTGCGCCGTTCTGAACGCAGCGGCATAGCCGTTTCGGGAAGAGCAAAAATGCGGAGGGGTGTCCGAGTGGTCGAAGGAGCACGCCTGGAAAGTGTGTAAGTCGCAAGGCTTCGAGGGTTCGAATCCCTCCCCCTCCGCCACCGAATTTGAATCAGCCGGCTTTCATAGCCGGCTTTTTCATGTCTGGAGTAAAGCGTAAAGTGGGGGAGGAGATGAGAACCCTCCGGTTCGCACCGAGGCGCTCCAGATTTTTGTTTTCGAGCGCCGACAAGCGTCAGCAATCCCCCACTTTTGCTTCATTCATCGCCACCGAATTGGAATCACCTGGCTTACGTAGCCGGTTTTTTTATGCCTAAAATTTGGCGCCAGAAGGAGGGAGGAGATGAGAACCCTCCGGTTCGCACCGAGGCGCTCGCGGTTCTGGTGTTCGAGCGCCGACAAGCGCCAGCAATCCCTCCGCTGTTGTTTTACCTCCGCCACCGAATTGGAATCAGCGCTGTTTCTGAACCGCCAGAAACACGATCCGATCTGATCGACGATCGTACTCTGTAGATTCCGATTCAAGTGTGACATCGTGTTTCCGTCGAGGCTTTCGCGTGCCATTATGGTTAGGGAAGCGTTGCGGCTAGCCGAGCTGGGCGTTAAGCAGATTGCGGTCTGGTTCATCCAGGATGTCATGAGCCCGCAGTCGAGTCGCAAGGTTTCATGGATAAAGCGCTATCGATAAGGGTGTACGACATCGAGACGATGAACGGGACGGGATTCGACACCGCTAGCATCCAGTCGAAGTTTTACCTGGCCGTCGAACTGTTCGAGGCCGAGGGCGTGGACCCGGCCCAGGTGGTCGGCGTAACCGCGCGTGGTGACTCTATGGGTGACACGATCCGCGACCGCGAACAGGTGCTGGTCAACCGTGCCCAGCGCACACCCGATGGCGTGTTTCTGCTGCGGATGGGCGAAGAGCTACGACTAAAGCGGGTGCAGCGTGTCGCTGGCGGGGCGTGGTTGCTGATTAGCGATAACCCGGCTTACGAGCGGGAGTGGATCAAGCCGGAAGATCTCGGCGGCGTGGAGATCATCGGGCAAGCATGGCGGAAGGTGGGAAGGGCTTTTGATTTGTTGGTTAAAACAGATTGATTTGCTTCCAGCTTGAACTAACTACATTGCTCAAGGTTCAAATTGCGTTATGTTATTATAGGTGTAGTCAAGAGTAATGTTTAATGCAATTAAAGCTGCTTTCATCTCTCATAGTTTTTTTAGGTTCTTACTTTCCGTTGAGCCTGATTCTGCTTGTTCAAGATTTAGATCTAGGTAAAGCACAGGGCAGCCTTTGCTGGCCCTATAATAACGATAACTGCTTCATCCCATTCAATGCTCCCATTCTGAGTTTTACAGCCGTGGTGGTGAGTGGCGCCTCGTTTATTTTGGCCCTTTTTATTTTAAAAAGCATTCGGTGCAAGCATCAAGCTAAAATTGTAGAAGCCAACCATGTCCCTTCAGACTTGATGAATTATGTAATACCCTACGTCGTTAGCTTTATTAGCCTTAGTTATGCAGATGTCAAGAGCGTTTTAGGGTTTGGTTTGTTTCTGCTATGGATATTTTGGATAAGTCATAAGTCTGGTCGAGTTATTCTCAATCCCATGCTAATCGTAATGGGATGGCGGTTTTATGAAGTGGCTTATACGACCGAGTTAGGAAGAATTGCAAAGAAAGGTTACATGCTATCTAACGGCCATCTTGAACCCGGTAGCTTTGTAAAATATAAAAAGATACAAGAAGTCATGATACACAAGGGGATAGTGAATGATTGATAATGCTTTGGAAAAGTTAGCTGAATTCAATATTGCAGACGCAAGTGTGCATGTATGGATCTTTAAAAAAAGGATAAACTCTGAGGCTAAAAGGCCCATCTATACAGGTCGTTGGGTGGAGTCAACTTTACAGGTCGATGAAAGCCTGAAAGGAGTGTTGCTAGGGTATTTAGATAGAATTACGGAAATCTTGCCTTACGATTTAATGGCGCAAAATACTGAAGCCAGCGCGTTACATTTACCAACCGAACGAACATTTGCCGACTTGATTCTGGAGCAGTGTGAAGAACAAACGGATCAAAAAAAGATCGAGCAGGTTAGACATATAAACAATGCTCTTTTCTATGTTGTGAAATTTGTTTTTGAAGAAGAGGTCGTGTTTGCAGTCAAACAAACAGATGCTAACTGGAAAACTCGACGTAAATCAGGATTCATTCAGGCTGCTTTCAAGGACGATGAATTGGACTTGCTTGAAGAAGAAACTTTTCAGATTGCCAGAGATTTTGATTTTTTGATTCATGGTGAAGATGTCGTAGCCAGAAATAAAACTAAGTTTGAGTCGGTTTTGAATTACAAAGAAGCTCACGTTGAAAACTTTGAAGAGATAAAGGACGAACAAGAATTTCTTGATGTTTTTTCTGACTTGGCCGCTATAGAAGAGTATGTTGGATCGAATAAAATGCAGCTTCGCAGGGTTGCTGCGATAAGGCAAAAAGGCTATTATAAAGATGCCCGCTTTATTGAAAGCTTAAAAGATAATAAAGATAGATTTAGGCTGAATATCGAATTTGACGATAAGGGGAAGATTGTTCCTACTGCCGAAACATGTCGAGACATTTTTCAAGCCTTACTCGACCATCGCTTGATATCGCACTACAATCATGTATACGACGTTCAAAGTACAGTTCAAGTCTAGATGTAACTATTTCAACGGGGGATGCGCATTGTGTAGCCGCTTCTTCCTCTACAGCACCTATCCGCGACTCGCTCACCGCATCGGTGAGCTCCGCGTCGATGTTCCGCCGGCACCGCGCTACAACGTGGCGCCGGGGACGTGGATCTCGTCGATTCGTCGGCAGGCGGACGATCCGCAACTGACGTTCGATAACGTGTGGTGGGGCTACAAGCCGAAGTGGGCGGGGGAGACAGCGCCGCAGCCGATCAACGCCCGTGTCGAGACCGTGGCCACCTCGAAGTTCTATCAGGCGGCGTTCCAGCGCCATCGCTGCCTGATCCCGGCCGACGGCTGGTTCGAGGCTACCCGGCCCCAGCCCCAAGCAGCCGCATTTTCTGTGCCGTGAGGATCGGGAGCCGTTCTTCTTCGCCGGTATCTGGACCGAGCGTGCCGACGGCAAGCCGGGCGTCGCGATACTGACCGAACCCGCCCGCGGCTCAGCGAAAGATGTTCACGACCGCATGCCGCTGATTCTCACCGACGAAAGCCTCGACCCGGCGCTGACCGATCGCGACGCCATTCGCCGCTTCGTGCGCCACGTTCCGGCCGAGGCGTTCACGCACTGGGCCGTCTCGACCCGCGTGAACAAACCGGGCGAGGGGGATGATGAAGGGCTGCTGAATCCGGCGTAGGTGGTGATGAGGAATAGATGCCAATTCATCACTTATTCTTGGGTCAGCTGAACGATGCGGAGCGGTAAGATTAAGAAATCGTCTTCTTCACAGCACTCAAGCGTATCGATTCAGAGTTATAATATGAAAAAAGCCATCTTTGTTTTAGCTAGTTTGATTCTTCTCGCATTTTCTTGTTCGATTCAAGCGATGCCAATTGGAATTACTACTGCACAGAATCTCAACGTTCGATCTGCGCCCGGAGGTGACACGATTGATACTCTTCCGGACGGGTCGGTTGTTGGTATTTTGGATATAAAAGGGGAATGGGTGAATGTTATGTACTTAAAAGGAGCCAGCACGGTCCAAACCTACAAAGGATGGGTGCATATCGCTTATCTTCAAATGACCTCCGGCGGAACGGGTCAACAAACTTGTGAGACCGAATATAAATCGGGTGCAAAAGTATGCCTGAGTGTTGGGAAACCAGATTTGGATTGCGATGAGAACTTCGATAGGACTTATTACGATTCCTGTGAGGTGACTCTCAATTATGATTTGCAGACCGATTATCGTGGACAAGCTTATATCGATGCCGATGTTTCTTGCAAGGTTGAAGTTTCATATGAACCCGATCAATTATATATAAAATCGGATTCCGATCGCTCATCAAATTCTCATTCACTTTATGCCAATGGCTCCGACTCGGGTTATGCGGATTTTTCTTTTCAATTCAGTTCCTTCGATGAAGTACGCAAAGTGGAAATTGATTCGGCTGAATGTAGAATCGATTCAGTGAATTTATGGTAATTTTGCGGCGTGTCAGGCGCTAGCTGTAGGGTCCCGGATGATCAAATCGCTTACAGGAGTTATCCTCTGCTGACAGCCAGGGAGCTTCTTCAGCAATTCTTCCGGGAGCAGATTCATGGACATCAAGCTACATAACCCGCCTCATTCACGAGAGCTCTGATCGGACGACCTGAAGTGGCTGGCCGTTGGCTTCTCTCATCAGGATCGGTATCTACGCCGTGAAGGCCTGCTGGGTAATGCCCAAATGCTGCTCTTCTGTCGT
>Ga0207878_100050_pt1 | contig 178902 bp, 174 predicted proteins | sample LinPmetageLP41_FD_184053 | JGI IMG/M metagenome (GOLD analysis project Ga0207878, IMG submission 184053) | Marine viral communities from the Pacific Ocean - LP-41 (SPAdes) | ecosystem: Environmental > Aquatic > Marine > Oceanic | place: Pacific Ocean | collected 2010-08-27
CTATGGATAGAAAATTATGAATATTGCAAATACAACAGATAAACATATTCAATGTTTTAAAAACCCAAATTATACTTCCCTTTTTTGTGTTGCCGCTCACTACAATGTTTTACTTGTTAATTATCAAGCCTTAAATGTCATAACTAATTACGAGCTGATTAATCAATTTATGCAGCAAAATGGCCATCAAGGGTTAGCGATTTTTGACGTCCCTAAAGACGGTGATGTATTAGCATTAAAGGAATGGCCTAATTTAAAAGGTTTATTTTATGAAGGCACCGAAGAAGAGCTTTTTACTCAAGGACTAGAAGCGATTGAACAAGGTAAATTATGGTTTCCTCGTGCCGTCACTGATGGGTGGATGAGACAAATGCTTGCCAGTGAACAACAAACTACACTGCAATCAAATAACTTAACATGTAAAGAAATTAAAGTTCTAAATTTACTTTTCTCTGGTTTGCATTCAAGTGCCATTGCAGACACTTTATTTATAAGTGAAGCTACCGTTCGTGTGCATTTACATAAAGTTTACCAAAAAATTGCCGTTAAAAATAAACAGCAAGCATTACTTTGGTGTCAAAAAAACTTAAATAAAATTAATAATTAAAATGTAATTGGGCCAATTTGCTCATAGCCTTGATAATTACCTAAAATGTTTGTTTTAGCCTCTCTATCAAATAATGTATAGATAAATTTTAGTTTTATAGTTCCCGTTATTATAAGAAAGCCTTAATAATTAGGTTTAAAATTTATTCTAATAAAATCATACTGTTTCGTTCTTTGCCGCCACTTAAAACACTCATGTTAAAAACCTACGATCGTCGCAACTAAATTTATTTTTACTAACTTGCTAAATTTATTAGATAAAAAACATTATCACTTCTATAATCCTCATGAAATCAACATCTAAATAACAAATAGGAAATACATATGAAAAAGCTATCTGTAGCAGTAGCTGTATGTGCTGTACTTGCAACAAGTTATGCAAGCGCTGAGGTACGTATTAATGGTTTTGCATCTATTGTCGGTGGTAAAAGTTTAGACAGTGATCAGACCTTATACGGATATGATGACGATATCTCATTTAAAAATGAGAGTAAGTTTGCTTTACAACTATCTGCTGATCTTCAAGAAAAGCTAACCGCTACGGCTCAAATTATTGCGCGTGGAGAGGATGACTTTGACGCAACATTCGAATGGGCATATGTTACTTATGAATACAGCGATGAACTGCAATTTAGCGCTGGTAAAATGCGCGTCCCTTTTTATAAATACTCAGACTTCTTAGACGTTGGCTATGCTTACCGCTGGGTACGTCCACCAAGATCAGTCTATGGTATCCCATTCTCGACTTATGAAGGATTAAGTGTCGTTTATAACAATCAATTAGGAGATTGGGACTCTACTTTACAAGGCTTTTATGGCGCCTTTGATGGCGATATAGATGTATTTGGAGATAGCTTACCTGCTGAATTAAATAATTTAGGTGGTATAAACTGGAGCTTATCATACGACTGGTTCAGTGCGCGAGCTGCATATATTATGGCCGACACTAGCATTTCATCTGATGACAGCGACTTAATTGGACTTATTGATGTACTCAATACGAGCGGTTTAACTAGCACAGCAAATGATCTTATCACTGACGAAGACGAAACAACCTTTTTTGGAATTGGCTTCTCTGTTGATTATGAAAACTTCTTATTTGATGCTGAATATACTCAATTTGAAGTCGAGGGAAGTATTTTGGCTGAACAATCACAATACTATGCCTCTGCAGGCTACCGTATAGATGATGTTATCGTTCACCTCACCTATGAAAAAAATGATGATGAACATGATTCATCACGTTTTAATACACTTGAATCAATTCCATTATTAAATACGACTGTGAACTTTGCCCTTGATAGCATGCGTGCAGAGAGCAACGTAGTCACTATTGGAGCGCGCTACGACTTCCACCCTTCAGCTGCATTTAAAATTGACTTTAGCCGATTTGATGATGACGTCACTAACACTGAAACGGATATAGTAGCCGTTGGTGTTGACTTAGTATTTTAATTGGAGCGGAATATGAAAAAATTAATTCTAGTTAGTGCACTTTCGGTATGTTCTTTCGGCGCTTTCGCTGAAGTTGCAGTGATAGTAAACCCTAGTAATGCAAATGCACTAGATACAGACACTATAAAGAAGATTTACTTAGGAAAAACTAAGTCCTTTGATAACGGTAATAAGGTTAATCCAGCAACTCAAAACGGTACAGCTATTGCTGATGAATTCAATTCTAAAGTGGTTGGAAAATCGAGTAGCCAATTAAACGCCTACTGGTCAAAACTTGTTTTTACAGGTAAGGGCACACCGCCTGAAAAGTTGGATACAGACCAAGCTGTTATAGACTTTGTAGCCGCTAATGCAGACTCTATCGGTTATATTGATAGTAGCAAAGCTACAGATAAGGTTAAAGTGGTAGCTACTTTTTAAATGCTACTAATATGTTATAAAAAAACCACCAATTAGGTGGTTTTTTTATAATTACGCTTTGCTTATTCTATTTTAAATTTAGCAGTAGCATCTAGCAGGTTATCTGAAAGATAATGAAGGTTTTTAGCTACATCCCTAACAGCGGTCAGCGAGTCCATTGTATCTTCAAATGATACATGCATATTTGTAACATTTTCTACAACCATAGCAGCGACTGACGTTTGCTCTTCGGTGGCAGCAGCAATTTGTGAATTCATTCCATTGATTTCTAACATTTGCTCTGCGATTTTCTCTATAGAAACACCTGTTTTTTCAGCTGCAGTTGCATTATCGGTAGCCATATCTCTTGCAGTTGTCATTGCAGTAACTGATTCGTTAGCCGCTTCAGTTAAAGTAGTCAACAGCTCTCGGATCTCATTTGTTGAATGAGCAGTACGCGATGCAAGCTCTCTAACTTCATCAGCAACAACAGCAAAGCCTCGGCCATGCTCACCAGCACGAGCAGCCTCAATAGCAGCATTAAGTGCAAGTAAATTTGTTTGCTCGGCTATTGATGTAATAACATTTAATATTTGCGACACATTTTTTGTATCGTCTGCTAATTTATTAATAGTTGTAGCAGCGTGATTAATCTCATCACTCAACGTGCGAGAAGCGGTTACTGATGTTTGCACTTGAGTTCGACTCTGCTCAACTTCTTTCTCTGCCGTTTGCGCGGCATGAGAAGCACTTGCAGCTGATTGAGAAATATCTCCAACACTTTGCTTCATCTCTTCCATCGATTGCTTCACAATTTCAGCATCTGTGGTTTGCTTAGTCGTTGCACGCTCCGCTTGTTCCATCCCCTGCACTAAACGAGTAGAATTTTCCATTAATGGTTCGCAAACAGCTATTATTTCTAATACCGTTTTTTTCAATATACCGATAAAAGAGTTAAAGTTTATAGATACTTGGCCTATTTCATCTTCAGAGTTAACTGTCAACTTAGTGCTTAGAGAGCCTTTACCGCTTGCTAACAGGCTTAAATTATTTGCCGCATCACTCGCTGAAGAAGCAATTCGTTTCGCTATCCAAATAGCCATAAAGAGCAGTAACATAAGCGATACAATAGAAACAACTAACATTAATGTAAGCGCGTAATCAGAGCGGTCCTTTGTGCTTGCAACAAGTTCAAAAAAGCGATCATCTGCTTTTACTTGTGCTGCCTTAAACTTTTCAAGGACATCATTGTAAAGCGCTGTTTTTCTCTGTGCTTGTTGCTGAATTTTACTAAAATCGGCTGTCCCATTTACCATACCATTTGCAATGGTCGCCGATATTTTTTCATAATTTGCGAGTTGCTCTTTAGTGTCACTATGAATATAAGACGCATTTATTTTTTCTATCGCGATAATATTTAATTCAAGTTGGTTATATGTATCGGACGCTTTTTCCACTAAATCCTGCTCACCAAATGTTACCGCTTGAGTATAAAGTTCGTCTAGCTTCTCTAAAATGCCAACGTTAGCTGATGTCAACTTAACAACTTGGTAGGATGATTTTTCCATTTCATCAAGTGCAATTCTATTATCATTCATAGCAAAATAGTTGATCAAAACAATCACTAAAAATGCAACGACAGCAATACTCGTAATCGCATGTATTTTTTTACTTATGCTGAGATTTTGAAAAGAGAAGCCTGAAGCCATTGTGAATACCTTATTTTATTGTCTAGATCTATTATCGGCTTATTACTCATAAGTGTTAACTAAATTTGTAATATTTCTAGTTTTTTTTACAAATAATTCAAAAATTTAAATAACTAATTGCTCCATAAAAAAAACAGCAGTTCAAATAACACTCAACACAAATTACAGGCATAAAAAAAACCAGTAACATTACTGTTACTGGTTTCTATAATTTGGTGCGGATGGGGGGACTTGAACCCCCACGCCCGAAAGCACTACCCCCTCAAGGTAGCGTGTCTACCAATTCCACCACATCCGCATTTTAAGCTTTCGCTTTAGTGTTAAACTTAATGACTTATTTGAGGTTTATAAATCGTTTAACGTTAGTTTTAAACTAAAATTAGTTAGGCACGTCAGAGCTTTGCTCTTTAGTAGCTGAAACTGGCACATCTTCTTCAGCAGGTAATACAGTTTCTGCTGCAGGTGCTGCCTCAAGGTTTTCCCACTCGTCAGTCTTTTTAATTTGACCTGCAGTAAGATTACCTAAAACAATGCTTAATACAAAAAAGACTGTTGCTAAGCTGGTTGTTGTTTTAGTCATGAAGTTGCCTGCACCTGATGAGCCAAAAACAGTGCCAGAAGCACCAGCACCAAATGATGAGCCCATGTCAGCGCCTTTACCCTGTTGGATTAAAACCATACCAACTAAAGCTAAAGCTACAACTAAATAAACTACTAATAAAATTTCGTACATCTTATACGGTCCTTTTTGCACTGTTACAGATTGCAGTAAATGAATCTGCTTTAAGACTAGCTCCGCCAATTAGGCCGCCATCTATATCTGTTTGCGCAAATAATAATTCGCTATTTTTTTCGTTAACGCTACCACCATATAAGATGGTAAGCCCTTGTGCTAAATCGCTATCTAGTGATGCAATTTTATCGCGGATAAATTTATGAACAGCTTGTGCCTGCTCCGGCGATGCAGTCTTACCTGTGCCTATGGCCCAAACGGGCTCGTATGCTATCACAGAATCTTTCAGTGCTGCTACACCTAATTTTTCAATTACTGCATCAATTTGTGCAGCAACTACTTGTTCGGTTTGACCGTTTTCTTGCTCGCTTTCACTTTCACCAATACACAAGATAGGTGTTAAATCTACCTGTTGTGCTCTAGCAAATTTATCAGCTACGGCTGCATTACTCTCGTTATAAATACTACGGCGCTCTGAATGACCTACAAGTACATATTGTGCACCTAAGTCTTTAACAAGCTGAGCATCTACCTCACCAGTAAAAGCACCTGGCGTATTTTCTGAAACAGTTTGTGTCCCAGTTACAACTCCACTTGCAATCATTGCTGATATTAGAGGGAAAGGAGGAAATAAAACAATGTCCATCTCTTGTGATTGTACATTGTTAATAGCATCAGACATTTGTTTAACTAGCTCTAAAGAGCCGTTCATTTTCCAGTTGCCCGCGACCATCGCCTTGCGTGTTGCCATTTTTCCACTCCATATTAGAAAGCGGGCGAGATATTAACTTTTCTCGCCCAAAGTTACAAGAGGTTATTGTTATCAATCAGTTTGTTTGCTCATAGATTCGACAACCGCTGCAATTCTTTTAGCGCTGTCTAATACTATTTTTTCTTGTTCAGCTTCAACCATAACACGAACTACTGGCTCGGTACCTGATTTACGAAGTAAAACACGCCCTTTATCACCTAAAGTTTTTTCAACTTCTGCCACCGCATCGAGTACTTCACTTGCTTTTGTAGGATCGGTACCGGGTGTATAACGTACATTGATCATTTTCATTGGGTACTTGGTAAAACCGGCACCTAAATCTTGTAATGTTCGATTTTGCGCAACCATAGCGGCAAGTACTTGAAGGCTTGAAATAATACCATCGCCGGTACTAATTAAGTCTAAATTTAAAACATGGCCTGAGCTCTCCCCGCCAATTTTCCAGCCTTTTTGTTGGAGCACTTCCATAACATAACGGTCGCCCACTTTGCTGCGCGCAAAGTCTATACCTTTAGCTTTTAAGGCATTTTCAAGGCCCATATTAGACATAACGGTACCAACTACTCCACCGCCCAGCATATGATCATCTGCGGCTTGGCACGCTATAATATAAACTAAGTCATCACCGTCAAATACACGGCCATTATGATCGACCATCATTACACGATCGCCATCACCATCATAGGCAATGCCCACATCGGCTTTGTGCTCTAGTACTTTACGTTTTAATGTATCTACATGCGTTGCACCACATTCGTGATTAATATTAACCCCATTAGGTTCACAAGCATGAGTAATAACCTCAGCACCAAGCTCTCGCATTACTGAAGGTGCAATATGATAGGTTGCGCCATTTGCGCAATCTAAAACAATTTTAAGCCCCTCTAGTGAAAGACCTTGAGGAAACTGGCTTTTACAAAATTCAATATAACGCCCATCAGCGCTAACTAAGCGTGATGCTTTACCAAGCTTGTCAGATGCAACACAGGTCATCTGCTCGTCAAGCATCGCTTCTATTTCAAGCTCAACAGCATCATCAAGTTTTAAGCCTTGACCATTAAAAAACTTAATACCATTATCGTAATAAGGGTTATGCGAAGCACTAATAACAATGCCCGCCTCAGCTCTAAATGTTTGTGCTAAATATGCAACTGCGGGAGTTGGCATTGGGCCGAGCAATACTACATCAATACCTGCAGCAATAAGGCCTGCTTCTAGTGCGGTTTCAAGCATATAGCCAGAAATACGGGTATCCTTACCTATAATTACTTTCTTTGTGCCGCTTTGTGATAATACTCGCCCTGCAGCCCAACCTAATTTCATTGCAAATTCAGGGTTTATGGGAGCTGTACCTACTAAACCACGTACGCCGTCAGTGCCAAAATATTTTCTTTCTTTCATTGTGTAATTCCTTTATCGCATGCTTGATATACACCAAGTACATCTGCGGTTTCTTTTACATCGTGTACACGAATAATTTTTGCGCCATTTTGCGCTGCTATTAATGCACCGGCTAAGCTACCTGCAAGGCGCTCACTAGTGTCTCTATTTAATAAATTACCTATCATCGACTTACGCGATAAACCAGCAAGTAAGGGTAAGCCAAATTGATTAAAGTCATTAAACTGAGCCAATATTTGATAATTATGGCTCAATGTTTTTCCAAATCCGAATCCAGGGTCAAGAATAAGCTGCTCTCGCTTAATCCCAGCTGTTTCACATGCGTTAATACGCTGAGTAAAAAAAGTGTTTATCTCTGAAAATAAATCATCGTAATGAGGGGCTGATTGCATACTACGAGGCTGGCCTTGCATGTGCATCAGACAAATAGCCACATCGCTGTGTTTTGCTACAACCTCTAATGCGCCCTCGTCTTGAAGTGCTCTTACATCATTTATAATGTCGGCTCCGGCTAGTAAAGCTTGCTCCATTACCATTGCCTTACTTGTGTCTATAGAAATAATACAGTCACTGTGCTCACGAATGCCCTTAATTGCGGGAATGACGCGCGCAAGCTCATCTTCAAGAGATACATCAGGGGCACCAGGACGGGTAGATTCACCGCCTATATCAATTATTTGCGCGCCATCATTTAACAACTGCATAGCTTGATTGAGTGCTGTAATGGGGTCTATAAACTGCCCACCATCAGAAAAAGAATCTGGTGTAACATTTAATATTCCCATAATAACTGGAGTTTCTAGGCTGAGCTTACGGCCTCTTGGAAGCTTTAATTCGTTAGTCATTGCCAACCTTTTATTCTTATTTCTAAATAGTTGATACAAAAAAGCCCCGAAGTACGGGGCTTTCATAACTATTTTAACGATTATTCAGCTTTGTCATCAAGGTTTGTTTCATCTTTTTTTGATGAATCATCTGGTTTTTGAGTTTCTTCAATAACCGGCTCTTGAGGTGCTTGGGCTTTTTCAGGCTTAGCTTCATGACGGTCATGTGCATCGCGAGGTTCACGAACAGGCTGACGTGCCATTAAATCATCAATTTGTTTAGCATCGATTGTTTCATATTTCATCAGTGCATCTTTCATTGAGTGAAGAATATCGATGTTTTCTTTTAATATATCTTCTGCTCGTTGATAGTTACGATCTGAGAACAAGCGTACCTCAGCATCAATTACTTTAGCCGTATCATCCGACATGCTCGATGCACGACTTCCGCCGCCACCCATGTACATCTCGTTCTGATCTTCAGCGTAAAGTAACGGTCCAAGTTTTTCACTTAACCCCCAATGTGTAACCATTTTACGTGCAATATCAGTTGCGCGCTCAATATCGTTACTTGCACCGGTTGTTACTTTGTCAGCACCATAAATAAGTGCTTCAGCAATACGGCCACCATAAAGGCTTGAAATCATAGACTCTAAAAGCTCTTTAGAATGGCTAACACGATCTTGCTCTGGTAAGTACATTGTTACACCTAGCGCGCGACCACGTGGAATGATAGATACTTTATAAACAGGGTCATGCTCTGGTACCATACGGCCAACAATTGCATGGCCTGCTTCGTGGTAAGCCGTCATTTCTTTTTCTTGCTCGCTCATCACCATGGTCTTACGCTCTGCGCCCATCATGATTTTATCTTTAGCAGCGTCAAACTCAGCCATATTAACAACACGTTTATTACCACGTGCAGCATAAAGAGCAGCTTCATTTACTAAGTTTGCTAAATCAGCACCTGAAAAACCAGGTGTACCACGAGCAATAACAGCCGCTTCTACGTTGTCACCTAATGGCACTTTACGCATGTGAACTTTAAGTATTTGTTCACGGCCGCGAATATCTGGTAAACCTACTTCTACTTGGCGGTCAAAACGACCTGGACGAAGTAATGCAGGGTCAAGTACGTCTGGGCGGTTAGTCGCAGCAATAACAATTATGCCTTCATTACCACCAAAACCATCCATCTCTACTAGCATTTGGTTTAATGTTTGCTCGCGCTCATCATTGCCGCCGCCCATACCTGCGCCACGTTTGCGACCAACGGCATCAATTTCATCTATAAAGATAATGCAAGGGGCTGCTTTTTTAGCTTGTTCAAACATGTCACGAACACGTGATGCACCAACACCTACAAACATTTCTACAAAGTCAGAACCTGAAATTGTGAAAAATGGTACTTTTGCTTCACCTGCCACCGCTTTCGCTAGCAACGTTTTACCTGTACCAGGAGGACCAACCATGAGTACACCCTTAGGTATACTGCCGCCTAGCTTTTGGAATTTAGATGGGTCGCGTAAAAAGTCTACCAATTCGGTAACGTCTTCTTTTGCTTCATCACAACCGGCAACATCAGCAAAGGTTGTTTTAATTTGATCTTCGCTCATTAAGCGCGCTTTGCTCTTACCGAACGACATCGCACCTTTACCGCCACCGCCTTGCATTTGACGCATGAAGAATATCCATACACCAATGAGCAGTATCATCGGGAACCAAGAAATAAATATACTTGCTAAAAATGATTGTTCTTCAGGTTGAACACCTTTCACATTTACATCATTTTTAAGCAAATCATTAATTAAGTCTTCATCGTACATTGGCATTGTTGTTTGAAAACGTTCGCCACTGCTTTTAGTGCCCGTAATATTTCCTGTACCACGGTCAATAATAACTTCTTGTAAAGAGCCACTACGTACATCTTTTACAAATTGAGTGTAACTTGTTTGACGATCAACTTGATCGCCACCATTAAAGCTCTGAAAGACTGACATCAGCACAACTGCAATCACCAGCCATAGTATTAAATTTTTCGCCATATCGCTCAAGGGGTTAACCTCTTGTATCCAATTAATTTAAATTCAACTAAACGCCAAGCAACTGTACTACAGTTTGTATCCAGTCGCTACTATATATACTTCCCGAGAACGGGCACGTGAGGCATCAGGTTTGCGTATTTTCACTGCTTTAAAACTATTACGTACATCCTGCAAGTATTGATCAAAGCCTTCTCCTTGGAAAACTTTAACAATAAATGCGCCATTTTTCTTTAAAACTTGGTTACACATATCTAGTGCAAGTTCCACTAAGTACATGCTACCTGCTTGATCTACAGAGTTATTGCCACTCATATTAGGTGCCATGTCAGAGAGTACCACATCAACATTTTTACCATCAATGCGTTTTAACAATGCATTTAATACAGCCTCTTCACGAAAGTCGCCTTGTAAAAAGTCAACACCCGCAAGTGAGTCCATAGGTAATATGTCACACGCTACAACCTGTCCTTTGTCACCTACTTTCTCAGCCAAATATTGTGACCAACTCCCAGGAGCAGCCCCTAAGTCAACCACTGTCATACCAGGGCGAAGTAACTTATCTCTATTCTGTACTTCATCTAATTTAAAAACCGCTCTAGAACGCCAGCCTTTTTTTTGCGCTTCTTGAACATATTTATCATCAAAATGTTCTTTCAGCCAACGCTGTGAACTGGCTGACTGTTTTTTATTTGTCATAAATTAACACGCAACTAATTAGTAATATTCTTTAGATGGCGTTAGAATACCCTTAATTCAAGCCATATTCAGCAAAATTTGTATAAACATGACATTATCAAACAAACAAAAGCAGTTTTTAAAAGGTCAGGCACATAGCCTCAAGCCTGTAGTTTTACTAGGTTCTAACGGTTTAACCGAAGGCGTAGTAGTTGAAATTCAAAGTGCATTAGAAATTCACGAATTAATCAAAGTGAAAGTACCCACTGACGATCGCGAAACTAAAGCCCTAATTTTTGATGCTATTATTCGTGAAACTGGCGCGACTAAACTACAAACGATTGGTCACACTATTGTGCTTTATCGCCAAAGTGTTGAGAAAAAGATCCAATTACCGCGTAACTAATCAATCCTATTTAAAGGATTTAGTACGTTTAATTAAAAAAACCAGCTTAATGCTGGTTTTTTATTATTTAACTAATACTATTTAAAAGATCATTTTGTGCTCTACGACAGAATATCCCGTCTTATTTTTATTAGCATTTGTACTTAATAAAAAATAACGTGAAAATTCACTCTCATTCATCGGTGTTACTTTTTTATCCGAAAGCAGCGTCGCTAATTGCGGTGTTGTATTGCTGTGCCCCATAACAACGACTACCCCGTTAAGTTTAAGCAGTTCTTTTTTAAAAGCAGGTAACTCTCCTGCATCGTAAGTACTAATTTTCTCATTAAAATACTCACTCAATGGTGCTGCGCTTTGAAGAGTCCGTTTGTATTTACTACTGTATATTTGAATCTTTTTATATTTTTTGAATAAAGTGACCAAGTGACTAGCGCGTAATTTTCCGGTATCAGAAAGCTCTGGTTTTTTGCCTGCTAACTTTTCACTATGACGAAATAAATATATTTCATCAGGTACTGCAAACACTAAGGAGCTATTAAATAAGGTAACTAAAGAAATTACACCCGTAAGTAAAATAATTTTATATTTCATATTTTTTCACCTCGTTTATATTCAAGCACTCGGTCAATAAACTCAGTAGTTAGCTCGTTAATCACCCCTGTTTCAGCATTAACTATTAAGCTAAAACCAATATTTAAATGAGGGAATACAACTACATCACTTCTGTAGCCCTGTACCCAACCACTATGATAATAAAGCGTTTCTTTTGCGTAATCGTAAACCCGCCAGCCCAACCCATAATACGCATTATTTACGTGTTTTTTCCATACTCGGCGATATCTTTCTTTTTTTGTATAAGTATAAGGGCGAGTTTGTTTTGCAAGAGCGTCTAAAGATAATACATCTGGGTATGAGCCTAGCTGTGCTTTTAACCAAATAGCCATGTCGCCAGCGCTGGCGTTTATACCTGCTGCGGGACCAACCTTATAATAGTTTTTTTTAAGCTTGGCGCTATACCAACGCTTTGTCCCTCTGATGTGCGGTAATGCAAAATTTTTATCTTCAACCATAGCTTCAAAACCTAAGCTTGCATCACTCATTTTTAAAGGGTCGAAAATAGCTTCTCTTAACCACTGTGCATAATTTTTATGAGTGCTTTGTAATATCACATCATCAATGAGACTAAACATGACATTTTGATAGCCGTAGCACTCTCCTGGTTTACAAATAGGCTTTACCGTAAGCAGTTTTTGTACGATATCGGGGTAATCCATTCGAGATTCAATTAAGTTATCGTAAGCATTTGGCACTAACCCACTAGAATGACTAAGTAAATGGAACACCTTTAAATCGTCTTTATAAACGGTATTTTTAAAATCGCTTAAATAGTCACTTACTGGTTTATCTAATTCAAGCAGCCCCTCATTTGCAAGCTTAGCTGATAAGGAACCTGCAAATGTTTTAGACACTGACGCAAGTCTAAATCGAGTGTGTTTATTAACCTTTTGGCCATTACGTATTTTTGTAACGCCCATAGTATGAATATAATCCGCATTATTTATATTAACGATAGAAAGAGCGGCACCAGGTATGCCTTTGTTCTTTAATTTTTTTTGTGCGTAGCGACCATACTTTTTTACAAATGCATCCCAATTAGGATCTGCTTTTGCTGAAAAACTCACAGCACTAAACAGTAAACACAAAGCAGATAGGCAATATAATAAAGGGTTGAGATACTTCATTTTTTACAATTTTTATCTTTTTAACTACATCTGCGTAGATAATATCATGAAGTTTTGTTTCGACTAACGTACAATACGACGAATATTTGGCTTTTAGTGAGTGTTTTGTACTTATGCGTTTTTTAGTTGTATCACTTTTTATTTTATTATCAACTGGTTGTGCTCTTACTCAGCAACCGGCCGAACCTTTGGCTATGCCAGTAAAGCCAACATTAAAAAGTCAAACCTATCAACTTGAGTACACCACCGAGCATGCTTCGCCAAAAGTTAAGTCTGTTCAGCTACCTGCACACAAGGTGCTAAGAAACCAAACAGTTAAAATTATTACCGACAAAGCAAGTGTAACCGATAAGCTTTTATCACAAATTAGCCAAGCACTTAACGACAAACAATTAAAAGTTACAACTAAAAATAATAGCGACTACACACTTACTATCCAGCAGTTAGACTTAACATTCACTGACGATACTAAATACGCTATAAAGCAACCTGAAAACCCATTTCCTATTTATACAAAAGTTGCTCAGCAATACCCAACTCAGCAGTGCGCTGCAATATTTGCCCAAGTTAGCATGCGACTAACACACAAAGCGTCGGGTGATGTTGTATGGTTTGCTAAATCATCAATAGACAGTGCAAGTTTTCATCGTGAGCCATTAGTTTATAGTTTTAGTGAAGAGCAAAAGATTACTAATGAGCTTGAAATTGCTTCGTTTATCCATCAGCAAAATACTGATGAAGCACGTATAGCAAGGCTTGGAAAAGATATACAGATACCCCAGTACAAAACTCTTTCTAAGTTATCGAGTCTTACTAAATTAAGCGGCCCGTGTAATAGAACAGAAGTAAGCGCATTAACACCTATGATGCAGTTTTACCTAAGCAGTATATTAATCGATAAAATTAAAGTGCAGTAGATTTTAGCCAGCTTACACTTACTACATTTTTTTACAGATTAAAGGAACGCCTTAACAATATACTACGCTTAATAACAAATAATAATTAGGCCCCTAGGGATGAGAAACGCTTTGCTTAATCATACTTTTTTGAGCATCACATTGCTTTTTTGCTGCATATTTAGCACATCGAGTATGGCAAGTAATCGCTATTATGCCGATAACACGCTAGAACCAACTCAAGGTTTTGCGTGGGACTGGAGTGCAGGCGCTGGCTTTTATATTGAAGACTCTTACCTTGTTGGGATTGAGTCTTACGATAAAGGCGTCGAACTTGACCTCAGCCTTGCTATTTCTTACGACAGATTTTACCTCGATTTTGATCATAACCAGCTAAGCGGCGGCCTTGTTATAGGCTACAGCCTTATCGATAAATTTGATTGGGGCCTAGATATTTTAGGCACCAATACTCAAGCCGGGTTTGATGAAAAAGGCCTTGGCTTTTATAACAATGGCGTTATAAAAGAGCTGCAAGGGATAAAAAAGCGTAATTACGATTTTGACGTAGGTCTTAGGTTAACCCGCAGATTCGAAAACTCACAATTCTCCTTTGAATACCTTCATGATGTATCGGGTGCCCACAATGGCTGGGTAATAAACAGCTTTTTTAGCCAAATATTACCATGGCGAAATTGGGAATTTAGATCCGGGGTGGGTATTAGCGCCTACTCCGCTGACTTTACTAATTACTATTTTGGTATAGATAACGATGAAGCCACCAGCCTTCGCCCTGTATATAGCAGTAATGCCAGCACCAGTATTATGTTTGAGTTTCATGCAGAATACCCCTTGAGCCGCGACTGGGTATTTTTAGCGGGTTGGCTCACTACATGGTTTTCAAAAGAAATCGACGACAGCCCTATTATTTCCCAAGGATATCAACATAAAGCCAAGGTAGGCCTACGTTATGTATTTTAGATGGATCTGTGTATTACTGATCTTCCCAAGCCCTTGGCTTTTAAAAGCACAAGAGCCACCAGAAGCACTTATAGCATTGCCCGATACCTGCGTTGCGCTGCGCGAAGGGCGTAATTGCTATGCTGATGTTACACTCACGTGGGAGCAGCCTGTAATTGGTAATTACTGTCTGCGTGATGCAACATCAAAGTACATAATGCAATGTTGGCTCAAGCAACAGAGCGGTACTTTTAATTATGCATTTGATTCACAGCAAAGCATTTCATTTGAACTATTTGATAGCAATACAGCTAAAGTCATCAGCACAGCAGAAGTAAAGCTACAATGGGTTTATCAAAACAGACAAAAAAAACGTCGCTGGCGACTATTTTAATACCACTTGTTCTAAGGATATTTTATGGATAACTACGGCACCATTTTACTTGTTGAAGACGATGTATCGCTTGCCCAGTGGGTAGCTGAGTATTTAACAGAGCAAGGCTACACTACTCATGTTTGTCATCGGGGTGACGAAGTTGTTAGCCAAGTAAAAACATTGAACCCTAATATAGTGCTGCTTGATATTATGCTTCCAGGACAAGATGGCATTAGTGTTTGCAGAGAGCTTCGCAGTTTTTATAGCGCACCTATTATAATGCTCACCGCCCGCGATGAAGAAATGGATGAAGTCATAGGCCTCGAAGTCGGTGCGAGCGATTACATAATGAAACCTGTTCGCCCGCGTGCCTTATTAGCACGAATTAAAGCCGCGCTGCGTCAAAACAATGAACCTAATACGCCACAGGTTAACGAAAGCCTTATTCAAGTCGGTGCGCTTAGTATTAATACCGAATCAAGAAATGTAACCCTTAATGAGCAAGATATAAACATATCAAGCGCCGAGTATTTATTACTACATTACCTAGCAAGTAATGCAGGCCAAGTTGTATCACGCGATGCTGTATTTAAAGCAACTAAAGGCAGAGAGTACGACGGACTTGATAGAAGTGTTGATGTGCTTATATCTGCACTTCGTAAAAAATTTAATGATGACTCACAAAACCCAGAAAAAATAAAAACTATTTGGGGCCGTGGCTATTTACTTGTTTCTACTGCGTGGTAATAAAGTGATAAATAAATGAAAAAGTTTTATATATCACTCCTAGGCAGTGCACTGTTATCTATTGTGGTTTTAGGCTGGCTTATTGATGCATTTAGCCAGCGCGCACATACGCCACAAGATGAGTTTAGCCAACAAAGTAAAATGATTACTGGTTTTAGTAAACAGCTCGCCAACATTCCTACACCAGAGCGCAGCAGCTATGTAAAACAACTTGCCCAAGAGTTTGATATTTTAATTGATTACAAACCTAATGAGTCGTTAGCCTTACCGCCATCACTATTATTACAAATGCACACCGCAGATGGTCTGATTTTAGAAGATCAGCAAGGCTTTTATATGCTTTACAGCAGTGAAATACTAAACCCTTTTCATTTATCTATGCGCTTAGATAAACACTCTGATGGCGAGCAACGTAATGACATAATGCTAACACTGCTATTTTATGCAGGCTTGTGTGTATTTATGGGCTTTATTATTGCCCCTTTAGCAAAACGTTTAACTGTATTAAACGAGGCTGCCAAAAAATTTGCATCCGGTAACGTTCAAGCCCGTATAAAAGTGTCGCACTTTACTTATATAAAAGATGTTGAGCTCACCTTTAATCGCATGGCGAGTCAGATAGAAAAGCTCGTCGCCGAAAATAAATTAATGGCCTCAAGCTTATCTCACGATATACGTACTCCTATAGCCTGCCTTCGATTTGGATTAGATGCCGCGCTTGATAGCCATGATGAACATAAAATAAAGCAATATTTAGCACGAATGGAAAACGATTTGGATCATATGGAATCTATGCTGAGCAGTTATTTAGCGTTTGCAACACTTGAGCAAAATGCTAATAAACTGACCTACTCTTCAACAAATATTAAACCATACCTTGAAGATATTTTAGTACAGCTTGCGCCAAAGCTTGAATCGCAAATGCTAAGTGTGCAGCTTAACAGTAGCGACGATTTAATAAGTGCCGATCTTCATTGGCTTGCACGTGCCATTACAAACTTATTAACGAATGCCTGCGATTTTGCGAGTCAATATATTTACTTAAGCGCAAAATTACACGAGCAACAGCTTATAATTACCGTAGAAGATGATGGCCCGGGAATCGCCCGTGAAAACTTTAATAATGTATTTAGCCCATTTTTTAGAGAAGAAGATCACCGTAATAGAGCCGATAAAAGTTATGGTCTTGGTTTGGCCATAGTTGCCAAAGTAGCTGATTGGCATCACGGTAATGTTAAAGTCACTAAAAGTAATCAACTAGGTGGGGCTTGTTTTACCCTCACTATTGCTCAGCATTACAATCCGTAAAGCAATAGTTACAGAATAAAGTTAACAATTATTAAACAAAATCAACTCGTTATTTTAAACGACTCGATAACAATAAATAAAATTGATGGTTAATACATACACTCGACTTATTAAATTGTGCTAAATCAGCAAATAAGCACTTTTTATTTATTTACATTTCCAGTAGATTGTCAGCGCCGTCACACAATAGAGAAGTACAATAATATGAGCGCAGTTAGAGGCGAGTTTAGCTCTCGCTTTGGTTTTATTATGGCCGCCGCCGGTTCTGCCGTTGGTTTGGGCAACATATGGGGATTCCCCACACAAACAGCAAGTAATGGCGGTGCTGCATTTTTAGTCGCTTATTTAGTGCTTGCTTTCTTTTTGGCCTACCCTGCCTTAATGGCAGAGCTGATGATCGGCCGTCACGGTCAAGCTAATGCAGTGTCATCACTTAAAAAAATATCGAGTAAACCTTGGCAAAAGCGTTTTGCTTTTACTGTTGGTTTTGGTGGTATTTTATGTGCAGGCTTTATTTTAAGTTTTTACGCTATTGTTGCAGGCTGGATGCTCAGTGCTACCGCTGAACCCATAGCCACTTTAGTCGGCGCCGACACAGCATCGACATGGCTAAGCGAGCAATCACTTACTAGAAACATTATATTTACTCTAGTATTTATTGCTTTAACTGTCGCTATTATCAGTCGAGGCGTAGAAAACGGAATCGAAAAATGGTCTAAACGATTAATGCCCGCCCTGTTAGGTATTTTATTTGCACTTATCGCCTATGTAATGACACAAGATGGTGCTATGGAAGGTTTAAAAGCATATTTAGTTCCAGACTTTTCATCTATTTTTGACGCACAGCTATTAGTAAGTGCACTTGGCCAAGCTTTCTTCTCATTATCGCTAGGCACTAGTGTAATGATTATTTATGGCTCATATATTAGCAAAAAAGAAAATCTGGTTTCTTTAGGTGCTTATGTAACGCTTATTGATGTATTTATCGCTTTTGTTGCAGGCTTACTGATCATTCCAGCCATGTACGTGGCACAAGCACAAGGTGTTGAAATATTTTCAGCATCAACAGGTAAATTACTCTCTGAAGATACATTAGTGTTTCAAGTACTCCCCGCTTTATTTGACGGTATGGGCGGCGTAGGTTTATTTGTAGGCTTTGCATTTTTTGCGTTAATGAGTATTGCCGCATTAACCTCATCTATTTCAATGTTAGAAGCACCTGTGTCATACACTGTTGAGCGCTTTGCGATGAAACGCGTTCAAGCAACTTGGTTAATTGGAGCACTCATTGCAATTGTTAGTATTACTATTGTTTGCAACCTTGGTAGCTTATTTGGTTTAGTGATCACCTTAACGACTAAAGTAGCACAGCCATTGCTTGGCCTAATGTGCTGTATTTTTGTTGGTTGGATTTGGTATAGAGGATCACTACTTAAAGCAATACAAGAAGGTAACCCAGAGGTCCATAACACTTTATTTTGGAAAGTATGGCCTTGGTACACTAAGTTTGTGTGCCCGCTGGCCATTGGCATGGTGTTTTTACACTCTTTGCTAAGCTAAGCTTAAAATATAAAAGCTCACATTTGTGAGCTTTTATATGTGTACTGATTTATAACACTTTTAGAATCATATCTTGATGGGCAATACCGTCTTCTAAGTATTCATTACCATAATCTTCAAAACCAAAAGAGCGATAAAACTCAAGTAAGTAAGTTTGAGCGCCAATATAAATATCACGCTCAGGCCAGTGCCTCTTACAACAATTTATAGCCTCGTTAACAAGCAGCGTAGCTTGCCCTTTTCCACGCGCACTTTCACTGACAAGTACTCGTCCTATTGCACTATAGTGTTTATTTTTTTCGTAGCAACGCGCATAGCTCTGTAACTGATCATTATAAAGTGTATATAAGTGCATAGTATTCGCAGCAATATCTACATCATCTAGCTCGGGATAAGGACATTGTTGCTCCACTACAAATACATCAATACGCCCACGAATTATTGTAAAAAGAGTACGAGAGTCAAGAGAGTCGAACGGTTCGCATTTAAACGTCATATAAAATCCTGTAACAAAAAACCCAGCCTTAGCTGGGTTTTACTAAACTACGCTCTACTATCAAGTAAATAAGCGCTCTAGTTGGTCGCACAACTGCGACAAATTAACATGGTCATGCTCTATAGTTAAATCTACATAACCATCGCTTCTAAAGGCTCTATCAAGCTCTATCAGCACGTGAGTTTTATGTGCCTCAGGAACAAACGACAGCTCAATTTCTTGAAGCCCAAATAAGCTGCGGCTATTTGGTTTGTATTCTAGTTCTTGATAACAGCCTGACAGAGACTGAAAAGTAGATGCACGTAAATGACCCTTTTCAACATCCGCTTTCATCAAGCTAAATCCTAGTTTATCCATTGCCTGCATGCATGTTTTAACGGCTTCATTAGGATAAATGTGTAAATGGTCTTTATCTGTAGGATCAAGTGCTAAATCAATATCTAAGCCTGTTTCAATCCATACATGAGATTGGTTGTAACCCGCGTTAATTTCAGTAATTGGTGTTTCAGGGTGAAGACGAGCTTCAAAAGGAATGCTTTTTACTTCACCAGGTTCAATAGACCCTATGTCAGTAATGCGCCACTGATCGATTACATGATTAGTAAAATAATCGCCATCATCACCGGCCACTTTTACACGGGTCATTAATAATAAATCTAAACCTGCAATCTCTTGGCTTACATCACCCGCTGTAATAACTATTTGCGCGTTAAAAAGCTGACCTGGTTGTAAGTGCTCAGTTTCTAAAATAGTGTCTACTTTCGCAGCACCAATACCCACTGATGCTAAAATCTTTTTAAACATATATTTCTCCTTAAGCTGAGCGACTGTATTTTTGCTCATGCTTAAACTCCTTCGTTAAAGCATCTTAACCATATTTAAAAGCCAATGTCAGTGAAAAAATGTTATTTACATGCTATTTACGATTAAATACGTGTTTAATGTGCATTTTTTATACGTAACTGAGCAAGTAATTGATTAAACGCGCTCATTTTTAGCACTATTTTTATTTTCAATGGTATAAATTTTTCGTTACACTGCAATGCCAAATGAAGTGATATTAAGAATTATGGAACTAATCTATTTTGCCGCCGCATTTGTATGTGGCTTTGCCGTTTATCAGTTAAAACTTCCTCCACTAATTGGCTTTTTACTGGCTGGTTTTGCTTTAAATTTATCAGGCTACAAAAGTACTGAACTACTGGACACAATTGCGGCACTTGGCGTAACACTTCTTCTTTTTAGTATTGGCTTAAAACTTAAAGTACACAGCTTAGTAAAACCCCAGGTATGGGCGCCTGCGACCTTACATATAATTTTTAGTAGCGCATTATTTAGTGGCTTTATGCTATTGCTTAGTGTGTTTGCAGTACCTATGTTTGTTGACTTAAGCTGGCAAAGTGCTTTATTAGTTGGCTTTGCTCTTAGCTTTTCAAGCACTGTTTTTGCAGTAAAAGTGCTTGAAGAGCGCGGAGAAATGGCAAGCTTACACGGTAAAATAGCCATTGGTATTTTAGTAATGCAAGATATTTTCGCGGTTATATTTTTAGCAATAAGCACAGGGAAAGTACCAAATTTATGGGCTATTGCTTTAATAATTGCCTTGCCTTTACTTAGACCCGTAATGTACGGCGTATTAAACCGCTCAAAGCATGGTGAGCTACTACCTTTATTTGGGTTCTTTTTCGCACTCGTTGCTGGCTATCATGCTTTTGAATTTGCAGGCCTAAAAGGCGATTTAGGTGCACTAATAATTGGGATGATGTTTGCCCCGCATAAAAAAGCAGGCGAGTTATCAAAGTCCTTACTCAACTTAAAAGATATATTATTGGTTGGTTTTTTCTTAAGTATTGGCTTAAATGCAGAGCTTACGGGTAATTCTTTAATCGTTGCAATAATACTTATTTTGGTACTACCAATTAAAGCAGGCCTTTATTATGTGTTTACTAATTTATTTAAACTGCGTGCACGCACCTCTTTACTAACTACATTTAGCTTATCTAACTACAGCGAATTTGGCTTAATTGTATGTGCTGTGGCAGCAACTACCGGCATGATCACCTCTGAGTGGCTGGCAGTGATGGCAATTGCAGTGTCTATTACGTTTGTTATCGCTTCGCCTTTGAATAAACGCTCAAACGAGTTGTACGTAAAAATAGAGCATTGGCTATTGAAGTTTGAAAGTAAAACACGTTTGGCCGAAGAGCTACCGGTTAACCTAAATAACACTAAAATAGTTATTTTTGGCATGGGCCGTATAGGTACCGGTGCGTATGAAACAATAAATGCTACGCACCCAAATGTTGTTGCAGGTATTGATATAAAGCCAGAAGTGGTAGATAAACACGTTAAAAGAGGAAGAAATGTACTCATTGCCGATGCAACAGACCCTGATTTTTGGCAACGAGTGAATCACTCACACGTTGAAATGGTTATGCTTGCAATGCCCAAGCATATGCAAAATATTTTTGCATTAGAGCAACTTCAGGCTTCTGGCTACAAAGGCCAAGTTACCGCCATTGCAAACTATCCCGACCAGCAAAAAGAACTCGAAGAAATGGGTGTACATTCTACTTATAACTTTTACCTAGAGGCTGGTAGTGGTTTTGCTGAACACGTTAAACAAGAGCTATTTAACGAATAAATCGTATTTGATAACGCTAACTAATAACAAAGAACGTAATTCTTTGTTATTAGTTTTAAAATAAAAACCCATTCTATTTACATTCCTTTACAAGCCTACTCACCACTGCAATAAAAAACAGGTAGACTAGCCGTGTTGGTTAAATAAGAACCCATGTTAAAAATAATAACGTAATTAGACTCCAGCTAATTAACGTTTTACAAGGGTTATATTTACCAACATAAATTCTTAAGTCAGAGGGCCTACTCCCTCGCTCAATAGGCTGTTTCTTGCCCGTCACAGCCTATTTTATCTCTCTAAAATCCCTTACACTTAACTACGCATAAATATTTAAGTTATCTATATGGATCCAAAACAACTCAAAATAGCAATCAACACAATAATGCCTTTTGGAAAATATGCAGGTCGTCCTTTATTGTTACTACCCGAGCCCTATTTGGTTTGGTTTAAGCAACAAGGATTCCCCGACACAAAACTCGGCAGCCAATTAGCGATGATGTATGAAGTAAAATTAAATGGGCTTGAGCAAATGCTTATGCCATTGCTTGAAAAAAAATAATTTAATTGAGAACTTTTTTGAAGGTAGCCGGTCTATTTAATTGCTACTTGTTGATTTTGGTTTTTAACCACAAAAATGCGCCTCTCGGCGCTTTTTTTATGTCTTGAATTTAAGCGGTAAACACACAATAAATTTAGCACCACCTAAGGCTGAGCTTTCTACTTTACACATACCTTGGTGCCAATGAATAATTTTAGCAACTATAGCAAGCCCTAAGCCAAAACCACCAGTATCCTTTGCTCTGCTTTTATCTAATCGGGTAAAAGGTTTGAATACGCTTTCTCGCTCAGTGGGAGTAATCCCTTCTCCATCGTCTTCAACGATAAGTAAAATATGATTTTTTTCAGTTAAAAGAGAAATCTTAACCTGTGAATACGTATACTTTAAGGCATTTCCTATTAAGTTTTGTAAAGCTCTCGACATGAAGTGGCTATCGCAGTCGTAATAAAATTTATCAGGAAAGTCCGTAGAAAGATTTATCTGCGTTTCAAAGTTTAGCTTTTCAACAACCGTTTTTATCAAACCCACTAAATCACAATTTACTGGCTTAATGCTTGGTTGCTGTGAGTCTAAGCGTGCGTACTCAAGCATCTCAGAAACTAAAGATTCAAGCTCGCTAATATCGGTTTGCATATTTGCCAGGTACTTCTCACCCTTTTCATTAAGTAGCTGCTCTTGCAGCATAACAATGGCAAACTTTAAACGCGCCAATGGCGTTCTAAATTCATGCGATACAGAAGAAGTAAGCTCTTGTTGCGCACTAAGTAAAAACTCAATACGCTGCTGCATTACTTTTAATGTATCGGTAATTGGCAAAAAAAATGATTTTGATGTGTCATTTAAGTCAAAGTCTTGTAAGCCTTCAACAGCTTCACAGGCTTTACTTAGTTTTGTAAAATCGCGCCACAATAAAAAGCTCCAAAGCCCTACCGGTATTCCAACAATAACGAGTAATAATAAATAAGGCCAAACAGATGATGCTTCTGGTGTTAAAACACCTACAGGCCCAACCTGCAGTAATGCATTATTGCCAAGCTCTACATACCATACAATGCGCTGCTGCTTATCGTACAAGTATAAGTAATGATCTTGTTTAAGTTGTGTTTGTTGCTTTTGAGGAAGTATTAAGTCACGTCTGGCAATAACTTTACTTTCAAAGTTATGCTTGAGCTGTTGAAGACCGTTGGGGGTTTGTGAGAGCAACCAGAGCGATTGCCCAAACTCGTCATCTAATAGAACTTGCTGCTGCGACTCTTCATAGGGCCACAGCTGCTCAATAACACCACTTACAACAAATAATGAAACAATGATATATAAGTATAAGCTGGTAAACAGTTTTCCCATTAAAGCCGATTAACCTTAAATAGTGCTAGAGATCCCACGCATCAGAAACAAATAAATAGCCTTGTCCCCATACAGTTTTTATACGATAAGGTTTATCGCTATTATCGCCTAATTTTTTTCGAATTCGTGATACGCGCACATCAACCGTTCTATCAAGACCATCGTATTGACGCCCTATCATATGCTGATGAACATGTTCTCGGCTCAATACTTCGCCTGCATTTGAGGCAAGTAGCCATAATAGCTCAAACTCATGTGATGTTAATACTATTTCAGAATCACTTAGCTTTACAATTCGGCTTGTTTTATCAATCATTAAATCGCCAAACTGAAGTTCTTCACTTGGTTTTACAATCGGTTGCCCACGACGAAGTAATGCATTAACACGAGCCAAAAGTACACGCGGCTCTGCTGGTTTTATTACATAATCGTCTGCGCCGAGCTCTAAACCAAGTACTTGGTCAAAGTCTTCACCTTTAGCAGTCAGCATTAAAATGGGTAGAGTAAACTTATCTCTTACTTGGCGACAAACGCTAAAGCCATCTTTACCTGGCAGCATTACGTCTAATATCATTAAATCGGGAGTGTTATTTTCTAAGTAGTCAAACACTTCGTCACCACGATCTAATACATCGACTTCTAGGCCATTATGTTCAAGGTAATCTTTTGTTAGCTGCTGTAAACCGAGATCATCTTCAACAAGTAAAATTTTTGGCATTTGTTGCTCCTAAATTAAAAAAAGCTCCACGGAGAGCGAAGCCTACGCCTATTTTTTTTAGCATGGGCGCTTTGTACTTCAATTTGTGTTGTTGCTATTAACACACCCGTATGAGGATTGATTAAGGAGTATATGGTCTCCACCTGAACACGCGCTTTATAATTATATTGCCCAGAACGTTGCTGCTGCCAGCACTGCAGCTGCTCATCTTGTTGATACAGACACACATCACTAGAGGCATGTAATTGCCAGTTGAACTGTAAATCAAGATCGCAAAATTCTTGTTGCTCAGAAACAACACAGACTTTGGGAGAAACGCTAAGGTTAACGGTTTGTGCCATACTAAAACCACTAAATAAAGTAGTAATAAACACAACTAATATTGAATACTTCATATTAAAAAGTACGGTCAAATCCTATAAAAGCAGTCATTGAATAAGTGCGTTCAAAAAGCGGACTGCCATCCATAGCCGAATAGTCATAATATGCTATATGAAAACGAAGAGAGTCAGCCTTACTCAGTGGCCAACGGGCGTCGATTTTAGCATAAGGTTGCCAACTACTACCAACGTCTATTTTACCAAATTGAGTTTCACCGTCTTTAAGTCCATAAAAGTAGTTATTTAGTTCCGAAGATTTGTAATTTATTCCAAGGGTAGGTTTTATTTTAAGCTGCCCAAACAGTGTATGGTACTGCCATTGCAGTGCACCACGGACACCGGAGTACACATCGGTTACATCATGTAGCGCTTGAACAGAAAATACATGTTCTTCATTTACATAATGATATGCCAGTCCAGCATCAAGAGCTAGCTGGCGTTTATGTAGGGTATTTATATTTACGGAGCGCGCTTCACTTTCATCTTCTATAACCTGCTGAGTATTAAACGCACTACTTTGTAATGTAAAAATATTTTTTGGGTGCCAGTCAATAAAAAAGCGAGACTCAGTATTTAATTCAGTCACTAAGTTAAGATGATGTTTTGGAGTTTGTAAAAATGAGTAACCAAGCCGACCGTTATCAAAAAACCATTGCTTTGCATAAAAAGCGACTTGAGGAATTACCACCAGCGGGATGTTATCTCCGCCGTGTAATGGGTTTGTTATTACACCAACTCCCGCACTTAAACTTAAATGCCACTGGTTAATTGATATGCTTTGCTCTGTAAATTCATCAGCGTGATTACTATCTTGTGTAGCACGCACTGAAAAACAGCTAAACAGCAAGCTAAAGCATAAAGCTGTGATTAATGAAAAGGAGTTCCGCATTAGCGTAAATCAAAGTATAAAAATAAGTGAGTCACCCATACTAGCAAGGTCTTTTTAAAGTAGCTCTAGCTGGTTACAATTATTCACAATTTGTATACAACAATGTTAACTTTTATGTTTAAAAAAGGGAGGATTAAATATCGGGTGCTATCTCAATACGGTTTCGCCCGTGAGTTTTAGCTATATATAACGCTCTATCTGCCCGCTCTACTAACACAGCGCTATTTGTAAACGGGCGTAAAATAGCTAATCCAAAACTAGCCGAAATAGCACGTTTAGTTGTTACATCATGCTTTTTACGGATAGCTAGTTTTGCAATATCAATACGAATACGGTCTGCAAACTCTATAATATCGTTAATTGTGTCAAAGTAAGCTGTAATACAAAACTCTTCCCCGCCATACCTATACACTTTGGCAGTATCTATTGTGTTTTCTGTTACTTTTTTAGCTACCAACTTCAATACTTCGTCGCCCTTTTGATGGCCAAAGTCATCGTTAAAGCGTTTAAAGTGATCAATATCAAACATAATAAGTACAGCAAGCGAGCTTTCTTGTTCTTGCTCTGAATATTGACGACAAAAATCTATAATGTCGGTATCAAACTTACCTCTATTATAAAAGCCCGTAAGCGTATCTGTATCTGCAGCTTCTTTTGAAATATTTAACGCTTCTTTTAAATCCTTAATTTCATTGTATGCAACAGCTAACTTAGTTTGAAACTCTCGCGCATAATCTTGCATGGCGATCGATTCATCAGTTAAACGCTCAACACAGCCTAAAATTTCATTATATGAGCTTACATCTGCAAGCATGTTTAATTCATTTTGAGAGTCTACGAGGCTTGTAGTGAAACTTTTAGAATGATCAAGCGTTATGCTTATATCTTGCTGAACTTGTTCCATAGTTGTATGGAATTTTTCTGTCATTTCTTGAAAAAAAGCCAAATCGTCTTGCGTTAGATGCTTATCAAAAATCTCCTTGGCTTTATCTTGAGAACAGGTTTGTTGCTGCTCAATAATTTGATCTAACTCAGCATTAAGAGAAGGATTATTCCCTTGAATATAACAGTACCAAATTGCGTAGTTAATGGGGGTGACCGGCATACGGTACTTTACCATTAATGGGATTGCCTTTTTGAGGCACTGGGCAGAATGAGCAAGTGATACTGCTTGGTTCATAGATAAACTCTCATGCGGCATTGTTTTTTTATTAGTTTTCAATGTTAAGTAATAGTAAACCGTTAAGCAACCACTATTCATACTATTTACTGAACTAGTTTTTTTCAGCGCATATTAAATAGCTTTTGCGTCCAAAGTTTGGGCTATATTCCATAATGCACTGATAGCAGGGTCGTTTAGTTCTTTTTTTAATACCGCTAAACCTATATCAAACCCCTCAGGCACTTGCATTTTAGGTGTCAAAATCTGTACTTTATCTTGCAGCGGGCTGTTATCTAGCACTATTTTAGGAACCATAGCAACACCTAAGCCTAGGCTTACCATTGAAACCATAGCTTCGTGTCCTGCAACTTGTGCATATATTTTTCCGTGAATATTATTTTTACGCCACCACAGCTCTAACCTTTGTCTTGCAAAGCCTTGCTCTGGCACTATAAATTCAAGATCTGACCAATCCGTTATTTCATTATTTTGTATCAATTTTTCACTAAGCGGGCATTGAATTTTTGGGCCTATTAATACAAGTGGAGAGTAACCAATATCTACAAATGCAATTTGCGCAGGTAACTTGCTTGGCTTAGCTGCAATAGCCATTAACTCATGTCCATCAAGCACCCTATTAATAGCTAACGCTGGGTCGCCCGTGTTTAAAGTTATTTCTATATATTGATGTTGCGCTCGCAGCTGCTCCAATATTTGGTGTAAAAAACTATAAGAGGCAGTCACCGAACAAAATATACTTACCTTGCCATAAATGTGTTGGGTAGGATCTTTTACGTTAGCTTTAAAACGTTGCCAGTTTGCAAGCGTTGCTGTTGCGTAATCAATAAACGACTCCCCTTCACGTGTTAACTTTACGCTTCTGTTATCTCGTAAAAATAATGCAACCCCCACTTCTTCTTCTAACTGCTTTATATTGCGACTTAGTGTGGGTGCACTTATATGACAAAGTTCGCTTGCACGAGCAAAGTGCAAAGTTTTAGCTAGGGCTAAAAAATAGTTTAGGTGTTTATGGTCCATATCACGCTCTACGTTTCATATTATGAAATACTTTAATTCAAATATATCATTTTACGCAAGTAACGTTTTTGCATAAGGTGTTTGTAAGCGCTGCAAATGCCGCGCATCTAACAAACAAATTTATAGGACACTAACAATGGCGAATTATTTCAATACCTTACCTTTACGCGAGCAATTAGCGCAATTAGCGCAATGTGAATTTATGGACGCTGGCGAATTTACCGATGGCGTTGACGCACTTAAAGGTAAAAAATTAGTTATTGTAGGTTGTGGCGCACAAGGTTTAAACCAAGGCCTTAACTTACGTGACTCTGGTTTAGACGTTTCTTACACATTACGTGCTTCTGCTATTTCTGAGCGCCGTCAATCGTTTTTAAATGCATCTGAGAATGGCTTTACAGTTGGCACATACGAAGAATTAATCCCTACTGCTGATGTAGTATTAAACCTAACGCCAGATAAACAACATACAGCAGTAGTAAGTGCAATTATGCCGCTTATGAAAAAAGACTCTACTCTTGCATACTCTCACGGCTTTAATATTGTTGAAGAAGGCATGCAAGTACGCGAAGACATCACGGTAATCATGGTTGCGCCAAAATGTCCTGGCTCTGAAGTACGTGAGGAATACAAACGCGGCTTTGGTGTTCCAACACTTATTGCTGTTCACCCAGAAAACGACCCTCAAGGCCATGGCTTAGCACAAGCTAAAGCATACGCAGCAGGTACTGGTGGTCACCGTGCAGGCGTTTTAAAATCGTCATTTATTGCTGAAGTAAAATCAGACTTAATGGGTGAGCAAACTATCCTTTGTGGCATGCTACAAACGGGCTCTATTTTATGTTTTGATAAAATGATTGAAAAAGGAATTGATGCAGGTTACGCATCTAAACTAATTCAATACGGCTGGGAAGTAATCACCGAAGCTCTTAAATACGGTGGTGTTACTAACATGCTTGACCGCTTATCAAACCCAGCAAAAGTAAAAGCGTTTGAGTTAAGTGAAGAGCTTAAAGTTATTATGCGCCCGCTTTATAACAAGCACCAAGATGACATCATCGACGGTACATTCTCACGAGTAATGATGGAAGACTGGAATAACGACGACGCTAACTTACTAAAATGGCGCAGCGAAACAGCTGAAACTAACTTTGAAAAAACACCTGCTGGCGATGTAGAAATCTCAGAGCAAGAGTTTTTTGACAACGGTATTTTAATGGTAGCTATGGTTAAAGCAGGTGTTGAACTTGCTTTTGAAACAATGACCGCAGCGGGCATTATTGAAGAGTCGGCTTACTACGAGTCATTGCACGAAACGCCGTTAATTGCTAATACAATTGCCCGCAAAAAGCTTTTCGAAATGAACCGTACTATTTCTGATACAGCTGAATATGGTTGTTACTTATATAACCATGCATGTTTGCCACTATTAGCTGATTTTATGAAAAACATTGATACTGATGTTATTGGTAAAGGTCTTGGCGAGCAAAGCAACCAAGTTGATAACCAAACGTTGATTCAAATTAATGCAGCTCTACGTGAGCACCCTGTAGAAAAAGTTGGCGCTAAGCTACGTGGTTACATGTCAGCAATGAAAAAGATTGTATAACCCTAGACATTAAGTTTCGCTTGTTAGAAACCAAGCCCATATGTTTTGCGTATGGGCTTTTTTAATGCCTATTAATAAAAACTTAATAAATTCAATGTAAGTTCATTAATTGTGCTTTAGCCAATAGTTAGCTCAAAATAAATAATGTGCTAACATAGCTCTCTACTCAGTTGTAAAAATAATTAATATCATGATGATAAAAAACCTTTCAATCACTCAAAAAATAACGGCTCTTGGAAGCGGTATTGCTATATGCGTAGCTGCACTTATTGGCTTAACTTCGTTATACAGCTCTGAAGATATTATTGAGCAACGTATGATCGAATCAGAATTGCCAAGCAAACTGCAAACAATAAGTAACCATATCGGTGGTGAAATAAACGAGCTATTAGGTGCTGCACAGCAGCTATCATCAAATGAGTTTATATTACAGTGGGCTGAGTCTAATAACCAAGACGACACGCTGTTATTAAAAGAGTTAAACCGAGTCGCCTCACAATTTGATTTAGCCACTGCATCTTGGGCAAATAGAAATACAGCACAATATTGGAACCAACACGGTTTTTTACGTGTGCTACAAAATGATGCCGCAGATGGCTGGTTTTTTGGTTTTACACAATCTAAACAGCCCTACTCCATAAGTATTTATCAAGAGTCTGCTAATGACGTAAAAATGTTTGTAAATCACCAGCAAGCAAATGGCACTGGTTTAGCGGGTTTAGCTAAAAGCATCACAGATATGCAGAAGCTTTTACAACAGTTTAAAATTGAAAAAACAGGCTTTGTATTTATTGCAGATAAAAACGGCCTAATTCAGCTTCATAAAGATGCCAATAAAGTAGCTAAAGCGAATATTGATGATTTATATACTGCAAATATTCACAACCAATTATTTAACCAAAACGGCTTTGCGCTAGAAGAAATAAGCTTAGATAGTGAACCAACACTAATCGCCGCTACACCTATTAAAAACACTGATTTATACGTTGTTGCACAAGTACCAAAAAGTGAAGTATTTGCAAGTGTTAGTACACTACAGTGGCAAATATTTACCTTCACTTTGATAATTGCAATCATTGCTAGCTTAGTTAGTTATTTACTTGCTCGCTCGCTTTCATCTCCACTTTCTAAAATGGCTGAGCTATTTTCAAGGTTGGGATCGGGTGATGCTAATTTAGCGTACCGACTACCTGAATCGAGCCAACCAGAGCTTAATAATTTAAGTAATGGCTTTAATCAGTTTATCAATAAAATAGAAACAGCGATTACTCAAGTGGCAAGCGAAAGCCATGATATTCGTCAAAGCTCTGATCATGTTTTTGAACAAGCAAAACGAAACTCACAAGCAATAGATAGTCAAAAAGAGCAAACAATTTCTGTGGCAGCTGCAATTAATGAAATGGGCGCGACCGTGCAAGAAATAGCTCAAAGCGCGGCAAACACAGCAAAACTAACTGATAACAGTCGCGAAAATACCGTTCAAAGCCATAAACAAGTATTGCAAAGCCAGGCAACAATTTCAGCCCTAGCTAGCGATATTGACGGCATAACAGAGCAGGTTACTCTGCTCTCTAAAAAAACAGTTGATATTGCAAGCATTGTTGACTCAATTAGAGGCATTTCAGAGCAAACTAACTTACTTGCCCTAAATGCTGCCATTGAGTCTGCTCGTGCAGGTGAACACGGACGCGGTTTTGCTGTAGTAGCAGATGAAGTACGTGCATTGGCTAATCGTACATCTCAATCAACAACTGAGATTCAATCTATGATTGAAGAGCTCACTAAAATCTCTGACGATGTAGTTAATGATATTAGCCAATCAAAAAATAAAGCCCAGCAAAGTGTGGGGGCAATGCAAAGTTCGGTTGAGCTTCTTGATGCAATTAGCGAAACGGCTAATCAAATAAATGATATGGCTACGCTCATAGCAACGGCTACTGAGCAACAAAGCAATGTAGTTGCTGATGTAGGGCGGAACATTGAACAAATCAGTGAAATTAGCGATAAAACAATGAGCGAGCAAATTAATACTGAACAAGCTATTCGCGACTTAGCAAACAGTGCACAAACACTTGATGCATTAGTTGCTACTTTTGAAAAACACCGTTAAGAAAATAAAAGCGATTGAATGACACCTTTGAGCATCACTATAAACATTTAGTGTTGTTTAAAGGTGTTTTATAACCCCCATTAACTCACCATTTATCATACCCATCACATACTCGTTTTAAGTTATCCGTACACCTGGTTGTTAATGTAGCTGATTAGAAGTTACCTTTAAAAGCCTATTGGAGTGCAAGGTGCACATTTAAAATGTTGATATGTCGCTTTAAACTCGATGCACTATTAGTTGATGTATTAATTAACTAAGGCGTGTTGATCTTTGCGGATTGAAATTTGTTCAATCTAGGGGCGATTAAATCGCGGCGCGAGGTTTGCAACCTAGTGGGCTAAGTAAAAACCGAGTAAAGCTTCCGCGTCCTGCTCACGCCCCTTACCTACATCCATGTAGGCAACAAAGAGTTTATCGCCCCTAGGCAGAACCCGAAGGGCAACGCATGTTTGGTATTTATGCTGCGTTATCGCCTATTTATGGGGAGTAACCACACTTCATAGGCTCTGCCTTGCCTAAAAACCAAACATACTGCTGCAAATTCAACCATCAAAGATCAACACGCCCTAATCCTAGCTTAATCTTTGCAAGTGTAAGCAAATACATACGCTTCTTTTTTTGCTCTAGTCAGTTTTTTTAATTTATATTCCAGCTTACTCGCTTCACTTTTATTACCTACTTGTTGTTGATGAATCAATAAAAGGGGCCCTTTACCTTTTAGGTTTTTAGCGCCCTTACCTGCTTGATGAGTAGCAAAACGCTTTTCAACGTTCGTAGTGATCCCTGTATACCAATGCCCTAATCGTGTTTCTACTATGTATAAAAACCATATAGGTTCACTTTTTAATGCATTTGTATCAATGTACTGTAAACTTTTTTCATTATCAGTGGTCAAAACATTACCTTAACACCCTTAACAAAAAACAATTGCTTAAAAGGGTTTTACCTTCAGTGACTAATCGGTATCATGCAGATTATAAAAAATAAGGATCACAACTAACAATGCAGTCGTTAAAAACTTTTTCTCTTTGGCTTATCGTCGCTTTAACATTTAGCTCATTAGCGGGCTGTTCTAGCTGGGTATACAGAATAAACATCCCACAGGGTAACTTTTTAGAACAATCGGATGTAGATAAGCTTCGTGTAAACATGACTCGAGAGCAAGTTATTTATGTATTAGGTCGCCCTATTGCTGAAGATGCCTTTGATAAAAGCACATGGCGCTATGTTTATAGCTTCAATAAAGGTCGTAAAAACGAGCAACAAAAAGAGTTGGTGATTAAATTTGAAAACGAGAAATTAGTTGCTGTACTAGGTGGTTACGACCAACCTGAAGAGTTTAATACTCCGCTTGAGCAATAAGCACCTATAGAGCAATAAATAACTTAACAATATAAAAAGGTGAGCATTGCTCACCTTTTTTTGTTTTACAGAGCGCGCCCGCCTGTAATTTTGTTAGCGCGGCCTTCTTCTTTAGCTTTTTCTGCACGCTTTCTTCGAGCATCTTTAGGATCTGCTATTAATGGGCGATAAATTTCTATTCTGTCACCCTCTTTTAGCTCATAGTTAGCCTTTACTGTTCGATTCCATACGCCCAATGTTAGCGCAGTTGGGTCTATTTCAGGGCACTTTTCAATAATACCTGACTGAATAACCCCTTGCTCGGCAGTAGTACCTTGTGGCACTTCTATAGATAAGCTTGTCGCCGTAGTAGGCAATGCAAATACAACTTCTATATTAATCATAATCGCGATCCGTAAACTTGCTTAGCTCGTTGAGTAAAAGCACTCACCATATTTTTAGCAACATCATTAAATATTTTGCCAAATGCAAGCTCAACTAACTTGCTCGAAAATTCAAACTCAAGCTCTAAGTTAACTTTACATGCTGTTTTATCTAATGCTTGAAAGTGCCAGCGCCCTTGTAGCATCTTAAATGGCCCATCAACTAAACGCAGTGCAACAGTTTGCTCATCAATAAATGTATTTTCGGTAGTAAACCACTTTTTTATACCCGCCTTAGATATTTCTAAGCTCGCTGTCATGTTATTATCATGCTGTGAAACAATTTTTGAGTCTGAACAGTTAGGTAAAAACTCTGGATAAGCTTCTACATCATTAACTAGATCAAACATCTCTTTGGTGCTGTACATAACCAGCGCACTTTTTTCTATTTGTGGCATACTCACTCCCAACTGTGTGGGCGAATTTTAGCAAGCTTTGCGCGTTTCCCCAAATTTTCATGGCGCTTAAATTAACCTGATTATTTTAAATGCAGAATTAAAAAATCGATGTAAAACATCTCTTAATACGTATATTATAGGGCACTATGGCTAAGAACAAATCATCAAAATCGAATAGTAATACCATCGCGCTAAACAAAAAAGCGCGTCATGAGTATTTTTTACACGACAAGTTTGAAGCAGGTGTTGAACTACAAGGCTGGGAAGTAAAAAGTATCCGAGCAGGTAAGGTAAACATCTCAGAAACTTACATTCACCTTAAAAATGGCGAAGCGTTTTTATTAGGCAGTCAAATTCAGCCTTTGAACAGCGCATCAACCCATGTTATTTGCGATCCTATGCGATACCGCAAACTTCTATTAAGCCGAAGAGAGCTTGATAGATTAGTCGGCGCAACCGAACGCGATGGCTACTCGTTGGTAGCCACAGCCATGTATTGGAAAAAATGCTGGGTGAAACTAGAGTTTCATTTAGCGAAAGGTAAAAAAATGCATGACAAACGCGAAGATGGAAAAAATAAAGATTGGTCTCGCGAAAAAGAACGTTTAATGAAGCACAAAGTATAAGTACAGCGCCTAACTAAGTTAGGCGTTTTTTTTTATAAAAAAGTTAACTATTATTTGTTTTATTAATATACAACAAGATTACTATTCACACGGAGCATATATGTAAATAATTTATTACACTTTTATTGTGAATTAATTAATTTAATTATTACTCTCATTTAGGCTGTATTTTTTATTTTCGAAATAAAGCATATACGCCTATTTCAACCTTCTTCAGCGCATAACAACTGTTTTAAAATCATCCAAAAACATACTAAAAGCCATACTAAAATCACATTTGAGTCTAATTGCTAACACTTAAGTTACATGATATTAATGTCGTCGCTTGTTATATCAATCCGCTTAAATATGGGATTTATTTAACAATTAAAAAGGATTGGTATTGAGCAACTAAATTTATAACATATCAACAAGGACTTAAGGATGAAGCAATCAACTGCATTTACACCTAGCTTAATTGCAGGTGCAACAATCGCACTTTCAGCAGGTTTTACAACAACAACTTACGCTGCTGAAGAAGCTAAAAAAGTAGAGCGCATTGAAGTAACTGGCTCACGAATTAAACGTTCAGATATCGAAGGGCCCTCTCCGGTTCAATCAATCGGAAGAGCTGATATTGAGAACATGGGTTATGACAACCTACAACAACTCCTCGAAAGAATGCCTGTAGCGGGTAGCGGTACTTTCTCTACACGTGGTAACAACCAAGATTCAACTGCAAATGGGTCTGCTGCTGTTAGTTTACGTGGCTTAGGTGCTGATGCTACGCTCGTACTAATCAATGGCCGACGTGTATCTATTAGTGCATTCGCCGAAGGTATCACAAATTCATTTGTAGATATCAACAGCATACCTGTATCAGCGATTGAGCGTATAGATATTTTAAAAGATGGCGCATCTGCTATTTACGGCTCAGACGCAGTAGCCGGTGTTGTAAACGTTATCTTGAAAAAAGACGTTGATGGTGTTGAAGTTAATTTAGGCTACGGTGGTACTGATGGCCCAAGCTATGAAGAAACAACAGCAAGCTTAGTATGGGGTACTACTAGCGAGAAAAGTAGTGCTTCTGTGATCATTGATTACTTTAAAAACACCTCACTATCATCTGATGAAATGGGCAGCTTAGGTACAGCAAATCAGTCACCTTATGGGGGTGAGGATTTTCGCTCATCTCGTGGTTTCCCGGGATATTTTTATGTAGATGGTGTTAAAACAATTGATCCGGCTTGTCCTGCAGAAAACGCAACTTCAAGCGGTAGTTGTTTATTTGATTACGGCCCATATGGTTATATTGCACCAGAGTCTGAGCGCGTAGGTGCTATTTCTCAATTTGAATATAACTTTGACAATGGCATTACAGGCTTTTTAGAAATGGCAGTACAGCACAATACGTCTGTTGCAGCCGGAGCCCCTACTCCACTTGATGAAGATGCAGGCTTAACTGTCCCAGCGAATCACCCTAACAATCCATTTGGTGAAGACATTCAAATTGGTCGTTACCGTACCGTTGATGCTGGCGCACGCCAATGGGATATTGAATCAGATACGCTTCGCTTTGTTGCAGGGCTTAGAGGTGAATTTAACGACTGGAGCTGGGAAACCGCGGTACAAAAAGGCCGTAGTAAATCTCTTCAAACAGGTGATAGAACACAAGGCTGGGTTCGTACTGATTTCTTACAACAAGAAATTGATGCAGGAAACTACAACCCATTTGGTGGCACATACAACGACCCTGCTGTAATTGATCGTATTACAACAAGCTTAGTGCGTCGTGGTGAGTCTCATATGACCTCTTTTGATGCAAACATTACAGGCGAAGCTTTTAGTTTTGGCGATGACGTAGTAATGATGGCAGCAGGTATTGAATACCGTGAAGAAGACGTTAATGACATTCCTGATGATCAATTTCAACGTGGTTTAATATTCGGTACTGAGTCTGTATCTGCGTCTGCAGATCGTGAACAATACGCAGCCTATGTTGAGTTTTCTATCCCTCTTGCTGATAATTTAGAGCTACAACTTGCTGGTCGTTACGATGACTACAGTGACTTTGGTACAACAACGAATCCTAAAGTAGCTCTTCGCTGGGCACCTACTGATGAAATCACAGTACGTGGCTCTTGGGCACAAGGTTTTAGAGCGCCTTCTTTGGCACAAGTTGGTTTGGGTCCATCTCAAGAAAGCCAATTCTTTGTAGATACATACCGCTGTGAAGCAACCGGCCTTGATTGTGATGCACTTGATTACAATATTGAATTTGCTGGTAACCCTGATCTTGAAGCTGAAGAATCAGAATCATGGAATGTAGGCTTCATTTGGGCGCCTACAGCTGAATTCGGTTTAAGTATTGATGTGTGGAGCATCACTCAAGATAACAAAATTGATGAGCAAGAGTTTGGTCCAATTTATAACTCTGAGTGTAATAACCAAGATAGCACTGTATGTGTGCGTTTAGCACCTACAGGTGGCGACAGCTTAGGAACAATTCAAAAAATTTACAGCACATTTGAAAACGTTTCTTCGCAAGAAGTATCTGGGATTGATGTTTCAGCTAACTACAATCACTCACTTGATGACCTAGGTTTGCTTAAATTTAACCTAGAATGGGCTTACCAAGATAAATTTGAAAAAGATGGTCGTGATTACACCGGTGAGTATGGCTATCCAGAGCACCGCTGGATTTTCTCTACAAACTGGGAAATTGGCGAGTTTAATACAAACGTAAACATCAGTTATGTAGGTGAGTTTGAAGATACTCCTGATATTGATTTTGACGGTAATTTAGACTTTGATAGCAATACATCACGCATGGTTGATTCGCAAACATTGGTAGACTTACAAACGTCTTACCGTGTTACTGACTCAACTAAAGTATCGTTAGGTGTAAATAACTTATTTGATGAAGAGCCACCATTTGCAATTGGTGATGGTGACGCTGATTTATACGGTTATGCTTCAGGTGTACACAACCCTAGAGGCCGTTACTTCTATACTAAAGTTAGCTTCTCGTTTTAATTAGCTAAAACCCATTTAAAATGGGCTATGCTTAAAACAAAAAAACCGCCATTTGGCGGTTTTTTATTAAAAGCAAAGGGCTAAATTATAGCTCGCCTTCGTTTTCAGATAGGAATTTAGCAACACCTTCAGGGCTTGCGTCCATACCTTTTTTACCTTCAGTCCAACCAGCTGGGCAAACTTCGCCGTTTTCGCTGTGAAATGCTAAAGCGTCAACCATACGGATCATTTCGTCGATGTTACGGCCTAGTGGTAAATCGTTCACTACTTGGTGACGTACGTTACCTTCTTCATCGATTAAGAAAGAACCACGAAATGCAACACCCGCTTCTGGGTGCTCAACGTCGTATGCTTTACAGATTTCGTGTTTAACGTCTGCAACTAGTGCGTATTGAACTTTACCAATACCGCCGTCAGCTACAGGCGTGTTGCGCCATGCGTTATGTGAGAATTGTGAATCGATAGAAACACCAATTACTTCTACGCCACGCTTTTTAAATTCTTCAAAACGCTTATCAAATGCGATAAGTTCAGAAGGACATACAAACGTGAAATCTAGTGGGTAAAAGAAGATTACTGCTTTTTTACCTTTAATAGTTTCGTGAAGGTTGTAGCTATCTACAATTTCACCGTTACCTAGAACAGCTGCAGCGGTAAAGTCTGGTGCCTGGCGGCCTACTAATACACCCATTTTATTCTCCAAATATTTTGAGTTTGTTTTAGATTGCTAACGCAATACTGATAGTTATATGGGCACTAAAAATTAAAAACCAATAGCGCAAACATATAATTATTTGGCATTCTAGAGTTATTCGATATAAAAGAACAATCGTATTTAGCGATATGAGCAATCGAAAATACCGAACATAAGTAAATACTGCATTATAGATACAAAAAAACCTGCAAATGCAGGTTTTTAATATCAATTTAATCCATTATATCGGAAGGCATATCATCACGAATTTTTTGCCAAATTTCGCCAGTTTGATGGCCAAACTTACGCATCATCGAAATAGCTCCGTCATGCTCTCTGTTTTGAGCAAGAACAGTTAAATCCTTGTAGAACTGACGAGCTAACTCGCGAGTACCCGCATCTGAAAAGTAATGACAACCAATCTTAAAGTAAAAACCTCTAAAGCCGTTCAATATAAGTACATAAATACGATTGTTACCTGCAACGGCAAGTTCGTGATGTACTTTATAATCGTAATCAGCGAATGCTTGAGCTGTATCTTCTAACTCATCACTTTCTGATAAAATTTCAATTACACGTTCTGGGTTTAACTTAATAGCGGCACGTGTATAGATAGCACTTATATTCGTTCGCGCAGATAAAAGCTGATCTGTAAGCTCTGGCATTTTATCTTCATCTAGGCGCGCTAGTGTTTCAAGTATATTTAAGCCCGATGTTTCCCAAAAGTTATTTACTTTAGTTGGTTTGCCATGCTGAATGGTTAACCAGCCATCGCGCGCTAAACGCTGTAAAACTTCACGTAAAGTTGTTCTTGTTACGCCAATTAACTCTGAAAGCTCTCGCTCTGCTGGTAGAATTGAACCCGGAGGGAAATCGCCATTCCAAATAGACTCAACTATATATTCTTCAGCAAAACCTGCTGGGCTTTTCGCTTTAAAAATTCTCATTCAATTCCCACTCGAATTAATCAACACTTATCGTTTTTCACGAATAACTGACTGATTGTACCAGACGAAACACAACTAACAAGTAAAGTAAGTTATATTAGCCAAGCAAATGAGTAGAAATTTCAAATTAGCAAATGATCAAATTTAACTTTGCATAAAATAGTCATATTTGTATTTTTAGCTTACTAACGTTCATTGTAGGTACATAGTTACTATTAATTAATTTGTTATGCTTAATTTTATATATACATTAGCTTGCCAGTGACTATGTATAGTAAAAATAAAAAGATACACCTTAATAACAGCGCGTTTTACTTGAATATTTAGGCACCTTTGAGAACTGCTCACATAAAATGTAAAGGTAGAGCGATATAATCAAAATATTTATTCGCACTAGTTATTGAGTATCAATTAGCTAAGGTAGGAGTTGTTGTAAGCAACCATTTAGCTCATCTTAAAAAAAGCGACTTCGGTAGCTTTTTTTTCCTTTTTGTTGCTGCTTACTTTATCCTAGTACATAATCTAACGTCTTATTTAAATGCGGAATTTTTATGAACTGGCTCGCACACCTCCCTACTCAACGTACACCATGGTTGTTATTTACTGGCATTGTATTTTTACTAGAAGTCACCGCACTATTTTTTCAATACCAGATGGGCTTAGCGCCGTGCATTATGTGCATCTATCAGCGTACCGCTGTGTTAGGTTTATTAGGCGCAGGTATTATTGGCTCGGCTAAACCTCAAAACAAACTTGTAAGAGCCTTTGCATATTTAGTGTGGGGTGTATCGAGTATTTGGGGTTACCTAATCGCCCGTGAACATATCGATATGCAAACCACTACAGATCCTTTTGCATTTAGCTGTGAGTTTGAACCAAACTTCCCATCGTTTATGCCGCTGCACGAGTGGATCCCAAGTTTTTTTCAAGCAACAGGTGATTGTGGCAATATAGATTGGCAATTTGCGAGCTTAAGTATGCCAGCTTGGATGGAAATCATATTTGCATTATTTACTGTAACGTTATTTATTTTAGTAACTTGCCGTTTATTAATTAAAAAGACGATTTAATATGTTCACCTTTTTTTCTAGCCAAATAGATGAATTAAAACAGCTAAAAATTCGCCAGCGTCAGCAGGTAATTGCTTTGTCTTTAAGCATGCTTTCACCTACTGATAGAGTGTTACTGCGTATTATAAAGCTAGTACTGCTTAGCCCATTGTTTTTAATATTTACTGTGTTCAAAGGGTGGATTTTAATTCCGTTTTTAATTATTGGCGGGCTTTGCTACCCATTACTCACTACACCTATCGAAATTAACTTTGCAAAAAAACATCTAGCTGAAGCATTAAAACAATATAACCAGAGCAGTTAGCGCTCTGGTCATACCTGCTTATCTAAAGCGATATTTTACCTTCTAGTTTTTCTAATAACTTTTTACCAATACCTTTAACATTTGATAAATCACTTAAATTTTCAAAATCACCGTTTTCTTGGCGATAATCAACTATGGCTTGAGCTTTTTTTTCGCCAATCCCCGGTAACTGAGCAAGCACCTTTGTATCAGCGTTATTTATACTCACGGTCTCAAACTGTGGCATTTGCTTTGTTACTTCCGGTAATTGCGCGTTTACAGCAGTAATCGGCAGTAAAAATAGTAACCCCACAACTAGTAAGCTTTTTATAGTTTTCATTTGTTCGTCCTTATTACTCTTTTATGAGTTTTTAAATATTGCTCAGGAAAGTCAATAAACAAGGAACAAAAAGTTCGTCACTTAAAGAGTACCTAAACGCATTATCACCATGATCCGAAATCCTGAAAATGCAGCTGGCACAACAAGTGATTGCTTAACTAAAGTAAAGTTACAGTTTTTTGTCAAATTTAAGACAGCGAAAATCAATACTCTTAGCTTGCAAAATCCTTCGCAAACCATTACTGTACATAAAAACAGTAATATAATGGTTTTTTATAAACCACAGTACCACGCAAGCTTGCAGGAGAAATCATGGCTGTTGTTGTTAAATATGTTGTAGAACGAAACGGAGTTGAGCGCATGACGTTTACTACCAAAAAAGAAGCTGATGCCTATGACAAAATGCTGGATATAGCTGAGTCACTTGAACTGATGTTAGAAAAGGTAGATGTGCCGTTAAGCGAGCAACAAGTCGAATCATTAGCACTTGAAATTGCAAAAAGTAAAGATGACTTTATGGCAGTACTTAAAGGTGGCAAAGAGCCTGCAGCAGCTAAGGCACCTACAAAAAATAAGAAAGCTGATAATATAGCGCCAATTAAAGACGACGAGCAGCAAGCAAGCTAGCCGTATTAAAAAAACACATAAAAAGGGAGTAACTAATGTTACTCCCTTTTTACTTTGAGCCCATTTATATGGGCTAAAGGTTTGGTATTACTTTTCAGCACGACCCATAAATTTGTGTTCTACTGTATTAATACGGATGCGATCGCCTGTAGAAATATGCTCTGGTACAGAAATAGTTAAGCCAGTAGAAAGCTTTGCTGGTTTAGAGCGAGCACTTGCTGAAGCACCTTTAATTGAAGGGTCTGTTTCTTCAACAACAAGTTCAACACTTGAAGGTAAATCAAGGCCTACCGGAGCGCCATCAATAACAATTACGTGCACGCCTTGCGTTTCTTCATTAACGAATTGAATTTCTTCTGCTATTGCATCTTTATTTAAGTTATACGGCGTGTAGTCTTCATTATCCATAAACACATATTCATCGCCATCTACATACGAAAGCATCACTTCACGACGAGTAAGGTCGGCAAGCGTTAACATATCACTGTCTTTAAATGTTTCGTCCACTTTAGCACCGGTTACTACATCGTATAAACGCATACGGTATAAGCTACCACCTGCACGACCCTGCGGCACAGAGCGCACAATATCTTTTACAACTAAAACACGATTATTAAAATCAATAGCCGTACCTTTTTTAACTTCACTCGCCTTTGGCATGTGTGTATTCCTATTATTTTTGTGATTGGCAGAAACATACCACGAACTAGATTTTGTTCAACAATTAAGTTGATCTTATAATATACATTTACTGTATTAGGTTGTATTAGCTTGCAAAATTCTAATTTATACTAAAATACATATAATCAAATGAACAAAAAACTGCTATGGTAGCTTTACCGAGTATGACTTCAAGGAATGGATCATGGACCAGACTAAAGTACATGAGTATTTAATTAAAAAACCACTTGTGCAGGTTACTAAACCATTTGCGCAAGAGGTTGACGTTTATAAAGTGAATCATAAAATGTTTGCTACTCTTGCTGTTGGCAATGATGGTGAAACAAACGATGATGGAGAAGTTATTTGGTGGCTTAATTTAAAGTGTGATCCTGACGAGGCGCTTTCGTTGCGTGACATTTTCCCAGCGGTGATCCCTGGTTATCATATGAACAAACGTTTATGGAACACTGTTATTCTAGACGGCACAATTCCACAAGCTGAAATTGAGCGAATGATTGATAACTCATTCAGTTTAGTAGTAGAAAACATGCCAGAAAAAGACCGACAAGCTATTTTACTTCATTTGTAGGCATTTTTGGGCTAGGCGTTACTAGCCCATTAAAATACCCTAAAGCTTCAGTGTATAAATTAAATCATCATACAGCTTACCACTAATGCTATGGGAGCTTGCAAGCGTTTCTGTATGCGTTAAACCACACTTACTCAGTACCTTTTCAGAATTAATATTCCCACGTGTTACCACAGCTTTATACAGGCTTATTTTGCACTCATTCCATGCCCAATCTATCACAGCCCTTAAAGATTCTGTGGCATAACCATAGCCAAAATACTCTGGCATAAATAAGTACCCAAGCTCTGCTGTATCTCCATCATAAGTAAAACCTGTTACCCCAAGCAAAACATCTGAAACCTTATCTGTTACAACTAAACACAATGGGTCTCGAGAGCTTGTATCCCAATTACCTAGGCGCTGTTCAAATCGATTGCGTACAAAGGCCTCACTAGGCATGTCGTAACAATAACGCAGCACTTGTGGTTCTCTGTGTAATTGCAAAAATAGCGTCCAGTCGCGACTTTGTAATTGGCGCATTGTTAATCTGGGTGTAAATAACTGCATTAATTCCCTTATTTACCTACGTACTAAGTAATTACGCTAACACATAGCATACTAATTCACTTAATTAATCGATTTTGGGAATGGGAAAACGTATTCATAGTAAAGCAAAATAATTAAGTATTATTGCGGATTGGTATTATGTATCTATTAATAGCAGGCATAAAAAAACCGCATATAAATGCGGTTTTTATTAAAGCAGCTGTTAAGAGTCTTGTTTTGGTGACTCTACTACGCTTTCTTCATTTTGCTTATCAGAAGATTCAGCGTGTATTACTTGCTCTTCAATTGTGGCTGAGCTTGGCTCATCAGTGGCTGTTTGCACATTGTAAAATGTAGCGCCTGAGTTTGCCATTGCAACCAACGTATCGCACGGAGCAAAGTTCGCATTGCTGTTAGCTAAAGTAGACATGTCAGAGCTTACTTTACTTGCGCCAAGTTTATCCATGTAGCTAAACGGCCCACCTAAAAACGGTGGGAAGCCAATGCCAAATATAGCGCCAATGTCGCCATCACGTGGGCTTGCAATAATGCCATCATCTAAACAACGTACGGCTTCGTTAAGCATTTGAGATACACAACGCTTAGCAATTTCGCTTTTATTTAAACGCGGTGCAGGTGTTACACCTAATAGCTCATAGACAGACTCGTCAACTTTCTTGCTCTTTTTATCGTACTCATAAAAACCACGACCCGTTTTACGGCCTAGGCGTTTTGAATCAATCATACGAGAAAATGCATCTGGTGCTTTAAATCGTTCGCCTAGTTCTTTTTCAAGAATTGGGGCAATTTTAGATCCTATATCAATCCCTACTTCGTCAAGTAAAGCAAGCGGCCCCACTGGGAAGCCAAACTCTACAAGCGCTGCATCTATTTTTTCAATTGGCTCACCGGCAAGCATTAAATTAGCCGCTTCATTTACATAAGGCGCTAAAATACGATTTACGTAAAAACCAGCCATGTCTTTTACCACAATTGGCGTTTTACCTTGCTTACGAGCAAAGTTAACTACACGCGCAATGGTCTCTTGTGAAGTCCCTTCATGAGGAATAATTTCCACTAGTGGCATTTTTTCAACTGGCGAGAAGTAATGCAGGCCAATCACGTTTTCTGGACGCTGCGCCTGTGCTGCAATTTGTGAAATAGGCAGTGATGACGTGTTACTAGCAAAAATAGTATTGCTTTGACATTGCTGCTCTATATCAGCAACCATCCCCTGCTTTAAGGCTAGGTCTTCAAATACAGCTTCTACTACTAAATCAATGTGTTTAAAGCCGCTGTAGTCAGTTGTACCGGTAATACGGTTCATGGTTAACTGCATATCAGCTTTAGACATAATACGGCGCTTAAGGCGCTTATCTAAAATTTTGTAGGTGTAGTTCATGGCATTACTAATGCCCTGCTCTGCTACATCTTTAATACGCACAGGTACTTTGGCTTTTACTGCGCTTACATGTGCAATACCAGCACCCATTAAGCCACCACCTAAAACGGCTGTTTTACTAATAGCCGGCGCATCATCGTTGCGCCACTCTTTTTTCATTTCAGTGGTTGCAAAGAAAATACTACGAAGCGCTTTAGACTCATTACTCATTACAAGTGTTGCAAAGCTTTCAGCCTCTGTTTTATATGCTTTTAATTTATCAAGCTCTACACTTGCACGCACAGCCTTAATAATTGCAAGCGGTGCTGGGTAATGTCCGCCGGTTTTTTTAAGTACGTTTTCTTTCGCCTTTTTAAAGATAAAGTTACGGCCAAACGGGTTTGACTCTAATAACTTGCTTACTTTATCTAGCCTAGGCTCTTTATCCTGTGGCTTTTTCTTAGCTGCAAATTCTTTAGCGACTTTTAACAATACACTTTGTGGCACAACGTCGTCTAATACGCCCGCTTTTTTAGCTTGCTTAGGACGAATCTGCTTACCTGTTAGCATCCACTCTAGTGCTTTTTGAATGCCTACAATTTTAGTTAAACGCTGCGTACCGCCGCCACCTGGCAATAAACCAAGTTGTACTTCAGGAAGGCCTACTTTAGTAATATCGCTATCTGTGCCTACGCGGTAATCACACGCTAAAGCAAACTCTAAACCACCACCAAGCGCCGCACCATGTATTGCACTTACTGTTGTATAAGGTAGTTTTGTCATATCAAAAAAGGCTTGATGACAAAGCTCACTAATTGCTAAAGCATCTTCACGCTTTTGCACGCTATCAAGCATTTTTACATCAGCACCCGCGATAAAGTTATCACTTTTACCACTTATAAATACCATACCCTTCACTGACTCTTGCTTAGCCGCTTCAAGTAAAGCTTTTAAGTCATCAGCGAATGAGTCGCGCAGGGTGTTCATTTTCTCACCCGGCACATTAATGGTTACTAAGGCAATTTTGTTTTCATCTACCGTTAAATTAAATACTGAATCTGACATTACGCGCTCTCCAATACAAAGGCTGCACCTAAACCACCAGCAGCACACGCTGTTGTTAATGCTAAACCGCCACCACGACGTTTAAGCTCGTGTAAGCTTTGCGTAATTAAGCGAGCACCTGTTGCAGCAAATGGGTGACCATATGCTAAAGAGCCGCCGTTAACGTTAAACTTATCCATGTTAATTTCGCCAATTGCTTTGCTACGACCAAGTTGCTCTTGCGCAAACTTATCTGATGCAAACATTTTCATATTGGCAAGTGTTTGCGATGCAAACGCTTCGTGCATTTCGATTAAATCTAAATCAGCAAGTGTAATACCCGCTCTATCTAGTGCGATAGGCGTTGAGTGCGCTGGACCCATTAGCATGTCTTTTTCTACACCAATAGCCGAAAACGCAAAGCTACGTACATAACCTAAAATTTCGTAGCCTAGTGCTTTTGCTTTGCTTTCGCTCATCATCAGTACCGCTGCTGCACCATCAGTTAAAGGTGTTGCGTTTGCTGCGGTCACTGAGCCATGTTGGCGGTCAAATACCGGTTTAAGTTTAGCGTAGCCTTCAACCGTTGAATTTTTACGAATGTTATTATCTTCTTCAATAAAGCTTTTGTATGGCGGTAAGTGCGCCGTCATTACTTCATCTTTTAACTTGCCATCAGCCCATGCTTGGGTTGCAAGTGAGTGCGAGCGATGCGCAAGTGCATCTTGATCTTCACGGCTAATGTTATGTGTTTTAGCCATTTGCTCAGCAGTTTGCCCCATTGAAAGGCCTGTTGAGTACTCAGCAACCGCAGGGGGCACTGGTAATAAATCTTTTAAACGTAGTTTTGAGAATATTTGTAAACGCTGGCCTAATGTACGCGCTTTATTTAAATCAACTAAGCTGCCTGCTAGCTTTTTACTAACACCAATTGGCAGTACTGAAGATGAGTCGGCGCCACCGGCAATACCTACATTTACAGAGCCTGCCATAATAGACTCAGCTACATTAGCAATGGCCTGAAAGCTGGTAGCACATGCGCGCGATACAGAATACGCGTCTACGCCTACTGGCATACCCGTACCTAAAACAATTTCACGTGCAATATTTGGCGCTTCTGGCATTTGTACTACTTGACCAAATACAAGTTGATCGATTTCTGACTTGTCGAAATTTAATCGTTCAAGCATTTCGTTAACCACCAACTTACCCATATCAAGGGCTGGTACATGGTGAAACGCTGTTGCTTGTTTTGCAAAAGGTGTACGTAAGCCGCTAACTATGGCAATACGGTCGCCCTTTGGTGTTTTTAGTATGTTTTGCTCAGACATTTATGCTCTCCCGCTGACAGGTCTGACCTGTTTGTTTTCCTCGATTCTAAACAACCCGTGTGCTAAAGCCAATAGATAAACACAAATTTATACAAAAGCACTACAGGCAGATACATAAACAGTACTTAATATTGGCTACCACAATAGGCTTTTTTAAGCGTTTTTACAAAGTTTTGTGGTACGCTAAAAACCGTTAAAAAATAACGAACTATTTTGAAAAATTAAGTCTAACTCTTGAGTTACTCAATTATAAACCTTATAACTAGGTCAGAATTTATTACCTAAAACAATTTAGGTACAACCCAAGCTGACGAGGACAGTCTACTTATTATGGCAGCTAACGCATTTTCACAATTAAAAACGTACTTAGATACACAGATTATTGGCCAGCCAGAGCTCACTCAAGCACTACTTATTGCAATTTTAGCCGACGGCCATTTATTAGTAGAAGGCCCTCCAGGGCTTGCAAAAACGCGTGCTGTAAATGCGCTCGCTAAAGGGATTGAAGGCTCGTTTCAACGTGTACAATTTACGCCTGACTTATTACCTGCAGACGTAACAGGCACCGATATATACCGCCAACAAACCAGCGAGTTTGTATTTGAAAAAGGCCCTTTGTTTCATAATCTTATTTTAGCAGATGAAATAAACCGTGCCCCAGCGAAAGTACAATCAGCACTACTAGAAGCCATGGCAGAGCGCCAAGTTACAGTAGGTAAAAACACCTACCCGCTTAGCGATTTGTTTATGGTTATGGCAACCCAAAACCCGCTAGAGCAAGAAGGTACTTACCCGCTGCCAGAAGCACAGCTTGACCGCTTTTTATTACATTTAAGTATTGGTTATCCGGGCGCCGAGCACGAGCTAGACATTTTACGCCTAACTCGAGGTGAAGCATTAAAAGAGCAGCAAGCTGTTTTACAAAAAATTAGCCAAAGCGATTTATTTGCTGCCCGCCAAGCAATTTTAGGTTTGTATTTAGCCGAGCCTCTTGAGCAGTATTTAGTACAGCTTATTATTGCAACACGAGAAGGCGCGCAACTAGATGAGCAACTGGGTCGTTGGATAGAATTTGGCGCAAGCCCACGTGCAACTATTGCACTGGATAAATGTGCCCGAGCTCACGCTTGGTTAAACGGCCGCGATTTTGTAGCTCCCGATGACATTCAAGCCGTTGTGCATAATGTACTGCGCCACCGTATTATTTTAAGCTACGAAGCGCAGGCCGATGGCATTACTAAAGATCAGGTAATAAGCCGAATTGTTGAACTTGTAGCCGTACCATAAGTTATGCAAAAACAATTAGACCCTCAGGCATGGCTGAAAGAAAGCCATAGCCACGGTGTAAATTTAGCACTAAAAGAGCTGATGTATTACAAAGCAAAAGCGCAGTTACTCGAGCTTGCACCAAAAGTTAAAATTAAAAATAGTTTAACTGGGCAATACCTTGCGCCACATAAAGGCCGAGGAATGGAGTTTGCCGAAGTGCGCCATTACCAGCAAGGCGATGATATTCGCTCTATTGACTGGCGAGTAACAGCGCGCACCGGCGAAACCCATACAAAGCTTTTTCAAGAAGAAAAAGAGCGCCCAGTTTTTGTATTTACTGATTTTTCAAACTCAATGCTATTTGGCTCAAAGCTGCTGCTTAAGTCGGTACAGGCTGCGCACATTAGCGCGCTAGTTGCTTGGTCGGCGTGTCAGCGCGGTGATAGAATTGGCGGCATTGTGTTTAACCAGCACTCGCATTTAGAACTTAAGCCAAGCGCACGCGAAAAAGCCGTTCTTAAACTTTGCCATAACCTATGCGACAACCACCACCAAGCACTTAACAATATAGACAAACAAGCCACTAACAACTTTAGCGATAATTTAAAACGCCTTAACCACTTAGCTAAACCAGGCAGCTTAGTGTATTTAGTCTCTGATTTTAATGCCCTAGATGATGCAAGCTTTAAGCAATTAGAAATTTTAAGCCGCCACTGCGAACTAATAGGCTGTCATATAAGTGACCCGTTTGAGCATCAGCTCCCTGCGTTTAAACAAACGGTTACGGTAAGTGCAAATAACCAAGACTTTGCCCTTCCGCTAATGGATAACAGTTTTAGAGAACGCTTTGCAAAAAATGCCAAACACGCATTTAGCACTCGCCTTAATCGCTTAACTAAATCAGGCCTTAATTTAATATCATTCAATGCAGCCAGCCCGCTTGAACTGCAATTAGTGAGAAAGTAACCATGCAACCCAATCCACTCGACGGCCTGCACGACATAATAGCACCAAGCCAAGTAAGTTGGTGGCCACTCGCCCCTGCTTGGTGGGTTATTATTACCCTGCTATTTATAGCAACCTGTGCAGCTGCTTTTTGGTTTTACAAAAATCACAAATTTAAAAAACCAAAACGTTACGCAATAGACTTAAGTAAAACAGAGCAAAACCCGCTCAAGCTTCATATTATTTTAAAACGCCTTGTTATTGAGTATTACGATAAACGCCTAGCTGCACAATCAACAACTAATTGGTGCAATACGCTTAATGCGTTAACCGGCTTAAGCTTTAGCGAACAAGAAATACTCAGCCTTTATAATACCGAGCAAGCAAACGAAGCACTAAGTGACAAGTTTCGCCAAGGTATTAAACAATTTAAACTAAAGGAGTCAGTACATGTTTGAATTTAGCTGGCCCTGGTTATTTTTATTACTGCCACTGCCTTTATTACTTTTATTATTAAAACCGGCTGCAACTAGCGCACAAACGCGCCTTCGCATTCCTAGCTTTGCTAAACACAACTTAACCACGCATAGCCTTGAGCAAGGTGCACGTAAGTTAAATGTTTTCGAATGGATTTTATGGTTATTACTTGTAACAGCGGCTGCAAACCCAACGTGGTTAGACGAGCCTATTTCATTACCTAATGAAGGGCGCGATATAATGCTCGCGGTTGATTTATCAGGATCTATGACCGAACAAGACATGGCCTACAACGGCCAGTATGTTGACCGCCTCACTATGGTAAAAGCTGTATTGAGCGACTTTATAGAACAGCGCCAAGGCGACAGGCTTGGCTTGATATTATTTGGCGACACCGCATTTTTACAAACACCACTTACGCGCGACGTGAAAACAGTAAGTAAAATGCTCAGCGAATCTCAAATTGGCTTGGTAGGGCGCGCCACGGCTATTGGCGATGCACTAGGTTTATCGGTAAAACGTTTTGCTAATAAAGATAAAAGTAATCGAATTGTGGTGCTTTTAACCGATGGGCAAAACACAGCCGGTAATTTAAAACCAGAAGATGCCCTACTCCTTGCCCGCGAAGAAGGTATTAAAGTATATACCATAGGTGTAGGCTCAGATAACCCACGCGGCTTTAGCCTATTTAATATGGGTGGTTCAAGTGGTGGCAGCTTAGATGAAAGCTTACTAAAACAAGTAGCGGAGCAAACAGGCGGCTTATACTTTAGAGCAAAAGATGTAGCCGGCCTTCAGCAAATATACGCTGAGCTTGATAAATTAGAGCCAATAAGTGCTGATGAACAAACATTTCGCCCACAAAGCTCACTATTTTACTACCCACTACTGATTGCTATTTTACTCATTAGCTTAAAAGTAATGATAAGTACTTTGCGTGCACTTAAGGAGCCTAACTAATGGATTTCGAATTTATTCGCCCAGCTGTTTTGTGGCTTTTAATACCTGCTGTAGCGCTATTTTTTGTCGCGTTTATTAAACATAAAAAAACGACAGCAGATAACTTAATCGCTCCTCATTTGGCGTCGTTTATTATGAGCGAATCAAACACTAAAACTAGCCAACCGCTTTGGCTTATTGCTGTATTTTGCTGTTTAGGTATTTTATTTAGTGCAGGCCCTAGCTTTGAAGAAAAACAAGTGCCCGTATTTCAAAGTAAAAGCGCTCGCGTAATCGTTATGGATATGTCGTATTCAATGTACAGTACCGACATTTTACCAAACCGTTTAAAGCAATCGCGCTTTAAAGCACTCGATATGATTGAGCTATTTAAAGAAGGCGATACAGCCTTAGTTGCCTACGCAGGTAGCGCATTTACTATTTCTCCTTTAACTAACGACGCCACTACACTTGCCAATTTAATCCCAAGTTTGAGCCCCGACATAATGCCTGACAAAGGCTCTAATGTTTTAGCCGGGCTTGATATGGCAAAAGAGCTTTTAACTCAAGCAGGTTATATTGATGGCGACATAATTTTAGTTACCGATGGCATAGATCAAACTGAGCAAAGCGATGTAAGTGACTTTACTAACAACAGCCAATACCGCTTAAATATTTACGGTGTAGGTACTGCCCAAGGTGCGCCAATAAAATTACCTGAAGGCGGCTTTTTAAAAGACCGCTATGGGCAAATTGTAGTGCCTACTCTTAACTCATCGCAATTAAAAGGCCTTGCCAGCAACAGCGGTGGCAAATATGCAAGTTACCAGCCTAGCAGTAGCGACATTGCAGCGTTTGCACCAAATGCAAATAGCGAGCTGTTAAAAGATGAAAAGCAAAGCCATGCACTTTGGCGAATAGATGCAGGTATTTATGGCTTACTTATTTTATTGCCTTTAGGTTTATATTTATTTAGAAACGCAGCTTTTGTAGGTGCTTTTTTAGTATTGAGTTTTTTACCACAGCAACAGGCCTACGGCTTAGAGCTACCCGCGTTTTTAAAAAATACCGATCAGCAAGCGCTAGATGCATATCAAAATAAAGATTTTGAAAGCGCAGCCAATGCCGATTCAAGTAAATTAAAAGGTGCGGCTTTATACCAGCAAGGCAACTTTGAAGAGGCGCTTAATGCGTTTAGCAAAGATAAGTCGGCCTCTGGTTTATACAATTATGGTAATGCACTTGCAAAAGCGGGCCAGCTTGAGCAGGCTATTGACGCTTATAAACAAGCACAAAACCTACAAAGCGATTTTAGTGAAGCCGCCGACAACCAAGCACTTGTTGAACAGCTTTTAAATCAGCAAAAGCAACAAGACCAGCAAGATCAAAACGGTGACTCTCAAAACGAGCAAAACAAAGATGAGCAAAACCAACAGCAAAATGATCAATCAAAGCAAGATCAGCAGCAAAGCGATGGTGAAAAAAGCGAATCTCAAGAAGGTGAAAACCAGGGCGAACAATCACAAGATCAGCAAGGTAAACCCGACGAGTCTGATAAAGATAAAAATGAGCAGTCAGACTCAGAGCAAAACGCACAGCCTGGCTCGCAATCAGATAAGCAAAATGAACCTGATATGCAAGCAGAGCAACAATCTGAGCAAGCAAAAAAAGAGTCTGAACAAGCCAAGCAAGAACCGCAAAACGCACAGCCACAAGGTGCTACTGAACAAGCGTTAACGGATGAGCAAAAGCAAAATGCACAGCAACAAGCTGCTCAAGCACAGACACGTGTGCTTACCAACGAAGAGAAAGAAAAAGCGCAGCAGCTTAATCAGTTATTAAGAAAAGTACCGGACGACCCGGCAATTTTATTACGGAATAAAATGCAATTAGAAGCCCAAAAAAGACAATATCAACGTCGCCCTACAGGAGTAGAAAAATCATGGTAATGCGATTATTTTGCTGTTTATTGCTATTAAGTGCGATGCCAACATGGGCCGCCACCAAGTTAGAAGCTAGCGTAGATAAAAACCCTGTACTTGCAGGTGAATTTTTTATGCTCAACATAACAGTAGACGATACAGTTAAAGGCCAGCAACCTGACACATCAGCACTACTTAAAGATTTTGTTGTTGGACCTACAAGCTTAAGTTCACGAACAAATATTATTAATGGCAGCATTAATAAACAAACTACGTGGTCAGTAAAGTTAATGACCCGCGCCGAGGGTGAATACACGATTCCACCTTTTAGTGTTGCCGGGCTTACATCCCAGCCTATTAATTTAAAAGTAGCCAAGCGCTCAGCGGATGCAGATAAAAATAATGATATATTTTTAAAAACAGAGCTCTCTAGTAACTCTATTTTTGTGCAAGAAGCCGGTGTTTACACTATAAAACTTTATCTCGCTAAAGAGCTACTTGATGGCAGCTTAAGCACGCCTAATATGGAGGATGCGCAATTAACGCAGTTAGGTAAACAAACTGAGAGTTACGAGCTTGTAGATGGTAAACGCTATCTCGTTATTACCCGCGAATACTTAATTCAACCTCAAAAAAGTGGCCTTTACACTATTGCTGGGCCGGCTTTTCAGGGGCGCGTTCAGCAAAACTACCGACAACTAGAGGTGTCTGCACTTGGCGATGATCAGCAAATAGAAATAAAGCCTATACCAAGTAATTATAAAGGTGCATGGTTACCAAGCGAACTTGTTAATTTAGATGAGCAGTGGCAACCAGAAGAAAACACCGTAGAAGTAGGCACCCCCATTACACGTACAATTACCCTAACGGCGCTTGGAGTAACAAAAGAGCAATTACCCGAAATCACAATGCCAACAATAGACGGCATTCGCAGCTACCCAGATGAAAAGGAAAATAACAACGCTGTACGTGATGGGCGAGTCGTGTCGCAGCAAACCGCATCGTATGCGCTGCTACCTCAAAAGCCAGGTACTTACACACTGCCTGAAATAAAATTACCTTGGTATAACACTAAAATTAACCGTATCAGTTATGCAACGCTGCCTAAGCGCACTATAACCGTGACAAGTAACGCAAATACACCCTCGCCCGATGTAATCAATGCAATAGCTTCAAATGAACAAAGCAGCAAAATAAATCCATCGAGTAACTTAGCGCAGCAATCTACACTCGAACCGGTTATTCAAAGCGTTACACCGCTTTGGTTAATTATTGTTGCAGTGCTTGGTTATATTTTATGGATTATTACTGCAATTTTATTTTGGTTAAACCGTTCTACTAATAATGAACTAAAAATTGATAGCTTAAAAAGCAACAACAAAGCGCCGCTTTCACTAAATAGATTAAAAAATGCCGCCAAAGTTAATAACTCAAGCGCATTTTATAGCGAGCTAAATAATGTTGCTAGAGAGCTTACAGGTAAAAACGTTGCCGCTATTGATGCACTAACAAACCTTATTAATAACAGCGAATTAACGGCGCTAATAAACCAACTACAAGCTACGCTATATGCTAATAACAGCACAAAGAGCGATCTTAATGCTATTATTAAAATAATTGAGCAGTACCAAGCTCAAAGCAATACGTCGCAACAAGCTGTATTAAAAGACCTTTATTAACTAGTTTGATAAATTTAGGTCTTTTCATGCATTAAATAATAATTTTTAAATAAAAAAGTACTTATGCTTGGAAAGAAAAAATTAAATAATCAGGTCTTAGTTGATATGGCAGAGAAACAAAAGCGTTATGAAGCCTTAGTGCATGTATACAATAAGGAGCTTTATCGCTTTGCTTATTGGTTGTGCCGTGATCCACACATAGCAGATGACTTAGTACAAGAAACGTTTTTACGTGCTTGGCGCTCGCTTGATTCATTACTGGATCAAAAAGCGGCTAAGCCTTGGCTACTGACTATTTTACGCAGAGAAAACGCACGTCGTTTTGAACGTAAACAGTTTGATTACAGCGACGTAGAAAACGATACCCTTGTTGATGAAACGAGCCATTCACTTGATGATGAAATGGAACAAACAGTTATACAACGCCAAATTGCGCTGCTATCTGATGAATACAGAGAACCATTACTACTTCAAGTTGTAATGGGCTGCTCTGGTGAGGAGATTGCAGAAATACTCGATTTAAATAAAAACACGGTAATGACTCGTTTATACCGTGCCAGAAACCAACTTAAAGAGGCTTTAAGCCGTGATGATGAACAACTTAAAGGAGCATCAAAATAATGGATGATCTTGAGTTTCGTCGCCGCACTATTGCGCAGCCAAACGATTTAGAAAAAGAGCTTTTGGAGTTTGCTAAAGAAAGCTCTCAGAGACAAAGCTTTATTAACGATATGAAAGATTTTGATAAACAAATTCAAGACGCGCTAGATATACCAGTGCCAGATAATCTTGCTGAGCGAATTCTTTTAAATACCTCTTTAAAAGAAAAAGCACTGCAAGAAGAACAAGCATCTGGTAAAAATGTGGTAGATGCCCGCTCGCGTTTTAAGTTTGACCGTGTGCATTTAGCACTTGCTGCGTCTTTTTTTGTAGCAATGGGCGCGTTCTTTTTTAGTTCTGAACAGCACATTGCCCATGAAGCGGGTGAACATGCCTTAACACATGTTTACCACGAAATTAGTGCACTAGATAAAACAGATGCGATTAGCTTACAAAGCGTAAACGATAAGCTGGCTATGCTTGGTGGACACATTGAAGAGCTTCCGGGCAAAATTACCTACGCTATGTTTTGTGATTTTAAAGGTCAGGAAGGATTACACTTAATATTTGAGTCAGACTTTGGCCCAATGACGGTATTTATTGTACCTTCTGACAACCAGTCGTTTGGTTTTGGTGATGACGACTTTAGCGATGAGCGTTTTGAAGGCCATATTAACCGAGGTACACAAGCAGATACCATTTTAGTGGCTAATGCTGGCGCACCTATTAATGTGTATAACGAACGCGTTACGGGTGCTATTCGCTGGTTATAGTCACTCGTTAGTTATTTTGAAAAGCCGTACAGTGTTTACTGTGCGGCTTTTTTGTATATAACCCCATAGTTGCCTAATTTACGCTCAACCATATTGATTTTTAACGTAATTTATTAAATTTTGCTGAAAAGTTAATTATACTCGCCGCTCAGTCTTATTTAGGGAATTACATGAAGAACATCATTGTTATATTTTCATTACTTGCATTACTTTGTACGGCAAGTTTTGATGCACACGCACGCAAAAAATTTGGCAGTAGTAAACGTGGTAAAACACCAACCACACAGCAAACAACACAAAACAAACAATCTGACATTCCAGCCTCTACAGCTCCAAAAGCCAAATCGAATAAAAAAGGGGTTATGGCCGGTATATTTGGCGGGCTTTTAGCCGGTGGCTTAATTGCTGCTATGTTAGGCGATGACTTTGAAGGCTTTCAACTTTTAGAGATAATTTTACTAGCTGGGGTACTTTTTATTTTATTTAAACTGATCACCGGTTTTATGCGCGCAAAACATTCTCCTCAACTTGCCAATGCAAGCATATCGCAAAATGCGTTTAAGCAAGCGCCTATAGAGCAACCTACAAACACAGGCTTTACAAATAGTGCCCCACAAAGTGAAAACGTACCTTTTAATTTGCCGCCTAATTTTGACGTTAATGGTTTTTTACAAGGTGCTCGCAATCATTACCGCACACTGCAAAGTGCTTGGAATAATGCAGATTACGCCACGATGGCAGAATATTTAAGCCCAGAGCTTGTTGCAGAGTTTAAAGCTGAACGCGAAGCAATACAAAGCGTAGAAACAGAAGTAATGTTTATTGATGCTGAGCTAGTGCGCGCAGATATTACAGCTACTGAATGGCAAGTAAGTGTTCGCTTTAAAGGTAAGTACCGCGACTTAGGTGATAAAAAAGAGGAGCCAATATTAGAAATTTGGCACTTAGAGCGCGCTATTTCAGACGGTGCTCCTTGGCTTATTGTTGGTGTCGAAGATTTAATCGACGCTTAGTAAGATAGTTCACCGCGCTTTAATTACTATTACTAGCGCGGTGTTTTATTGTATTAGTAAACCGCTAAACAGCGTTTAAGTTATTAAAAAACAATTGATTTACCACGTCCTGAGCTTTCAGAAGCTGCGTCTAATTTACCCTCTTTACTAATAATGACATGTAAATCACCAAAGTGTCGCTCATCAAGGGTGTAACCCATTTTTATAAGCTCTGCTTTAACGTTATCAGTTAAACCGCTATGTGTTCTAATTACGTTTTTAGGCCAAAGTTGATGATGAAAACGCGTGCTGTTTACAACATCAACCGCACTCATATCAAACTCTACGGCATTTAAAATAGACTCATAAACAGAGCTTATAATCGTTGTTCCACCCGGTGAACCGGTTACCATTTTCACTTTATTATCTTTTAACAGTATGGTAGGTGTCATAGAGCTAAGCATACGCTTGTTAGGTTGTATCTCGTTTGCTTTACCACCAATGGCGCCAAATACATTCATAACGCCTGGCTTGGCGCTAAAGTCGTCCATTTCATCATTTAAAATAAACCCTGCGCCTTCAACGACAACCCCACTTCCAAAACCTAGATTTATGGTTGTAGTGTTTGCGACTGCATTACCCATGTTATCAACAATTGAAAAATGCGTAGTTTGCTCACTTTCTTTTAAACCAGGTTTAATGTTTTCGGTTGTAGAAATAGCCGTTAACGAAATATCGTCGCTACGCTTTTTAAGGTAATTAATGTCTGTAAGTGCATTAACTGGTACATCAAAAAAATCAGGATCGCCTAAATACTCAGCTCTATCAGCAAATACGCGTTTACCTATTTCAGAAAGTAAATGCACATACTGCGTGGAGTTATGTACTAAACCCATATCTGGTTTTTTTAGCTCAAACATTTTGAGCCATTGTAAAATAGCGATACCGCCAGAGCTTGGTGGCGGTGATGTTAATACTTCATAGCCGTTCCAACTTGCTTTTATAGGTGTTCGCGATTTAGCCGTGTAATTTTTTAAATCATCTTGATTAATAATACCGCCATGTTGAAGCATAAATTTGGCAATAATTTTTGCAGTTTCGCCTTTATAAAACCCATCTTGACCATTATCGCGAATGCGTTTTAATGTAGCTGCAAGCTCAGGTTGCTTAAATACTTTATTCGCTTTTACATCAGCAAAATATTTTTCAAAATTCACTTCTATTTGTTTTGCTTTTAAATGCGCAATATAACGACTTACTCCCTGAGCTAATTTAGGAGGTACTACAAAGCCTTGCTCAGCCAATGTAACAGCAGGCTGTACTAATGCTTCCCATTTTAACGTGCCGTGTTTTTGATGAGCTAGCCACATACCTGCCACACTGCCCGGTACACCACTTGCGTGAATGCCATATATTGATTTATTAGCAACAACGTTACCTTGCTCATCTAAATACATATCTCGATGAGCTGCCGTTGGTGCTGTTTCACGATAATCTATAAAGTCGCCTTGGCCGTCTTTTTGAATAAGCATAAAGCCACCGCCGCCAATATTTCCGGCCTCGGGTAATGTAACTGCAAGTACAAACTGCGCTGCAATGGCAGCATCTACAGCATTACCTCCTTGTTCTAATATGCTTTTAGCAGCGTCGGCACTAAATGAGTCAGGCATCGCAACCGCACTTTGAGTAACTTGCTCAGCTGCTGCGCCAAATACACACAGCTGTAAAATAAACACACTTTTTACTATTAATTTATTTGGTGAAAACAACCCCATACAACATCCTTAATTTATTATTTTTTAAGTTACCCAACCACATTTATGCATATCAATTATGCTCAGGTCAATGTTTGCACAGGTAAATTTTAGTCTTAGTTTAAAGTGTTTTAGCGTATAAAACTGCGGGCAAGTCACCGTGTTCATCTGTGTGTGTATAACTTTTTATAAAGGTGAGCCCTAATTTTTTCATAATATTAATAGACCCTAGGTTATCTGTAATTGCAGTTGCACTGATTTTTTTAACATCTGCTTGTTTTGCTAATTCGTCGCACAATGCCTTTGCAGCTTCGGTTGCATAACCATTTCCCCAGCTTTGTTGCTTAAAACGCCAGCCTATTTCAATATCACTAAAGTTAGGCTTATCACTAAAAAAGTGCATTGGTCTTATTAAAACCCAACCTATAAAAGTATTACTAGGCTTAATGCTTATAGCCCAAAGCCCCCACCCTTTTAGCTCATTTTTATATTCAAGCATACGAGGTATACCTTCGTTTTTAATTTTATCTAAGGATGTGGGTATCCCTCGCGTTAAAAACTGCATTACAGCCGGGTTCTGATCAAGCTCAAATAACAGCGGCCAATCGTGCTCATCCATTAATTTAAAATTTAATCGCTTTGTTACAGGTGTGTTCATTTTCATTGTTCTATAGTTAGTGTGAATTAATTACTTGTCTCCAAGGAGAGATCGCACATGAACAAATTAGCAGGTTTAGCTTTATTAGGCACTTTAATTACTTTAACGGGTTGTGAAGACGCTCAAGAAGTAAAAGAAGATGCAAAAGATAAAAGCGCGCAAATGCAAGAAAAGCTTGGTGATGCATGGGAAGATGTTAAAGATAAAACAAACGAGCTTAAAAACGACGAATCGTTAAACGAGCTGATGCAAGAAAGTAAAGCAATGGGCTTAGACATGTACGACGACGGTAAAGAAATTGCTGTTGATGCATGGGTTAAAAGCAAAGAAGCCGCAGGTGAGCTTACTGAAAAAACTAAACAAAAAGCACATGAACTTGCACAAGAAATTGAGCAGGCACGTCAAGAGCACGAAGAAGGTTAATATAACCCTTCGCTCAATAAAAAAGGAAAGCTGAGGCTTTCCTTTTTTGTTTTTAGCAACTAGCCCTACGGTTATTGCACCTTAGGGCTTGCTTAAAATTAGCCTTTATATTTACTCATAACTAAAGTAGCGTTAGTGCCACCAAAGCCAAAGCTATTAGACATAACTGTATTTAGCTCAACATCGCGACGTTCGGTTACAATGTTTAAACCTTCTGCCTGCTCGTCCAACTCATCAATATTAATAGAAGGCGCTACAAAGCTGTGCTCTAACATTAATAATGAGAAAATAGCTTCATGAACACCTGCAGCACCTAAAGCATGACCGGTCATAGCTTTCGTTGCGCTGATCATTGGTGAATTACCACCAAACACTTCTTGAATTGCGCCTAATTCTTTTACGTCACCTACTGGAGTAGATGTGCCGTGCGTATTTAAGTAATCAATGCTGTCTACATCTTGCATTGCTTGGCGCATACAACGTACAGCGCCCTCGCCCGATGGAGCAACCATGTCGTATCCATCAGATGTTGCGCCATAACCAACTATTTCTGCGTAAATGTGCGCGCCACGTGCAAGTGCATGCTCAAGCTCTTCAACTACAACAATACCGCCACCACCAGAGATAACAAAACCATCGCGGTTAGCATCATATGTACGTGAAGCTTTTTCTGGGCTTTCATTGTACTTAGTAGAAAGAGCGCCCATTGCGTCAAATTCCATTGCCAATGTCCAGTGAAGTTCTTCACCGCCACCAGCAAAAATTACATCTTGCTTACCAAGTTGAATTTGCTCTACAGCGTGGCCAATACAGTGCGCAGATGTTGCACAAGCAGAGCTAATTGAGTAGTTAACACCTTTAATTTTAAAAGGAGTCGCTAAACATGCTGATGTAGTGCTCGCCATAGTACGTGGAACCATGTAAGGACCAACACGTTTTACGCCTTTTTCACGTAAAATGTCAGCAGCTTCTACTTGCCACTTAGATGAACCACCACCTGAGCCAACCAATAAACCAGTACGTTCGTTAGATACTTGATCATCCGATAAGCCTGCATCTTCAATTGCTTGCTGCATTGAAATGTAAGAATAAGCAGCTGCGTCGCCCATAAAGCGCATAGCTTTGCGGTCTACGTGCTCTTTAACGTCAATGTCAATTTTACCAGATACGTTACTGCGTAACTTATAATCGGCAAATTCTTGGTTAAAAGCGATGCCGCTTTTGCCAGATTTTAACGACTCTAATACTTCTTCTTTGTTGTTACCGATGCTTGATACAACACCGATACCCGTAATTACGGCTCTTCTCATGGGTAATTCCCTTAGCTTAATACTAAATTGTGTTCTATTTTACGCTGATTTTAATCGCTAAGTGGTCAGCTTTCTAGCGTACACTTGTACTCTGAAGTTATAGCTTATAAATAACGCCAGACTATTTCAAAGAAAACCCGTAAAATAATCAAAAAATACACTCTATAAATGTAATAAGTCATGATAAAAAACGCCAAAATACACTTTAATAATTTGGGCACACCCGTAGCCGACAACTTTGACGATGTTTATTTTTCTAATGACGATGGCCTTGCCGAATCCCATTATGTGTTTTATCAACAAAACAATATAGAGTCACGGTTACAAAATCATGACCAATCGCATTTTGTTATTGCCGAAACCGGTTTTGGCACAGGCTTAAATTTTTTAAATACATGGCAATGCTTTAATGACCACTTAGAACGTATGCAAGTTCAAAATGAATGTGATAAAAGTGTAAAACGTCTGCATTTTATTTCATTTGAAAAATTTCCGCTTACAGTAAATGACTTAAAACAAGCACTCACCGCTTGGCCTACCTTAAGCCACTTAAGTGCTCAGCTAGCGCTAAATTACCCTATTAATTTACAAGGCTGCCACCGTATAGAATTTAATAACGGGCAAGTTACACTGGATTTATACTTTGGCGATGTACTTGATTCAATAAACGCGATGAGCTATCCGCAAGCAGGAGTAGTAGATGCGTGGTATTTAGATGGCTTTGCACCAAGTAAAAACCCTGATATGTGGCAACAAAGTGTGTTTAATGCAATGGTTGATATTTCGCGCGAATCTGCAACGCTTGCAACATTTACCGCCGCAGGGTTTGTGCGCAGAGGGCTTATTGAAGCAGGCTTTACAATGCAAAAAGCTAAAGGCTTTGCTCGTAAACGCGAAATGCTAACGGGCTTTCTAGCAACGCCAAATAGTCAGCAATCATCTCCTGCATATTTTAACCAAGACACCAGCGAACTTAAAAATGTGGCAATAATAGGCGGAGGTATAGCCAGCAGCTGTATTTTATATAGCTTAGCTAAGCGCGGTATTTCAAGCACACTGTTTTGCCAAGATGAAAAACCTGCAATGGGCGCATCACACAATGTACAAGGTGCTGTGTATCCTCATTTACAAGCTAAAAACTCACCACATAGTGAGTTATTTGCTCATAGCTTTTTGTATGGCAAACGTTTTTATAATCAATTATGTACAGATGGGTTTAGTTTTGATCACGATTGGTGCGGTGTATTACAGCATGCAGTAAAAAAGCCCTTAGCCGAGAAACACGAAAATTTAGAGCAAAAACAACTTTGGCCCGAGCAGCTAATGCGCAGTGTCACTGCCGAACAAGGCGATAAAATAGCAGGTGTAGAAGCTGGTTACTCTGGCGTATTTTTTGAACAAGGTGGCTGGGTTAACCCTGTGCAACTCGTTGATGCAATGTTAAAAGCCGCAAATAACCTAACGCCATTTAATAGCATGTTTAACTGTAATATTGAGCAAATAAATAAATCAGATGAGGGTTGGTATTTAATCAGTAACAATCAGAAATTTGGCCCATTTAGCGATGTAATTATTTGCGCAGGAGAGCACAGCGATGCATTTGAGCAAACCAAAGCACTTCCCATTGTAGGCGTTAGAGGCCAAGTATCGCACATACAAGCGAGTAAGCAGTCAAGCAAGCTTAAAACGGTTCTGTGCCATAAAGGTTACTTTACCCCTGCATATTTAGATAGCCATTGTATGGGAGCAACATTTGAAAAAAACACTAAAAGCAGAGCGGTTACAGAGCAAGACAACCAACTAAATCATAAGCAGCTGCTTAGCTTTTATCAGCAATGCGATTTTGCAACCACGCTAGGAAAAATAACATCAGCTAAAGCGGCTGTGCGCTGCACATTTATCGACCACCTTCCTATGGCTGGTCAGTGGTGCGAGCCAAGCGATTACACAACCGCATTTGCAAACTTACGCTTAGGTAAACGCTATCAATATCACGCACTAAATAAGCCACAACAAGGCCTGCATATTTTTACAGGGTTTGGCGCTCGTGCATTATGTAGCGCACCACTGTTGAGTGAGCACTTTATTAGTTGTTTAAACAACGAACCTCGCCCTTTAAGTGAGCGCGTAAGCCAAGCGATTCACCCTGCACGATTTATTGTTCGTGATTTAATACGTAATAAAATTTAAATGACATCACCGTAATTTTACGTAAAATAGTGCCTGTAAAAGGAATTTACTCACTTAAAAGGACTCCCATGAAAATATTCACCTTTGTAATATCGCTAATGTGTATTTTACCATTTAGCGCAATGAGCCAAGACGTTACACAAATCCCCCTGCCAGATGAGTTTGTTACAACTTTGGATGTTACAAACGAATACCCGATGGTGCGCACTGGCTATTTAGCATCATCAATCGAGGCTATATCACACTTTTATTTGCAAGCATTAGGTGAGCCAATAAAAAGTAAAGGTAATAATATCTACAAAACCCTCTATTATAACTACCAAGAACGCGGTGTACGTATTAGCTTATACCACCATAATTATGTGACCGAAGTTAGTATAATGATCGAATAAAAAGTTCTAAAAAACGCCTTAAAAAAAGCTAATTTTAATACCCAGTTAAGTAACAGTTTTTAATTGTCATGTTTTTTAAAATTAGCTCATTTAAACCTCATTTTACCCTTTAAAAATAATCCCCTACCCCAAGGTCTATTTGTACAAACAACTTTTACACTATATTGAGAAGGAGTTAATTATGAGTAAGACTTTAATTATTGGCGCAAGTGGTCAAATTGGTAAAATGGCTACCGAGCTACTTTTAAAAAACGAGCAAAATGTTGTTGCACTTGTAAGAGACAAAAGCAAACTGAGTGATTTAGATAGCCCATTTTTAAGTATTGTTGAACAAGACTTAGAAGGTGACTTTTCAAATGCAGTTAATGGCTGTGACCAGGTTATTTTTGCTGCAGGTTCTGGTGGAAGTACAGGTACAGATAAAACCGTACTTATTGATTTGTGGGCAGCTACTAAAGCGGCAACTTATTCTAAAGAGCACGGTGTAAAACACTTTATTATGGTCAGCTCTATTGGAGCAGACGATCCTGATGCAATAAAAAGCGACTTGAAACCCTATTTAGTTGCAAAACATATGGCTGATGAACATTTAATTCACAGCGGTTTAAATTATACAATTGTCCGCCCGGGAACGTTAACCGACGAAAGTGCCTCATTGGAAGTAACAACAGAGCGCCCTAACGATCGTTCAAAAGCTAAAATTAGTCGCGAAAATGTAGCCAATGCATTGCTACACATAGCTACAAACTCATTTAATAGTAACCGTATTTTTGAGCTATTTGATGGCGACAAACCTATTAAAGCAGCGGTTAAATAAACGTTTAAATTGCAATTGCTTCGCTACTTTTAGCGAAGCAATTGCTAATTCACTTCCCTACCCAATTATCTGCTAATTAACTTCTTGCTAATTAACCGTAAAGCACACCCATTAACTTCACTAATCCAAAAATGAAACGGTACTAAAATATTCCAATCATCGGCCTTAATCTAGCCATGTGCTATGTTGCGAGGTTTTTGCACTTTTTTTGCACATTTAACAAATATTATACAATCAATTTCATTACCGGATATATTTAATGAGCAAATTCAACACGCATGTCTTAAAGCTAGTTACATTACTTTTAACTTTTCTAAGCTTGGCAGCTTGTAATGGCGGTAGTACCGACAGCACAACACTTAGTGATACAACAACTACAGACGATACCACCACTGAAGCCTCAACTGATCTTATTGTAGAGGTTGATCCATTTAACTTTGAAAGTGATGCGCTTATCTCATCAATAAGCACTCAAACATGCACACTGAGTAATGGCGACGAGGCTTCTTGCTATAAGATTGATATTGCTGGCGCTCCCTCTAATTATGAAATTGGCGTATTTTGCCCCAAAAATATAACCTCTACAGCAGACGAGGCTGGGATCTGGTTTGATGGCGGCGGTGAGGTTTACGATATTACTGGCGACTTTATTTTAAACCTACCTACTTTGTATAACGATAGCCATTGGCAGCTTTATGACGAAGGAACTGGGCTTGTAAATGTAACCGACACGCAAGAGTCATGTGACGGTGCAGCAAGACCTGACGTAGAAGAACAATATCAAAACCACTGCGTAGAGTGCTCTATTGACTATGTTGATGGCGGTATTTCTGAATCTTTTTTAATACCAATCACGCCCGTTGCTTCAACTCAAAATAACAGTATTGGCAATACAAATGTAGGTGTTGCACTAAACGGTGTAGTGCTCGCAGCCCCTGCTCCTGTAGATGCTATTTTAGGTGCTTATACAATTGCCGCCTTTGATGATTGCGCAGGCCACATTAACTTAGTGGCTGGTTATCACTATCATGGTGAGGCGGGGTGTAGCCAAACACAAATTCAATCTGATGGTCACGCAGCTATGATGGGCTACGCTCTCGATGGTTTTGGCATATTTGGAATGCTTAACGAAGACAACACAGAGCCAACAGATTTAGATGAATGTCGAGGCCACTCTGACGACACCCGCGGTTACCACTACCATGCAGCAGGCGTAGCTGAAAATATGTTTATTGGCTGCTTTAAAGGGGCCATCGCCCGCTAACCTGTTACCAAGGAATTAAGTGAGATAACTATGAAAATATTTAAAAATTTATCAGCGTGCTTTTTATTAATCACGTCATGCTCAGTAATAAGCCACGCAGGTCATGGCTCAAGTGCGCCTTGGCAAGCATGTGAAGAAAAAGCTGTAAATCAAGAATGCAGCTATACAACACACAATAAAAAAGCATCAGGCACATGCCAAGCAATGAATAACATACTCATGTGTGTAAGAAACAAACCACTAGAGAAATTATTAGATAAAGCAACACAGCCAACACAAAGCAAACCCATCAACACTATAAAACAATCAGTAACCCCACTAACTAATCTATAAATAGATAACTGGCATTAAAAACCTTAACGCTGCCAGTAAATTTTTTAAGTAAAAATCATGAGTATGGACGTAGTAAGGGTTATGTTTATCTGTTAAATTAAGCGGGTGTATAAAAATAAAAAAAACACTCCAACAAGGAGTTACACTAGGAAACTAACGTGAGCGCTACATTTAAAATTATTTTTAATGGCCAGTTACATCAAGATGCGGATATTACTTCTGTTCAAGAACAGCTTGGCCAGTTTTTAAAGATCCCTCATGATATCGTCATTCAGTTATTTGATGGTAAGTCTTATGCTTTAAAAAAAGACTTAACAAGTATTGATGCTGTTAAAACGGAGTCATCATTAAAAAAGCTCGGCTTAATAACTAAAGTAGAGCCAGAGCGTACAGCTCCTGTTATTCAATCACAAAACAGTCAACTAGTTTGCCCCAAGCACATTCAAAACAACGATAAAAAAGTTCCTGTAAAAACTAACGATGAAAATAGCGCAGTACAAAGTAAAAAAGCACAACTAAACACTGTTTTTGAGCAAACAAATGTTAAAACAAGACTACTTAGTAACACGCTAAAAAGCGCATTATATTTGTGCTATTTAGCGCTTTTTATTGTTACTTTATTTGGCTTAAGCACTAGCTACACCGTTATTAAAAGTACATTTACTTCTGATGAGTCAGTGCAAAGTAAATTAAGTTATCAACAATACAAGCTATTTTTAAATGAGCAAAACAGCACTAAGCATCAACCCCAAATAGCTATCGCTGAGCAAGGTACTAAAACAGATTCAACAGAAAATAATGAATACTCTAGTAAGTTTTCTGCACATATAAATAGCTATGCAAAAACTCTAGGCCAAGCAAATGTAAACGCCATGGGCGGAGATAAGTTACAGCAACACCTTCAAGAAATAGACGATTTAGGGCCAAAAAATGAATTCTGGAAACAGCTCATTCTACTTGCAAAAAATCTAGATAACGACTCACATAAAATGAGCGCTCTTCAGAGCGACGACTCTGCTAAAATACACTGGATTAACGCCATAGATTGGATAAGCCAAAGTTATATTAGGCAACACCAAAGTACCGATAAGCCAAATACCAAAAGCGAACCACCAGCAAAAGGCAACCCAATATTAAGTTTAACGCTGTTAATAAGCTTACTTTCTCTATTGAGCATTTTTGTTATAGCTATAAAAATGAAACTACGCGCTATAAAAAACAGTTAAATATTATAATGCACTGCTTTGGTATCAAATCTCACACATTAAAATAGCAACTAAAAACTAAATTTGTACAGTAAGCAATCAGTTTCAGTAAAACTATATTCATAAAAAAACCCGCAACCTGATTGCTCAAGTTGCGGGTTTTTATGGTTTTTAAACTAACGAATTTAAAAACCGTTATTGGTGGAGCTGGGGGAGTCTTAACTAAGAAGGCAACGCACTGTTTTAAATTAACTTTAAAACCGAACGTCAACCTAAATGGTACCAACCATGGTACTAAAATAAAATGTTATCATTATTAAAAATAGCTAGATATATTTAATCCGATTTTTTACTAATCTAAATTTCCAGCCAGCTTTATCACTTTTTGATAGTCAGGCCATAACCAAATTTTCACTTCATCTTTTTGTTGATTGAAGTTGAAAAAGCTACAGTCTATTTCATTAGCTACTTTTTTTATAATTCCTTTGTAGTGGTCATAATCTTTACCTTTAGCCTTAATGTGAGTCCCATAAACAAAACCTTTTTGGTTGTCCCCCCAGCCATCTTGAAACTCAATACTATGCTTTACTGAATTATACATGTTTAGCTCATAAAGCTCAGAAAACACATTCTCACTATGGCTATCAAGCGAAATATTATGTTTGTATAGCCCACCATCTATGCATGGCTTGTCATTTTTTCTTTCATCAAAACTTGTATTCTTAAGATCGAATTCTACTATCCCTAACAATAAAGAAAATATATTTATCACCTGAACTTTATTGGAGCTGTGTTCAGCGTATAAGGCTCCTCGCAAGCAAGCTTTTAACTTATCGATTGTCTGATCAACATCCCTCAAACTCAATTCGTAAGCTTTAGCTACCCATATGATATATTGACGTATATTGTTTTCCATATTGTTTGTAAGGTTTGGATAAAGAACTACCTTTTCAGAATACGGCGTTAAATCTACTTCTTGTAACTTTAAATAGTGCTCGAGATCTGGCTCTGCTAACCTAGCTTCTCGATTAAAAAAACGCTTTAGATAAGTATTCGAGTCAAAATTAGAACCGTAAACTGATTTTATCGACTCTTGCAGCTGCGTAGTATCTGTGGCAACAACAAAAACAAAATTCTTTGTTGCGAAGAAGTGCTTTATAACTTCTAACATTTCTATAGCGTAATTAGGTCTACATCTATCAAGTTCATCAATTAATACAATAACAGGCAGTTCTTTACCATGAGTTTGCTTGAGCACTTCAGCTAAAAGCCCTAATTCTTTTCTTATACTTTTAATGGCCTCTACTTGTTCTTCATGATCTTTTTTTATACTCGTAAGGAAATCTTTAGGTGAGGTTTCAAAGAAAGTTTTTGCTACCTCTCTTCCAGCAGCAGAGTCATCCACAAGGTGCTTGGTAGCTAAACCTGCTCCAGCTATTACTACCCCTTTTAACGCCTTACCTAGAAAGCCTGTTAATTTGTCTAAATCAGATCCAATGTTATCGTTAATCATTGAAAGTTGCTTAATTAACTCACTGGCTACCACTGATAATGGAATTTCTGAAAAGTCACTTTCCCATGCGTCAATGTAAACAGTCGGATTACCTTCATTTATCAAGTGGCTATATAACCGTCTTAAGAATTCAGTTTTTCCAGTCCCCCAAGCCCCATTTAAGTTAAGTACAAAGCCATCATGTTCTCCCTTAATATAGTTAGTTAAAAACTCACCATATTCTTTACGATTGAGCTTACAGTTATCAAACGTATACTCAGTAAGCCACTCGTGGTATTTACAATTAAAATTCATATATTACCCTCTCCAATAGTCACTCACGGAAGCTCTTACATTTTCAATCTCTGGCTGGGAATATCCATTTTTTCCAATAACTGGAGTAAAAACTAAGTTAAAAGTAACATCTAAAGAATCGCCAGAAAATGGCTTATCATCATGATTAGTACCTGAAATAGTAGCTTCCATTTTAATAGCTACTTCTTCATCACCTCTTTCATCAACTCCAATCACATGAACATCTTCGACAAATTCAAAATATGCGTTAGTTTCTGCCATCGAACCAGTAACAGAATCCTCATGCAGTAAGGAGTCATAATTATCTGAATCGCTTGCAAACTCACTTGCTAAATCTTTGAACAAATCATCAGACATAAATCTGACAGTATCTATATTTTCAAACATTTGAACCAAGTGATCAAAAACTTCTTCTGCTGTTACGTTGATTTTTGACTTTTTAATGAGCTCAGAAAGAGCTTTGAGAATTGTTGAATTACTGTATGCAACACATGAAAGTTCATCGAACTTAGATAATGAAAATTCATCATCGGCTAATAGCTCATCACTATTTTTATAACCGAAGCAAATTACTAAACAATCCATCATAAAATCGATCGGCGCATTCACTTCATCTTCAATAAAAGACTCAGATAAATACTTAAGAAAAACGTAAGCAGTTGGAAACCTTGCGTTTAACAGCTCTTGTTGATGATGGGCTTTTGCTCGTTCTTGAGCAAGCTTTTCCCTTTCATCTCGTCTTTTTAAATCTTTGAGTTTTAATTCTTCCTGCTCAGCTTCTAACTCTAATTTTTTTTGCTCTGCTATAGACGCCTTTTTCTTAGCTTCTAGCTCTTCAAGTTTAAGTTTTTTATCGTTAGCCTCTGCTCTTGTTATATCTGCTTTAGCCTCAAACTCTTTTAACTCCGCATCTAATCTTTTACCTAAGTACGGATTGGCCGGATCTCCTTTGTATATTACTTCATTCAATTCCGTTTTTTTCTTAGCCTTTATTATATCAATGCCAACAACCTCGCTATGTCGCCACTCTTCCGCTCTTTTAAGTAATTTATGGCTTAAAACATTCAAATACGGTAAACCAAACGCGTATGCTAATGCCACTAGCAAAGGCCAAAACCATATGCTTAAGTTTGAAGTTGTAATTATTTCTTCGAATGCCAAAAGTCTAACTTCAAGATCACCTTTACCCCAAAATAATAGGAGAAAGTACTTCCAATTGAATAAAACCCACGCCCCCATAAAAGCGCCTAAAACAGGGCTTGTGATCTTCACTCTATTATCACTAAACCAACCTTTGATTAAATCCTGTACCATTTCTACTCCTGAAAGCCTATGCTTTTTTAAACCCACTCAACATATCAAATATCACTCGCGCAAATTGTTGGTTTCTTGCTGGATCTGATAGTAGCTGCATCATTTGTTCTTGGTGTGCGTCACCGCTTCCTAAAATGGCGTCATCCATTGCTTGAGGGAAATCACCTAGCATAGCTTGTTCTGGGCTGTTGTTTGCAATCTGGCTCATTACAGAGGCGTTTTCAGTTAGTTTATCCCGTACTGTAAAGGCATAGTTAAGCATGTCTTTATTAGTTAGGTTATCAGTGATGAAAACCTCATTAAGCTTGTCGATTATTTGTGATAAGAACGCTTCTTTTTTATCCTTCGCTTTAGCACTACCCACATCATTACTTGGCTCTAGCTTGTAATCAGGCTCGTCTTCTTTTAGCTGTATATCTTGTTGGCGTATTTTTGATAGGCGGTAATGGCTCATAACTACGTTATCTAAATCAAGCTCATCTTCTGTCACTATTTTTTCACGTAACAGTGGGCGTAAGTGGCGGGCGAACAAGCTTAGTTTTTCAAGCTCTTTGTCGTCGTATTCCACCAGCTGCGACATAAACTCATAAAAGCGGGTAAAGCTGCCTAAATCCTTTTTGAATATTTCTAGGCGGTCTTTTTCTTGTTTGCACTCTTTAAAGCTTGTTTCTGCGTTAGCTATTAATACAGCGTCTTCAGTCTTTTTGGTGCGTTCAAACATTTCTTTGGCTTTTATATACGCCTCAATTGCCGATGCGTAACGCTTTTGCCAACGCTCTTTAGCGGGGTGAATAATATTACTGATCGCCGCGTTTGACTTGTTCTTGGTAAAGAAGGCTGCACAAAACTGCTCAACCTCAGACCACAAAAATATACCGCTAGCACGCAGTTTTTCAAATAAATCAAAAACAATCTGAGGGTCAGTAACATCAGCAAGCTCTGCTGTTTGGTAGTAAGGCTGAAATGCTTCTAGTATATCTTCTGGGGCATTAAAGAAGTCCAATACAAACGTGCCTGTTTCAGCTTTACTTGGGTAAGTACGGTTTAGTCGCGACAAAGTTTGTACACACTCAACGCCGCCTAGCTTTTTATCTACATACATAGCGCATAGTTTTGGTTGGTCGAACCCTGTTTGAAACTTATTAGCCACCAGCATTACTTGGTAATCGTCACTATCAAAGGCTTTTCGCATATCGCGGCCTTTAAGATCAGGGTTCATATTTTTTTCAGTAAACTTTTTATCTAAAAATGCAGCGCTATCAGGGTCACTTTTAGTAAACTCAACTTCGCCTGAAAATGCCACCATAGCGCGTATTGTCGAGTAACCTGTTTTTTGCTCTGCTAGGGCTTCAGCTACATACTTATCAAATGCTAGCTTATAACGAACCGCCTCTTTGCGTGAGCCTGTTACTACCATTGCTTTAGCTTGTCCGCCTAATAAACCCATTACGTTATCTTTAAAGTGTTCAATAATCACTTTAACTTTTTGCGATATATTATGGTCGTGTAAACGCACCCATTGGTTAAGTTTTACCGCTGCTTTTTTACTATCAACCTCTTTATCTGCCGCCTCTATTTTTTGAGCAAGTTGGTACATCACCTTATAGTTAGTGTAATTTTTAAGTACATCTAATATAAAGCCTTCTTCTATTGCTTGGCGCATTGAATATATGTGGTACGCCACTGGCTTATTTTGTTTTGATGGAGGTAGTTCGGGGTTAGGTAATCGACCAAATAGCTCTATTGTTTTTGCTTTAGGTGTGGCCGTAAACGCATAGTAGTTAAGGTTTGCACTACCGCGACGGGCTGCAACGGTTGCATCGAGTATATCCTCTGACGATAACTCAACATCATCGTCAGCCTCTTCAGTCATCAGTACTTCTTTTAACTGGCGAGCGGTAGAGCCGCTTTGTGATGAATGAGCTTCATCGGCAATAACCGCATAGCTGCGCTCTTTTAAGCTGGTACTGTTCTCTATAGCACGCAATACAAACGGAAAAGTTTGAATGGTTACAATAATAATAGGCTGAGCGTTTTCAAGTGCGCTGGCGAGCTTTTCTGATTTAGAGCCATCACCTTCTTTATTATTAATACGCCCTACTACACCGTCTGCATGCTCAAACTGATAAATAGTATCTTGCAGCTGATCATCAAGTACCGTTCGGTCTGTTACAACAATCACCGAATGAAATTGTTTATTACCTTGCTCGTTATAAAGAGTTGAAAGCTGGTGGGCTGTCCATGCAATAGAGTTTGATTTACCTGAGCCCGCACTGTGTTGAACTAAATATTTGTTACCTGTGCCCTCTTCAATTGCCGCATCAATCAGCTTACTTACTACATCCCACTGATGATAGCGCGGGAAAATAAGCGTTTCTTTTTTGTATTTACGCCCTTCCCAATCTTCCTTATCTTCTATTTGCAAGTGTACAAAGCTACCTAAAATGTTTAGCAGGTTTTTAGGCACTAACACTTCATTCCACAGGTAATCGGTTGCATAACGGTTAGTGTCTTCAGGTACATCATTGCCAGCACCACCTTCACTTGTGCCTTTGTTAAAGGGTAAAAAGAAGGTGTCGTCGCCTGCAAGCTTAGTGGTCATATAGACTTCGTACTGGCTTACAGCAAAGTGTACTAATGCACCGCGCTTAAAGGTAAGTAGTGGCTCTGGCTTTTTAGTTGCGGGGTCTTTAGGTAAGCGGGTTTGTTTGTACTGCTTAATTGCATTTTCAACCGCTTGTTTAAATTCTGATTTAAGCTCTAGGGTTGATACGGGTAAGCCATTTACAAATAATACTAAATCTATGCGCCAGCTTTTGGCTTTGCTACCTGTTACAGCTAAGTGCTCAGCATTGGCATACGGGCTATACACCAACTCTTGCACTATACGACAAGTATTTTGCTCGTAACGCGCTAGGGTTTCGGGGTTTAGGTTATGCTCTGGTTTAAATTGGCACAGTTCAAAACGCGCATTTCGAATTTTTAAACCATGACGCAACACACCTAATACACCATACGTGCGTGAGGCTTTATCTGTAGCATTTATATCTGCTTTTTTAAGCTGTGCCACCAGCGCTTCTAAAAAGTGGCGTTCAGGGTCATTAAGGAACACCTTACACAGCTTTTGCCACTCTTTTGGTTGGGTGTTTTTAACAAAGGTCAGTGCATCTTGTTCATACAAAGCGGTTTCGCAGTTATAGCCAGCGCCTGTGCCTTCAACCCAGCCATTAGCTACCATCTGGTTAATTATGTCGTCTTGAAAAATTCGTTCTTGAGTTACATCATTCATGATTTTTTTCTTATAATATTTAGTTATTTAAAACTTCAGGAGCTGCTTGCTTATGTTCTAGTTGTAACTTGACTTTGCCAAATCTTAAAGCTAGCTTATCGTAAACGTCCTTAAGCTCATCGAAACGAGCATTACGATCATAGAGCTCTAAAACAAACTGAAACATTTGAAAGGCATACAATAAATCGAGTTCAGTAACATCTGACTTATGAGTTCCTTCATTTCCTACTAATTTCAATGGCTCAAGATACGAGGCTTCTTCAGGGCGGGTCTTAGCCAAATTTTGAATCATACGGTTAAGATTACTTCCCTCAACCTTCATATCCTTACAAAACTTCTCGATTGCTCGTCTTAACTTAGAGGCTGATGATGGTGGGTCAAAATGAAAATGTTTAAATGCGTCAAATAGTTCTTCACTAATCTCTTTAGGGGTGTTTATCGATAGAGGAAATATAGGTACGGTTGGCGAAAAATGATCTATTTTTATTTGTTTTGTTTTTTTTGCCTTGGTATCAAAGCTATTACTCGATTCAAGTAATACACCCGATGCGGTAGTACTTTTTTTACATTCGCTACAGCTCAAAAAGCTATTAAACAAATAAGTATCACCATTTATCGGATCAATATGGTCAGAGTACACCGTAGCAATTGCGCCTATTAGGGGTAACCAAAAACCATCACTTTTACTAATCACCTCTTGGCTAGCTTCTAATTTAACCCGTCTAGTTTCTTTTTCTGAACGAAACTTCCTGCTCGATAGCAGTAAACTTTTTTCTGATGTTGGCCTTGTTTGAATACTTTCTTTATCTAACTTTAGCGCCAACTTATTACAATGAGGACAAGGAAGCTCAGGGTAATTATCTAAGTTAGCAAAGCCTGAAATCCTTTTCCATAATTCTATATCCATTACTTCTATCCCTTTATTTATTATTTTTTACTTTATATGCAAAGTCTTATTTAAGTTATTTTTCAGGTTTATCCTGCAGCTGCTTTAGCGCATTCGCTAAGTCTAAATCAACCTTTGATGGCTGGGCATCAATTACTCTGCGGTACTTATCGTATTCTTGTTTTGCTTTTTCAGTGGCTTGTGCCTGTGAAATATTGCCAGCGTGGTTGAGTACTTCATAGTCACTTAAGCGTAAAAAGTCATCGAGCTTACTTGCCCAGTCTGCCATTTTCATTAACTTACCATTACGGGCTTGCAGCTCGGCAAACTCTAAGTAAGAGTTAACTAGCCTGTTTAAGGTATCGAGTTCTTTTTCATCTAAATAATTTTTGCCCGTAACCACCTCTTTGCGGGTTGGCTCTGTGCCTACAAAGCTGGTTAAGCCTAAATGGGGTTTGTCGGCATCAATACGTTTAAACACAAGCTCTGCTGCGGTATTACCATGAGCTGCCCAATGCATTTTATTTTGAACTTTAGCAAAAAAATCGACACTGGTTTGTGCTTTGCCATCGTAATCAATGCTGGTGGCGTAAATGTCGCACACTTTGCGCCAAAATATCTTCTCTGATGAACGTATGTCGCGTATGCGGTTTAATAGTTCGTCAAAGTACTGCATGTTGTCAGGGTTTTTAAGGCGCTCGTCATCCATTACAAAGCCCTTAGTTAGGTACTCTTGTAATGTGCTTGTTGCCCACTGGCGAAACTGTGTGCCTTGCTTAGAGCGCACGCGGTAACCCACCGCTAATATGGCTTCTAAATTATAATGCGCTACATCGCGAGCAACTTCCCTTGTGCCCTCTTTGCGAACTATTCGGAAATTCCTAATGGTTGCATTTTGTTCAAGTTCGCCCTCGTTATAAATGTTACTTAAATGCTCATTTATAGTGGGTACACTCTTTTGGTACAGCTCAGCAATTAAGTTTTGAGTGAGCCAGAGCGTTTCTGTTTCAAAACGACATTCAACCTTGGTTTGCCCTTCGTCTGTTTCAAATAAAATAAACTGCCCAAGCGGTGGCGTAACATTGTTAGTCATTAGGTTGCTCCCAGTTACGCAGGTCGATTTTGCCTGTGACTGCAGCAGAGATTAGAGCTGTTCGGCGCTCTTTCATCAATTCAATAGCATTAGTTGCATTGTTAATAAGCACATCATATTTCGAAGTTAGCGCTTCTAATTCACTGACTATTAGATCTTGTTCAGATAATGGTGGTATTACGAATGCGAAGTTTCTAATATTATCAACATTTATTCTTTTGAATGTAGAGCCAACCATTGCTAGTTCTAATTGCTGACTTATTACACCGGAATGAAGAACATACATAGCAAACAAAGGAAGTAACCCGTTAGATAGTCTGATCAAACAAACATCCTGCCCCATTGCAAATGGGGGAAGCCCTTCGCTTACAATAGCGGCTTCGCCAACAGTTGCATTTCGACTATAAATGATATCTCCAACCTTGGGTACTCGGCCTCCACCAATAAGTTCATTATAATACTTTTCACTCGTATACTTTGCTGTTGATAAATCTACAAACCATTTTTTAACTTCACTAATACTCGCTAAAGGGATGCCCTCATCAAAAAACTCTGCGGTTATATGCTTACAGTCAATAACCTCGCTATAATGCTTTAAAGTTGAAGCAGTCCAATGAGCTGGCACCTTACCTAACCACTCGAAACCTGAATCTTTCATCGGGGCTTGTGTATTGAGGCCTTTAGTCACTGCATGGCTGATCACCGCTTGGCGCTTTTCTTTTAGCAGCTTAATCAGTTGTTGCTGCTTTTCAATCAAAGTGTCGATTTTAGCGGTTTCGTGATCAAGGAAGCTAGATATACTCTTGGCTTCGCTCTCACTTGGGTATGGGAAACTCAGATTATCGATTGTATTCATACCCAAGTTTTTCTGGGTATTTGAGTTTGAAAAGACTTCGCATTGGGCTTGTAACATACTTGACTGTAAACAGTAATATATGTACTTACCTAAACTATTACTCTTTGCTGTAATAACTGCTAAAGGCGACCAAACATTAAAATTAATATCACTATCTACATATGCTACTTTACCAACTGAAGCCGCTTTTCCTAAAAGTACGTCACCTTTTTTAGGATGGCATTTCATCGCATAACGTTGATGACTTTCCGGTGAAATATAACGACAACCATCAAATGCTAACTTATTGTTTTTAATACCATCGACGGATAAAAATGGGATTCCAAAATCAAGAAACTTTGGTGTCTCATGAGGACCATCTTTTACATAACCTGAGCAAAGATATTTTAACGGAACAAGCAGCCATGACTTGGGTAATTTATTAATCCACTTATTACTCCAACTTGAGTACTCTGGATACGTCAGATACTTACTCATTACGAATGCACCTCTTGTAACAGGTTCATAATGTCACTACTCACAGCATCAAGCTCTTTATCAATCTCAACTAAATCACGTGGGGGCTGATATTCATAAAAATGGCGGTTAAATGGGATTTCGTAGCCTACTATACCTAGCTCGCCGTCTTTATCATCGCGCTTGGTGTCGTTTATCCATGCATCACTTACATGGGGAGCTACTTCACGGTTAAAATAGTTTTCAACCATTTGGGTTGTGCTAATACTTGGCTGAGCTGAGCCGTTTAAATAGGCCTCTTTTAAAGGTACGTTTTCGTTATCACGTAAGTCGCCATCTTGCTTGTAAGTCACTACTTTACCCTGCCACTTTGTAACATTACCTTGATATTCAAATGCACCGTACATTGGGTCTGCTGCATCTTTGAATAATTTATCAACCACGCACTCCGCTGCTGGGTCTTTAAAGGTAATGGCATCGAGCAGCTGTTTTTTCTCTTTGGTATCGAGCTTAATATCTAACGCTTTAAGGGCTTGTGTATAGGTTATATCAAACTGGTTAAAGTCGTCTGATTGCAAGTGCTTACCACCAGCATCTTCACCTAATTGCGTTTGTAGTTGCTGTGCTTTTTCCATGAGTGATTTTTGGAATAACCAAAGTTTAGGCTCTAATACATCTTTGATTTGCTTTTCTTTCAACTCAGGGAAGTCGGCTTTAATAATAGCTCTGGCTTCAATTTCAACAATGCTTAAATCACCATACTGATCGTCAGTAGTCCACTGTGTGCCAAACTTTTCATATAGTGCCATCATGGCTGCATTATAAGGTTTAGGTGCAAAACGCAGTGATGCAATGGCTTCATCAGTTACTTGAGCTGACAACCTTAATGGGCGCTCTATAGTGATTCGGCGATAACCAAACTCATAGGTGTTAAATATTTTACTGGCAAAGGTTTTTGCTACATCAGCTTTAGGATTAGCCGCTTGGCGACCTCGGCTACTTTTAGCCTCGGTTGGTTTAGTTAAGCCTAGCTCTTCAAGTGTTGTTGTTTCTACTTGTTCAAAGTTACCAAAGCTGCGAGTGATTGTTTTAATGTCATCTTCGCTCATGATATTACGTTTAGAACCAAGGGATTTACGCATTTTACCGCATAGGTTAACACCATTAATTAGTTGAACCTTATTTTTACGCTCTGGGTTTTGCTGCTGCGCTTTTTTATTCGACAATATCCATACGTAGGTAGCAATACCTGTGTTGTAAAACATATCGGTAGGTAAGGCTATAATTGCCTCAAGTAAGTCAGACTCTAAAATATAACGACGAATTTCACTCTCACCACTGCCTGCACCACCTGTAAATAAAGGTGAGCCATTTAGAATAATACCAATACGTCCTCCATTATCTGAAGCATCGCGCATTTTACTAATTAGGTGCATTAAAAATAATAGCGAACCGTCTGACACTCTTGGTAAGCCTGCGCCAAAGCGACCATCAAAGCCCTTAATTGTATGCTCTTCTTTAATATCACCTTCAATCTTTTTCCAATCTACTCCGAATGGCGGGTTAGATAGCATATAATCAAACTTATCTTCTGCTAGCTGATCATTCGATAAGGTGTTACCGAGTTTAATATTATTTACTTCCTGACCTTTGATAAGCATATCGGCTTTACATATCGCGTAAGATTCAGGATTTAACTCTTGTCCGAAAGCAACCATACGAGCTGCAGGGTTAAGCTTTATAACATAGTCCATGCCTGATGATAAAAAGCCGCCAGTTCCCGCTGTTGGGTCGTAAATGGTACGGATAATCCCTTCTTTAGTTAGAGCCTTATCGTCTTCCATGAAAACTAGCGATGTAGTTAGTTCTACAATATCGCGTGGGGTAAAGTGTTCCCCCGCTGTTTCGTTAGAGCTTTCAGCAAAGCGACGTATTAACTCTTCAAACACTAAACCCATATCGTGATTAGATATAGCTTGGGGGCTTAAGTCGGTCGTTGCGAATTTTTTTACGACTTTAAAAAGCAGGTTGGCGTCATCTAATAGCCCTATAAACTCATCAAACTTAAAGTGCTCAAAAATCTCACGGGCATCGGCTGAAAAGCATTGAATATAACGTTCAAGATTGGCTTTAATATCGCTTTGACCCATTTTGCCTAAATCCATAGGCGAGGTATTAAAAAATGTTAAGCCGTTTGTAGCTCGCATTAATAGTTTTTCTTGTGCATCTTCTGGCAGGTTTAAAGCTTTAATGCGCTCAAACTCGGCCACTACTGCATCTTTACTTGGTGCAAGTACACACTCAAGGCGGCGTAATAAGGTAAAAGGTAAAATAACACGGCCATATTGAGACTGTTTAAAGTCACCGCGAAGGAGATCAGCTACTGACCAAATAAAAGCAGCGGTTTGAGAAAAGTTATTAGTTGTCATTTTAATCTTCCATAAAGTAATCGCTATCGAGCGCTTTTACTTCAAATACATGTTTGGTGCTTACGCCTAAATTATGGGTAAGCATGAGTTCGGTTAGTTGTGCGCCATCCACCAGCACGATGCGTTTTTCTATCATGCCGACATATTCGAGGGCATCTTTACTAAAGCTGCTGGTGGTAATGAACACGCCCTTTTTAGCGCGGTGCATATCAAGCGCACCTGCAAAGGCTTGTATATCTGGGCGGCCAACTGTTTTATTAGTATAACGTTTGGCTTGCAAGTATATCATTTCAAGACCAAGTTTATCTTCTTTGATTACCCCATCAATGCCACCATCTTGTGTATATTGAGTAGCTTGACCTGCATCTTTGCGTGATCCGCCGTAACCCATGGCGAGCATTAAATCGACCACTAGGTTTTCAAAAAATACGGGGGATGCTGCTAATATCGCTTTTAATATTTCGTCACTTAGGTTGGTATTTAGCGTATCTACTGCGGCTTCTATAAGCTCTTCTGGGGTTTTATCTGAGTTATTACTTACTATGCTGGTGGTGTTTACTTGTGTGGGCTCGCTTACATCTTTTGAGCGTGTTTTAAAATCGAGGAAAGCATCGAACTTACTTAAGTATTGGTTATTGATTGGCTCGCCCGACTCTATTGCAGCTAGCCCTTTTTGCGTGATTTTACAAAAAGCCCTTTTAGGCTGCTCTATTAAACCCGCTTGAACTAAGTAAGTTTTAGCCCAACCCAAGCGATGATAGGCAAAGGTTTGCTTACCACTGGGTATGCGGAGCTTTAGTTGATCGGCACTAAGCCCAAGCTTTCGGTAAACTTCGGCATCAATATCACGCAGTTTAACTGTTTTACCATTGGCTAAGCATGCAAGTAACGGGGTCATAAAAGATTGGTAATCAGGGAGTGGCATAGTGTTCCTTTACTGGTGAAGTAGCTATAATCCATTATTAAGTAAAAGATATTATATAAAACTGACCCGTTTATCAAAACAAAGGCTACTTTGACTCTTGCATGGTAGTGAAATGGTAAATTTAAAGGCCAAAGGTGATCGAATACGAGGGCGATCACCTTTTAGAATTAATACAAGGCTTGCCACAAAAACCTTAAGCCATTGAATTTAAATGGCAAATGAGAATATCTTTGATTGTTTGGTAGCTTGATCGGTTATTTTCCTTTTTTTATTTTGCCGTGTTAAAGCGACTCTGCAGTGCAAGCCCACCAAAATCCTTAAAAGTCGAACGACAAAGTACCTTTATACCTCATAAAATGTTTATAAATTAGAAGTCTAGACTCGTAACTGTCATCTTTATTAAGCTTTTTGAGCGTTTCTAACTGTACTAAGCACAACGCTTTATATTCAAAGTCAGATAGCTCTTTATCTAAGGGTACACCATGCATTACCTTAGCCCTGCCGCCATGCTTAAGAGCATTTATGTTACCTTTTGGCGCACCTGCACCTTTTCTTTTACCACCCCTAGCCATTTAACTACCCTCATTATATTCAAGTCTACTTGAAGAGTAGTTTTTTACTGATTGCGAGACACGCCGTTTTGAATAGCATTTAGCAAGGTAACTAAGCCTGTAAACGGCCTCCTTAAAGTTTTCGTAAAAGTTAGGCTGATTAATAAATAACTGATAAAAGCAATGCTCAGGTATATATAGTGTTCCACCAGCCGAAGCCTTAAACCATCCAGCCTGAATTAAATTTATGACCTTACTAGGGTGTATGATTTTATGACCATTAAAAAAGTAAGCTATGTGGTAATGCTGCTTATCAGCTTTGTTTTGCTCTCTTACCCATATATAAGCGAACTCACCGTATGTATTTTTTATTTTCTTTTGAATACTATTAATAAACTGTGAAACAACTTTATTATCTTTAGTATATTGTTCTAACCTTAAATCGAGCCTGAGTACGAGCACTTTGGAAAACTTACAAAGCATCACATCCAATTGCTTTAGCGTAGCTTTAATAATGTCGTAGTAATATCCACTTGGGAAATTCATTATCTCCAAAGCCATATAAGATTCTTCTGATAGTTTTTGATAATGTACTTCAACACCATATTTATCTTTTAATTTTTGAACTAACTGAGATGGCATGATTTTCTCTAAATATTATAAATAACCTGCACTACAACAATGAAGTTAACCGCACTATGATTGACGCTTTAAGCAAGTAAAGGTCATGTAAAAGGGTCTAACTAATGAAATAACATCCCTTGTTGTCCTAAGAAGTGCTAATTTGGTTGAGTTGCTTTACCTCTGTCAAAGGCCAACCAGTAACTTTTTGAGCTAACTCCACTGGATCTGAAAGAGTCCTTTCTTTTACTAGCTTGCCGACTAAATAAGGCGAAAAACCAAAGTGCTCTTGAATTGCTGCTTTTGAAATGAAAATATCTTCATCAGCAATTTTAACTTCTCGTTTAGCTAAAAACCTCATGCTTGCACTCTTGAGTCAATCCAATTAATAACATCACTATATTGCCACCCCATAGCTCTCCCACTTTGCACTAACTTTATACTTTGTGGGAACTCGCCTTTACTCTGTAAATCGTAAATCATAGTTCGAGATAAACCAGTCAAAGTTTGTACATCTTTAAGGCGAAGAATTCTTTTGCTGTTAGTTAATAGGTTATCTAAGTTCATGGTACTGCTCCGAATTATTTAAGACTTTGTCCCGTTAATTTCTAAGATAGACAGATATGTCCGTCTAGGTACGAAGCTATATTGCAAAACTTTTTTCATCGTTTAATTAACTATTCCGTGAGGAATCGGCATTAAAACAATTCAATTGCACAAAAATCACACATAAAACTTAATTTTTTATAAGTGAATTGAGTTGCTACTAATATATAAGAGTAATTTAGAGAGTATTTATGGTTAATTATTAGTTTTGTCTACAGTAAGTTTTCACTGATTAGCACGGCATACTTATAGTAAAAGCCTGTAGTTAAAAACTGACAAGGCTTTGTGGATGTGCTCTATAGTTTGTATTTAACCTTTTGGCTGTGAGCCAATCCAGCCTCCTTAAATGAGTACTTGATTCTGATCTCAAGTAGCTGTGATTCAATAGGTGTTAAATAACAATTACTTGGCTGCGAAAAAAATGTAGGGCTTATTGCTCTGATCTCATTATAAATAGACTGGCTATACATAAACTCATCTAAATCGGTTAAGGGCTTGCTACCTGATATTTTAATTAATGATTTAAGATGAGAGAGTATATATTGAGTTACAAGCTTTGCAGAAAGCCTCATTATAAGAGGAACATGAAGTGGCTCCACCTCCTCATCGTAACGCAATTCATACTTTAATAAGTAATGTAAGGCATCTAGGCACTTACTTAAATTAGCATCTGTTGAATTAGTGATAGTGTGATTTTTGTATTCAAACTCTTCACTTTTATAAAATGTTGAGTAAAGTTCATGAATATCAGAGCTATACTCACGATTTAAAAAAACAACAACCTTATCTCTTAATTTCAGCATCTCACTATTTGGCTTTCCTTTGCCTATTTCTATATTTAAATATTTAGCAATTTTTTGGGATGAACTCTTTTTTTCTATAAGCATTGCACTATCTAGTGAAGCCTTCAGAAAAATATCTACGCCACTGATAATCGCCCAATCGTTATTGGCAAAACCTAGATTTTTTATTGCGCAAAAAACCTCTTTAGAAAGCTTTAAATAAGTTTGAGTTTTTATTTGCTTGCCAATATTAGCTTTTTGCGCTTTTTCTTTCGTTTGTTGATGTAGAAGTAAGCTATTAGCAAACCGATGAAGGGTGTTGTATTCGCCTATTAGAGCACCTAATGTAAACAGCTCTAAGCCTTCAGGTTGCTCATTATTTAGCAAATTAGACAAAAGTTCTTCCGCTTTTGTTTTTAAATGACTAAGGCTAACCCCTGTTAAATGCAATAAATCAAAGTCATTTAATATCCTATCCGATGTATTAGCCTCAATGGCGTAAATAGACGCGATAACATCTTTTAATATTTGCTTTAAATAAACTTTGCCTCCCTCTGCAGCCTGAAGCCGAGAGGGTTCGAAATCAATCCGTTGGATTGTTGTTTCTTGTAGCAAATTAAGGCTAGCTAACGCTTTAAAGTTAGACAAGAGACTGTACCTTCGCTTTGTGTATATACTCACTCCACCAGCACATCATTTCTCTTCTACTTTCTAGATAGTCACTTCGATTATATGCAGCTCGAACTTGGTTCGTGTCTTGATGCGCTAATGCAACTTCTATTAACTCATAGTCAAATAACCTAGATTCATTTAACACAGTACTTGCAAGTGATCTTAAGCCATGTGCAACAAGCTCCCCTTTATAGCCCATTCGACTTATTGCTGCATTTGGGGTTTGAGGGTTCATATGATCTCTAGGGTTTCTATCAGCAGGGAAAATATATTCTCGGTGTCCACTTATCGGGCTCATCAACTCAAGTAATTTTAGCGTTCTTGGAGTTAATGGTATTTTATGGACTTTAGCTGCTTTCATTTTTTCTGCAGGTATTATCCACACATTGTTTTCTAAATCTATCTCAGACCATTTTGCTTTAGTGGCTTCATTTGGCCTTACCATTGTATGTAATTGCCACTCAATCGCACACCGAGTAGGAAACTTTATACTGGCTCTCGAAAGATCCGCCATAAACTCAGATAACCTGCTAGCATCTATCGTTGGCATCGGCTTTGTTATTGGTTTTGCAAAGCCATCTCTAATTCTTTCCAAAGGGTTATGCTTTATAATTCCTGTATTTACTGCGTAGCCCATAACTTGATTGAGTACCTGACACGTCTTTCTTACTGTTTCAAGAGTGCCTTTTGCAGCAACAGGCCTCAATGCATTAATTGTTACAACAGCATCGATACTACTTATAGGCCGCTTGCCTAGTTCAGGAAACACATGATTTTTTAACTTTCCCAGAATGCCCTCTGCGTGCTTAGGCTTTATTTTTGGTTTGTGAATCTCAAACCATTCCATCGCTACTTTCTCTAAAGTATTTAAACGCGCTTGCGTCTCTTGAATATATTGTTGCTCTTTGAGCTCTTTTGGGTCTTTTTCATTTGCAAGAAGCCCACGTGCTTCTTCTCTTTTAACTCTAGCAGCGGCAAGGGTAATTTGAGGATACTGTCCAAAAGAAATGTTTGTCCTTTTTTTAGTGAGTGGTTTGTAGTACTTAAATATCCAACTTTTAGTACCATTAGGTCTAATAGATAGCTGAAGCCCACTACCATCTGAAAGTAAGTATTCTTTTTCTTTAGGCTTAGCTTGCTTAATTTGTGTATCGTTGAGGGGTTTTACAGTTCTGGCCATTTCTTTTATGCATACCATGTTCTAGCCCTGTGAATTCAAGGCTTTCTTATTTTTAGTACCACAGCATTTTCACGAATAAGTGCTGTGGTACTAACCATGGTACTAAAAATACTGGATGCAGGTAAACATCTTGGGATATTACAGGCAATAAAAAACCCGCTAGCCTATATGGTTAGCGGGTTTCCTGTATCTGTTCGGATGTTATCGAACAGCGAATTGGTGGAGCTGGGGGGATTTGAACCCCCGTCCGAAAAGCCTCGACCGTCGGTACTACATGTTTAGTATTGTCATTTAATTAACCTTTAAGTCCCGGACAAACACGGTAAGTAAAGGCGAGGCCGCTTGGTTTTAACGCTTCAACCCCGGCCAGGGTTTCCGTCGCGATCAGGTGTTAGGGTGACACTCCAAAATCTAGTCCACAAGAATACATAGAAGGAGCGCTAGCCAGCCTAAGCTGCTAGAGAGTAGTTATCGTCGTTTGCGATTACTTTAGATTGCGGCTTTTTTACGAGGCAAACCGCACCTCGACATGCACCTTGGGCTTCTTGAATTCCGTCGAATCCTAATCAGCCCCTGAATTAGTAAACTCATTCAGAGCGTGCAAGCAGTATAACTGAGTAAAGTACTGATACTCAAGGGCTAGCGTTGCTTTATTTTATTTATGTGTGTCGACTGCGCATTAAACACCCAACCTGATAGTTTTCAATAAACTTGCTATAAACATTTGCTTAACAAAACGTTTAACTTGTGCTCAAATAGGAAGTTAGGTTTTTTGCGTAAGCTAAAACTTTAGTTGTAATAAATAAAAAATAATAACAGGCATAATTTGTAGGGAATTAATAAATGTCGGTTTTTTCATTAGATAAAAATACTGGGTGTGTCTCTTTACTAAAACACCCTATTGATAGTGGCTTTCCTGTTACAAGTACTCAACTAGTTGAGATGTTGGAGCAATCTGAATTTAGTGAATACGAAACAATTTCAGCTAATATCGGTAAACTTTTTGCGCCTACTAAAAACTATCAAGAAGTATCTCTTATTGTTGCTAAAGCAGTTGATGCATCAATTATTATTAATGTTGATGAAAAAAATATGGTTGCAGAGGCAACAATTACAACGGCAAAGGGAGGTGCATTATTTTCTATGGAGGGTGCACAAAAAGCACTTGCTAAAGCAGGTGTAAAAAAAGGTATTAGCCCTCGTGCGCTTGATACCTTTTTAGGCCAACAATTTGAGCAGCCTTCAGGCACTTCATATAGCGCTATTATTGCCCACGGCCGTAACCCTAAAGAAGGGAGCGATGCCAAGTTTGTGCGTTTATGCTCTACCGCTCAAGATAGAGTACTAAGCCCACAAGCGAAAGAAGGCGGCAAGGTTGATATGAAGAACCTTGGTGCAATTATCACAGTAAAACCTGGTACGCCATTAATGCAGCGCGTTGCCGCTACCCCTGGTGAAGATGGCTATACGGTTTTTGGTGACATAATTGCTGCAAAACCAGGTAAAGAGCATCAGTTACAGCCTTTTGAAGGCACTAAAATTGACCCAAAAAATCCAAATATGCTCATTGCAGATTGCAAAGGTGTACCCGTTGCTTTGCCCCGTGGTATGCGTGTTGATGATGTTTATGCTTTGATAACGTAGATGTAAGCACCGGCCATGTTGATTTTGACGGCAGTGTGATTATAAGCGGTGATATTAAAGATGGTATGCATGTAAAAGCCAATGGCGATATTACTGTACTTGGCTTTGTTGAGTCGGGCACAGTTCAGAGCAATAGTGCCGTTACAATAATGCTGGGAGCTATTGGCCGTAAACGTGAAAACGATGACGATTTCACCTGCAGTATAACGGCAACTCGTACTATTTCGATTGGCTACGCCCAATACTGCCATATAAAAACAGAACAAGATTTATTTATTGAACGCCAAGCACTTCACTGTAATTTAAGTGCAAGGCGATTAATACGCGTAGGTAAAGCTGGCAACCCTCGTGGGAAAATAATCGGTGGCAGTATTTTAGATGCCATGCGAATTGAAACAGGAGAGCTTGGGGCACCTGCGGGCACTAAAACACGTGTTTTTTTGGCGCAAAACTGGTTTGAATTACGTGAAAAGCAGTCGCAAATTACTGACTTTGAAAAGTTGCTTGCAACTAAAATAACAGCTTTGCAAAAGGCGCGAGAGAAAGCGAGTAAAATGCCAGCGGCAGATCAACGCCAGCTTTTTTTAGACAAAATAATCGTTAATGAACAGCAAGTAAAAACGCGTTCTGCTCATGTTCAGCGCCAAAAATTATTGGTTAAAAGAAAAATAACACAATTGTTGGCAGCAAGTCGTTTAAAAGTAAATGAAATAATGCATCCAGGTGTGGAGCTCAAAATAGCAAAAGATTCAAAAAAGTTTTCGCGTATTTACCCGCCCCATTTGGTTAAACTCACTGAGGGTAAAATTACTCAGTCGTTTTAGCTTCTTCACCACCTGAAGTGCTATCTTGTGCGTCACTTTCTGGAAGTGGCGCAAGCGGCCAGCCACCTAATTGCTGCCACCTATTAACGATTAAACAATAAAGCTCTGCGGTGCGCTCTGTATCGTAAAGTGCTGAATGCGCTTGGCTATTATCAAATTCAATTCCTGCGGCCCTACAAGCTTTAGCAAGAACTGTTTGCCCAAGCGCTAAGCCTGCTAGTGAGGTTGTATCAAAGCTTACAAATGGGTGAAACGGCGTACGTTTAATATTATTACGCTCAATGGCTGCATTTAAAAAGCCATGATCGAATGCAGCATTATGTGCTACAACAACCGAGCGCTGGCACCCGGCAGCTTTTTGAGCTTTGCGAACCACTTTACAAATTTCTTTAATTGCTTCTTCTTCTGGTACTGCGCCTCGCAGCGGGCTAAAAGGGTCAATTCCGTTAAAGTCGATGGCGGCTTGCTCTATATTCGCGCCTTCAAAAGGCTGCACATGAAAATGCACGGTATGATCTATGCTGAGCAACCCTTCGTCATCCATTTTTAATACAGACACTGCTATTTCTAACAGGGCATCTGTTTGCTTGTTAAAACCTGCGGTTTCAACATCAATTACAACAGGAAAAAATCCACGAAAGCGTTTTGCGAAAAGTGTTTGCTCAGTATTTGCCATAGTCTTCTTGGTTTATGGGTGTAAGCTGACTATTATGTCAAAATTGATGCCCTCTAGGCTAGGGGGTTCAAGGATTTATTGCTTTATAATTGTAGGCACATAACTTGCTTTACCTAAGCTGTTAAGTTTGTTTGCTAAAAACTCACCTTTTAAGCAGTTAATTTGCCAAACTTTTGGCATACCAGAGTTGGAGAACGTCCATGAAGTGTAAGTTGTTATTTATTAGCCTTAGCGTAAGTGCTTTAGTGAGTGCTGCTCATTCGCACGCAGCTATGCGCCAATATACTGCAACCCAAGATAACTCCAATTGGGAAGTTGTAAAAACAACACGCTTGCAATGCCAGCTAAATCATGAGGTTCCTTATTACGGTGAAGCTATATTTAAAGCCTCTGCAAGCAAAAACAAAAACCTAACCTTTAATTTAGATATGGTTGTACGCCCTGAAAACTATTCAATTGCAGGGCTAAAAGCAGTGCCGCCAACATGGCGAGCAGGTATGCCCGCTCGTGATATAGCGAACATGAAACTACTAAAAAAGTTTGACGGTGAACTAGGCAATAAAACAGCTTGGGAGATGTTAACTGAGCTTGAGAAAGGCTACTACCCCACCTTTTATTATCAGGACTGGCAAAATTCTGCCGATAAAATTGCCGTTGGTATGTCGAGCGTAAATTTTAAACAAGCTTATTGGGCGTTTTTGCAATGCCGCGATGAGTTACTTCCTTACAGTTTTGAAGACATTTCGTTTACGGTGATGAACTATCAATCTAACAGCAGTAAATTAACTAAATCATCTCAACAACGTTTAGATAAAATAGCTGAATACCTAAAAAATGATGTGAGTATTGAATCTATAAGTATCGACTCGTATACAGATAGCTACGGTGGTCGCTGGAATAACTTAGACCTTTCTCGCAAACGCGCTAAAACAATAAAAGATTACATGGTAAGCCTAGGCGTTGACGAAGCAAAAGTACAAACAACGGGTTTAGGTGAAAAACGCTTTGTTGATACCAATGACAATATTTTAGGGCGCGACAAAAACCGTCGTTTAATAATTCAAATAGAAAAAATGTAGTTAAAACTTTTTAGCTCGCTTAAGATATTTATCGCCAAATTGAAAAAAGCCTAGGCTAATTAAAATAATAACAGCCCCTATAATTAACTCTTGGCTAAGTGGCTCATTGTTAAGCCATGCCCCTAGTGTTAGCGCAAAACTAGGGGTTATAAGCGTTGTAAGTGCAACGGTGCTAGCATTTAAATTTTGTAATACATGAAAATACGCAAGTGCCCCCACTAAAGAACCAAATATTCCTAAATAACCAATTGCCCATAATGATTTTGCACTCCAGTTTTGTACATGCAGCTCACCATCTAATAGCCACCACGCAATAAAAAAGAGTGGAGTTACAAAGACCAACGCACCAAATGTGGTTGCCATTGGATGAATAGCTATCTGCACTCGCTTGATCATCACGCCGCTTAAACTAAAAAAGCACACAGCCATAAATACATATAGCAGTCCTAAGCCTTGTGTTTGTGAGTTTTGTACTTGGTTATAACTTACAAAATACAAACCTATTAATGCGCATGCTAAAGCAACAAGCTTTATAGGGCTAAACTTTGGTTCGTTAAGTAATTGCTGCGCAAGTAATCCAGACAATATAGGCGCTAAGCCAAACATAAGCGAAATAATGCCCGAAGGCACGGTTTTAGCAGCCATATAGCTCAGTAACATACCGCCAAAAATACCAATACTTGAATAAAAGTAGAGTAAGCAGGCTTTTTTACTCCATGGCACTCTTATATTAGTAATCGCGACAATTAAGCCACCTAAAAGCAGCCCCACCAACATACGCATTAAAACAGCAAGCGTTGGCGACACACTTTCGCTACTCCAAACAATACCAAGTGGTGTAGTAGACCAAATCAGAACCATAAAAAAATACGATACTTTTACCGGCACGTGCCAATCCTTAGCGTTTAATAACGCAATACAACGTACATAAAATTATACCCTCACCACCCTATTTTAATACTTTTAAATGCATACAAGTGCTTAATAAATACAGTTGTAAATTGAGAGTTACATTTAAATACAGCCCTTTTATTACAAAACTATTTGAGATTTAAGTAACTAGTTATATGGTGCATAAATATTAATAATAATTAAGGTAATTAAGTGCTTAAAAATAAAACAATAGGCAGCATGTTAATTGTTGCGGGCACCACTATTGGCGCAGGAATGCTTGCCCTACCAATCGCATCAGCAGGGCTTGGCTTTAGTACTGCGCTTGCATTAATTGTAGGTAGTTGGTTATTAATGACCTACACAGCATTACTTATGCTAGAACTACATCAATATGCACCCCGTGATGCCACATTAAATACTCTTGCTAAATTGTGGTTAGGTAAACGAGGGCAATACGTCGCTAACTTCTCAATGATATTTTTATTTTATGCTTTGTGTGCAGCGTATATAGCAGGTGGAGGTGCGCAGCTTCAAGCACGAATAAATATAGGCTTTGATGTAGATATTGCTCCGCAGCTAGGCTCTGTGATCCTTGCCGTAATTATTGCAAGTGTTGTTACCCTGGGCACAAGTAAAGTTGATAAATTGAACCAAGTTTTATTTGCAATTAAAATTGTTGTATTGGCTAGCTTGTTTTATATGCTCACTCCTTATGTTCAAAGTAAACATTTATTAGAAATGCCTGTAGAGCAAGGCCTAATACTTTCTGCTATTCCGGTTATTTTTACATCTTTTGGCTTTCATGGATCTATTCCCTCTATTGTTAAATATGTAGGGCTTGAAATAAACTCCCTTAAAAAAGTAATGATTGCAGGCGCAGCTTTGCCTCTGGTTATTTATATTTTTTGGCAGTTATTGAGCCAAGGTATTATGAGCCAAAGCGATTTACTTAATAGTGAAGGCTTAAATGGTTTTGTAAGTAGCGTAGCTAATATTGCGCATAATCCAAGTGTTTCAACTGCGGTTAAACTATTTGCGGATCTTGCACTTGCCACATCGTTTTTAGGCGTTAGCTTAGGCTTATTCGACTTTTTTGCAGACACGTTTAAAAAAGGTGATAACAAAACAGACCGCATCAAAACAGCCTTAATAACATTTATACCTCCTTTAGGTTTTGCGCTATTTTATCCGCAAGGCTTTATTATGGCATTAGGCTACGCAGCCATTGCATTGGTCGTGTTAGCTATATTTTTACCTGTTGCTATGGTTTACAAGCAGCGGAAAACCTCAAATAAGCAGGGTTATAAAGTAAGTACTGGTAACACTGGGCTATTAATTGCTGGGTTATGTGGTGTGCTAATAATTACTGCGCAATTTATGCAAATGGCTGGGGTTATACCTGCTATTGGTTAATGCGTACTTCTGTAAACTTAAATTTAGTTAATAAAAAACCGCACACCATTATTAATGGAGTGCGGTTTTTTATGTTAACTACGTTTATTTACAAACGTCAGCTACTGCATTTGCAAAGTATTCAATATTCGAATCGCTAATACCCGCTACGTTTACACGGCTAGAACCAACAATGTAGATACCGTACTCTTTTTGCAGGCGAGCAATTTGCTCTTTATTAATGCCCAAGAAAGAAAACATGCCATGTTGGCGCTCAATAAATGAGAAGTCTTGAGCAATATCTTTTGCTGCTAAGCTTTCTTTAATTAGGCTACGTAAACCATTAATACGCGTACGCATTTCATCAAGCTCTGAGTGCCACATTTGCGTAAGTTCGGTGCTGCTTAAAATAGTATTTACTATATCTGCACCATGCGCTGGCGGCATTGAATATATACTACGTACTACACTTAACATTACAGAGTTAGATATATCTGCTGTTGCGCTATCTTTAGCAATTAGTGAACATGCACCAATACGCTCACGGTAAAGACCAAAGTTTTTAGAGCAAGAAGAACAAATAATGAGCTCTTCTACTGCATCAGCTAAAATACGTAATCCACGAGCATCTTCTTCAAGAGAAGATCCAAAACCTTGATACGCAATATCTACAAGTGGTGTAAAGCCAACTTCTTTAGCAAGCTCAGCAACTGTATTCCACTGAGTTTCGTTTAAATCCATACCACTTGGGTTATGACAACATGCATGAACTAAAACTACATCACCTTTAGGCACTTTTTTAAGCGTGTCGATCATCTCATCAAATAATAAATCTTTGTTTTCGTAATCGTAGTATGGGTACTCTTTAACAGTAAGGCCTGCCGCTTCAAATAAGCTGATGTGGTTTGCCCAAGTAGGGTTAGTTACCCAAACAGTTGCATCAGCGTTACAACGCTTAATAAATTCAGCTGCTACACGAAGTGCGCCTGTACCGCCAGGTGCTTGTGCTGTACGCACACGATTAGCAAGTAAAGCTTGGTGCTCACCTAATAATAACTGTTCCATTTTTTGACAGTAATCTAGGTTACCCGCTAAACCAATGTAAGATTTGCTCGTTTCGTTGTCTAAACGAAACGCTTCAGCTTTTTTCACCGCTTTAAGTACCGGTGTGTTGCCTTGCTCATCTTTGTAGACACCTACGCCTAAATCAATTTTATTAGGGTTTGTATCTTGTTTATAGGCCGCCATAAGGCCAAGAATAGGATCCGTTGGTAATGGTTTTAATACTGAGAACATTGGCTATCTCTTATCGTTATTTAGGGGTTAGCTGTTAGGCTTAGCTTAACATAAAAGCACATCACGTTGACCAGTGTTATTTACACTAGAAAGTGAGGAATTTTAATACAACATGCAATTAAAATGGCAAGTGTCTTTTCATCAAAAAAATCATTGCTAAAGGCTTCTGCATCCACAATACCTACACATTCATTTTGAGAGTTAAAAAGTGGTAGGCAGGTTTCAGATTTAACTTTAGGATCGCATGTATAGTACTCACCACCTTGAGATAAGTAGTTTTCAACATTGTTAATAATGCGACCTTTTCGAGAAAGCGCAACTTGTACATTGTTGCTACCTGCTGCAAAAGCTTCTGTAAGCGGGAATAAAGGACGACTTGGCGCACCATGATAAGCAAGCTTAAGTAGTTGCTTACCTTCATTGGTAATTGTTGCCTGATAAATGCCGTACCAGTCTACTTTAGTTTGTTGCTCTATATAATTAACAATAGCTTGTAACTGAGCTAGCTTTTGTTCGGTCTGTGAATTGTTTTCAATATAGTCAGTAAGTTTGAATGGCTCGTCTTGTAAATAACCAAATAAGCTACATGCACCGCCCTCGCCTAACTCAGGAATTTGATATTCCCAACAAACCTTAGTGTTAGGGCTACTAGCAAGGTATAGCTCAAGCTTTTCAAGCTCAGCTGAAATTAAGTTTTGATCAACACTTAGCTGTGCTTGTGTTAAGTAAGAAGAAATCATTTGGCCATCCATACATCTAAAGTTTCGAAGATAATAGCATGGATATTTTTACAGAGCTAGCTCAACTTGTAGCACATTTCAACTTGATTTCCACTGGCGTTGTAAGTAACTTTTTCGGCAATTTCTTCTAATAATGAAAGGCCTCGGCCAAACTCATTATTAACTAAGGTAGGTTCACTAGCTCCTGGTTTATTGCTAAACCCTCGCCCTGAGTCACAAATAATAAAATATAAACACAACGTATCGGGGCAATAACGCATATCAATAATAATCATTGCACCTGTAAGGTTAGCTAAGGCAGCTTCTCTTAATTCGTAATACCGAAAAAAGCCATCTTCTTGTTTTTTAATCTCTGAATCGAGACCTAATACACCATGATCTAACGCATTGTTATAAGCCTCAGAAAGCAGCAAAAATATATTGGAACGATGGGCTTTTAGTCCTTCAACGCTACTTAAAATATTGACAACATCGTATACAGGATCTGTTTTTTTTATTTGCTGTGAGTTTAAGCTCAAGGATAAGTTAAATGCTAAAGTAGAAAACGCTTCGCGTTCTTGCTCCTGTGGTATTAAAGGAAGGCAGTTAAGTAATACAATACTTAAATCATCTTGTTGCTCGCTACCGTTCGCAAACTTACTTACACTTTGTATTATGTCTTCACTGCTTATCATTGGCTTAGCTTTTAAGGTCTGTAAAAAGCGCTCTTCACCAAAAAAGGTATCACTATGATTTGCTGTTTCAATAATACCGTCAGTTGCTAACACTAAGCGCGTTGATGGGTCCGCCTCAAAGTGTATAACTTCATATTCAAATTCTTGCTCATCTAATATGCCTAGTGCCATATGTTGAGACTCAAGTGTTTGCTTAACGTTTCCGTTATTATCTATTAAGTAAGCATCAGGTAGGCCGCCAAGCCAAGCTGACACACTTTTACCCGATGCACTTAGCTCAATAATATTAGCTGCGCAAAACATATGACCTGGGAGTAAGTTATATAGTAATAGGTTTAATTCACACGCAATGTCGTTAACCGCCATACCTTTTTGCACCATAGTGTAAAACACGCGTGAAACAGGTAATGCGCCTATAGCGGCAGCCAAGCCATGCCCAGTAAAATCACCCAGCATGCAGTACAAATTCCCTATTGGGCTTTGTGCAACCAAAAATACGTCGCCATTAAACATGGATGCTGGTGATAAATTAAAATCGAGGTATTCTTTAAACTTCCCTTGGTTTTCCAAGGAGTTACTAAAAATATGTTCAATAATCTCATGTTCACGTTCAATTTGATTGTGATGATATTCTAGTAATTTTTTTTGCTGATTGGCTTTTTTACTTAGCTCTCTGGTGCGGCTATGGGCCTTAATTTTTGCGTGTAAGATAACTTTTTCAAATGGTTTATGAATAAAGTCATCGCCGCCTACGGCTAAACAGCGCTCAAAACTGGCCTGATCTTCTAAAGAGGTAATAAAAATAATAGGTAGGTAAACTTCGCTGTTTAGCTGCTTTATTTTTTCAGCAGCCTCAAAGCCATCCATTACAGGCATTAAAACATCAAGTAAAACAATGTCTATCTCTTCTCGTTTAAGTACATTAAGCGCATCGAGGCCATTATAAGCAAACGATATTTTGTAACCTTCTTGCTCAAGCATTTTACTTAATAAAATACGGTTGAGCGCTTGGTCATCTACAATCAGCACATGCATCATTAGCTAATATCAAACTTTTTATCAAAACGAGAGATTTGTAGTATTTTTCTTAGTTGTGGTTGGCAGTTGCTAATTTCGATTGTTTTTACTTGTCCCTCAATGGTTTTTTTCATATTGAGCAACATTCCAAGTGCAGAGCTGTCCATATAGTCGGTTTCTCGTAAATCGATAATAACTTTAACCGTTTTATCGCTCATTTGTGCATAGGCTTGGCGAAAAGATTGCACTAAATTAAAATCAAACTTGCCCTTAATTTGTATTGTTAAAGTAGTGCCATCGACCGATTCGTTCTTTGTTAAACTCATAATAAACTCCAATAATATTTCCTTTGAACTAAATATAACCTGTTAAAAGTATTTAGCAAAAAGAAAAACACACAACAGCAAATTTGCTATCATTTATGCCAATATTTATTTCATTTTATCTATTAAAGGTAAGTTATGAGTGATAGTCACTTAGTATATTCAACAAGTACAGGTCGAATTGACCAACCAAAACCTGAAAAAGAGCTAGATACTAAACTTTTTAAAGATGGCTCTGTACGTATAGAACGTCAAACAAAAGGGCGTAAAGGCAAAGGTGTCATGTTAGTGGTAGGTATTGACCCAAAAGAACACGATTTAAAAAAGTTAGCTAAAACCATTAAAAGCAAAATGGGCCAAGGCGGCGCAGTTAAAGAAGGCATTATTGAAGTACAAGGCGATGACCGAGATAAACTAAAAGCTATTTTAGAAGGGTTAAAGTTTAAAGTTAAAATTGCGGGTGGTTAACCCGCAATTTATTAGTTAGCCAAGCCCAAGTTTAACTATTTAACCTTATTACTTTTATAGCTACAAACTTTAGTAAATTCAGTGCAGTTAGCACTGAAAATAGCAGCTGAAATAGATTTACCATCTAAAGGCTAGTTAGTTACTTCACTTATTGAAAGCTCATTTAATTTTTCATATAAGTTAGGTAAGTCGTACTCAGGTATTGGCGGGCTATAATAATACCCTTGCACAATAAAGCAGTTGTTATTTTGTAAAAACTGCATTTGCTCTATCGTCTCAACACCTTCAGCAACAACATCTAGTTTTAACTTTTGCGCCATAGCAATAATAGCCGCAGTGATTTCCATATCATTTGTGTCATCTGGGATGTCTTTTACAAATGAACGGTCAATTTTGAGTATATCTACAGGGAAACGTTTTAAATAACTAAGTGATGAATAACCAGTACCAAAGTCATCAATAGAAATAGAAATACCTAATGCTTTAAGCTCGTGCAATTGCGTAATAGCCGCTTCAACATTGCCCATAAGCATACTTTCAGTCAGTTCTAAATGCAGGCGTTTTGCAGATACGCCTGAGCGAATTATCATTTTGCTCAATGTAGGAACCAAGTTTGAATCTTTAAACTGACGAGCAGATAAGTTAATTGAAATATTATTTTCAAGTCCCTGTTCACTTAGCCTAACAGCAAAGTCACAAGACTCCTGTAGCACCCACTCGCCTAACTCAACGATTAAGCCTGTAGCCTCTGCGATTGGAATGAATTTATCTGGCGGAATTAATCCCTCAGTTGGGTGGAACCATCTTAATAATGCTTCATAGCCAATAACTTTTTGATTCCTGCTGTCTACCTGTGGCTGGTAGTGAACTACAAATTGCTTTTCTTTTAACGCTATACGTAATTCGTTTTCTATGAATAAGCGCTCATTAGCCGCAGCGTTTAACTCTTGGCTATAAAAGTGGTATGTATTACGACCCTTTGCTTTAGCCTCGTACATAGCTAAGTCAGCGTGTTTTAATAACTGGTCTTCCTCTAAACTATCGTACGGAGCCATAGTAATACCAATACTAGCGCTAACTATTACTTCGTTGTTACCAAGCTTAATAGGTATATTAAGTGTTTTTTGAATCGTATTTGCTACGTCACTTGCATGCTCTTGGCTTTCAATGCCACTGAGTAATACAGCAAACTCATCACCGCCTAAACGGGCAATAGTGTCTTCTGCCCTTAAGCGTTTTTTAAGCCTATTTGCAACTTCAATTAAAAGCTGATCACCAGCATCATGACCAAGCGTATCGTTAATTCGTTTAAATTCATCTAAATCAAAGTAAAATAGTGCAAATGCATAGTGTCCGCGCTCAGCGAGCGCCATTGATTTACGTAATTGCATTCTAAAAAAGGTTCTGTTTGCAAGGCCCGTTAAAGTATCAAAATAAGCAAGCTGCTCCATTTTTCGTTGGCTTTCTTTAACAAACGAAATATCTTGTGCTGATGCTACATAGCTTGTTATTTCTCCGCCGTCTTCACGAATTGGCGATACACTCAAAGATACCCAAATAGGTTCTTTGTTTAAGCCCTGAATTAGGGTATCTCCGCGCCAGTAATTGCGACTGCGTAAATCAATGTTTATATCATCAACTAAAATAGCCATTTCAGAGGCAATAATACTCAGTAAAGGCGCTCGATTGAAGTGGCTCTCTGGGTAGCCGGTCATTTCAAGCATTTTAGGGTTTACATACTCAATAACAAAATTTGCATCGGTTATAACCACACCAGTACCAGAGAACGCCACAGCTTTAGATAGGCGGTTTGCCGCTTTTTCTGCTATTTCTTTCTCTGTAATTCGCTGATTCAAGCCATCAATAAGTTTACGAATTTCAACTGTCATGTCTCTAAATGAGCCATTAAGTGTACCAATTTCGTCTTTATTTTCTGGCGGGAACTCAGTTAATAGCTGACCTTTACCAAATCCTGTTACTGCATGTACAAGCGTATGAATTCGGCGTAAAACTAACTGATATAACGCTTGATGTAATAGCAGCGCCACTAGAACAGCATAAAGGATAAATAAACCAAAAAATTTGAGCTTTAAATCTTGCAACGCAGAGAGCGTTGAAGAGCGCTTTTTATACACGCCGATATACCAATCTAAATCATCAATTTTTCTAATATTAATAATGTGAGCTTCATCATTCTTTTTAAACGAGTTGGCGTATTCGGGTAATTTAACTCTTATTACATCATCAATAATCGATTGTAGCTCTGGGTTTACCAACTCATTAGTGCTTAGTCCTTTGTTTTCACCAGCGTAATCTGCTAATAACGCAGGGTTTAAGTTAGGGTGCGCTAGTAACTGTCCTTTGCTATTAAATACAAGCAAGTGCTTTTCTTTATCGCCTACCGGTAAAAAAGAAATTAATTTATTTAAAGCAATATCACTACCAGTGACGCCTAAAAATTCGTTGTCTACATAAACAGGCACTAACAAGCTTATTACCCATTTATGCCATACCTTGTCGTAGTATACTTTTGACCAAGCAGGGCTTCGCTCAGTACCTAATTTACTTTTAATATATTTATAAGTAGAGCCATTTGTAACACTAAAATCAGCAGGTGCATTGAGTGCCCAATTAGGCGGAGATACACGAATAAAGTCATCATTTGTTATAAGGTAAAAGTTGAAAAAGTCATGTACAAGCGTTGGAGAAATAATACGCCAAAGCGTCTCTGAGTCATTAAACAGGCGTTTATAAAAAGGCGAGTAATTTTGCTGAGGTAAAAATGCAGCAGACAGACCATCAGCTGAAGCACTTCTGATCGTACCATCACTATTAAATTGTAGTTGCGATTTATTTTTTAAGTTAACAGATGAGTTTTCCTGAAAAAGCTGTTCAGTCACTACATTATTAGCTTGTTGGGCAATGTTTAATTTTGTTTGAATGCGTTCGTTAAACTGCTTAACCAATAAGTCTGTTGAGCTTTTTAAAACTTCATGTTCTTCAAAAACAAGCTGTTTTTCTTCTGACTTAAGCATTAAGGCAGCCGCACATACTCCTGCTATTAAACAAATAGCCGATATAAGCAGAGACAGTTTTACACTTAAAGAATTTAATCCAAAACGCGATGGCGGGCGTCTGTAAACCACGGGTCAACCTTAATTATTAATAATTGTTATTATTTGAACCAGTTAACGAAATATACCAGATCCACATTCATATTTATAAATTATTTGTGAACTTTTGATAAAAACCAATTTTGAGTAAATAAAATACACTCTGATGCGATTTAGAGGCGTATCTTTATTGACATTACTGGCAACTCTCCATACATTACCTACATGAACATATTTATCTCTCGCGCTTTTTTTTCTTTTTTTAGCTTCTTTATATAGAAGAGGCTTCCCTGTTTGTGAGATAAAATCAATCGAATAGTAAAGCCTCCCAACTGGGAGGCTTTTTTGTTTTTGCTGTTAAATAACAGCGTATTTTTGGAATGAGGAAACCAAAATGACAAACGATGTGTTAAACACACTCAGACACGACATTAATGAAATAGACTCTGACTTACTCGTGCTATTAGCAAAACGTCGCCGCATTAGCCATGGCGTAGTCGAATACAAAATTGCTAACAATAAGCCTATACGCGATGAAGCCCGCGAGCTCGCCCTATTAGAGAAGCTAATTGGTTATGGTAAGTCACTTGGTTTAGATGCTTATTACGTAAACAATGTTTTTCAGACCATTTTGGAAGACTCAGTATTACATCAGCAAGCAATGCTACAAAAAAACTTAAACCCAGATGCACTTAGCGAAACTCATCGTGTTACTTATCTTGGTGGCCAAGGCTCATACAGCCAGCTTGCTTGTCATAAGTACTTTAGTCGCCGCCCAGGAAAACTAATTGAAATTGGCTGTACTTCGTTTGATGAAATCACCGGTAAAGTAGAGAACGGTCAAGCCGACTTTGGTTTACTGCCAATTGAAAATACAAGCTCTGGTAGTATTAATGAAGTATTTGACTTGCTACAACATGCCCAAGTGTCTATCGTCGGTGAAGTGACTCACAGTGTAGAGCACTGCTTACTTGCCAATCCTGAGACGGAATTAGGCCAATTAACAAAAATATTTGCTCATCCTCAACCGTTTGCTCAGTGCAGTCGCTTTTTGCAAGGCTTAGGTGATTTACAACATGAAACATGTGACTCAACATCAAGCGCACTACAATCGGCGTTAAATACACCAAATAGTGCAGCCATTGGCTCAGCACAAGCTGGTAAAAACGTTGGCCTTGAGGTAATTAAGTCAAATCTTGCCAACCAAAGCGAAAACCACAGCCGCTTTATTGTTGTTGCGCGCAAACCTTTGCAAGTGTCTAACCAGATCCCAACTAAAACAAGCTTAATAATGTCAACTAAGCAACAAGCAGGTTCACTTGCTGATGCTTTAATGGTTTTTAAACAGCATCAAATTAACTTAGTAAAACTTGAATCGCGTCCTACTCCAGGCAATCCGTGGGAAGAAGTGTTTTATGTTGATTTAGAAGCAAACTTAGCTGATAGCCAAGTAAAAGAAGCGCTAGAAGAACTTAAAGAATACACACAGTATGTACGTGTTTTAGGCTGCTATCAGAGCGAGACTTTACAAGCAGTTAGTGTTAACACTTAACCCCTCGCTTTATAACTAAAAAAGGGCCTGAACTGGCCCTTTTTTAGTTCATACAATTAAATTATAAAGGTTAGTCGAGTACTTTAGCGTCATTCGCTTTATTTAATAAGCTTCGGCTTTGCGTTAAAAAATGTGCCGTAGAATCTGAAAAATAAGATTTTGCATCAGCAAATGCATCTATAAGCGAAGTTTTATCGCCCGCCTTTAACTTTTCAAGCGTTTCAGCGAAAGTATCTTGATACTGTGCTAATAAGCTTTCTACGTCATCAAATTGCGCTAACATAATATCTGAGTAAAGCTCCGGTGATTGCGCAAACAAGCGGCCCACCATCATCAGCTCCAATTGGTATATAGGCGATGAACAACTACGTAGCTCTTCGAGTGTATGGCTTTGCTTAGCCAAAAACTGCCCATAGACAAATGTTGTTAAATGACGCATAACTTGAATAATTTGCATTGCTTCATCGTGCTTTTTAGCATCAAGTTCAACCAGCTGGCATCCCCATACTTGTAGTTGTTGTAATAACCCTTGAGCAGCTAAATGATCCCGCCCCTCACATACAACAACGGTTTGTTTAACCCAGTGAGAAATATCAGGTCCAAACATTGGGTGTAAACCAACTACCGGCCCACTATGCGCCGCTTTTAATGCTTTAATAGGTGATTGCTTCACCGACGTTATATCTACAAGCAAGCAGTCATCATCAAGTTTAGGCAATTTAGCGACTACGGAATCTAGTGCATTAATAGGCACGCTCACCATTACGAGTTTGGCACCTTTTAAAATACTTTGCGCCTCGTCTTGCTGATCTTTATCTAAGATTTTAACGTCGTAGCCAGAGCGAATAAACTGCTGCGCAAATAACTGCCCCATTGCGCCTTGGCCACCTACAATAACAATAGGTGAAAGCTGTGGCGCAGCACAAGCAAGTTTTGCTTGCTGATTTTGATAAGCCTCGCGCATCATACGTCTTAGTATATCTTCAACGAGATCAGGGCTTACATTTTGCTTGATAGCTTCTTGTCGTCTTGCTGCTAGCAGTGCGGCTTCGCGTTCAGGGGCATGTAAGGGCGCACCTGTTTGCTGTTTTACTTCGCCAATTTTTTGCGTAATGCTGTTACGTTTAGCTAGTAAAGCAACCAGCTGTGCGTCGCACTCGTCTATACCATCTCTTAACTGTGCTAAATCGCTAATGTCTGCCACGTTCATTTCACCTTAAAGCCAATATCGTAAATTTAAATTTACAAAAAAGTAAACTAATCAATACGATAAATACTAACAGGATCGCTTAACTGAGAAAAGGCTAATACTAAAATTTTACTGCGGCTGGGAGCCAATAACGGTGAGCGGTGAGCGGTGAGCGGTGAGCGGTGAGCGGTGAGCGGTGAGCGGTGAGCGGTGAGCGGTGAGCGGTGAGCGGTGAGCGGTGAGCGGTGAAAATTATTCCAGAAACCAAAACGGGCTGCAACCCGAAGGATGCAACCCGTTTTTTTGCGTTGATAAACAGCGCGTATTAGTTAAGTTTTTCTCTAATACGTGCAGATTTACCAGAACGCTCACGTAGATAGTAAAGCTTAGCACGACGAACTGCACCGCGACGCTTAACTGTTACGCTATCAATAAGAGGGCTGTGCGTTTGGAATACACGCTCAACACCTTCACCGCTCGAAATTTTACGAACTGTGAATGCTGAGTGAAGACCACGGTTACGCTTAGCGATTACAACACCTTCAAAGGCCTGTAGACGCTCTTTAGCACCTTCTTTTACTTTTACCTGTACAACCACTGTATCACCAGGGCCGAATGTAGGTACGTCTGTTTTAAGCTGCTCATTTTCAAGCGCTTTAATAATATTTTGGTTTACTTTTGCCATTATGTTTCTCACTTTCCTAGGTGTAACTGTCTTCTAGCCACAAGCTTTTTGGTACTCTTGCTGAAATTGTGCGAGTAATACCGCTTGCTCCTCAGTCAGAGCTAGGTTATGCAACAAGTCAGGACGTCGTAACCAAGTTCTACCTAATGACTGCTTAAGCCGCCATTTTGCTATCTCTTGGTGGTTTCCGCTGAGTAATACAGCAGGCACCTGTTTGTCGTCCAATGTTTCTGGCCGTGTATAGTGAGGACAATCTAGCAAGCCATCCGAAAATGAATCTTGCTCTGCTGATTGGTTGTGACCTAATACACCAGGCACTAATCGCGCTACTGCGTCAATTAATGTCATGGCTGGTAGCTCACCACCACTCAAAATAAAATCACCAATTGACCATTCTTCGTCAACGTACGATTCTATTATTCTCTCGTCTATACCTTCATAGCGACCGGCAATTAAAATCAGTTTTTTAGAGTTTGCGAGTTCGCTCGCCCCTTGCTGATCTAATTTGCGCCCTTGCGGGGACATATAAATTACTTTAGCGCCATCACCAGCTGCCTGTTTGGCTTCGGTAATCGCTTTTTTTAATGGCTCAACCATCATTAACATACCCGGCCCGCCCCCGTAAGGACGGTCATCTACGGTTCTATGCTTATCTAAAGCGTAGTCTCGTGGATTAAAGCAGTTAAAATCAATTAAACCATTTTTTACTGCGCGACCAGTTACACCTTGGTGTGTAATAGCATCAAACATGTCAGGGAAAAGGCTTATCACCCCTACCCACAATGAACTAGTTTGAGTCATTAAAACCCAGGATCCCAGTCTACGGTAATTTCTCTTGCATCATGCTTAACTTCTTTGATAACTGAATCAGTTAAAAAAGGAATTAAACGCTCTGCCTGACCAAATGCGTCTTTACTGTTTGCTTTAACAACCAGTACGTCATTTGATCCTGTCTCCATCAGGTCATCAACAGTGCCTAAGCTATAACCTTTATCAGTTACAACCGACATGCCAATGAGATCTCGCCAATAAAACTCACCTTGCGGGAGTTCTGGTAATTGCGCTGAATCCATCGAAATTTCTGCATGGGTATAAGCCATTGCTTCGTCACGATCATTAATTTGCGCAAACTTGGCGATAAAGCCTTTGTTGTGGCGACGCCAGTCGACCACTTCTAAGGTCTGCCATTTACCTTGCTGCCCTATCAACCACGGGCTGAAATCGAAGATCCCTTGGGGATCATCAGTAAATGAATGTACCTTAAGCCAGCCCTTTATACCATATGGGGCACCGAGCTTTCCTACGACAATTATTGATGAGGTGTTCTCTTGACTCATGGTTACACTTACGCCTATTAAGCCGCTTTACGAGCGTCTTTTACTAACTTAGCTACGCGATCTGAAAGAGATGCGCCCTGACCTACCCAGTGATCAACACGTGGTAAATCTAAACGAATTTTTTCTTCTTGACCTGAAGCAATAGGGTTAAAAAAGCCTACTTTCTCGATGAAGCGACCGTCACGCGAGAAACGGCTATCCGCAACCACAATTTGATAGAAAGGGCGTTTTTTAGCGCCACCACGTTGCAAACGAATAGTTACCATACCGTCCTCTAAATAGATTGACTGTTTTCATTAATAAGATTTACTCCCCAGTATGGGGAGCTGGGGAATTGTACGAGTTTTTAGCAACAATGCAAGTAAGAAGTGATGCAAAATGGCAGATTAGTAGGTTAAACCGTGATCTGAGGAGGAAATCAAAGAGAACGCCCTGTTGTGCGCATAATTTATTCAACAAAAAAGGGCTATATAGCCCCTTTGTTATACATTATATAGCACTGTTTAAGTCGCAAGATTAAAATTTAGGGCCACCGCCACCCATCATTCCAGGTGGTAACATGCCTTTCATACCGCGCATCATTTTTTGCATGCCGCCTTTGCCTTTCATTTTTTTCATCATTTTTTGCATCTGCGTAAATTGTTTTAGCAACTTATTAATCTCTTGCACTTGAGTACCAGAGCCAGCTGCAATACGTTTTTTACGTGAGCCTTTAATAATTTCAGGGCGAGCACGCTCTTGTTTAGTCATAGAGCTGATAATAGCTTCCATTTGAACAAATGTCTTATCACCCATTTGGCCCTTAACAGCATCTGGTAAGTTAGCCATACCTGGTAATTTATCAAGCATCGACATCATACCGCCCATGTTTTTCATTTGCTTAAGTTGATCAGCAAAATCATCAAGGGTAAAGCCAGCTCCTTTAAATACTTTTTCAGCAACCTTAGCAGCTTGCTCTTTATCCACTTTCATCTCGACTTCTTCGATCAATGAAAGTACGTCACCCATTCCTAAAATACGTGACGCGATACGATCCGGATGAAAAGGCTCAAGTGCGTCAGTGCGCTCACCTACACCCATAAACTTAATAGGTTTGCCTGTAATGTGACGAATAGATAAGGCTGCACCACCTCGAGCATCACCATCGGTTTTTGTTAAAATCACACCGGTAAGTGGTAAGGCTTCATCAAAGGCTTTTGCTGTATTTGCCGCATCTTGACCTGTCATTGCATCAACTACAAATAAGGTTTCAATCGGGTTAATTGCTTTATGAAGGTCTTTAATTTCATCCATCATATCGCTATCAACATGCAAGCGGCCTGCGGTATCAACTAGCACCACATCAATAAATTTCTTTTTAGCATGTGAAATTGCAGCGGTTGCAATATCAACTGGCTTTTGAGAGATGTCACTTGGGAAAAAATCTACATCGACCTCGGTTGCAAGTGTTTCTAGCTGTTTAATTGCCGCTGGGCGGTAAACATCGGCACTTACTACTAGTACTGATTTCTTTTTTCTCTCTTTCAAAAATTTAGCAAGTTTAGCTACACTGGTGGTTTTACCCGCACCTTGTAAGCCGGCCATCATGACGACTGCTGGCGGTTGTGCATTTAGGCTTAGCTCTTCGTTAGCCTCACCCATTGCTTTTTCTAGCTCTTCACGCACTATTTTTATAAATACTTGACCAGGGCTTAGGCTTTTAGTTACCTCAACGCCCACTGCGCGTTCTTTAACTTGTTTTACAAACTCGCGAACAACTGGCAGTGCCACATCGGCTTCTAAAAATGCCATACGCACTTCGCGAAGTGTGTCTTTAATGTTGTCTTCAGTCAGACGGCCGCGGCCACTGATATTTTTTAAGGTTTTACCTAATCGTTCTTGGAGGTTCTCAAACATGTAACGGTTCCGATAAGACGTTTATATCAATCCTTTAAATACACTGTTAATTTGAGTTTTCAATTAACAAGGACTGACTTATTAAATTTCAATTAAAAGTAGTATACCGTATATGGCGCCTTACAATATAGTGTTCAAGTGCAGCTTGTTGAGTTTCTTTTTTTAAGGTCTATGCATTTGCTTTGCTATAAAATACAATGCCCATATAACAACAAGAATTATTTTGTCTCAAATTAAGTGGCCCAAGCACAATGCTGATTATTAGTTTAACTATTATTGCCAGTTTATTTTATGTGTTAGCAACGTCTCACGTGCTATCACGCCTGTTTCATCAACAAGGCCCTAGCCAAAAAGTAACGGTGATTTTAAGTACCGTAGCTATCGTGGCGCATATGCTGCTGTTGGTTAACTCTGTGTTTAGATCCGATGGGCAAGATTTAAGTATTGTTAATGTTGCTTTATTAACGTGCTGGGTGATTGTTGTTTCGGTAACCGCAGTGTCGTTAAAGTTCCCAGCTACGTTGTTACTACCGGTTGTTTATGGCTTTGGTGCACTCTTAACGATTGCCAGCTTGTTTATTCCGCATCATATTATGCTGCAAAGTATTAATATTGAAATTGGTTTAGTGACACATATTTCATTATCGTTACTCGCTTACTGTATTTTAATTATTGCTACTTTATATGGCGTACAATTTTACTTTATTGATAAACGTCTTAAACGTAAAGATTTAGCGATTGTACACAGTCACCTTCCGCCTTTAATGGTTGTAGAGCGCCAGCTTTATCAACTTCTTAATTTAGGCACTATCTTGCTTACATTTGCATTACTATCAGGGTTTGTATTTCTTGATGGCATGTTTGCTAAAGAGTTTATTCATAAAACAATTTTATCGTTAGTTGCATGGGCTATTTTTGCTGTTGTAGCAGTTGGCCACATGAAAAAAGGCTGGCGTGGTAAACCAGTGGTTGTTACGATCATGGTCGCTGCATTTGTCCTCACACTTGCTTATTTTGGCAGCCGTTTCATACAAGAAGTGATACTAAATAAGTTTTAACTTGACTCTGCTTGCTCACTCTAGCTTAATACGCATTGATTTATAAAAAAAGGATCCATCGTTGGACGACATATCGACAAGTACCCTGTTTATCATTTTAGGATTATTGGTACTTTTTTCTGCTTATTTTTCTGGTTCAGAAACCGGGATTATGTCAATCAATCGTATACGCTTGCGCCACCTTGCAAAAGAGGACCACCGTGCAGCGAAACGAGTCAGTAAACTTCTTAGCCGTCCAGATAGACTCATAGGCCTAATTTTAATTGGTAATAATCTAGTAAATATAGCTGCGGCCCAAGTTGCGACCATTATAGGTATTCGTCTTTATGGCGACTTAGGTATTGCTATTGCAACCGGTGTATTAACCTTAGTTGTACTTATATTTGCTGAAGTAACGCCTAAAACGCTTGCTGCTCTGTATCCTGAAAAAGTTGCTTTTCCGAGCTCTGTGATACTTAAAGGGTTACTTAAAATTCTTTTCCCGTTTGTTGTTATTGTTAACTGGATGACCAACGGTATATTAAGGTTATTTGGTATTAGTGCAGAACAAATTGATGAGCACAGCATGAGCAAAGAAGAGCTTAAAACTGTGGTAAATGAATCTGGTGCTTTATTACCTGCTCGCCATCAAAGTATGTTGACTTCAATTTTAGACTTAGAGCAAGTTACTGTTGAAGATATTATGATCCCACGAAATGAAATTGTGGCTATTGATATTAATGACGATTGGAAACTAATTAGTCGTCAATTAACTCACGCACAACATACACGTGTATTACTTTATAGAGACAACATAGATGATGCAGTTGGCTTTATTCACTCACGTGACGCGCTGCGTCTTCTTACTAAAGAGCAATTTGATAAACCTTCATTACTACGTGCAGTGCGCGAAATTTACTTTATTCCTGAAGGCACCTCGTTAAATACACAGCTACTTAAATTTCAGCAATCGAAAGAGCGCATTGGTTTAGTTGTAGACGAATATGGTGATATTCAGGGCTTAGTAACTCTTGAAGATATTTTAGAAGAAGTGGTTGGCGACTTCACTACTACACAAACTCGCACACCAAGTGAAGAAGTAACAACGCAAAGCGATGGCTCTTGCATTGTTGATGGTGGGGCAAACGTTCGCGATTTAAATAAAGAAATGGGTTGGGAATTTCCGCTTGATGGGCCTAAAACTCTCAGTGGTTTAATTGTGGAATACTTAGAAGATATTCCTGACGCTAATCTCAGTTTACGTATTGCAGGCTACCCTGTTGAAGTTCTTGAAGTAAAAGAGAACATGATAAAACAAGTAAAAATACAGCCTAATATGCGAACCAAATAAATTAAAAAAGGAGTCAATTGACTCCTTTTTTTAATATCTACAAAAGCTTAACCAAATAATAAACGCTCAAACCAACCTTTATCTAGCTCTTCCTCACAGCGCTTTAACTGCACACCATAACGACTAGCGCGATGCTTAACTTTGTTAGCCACACTCATTAACCACTTCTTCTTTTTGTACGTGCCGCGCTTATATCCACCCCACCCTTCGTGATAATTAAGGTACTGTGCGTAAGCGTCCCACTTTGATATTTTGTTTACTTTGTGGGTTTTATAAACAAACCACGCCATAAAGTCGATTGCATCATCAAAGTCATCTCTATCTGCGCCATTGTTACCGGTTTCACGAATGTAGTCAGACCATGTCGGTGTTTTAGCTTGAGAATAGCCATACGCATCACTTGCACGGCCTGTAGGTATTATCCATAAAAAGTATTCCATTGGCGGCGCTGCATCATGCTTAAATGAGCTTTCTTGATACATCATGCTCATGAGTACATGTTTTGGTGATCCCCATTTTTCTTGAGCATCTTTTGCGTCAAAATACCAATCTGGCTTTTCTTCAAAAATCTTACATAAATCATTAGGCTGTTTGGGAGGAGCGGTAGCACACCCAGCTAAAGTGAGGGCAAGAGATAAAATAATTGCATTTTTTTTCATTTTTTTAATATCTCACTGAACTTTTTTAAAAAAGCGTGGGTCTGAGCTTATGAATGCAGCAGTACAGCATTGTTTCATCCCTGAAAAATATTTACGCAGCCACCTTGGGCTGCGTTTTTTTTAAACTTTAAAAAGTATTTACTTTTTAAAGTACGCATCTAAAAATGCAGTAAACGTTAAAGTGTCGGCGCTTTCAATTGCAGCTCTAGCTTCATTTGACACTATAACTTGCTGCTCAAGCCATGGCTTTAAAAACTCACTGTAATCGGTAGATTCATGACTTTGCTTATATTTATTAGCAAGTGCTAAAGCAAAATGCCCATTATCTAAGCCAGACTCTTTAAGCTGTGCTACATAACGCCCAGAATAAGTAAGCTCTGGATTATGAACCCACGTCGCCATGCGCTTAATAGTGTTTGAGTAATAATCAACACCATATGCAGTGTCCATCCACTTAGCAACATCAGCAAGCTGTGTGAATATTTCATCACCCCACGACTGCAAGCTACGAGAACCATTATTAAAATTAAGCATTAAACCTGCTTCTCTACCTTGGTTTACAACTGTATCAAGGTTTTCAGTACTGCGTGCTTGTTCTTTCCAATCCATTTCTGGTGAATCTTTTAATAAGCAGTACGTCAAAAATACATCTAAGAAGTGAATTTGCTCAAGATCAATACCTACTTCACTAAATGGATTAACATCTAAGGCACGAATTTCGACATACTCAATACCCGCTCTGAGTAAAGCATCTGTTGGTGTTTCACCACTTTTTGCATTACGTTTAGGACGAATTGGTGAATAAAACTCGTTTTCAATCTGTAATATATTTTTGTTTAGCTGCTTTGGCGTCTTACTAGTGTAGTCGTCAAGGTCGCCGTAAATATCTGAGGGTGTGTTGATTGCTTTTTTAAGACCTGCCACATACTCATCTAGTGAGTTGTACATAACACGTAATGATGACTGAGCGCTATTGGTATACCCTAAATTACCTAAACGAAGTGCTGTACCCACTTCTAAATAAAGCGTCCCTTTACCTAACTTTTTAAATGGTAAGTCAGTTTTTCGACCTTGTAAAAATGAGTTACATAGTGCAGGTGAAGCACCAAACATATAACTTATTAACCACAACTCACGTTTAAAATTACGAATTAGCGAAAGGTAACCATCTGAAATAAAATCTTGAAGGCTTGCATCGCTTTGTTTTAGTGTATGCAGCGACTGCCAAAGCGAGTCAGGAAATGAAATATTAAAATGCACACCAGCTATAGCTTGCATCATACTGCCATAACGGTTTTTTAAACCTTCACGGTACAGGGTTTTCATTTTACCCGTATTAGAATCACCAAACTGCGCAAGCACAATGTCGTCTTGGTGCTCGATAAAACACGGCATACTTATAGGCCAAAGTAATTCATCGCCCATTTTTTCAAGCGTAAACTTTTGCAGATCTTTTAATTGCTTGAGTGTTTGTGTAGAGGACTCACTAACTGGAGTAATAAATTCAAGTAGCGACTCTGAGAAATCAGTTGTGATATGTCCATTAGTTAACGCACTGCCCACCCCTTTTGGGTGACCTTTAGCTGAAATTACGCCATCGCTTTTAATTCTTAGCGACTCTCGCTCTATACCACGTTTAATGCCTTTAACTGCGTATTGGTGCTCATTTACAGATAACGCTTCAAGTGCGTTAGTTAAATCATGTGTTGTCAAAAAATCTTTCCTCGGGCCACGTGGCTTAATCATACGGTTATGGGGGCTAATTGCTTAGACTCAAGATTAAATTAATAAGAAGGGTGTAAATTATCAAAATTAATGAAATATTTACCCGGACCCTATATACGCTTGATATAACCAATATGATTAAATTAAGTCATAATCTTGCCACTGCTGTAGCTATTATACAAATGCTTAAGTGTATATTTACGCAAAAATTAAACTCATAAAACCTCTGTACTTATAAGTAGACCGAAACCAAGTAAAAAGAAGCACAAAATTCAGTTACCTTAATTTTAATCCGCACAGCCCAACAGCCTCTAGCCATTTTAAAATTTGATCTAGATCAATAAAAGCATTTATTTGAGTCGTTACGACTAACCAATTCTCTTCTTTTTTTGCTTTCTACCTACTAAGCAATATAATTGCGCCAACAGTAAAGGATGATAAAAAATATTATGCGCAATAATAAAAGCTTAAAAAATGAAGAAGTACATTTCGAACAATCGCAGGAGCTTGTCTCTACCACCGACCTAAGAGGGGTAGTCACATATGCGAACCAAGAATTTTGCTCAATTGCAGGGTACAGCGAACAGGAACTCATAGGTAAAAATCACAGTATTGTACGCCACCCTGATATGCCTAAAGCAGCTTTTAAAGAAATGTGGGAAACATTAAAGCAAGGCCATTCATGGCGAGGGATGGTAAAAAACCGTTGCAAAGATGGTCGTTATTACTGGGTAGATGCATTTGTAACGCCCATTTTTGCGCATGGCCAACTTATTGGTTACCAGTCGGTTAGAACAAAGCCCAGCGAAGAGCTAAAAAAGCGAGCACATTCACTTTATAATAAAATTAATGCAGGAAAATCAATATCAAGCATTCGTGAACACAGTCAGCTTCGACAGGTTATTAGTTTTATTTGCGCGTTAGTATGGCTTGTAAGTATTGCTATATTTGCCTCTATAAGTATGGCTTTAATCAGCTCATTAGTGTTTATAGTTGTTGTTGCCCTTAACTTTGATGAATTAATTACAACTCCTGCTATTTTACGAGAACAAAAAGCAAAAGCTGACTCTGTATCGCGTTATATATACAGTGGAAATACCCCTCACAGCGTCAGTGACTACAGAGAACAACTGCTTACTGCTAAATTACGCACCGTTTTAGGTCGCGTTAAAGACTCAACAGAAAGCTTCAACGGTATTGCAATTAATTTAGATGAGCAGTCAACCCTCACTGAACAAGGAATTGCATCACAAGGTGAGCGCCTTGAACAAATTGCATCAGCAATGACGCAAATGAGCTCTACAATTGGTGAAATATCAATTAATACCGCAGAAACTGCTGACAAGGTAAATTCAACACATCAAAGTTGTTCAGAAATAAAAGAACACATTGCTGATAATAGTTTTATGGTTACTGATTTGGCTTCTCAAGTTGAACAGGCAGCTTCAACAGCAAGCAGTTTAGCTGATGAGGCTGATAAAATTGGGCAAGTTATGAGTGAAATTGAAGGTATTGCGGATCAAACTAACCTACTTGCACTTAATGCAGCCATTGAAGCTGCCAGAGCAGGTGAACATGGCCGTGGTTTTGCGGTTGTAGCTGATGAAGTAAGAACACTCTCCTCTCGAACTCAAAACGCAACAACTCAAATCCACAGCTCGATTAAAGAAATACAAGATACCTTATTCAACTGGTCAAAAGTAATGCAAAACACTAAAAACCAGGCTGATAACTGTGTTAATAAAACGGCGCAAACTCAGGTTGAGTTAGAGGGTATTTTTAATCAAATAAGTGAAATATCGCAATTAGCGATGCAAATATCTTCAGCTGCAGAAGAGCAGCAAATGGTGAGTAACGACATTAGTCATAACGTTACGCAAATTAAAAGCTTTAGTGATAACAATCTAAGTCTAAGCTTTAGCGTAGCAACAGGTGCAGCTGAACTTGTTGAGGGCTCTCGTAAAGTAAATGATTTACTGCTCACATTTAAAGTATAAAAAAAGCCGCTATATAAATAGCGGCTTTGTTTTATAGCTTAAAGGCTAACGATTCGCAAAAACTAAGCCTTCGTCATTTGCATCTATAGTGATAACACTACCTGATAAGTAATCTCCACTAAGTAGCTTTTGCGCTAATGGGTTTTCAATAGTTTGTTGAATTGCACGTTTTAGTGGACGCGCCCCATAAACAGGGTCAAATCCACTGGCTGCAATTCGCTCAAGCGCTGCATCACTTATTTCAAGTAAGTAACCCATTTCGGTTAAACGTTCACGAAGTTTCATCAACTGAATATCAGCAATTTCTTTTATGTGCTCATTAGCTAATGGATGAAATACAACTGTTTCATCTATACGGTTAATAAATTCAGGCCTAAACTCGCTGATAAGCACATCCATCACTTTATTTTTGAGGGTTGCATAGTCGTTGTTGCCAGCCTGTTCTTGAATGATATCTGAGCCTAAGTTTGAGGTCATAATGATCACGGTATTTTTAAAATCAACCGTGCGGCCTTGCCCATCAGTTAAGCGTCCATCATCAAGTACTTGAAGTAAAATATTGAATACATCAGGATGTGCTTTTTCAATCTCATCAAGCAATATTACCGAGTATGGCTTACGACGAACGGCTTCGGTTAAATAACCTCCCTCCTCATAGCCTACATAACCAGGAGGTGCCCCTACGAGACGCGCTACTGAATGCTTTTCCATAAACTCAGACATATCAATGCGTACCATGGCATCTTCGGTATCAAACATAAAGCCTGCAAGCGCTTTTGTTAACTCTGTTTTACCAACGCCTGTCGGGCCTAAAAATAAAAATGAGCCAATTGGGCGGTTAGGATCAGCAAGCCCCGCACGTGAGCGACGTATAGCATTTGCCACCGCTACAACGGCTTCGTCTTGTCCTATTACTTTACTATGAAGCTTATCTTCCATTTGAAGTAGCTTTTCACGCTCACCTTGAAGCATTCTTGATACAGGGATACCTGTCCAGCGTGAGAGTATTTCAGCTATTTCGTCTTCCCCTACTTGGTTTTTAAGTAAGGTCATTTCTTGCATTTCAGCTTGAGAAGCTAAATCGAGCTTACGCTCAAGCTCTGGAATACGCCCGTATTGCAATTCTGACATACGTTGTAAGTCGCTTGCTCTGCGTGCTACATCTAAGTCTAAACGTGCTTGTTCGAGCTCAGCTTTAATAACTTGTGTGCCTTGCAGTGATGCTTTTTCTGCATTCCAAATTTCATCAAGCTCTCTGTACTGCGAATCAAGATCTGTGATCAACTCTTGCATTTCACTGCGGCGCTTTTGACTCGCTTCGTCCTTTTCTTTAGCAAGTGCATTATCTTCAAGTTTTAACTGAATAATTTTTCGCTCAAGCTTATCAAGCGATTCTGGTTTAGAGTCAATTTGCAAACGAATAGAAGAGCCGGCTTCATCTATTAAATCAATCGCTTTATCTGGCAATTGGCGGTCACTAATATAACGATGCGACAATTGCGCGGCAGCAACTATTGCAGGATCTGTAATTTCTACAGAATGATGCAACTCATAGCGCTCTTTTAAGCCACGTAAAATTGCGATGGTGTCTTCAACTGATGGCTCTTCAATTAATACTTTTTGAAAACGACGCTCAAGTGCTGCATCTTTTTCTATGTATTTGCGGTACTCATCAAGCGTAGTCGCCCCCACGCAATGTAGCTCGCCACGTGCTAGTGCAGGTTTTAGCATATTGCCCGCATCCATCGCACCGTCGCTTTTACCGGCACCTACAATAGTGTGTATTTCATCAATAAATAAGATGACTTGACCTTCTTCTTTAGCCAACTCGTTGAGAACTGATTTTAAACGCTCTTCAAATTCGCCACGGTATTTAGCACCTGCAACTAACGCCCCTAAATCTAGCGATAAAACACGTTTATTTTTTAATCCTTCAGGCACTTCACCATTAATAATACGTTGTGCTAGGCCTTCAGCAATTGCTGTTTTACCAACACCTGGCTCACCTATTAAAACAGGGTTATTTTTAGTACGTCGCTGAAGCACTTGAATAGTACGGCGAATTTCGTCATCTCGCCCTATTACAGGATCAAGCTTGCCCTGCTCGGCACGCTCAGTTAAGTCAATCGTAAATTTTTCGAGTGCTTGACGCGTTTCCTCAGCATTAGGATCATCAACCTTTTGCCCGCCTCGAATTGCTTTAATGGCATTTTCAATTTTTGTAGAAGTAATATTTAATGAGCGGAATATATCGCCAAGCGGCCCTTTATCATCACATGCTGCCAGTACAAATAGCTCACTCGAAATGTATTTATCTTTACGTTTTTGCGCATACTTGTCACATAAGTTAATAAGTGATGCCATGTTGTTTGACAACTGTACATCGCCTCCAACACCTTCGACTTTAAAGAGCTTTTCAATTTCTTGAGAAAGCTTAGTATTGAGCTCGTCAGCACTGACTCCTGTTTGCGCAAATAGCGCTCGTACACTTGAGCCACTTTGTTGTAGCAATGAATACATTAAGTGCACGGGCTCAATAAATTGATGGTCGCGACCAAGTGCTAAAGATTGCGCATCAGAAAGCGCAGATTGAAATTTGCTTGTAAATCTATCTAAACGCATGAGGGTTTACCTATTTAATAAACTAATTGTTTAATAAATGGGTATGTTAATAGAATTGTTCAAGGTGTGGGAATAAATATAATCACTAATGTACGCTTTACTTGCGCCAGATCAAACTTGCCATACGCCCTGTTTGACCATCGCGGCGATACGAAAAAAATTGCTCTTCTTGTAAAGCAGTACAGTGCTCACCGCCGCTAATATTTGTAACCCCTAACTGTTGTAACTGAATACGGGCTATGTGATAAATATCAGCAAGGTATTTTTGATTTTTTTGCAGCTCAAACGCATGAGTAAATAGAGCCGAATGTGCTTTAAATAAATTAAAAACCTCTTCACCTACTTCAAACTGAGTGGGTCCAATAGCAGGACCTAGCCAAGCATGAATTTTAATAGGGGTAGTTTTAAAATAGCTGAGGGTATTTTTAATAATCCCTAGTTCTAAACCACGCCAACCACCATGAATCGCCGCTATTTCTTCGCCATTTTCACTAGTAAGTAAAATGGGTAAGCAATCTGCGGTCATTATCGCTAAAGGCTGACTTTTAAGTCTTGTGAATAACGCATCGCCATCATGCAATTTACTAAAATCAAATTGCTCATCAACAACGATAACATCAGCACTATGTGTTTGATTTACCCATATAGCCGGGGCTGGCAGTTTTTTGGTGAGTAAAGCGCGATTTTGTAATACATGGTTTTTGTTATCACCAACATGAAGCCCCAAGTTCATATTTAAAAATGGCGCTTTTGATACACCGCCTTCACGTGTAGTACTGAGAGTATCTACACTATCAAGGCGTTGCCATGGAGCTGATAACAAATACATTATCTATCGATATCAGGGTTTGCTTTAGTATCTTCACGTAGAGCAACCGTCATAGCGACCATATCATCAGGAATAGGTGCCTGCCATGTCATCATTTCACCAGTAATTGGATGAGCAATGCTCAGTTTTACTGCATGCAGTGCTTGGCGTCTAAAGCTGCGAAGTAACTCAAATAACTCAGGTGTTGCACCTTTAGGTGGACGAGGGCGCCCGCCGTATGATTGATCGCCAATTAACGGATGGTTCAAGTGAGCCATGTGTACACGAATTTGGTGCGTGCGGCCTGTTTCTAAGCGTAAACGTAAACGAGTGTGCGCACGAAACTTCTCAGCAACACGGTAGTGAGTAATCGCGGGTTTACCCATTTCATGTACTGCCATATGAGTACGCTGTGTAGGATGGCGGCCAATTGCTTTTTCAACCATACCACCAGCAGTCATGGTGCCATTACATAACGCTTCATATTCACGAGTGAAGTTTTCGCGCTTTTGTAGTGCTTTCACTAAATGTGTTTGAGCCTGAATCGTTTTAGCTACAACCATTAGGCCTGTAGTGTCTTTATCTAAACGATGGACAATACCCGCACGCGGCACATTTATGATTTCAGGATAGTAATGTAATAGTGCATTAAGCACTGTGCCATTTGGATTACCTGCACCTGGGTGTACCACTAATCCCATTGGTTTATTAATAACCAAAATATCATCGTCTTCATAAACAATGTTTAATTTGATATCTTGTGCTTCGTATTCACGTGGTGCTTCAATTGTTGTTTCAACATTTACAACTTCACCACCTAGTAGCTTTTCGCGTGGTGTGTTGAAAATTTCACCGTCTACGGTGATTTTATCATCCAAAATCCACGTTTTTATACGAGAACGTGAATAATCAGGGAACAATTGTGCTAATACTTGGTCTAGACGTTTACCACCTAAGTCGGTAGGAACATCGGCTTGAAGAGAAATTTGCTCTGACATTAGTAACTTTACCCAATTTACCAGTGCAAGCTTTGCTCGACTGGGTTAGAATCGCTTTTAATAAAAGCATAATATAATACGCATAGTTTACTCGGTTTTACCGACTTGGCCTAGCCGAAGACATCGAAGGTAACAAATAAAATGATAAATAAAATAGGGAAACGTGCATTCGCCATTGTTTTTTCAGCTTCTGTACTTAGTTTAGGCGCATGTTCGTCTGCACCAGACCAAGAAGATATTCAACGTGTACCTAATAAATCTGCACACGCTCTATACGAAGATGCAAAAGAAACACTAGATTCTGGTTTATATGCTCGTGCAATTGAACTTTTAAGCGCTATAGATTCACGCTACCCGTTTGGCCCATTCTCTAAACAAGTACAAATGGATTTGGTATATGCACATTACCAATCAGGTAATACTGAACAAGCACTTGCAACAATCGATCGCTTTATTCGGTTAAACCCAAATCATAAAGATCTTGATTACATGTATTACATGCGTGGTTTAGTAAATATTAAAGCCGATAAAAATGCATTCCAAGAATACTTTGGCGTAGACAGAGCTGACCGTGATGCAAACCGTACACGTGTAGCGTTTACAGATTTATCTACTCTTGTTAAGCGTTTTCCAAAAAGCGATTACGCACCAGAGGCTAAACGCCGCTTAGTGTGGCTTTTAAACCGTATGGCGCGTTATGAGCTAAAAGTAGCAACTTACTATTACGAACGTGAAGCTTATTTAGCAGCCGCTAACCGAGGCAAGTATGTTGTAGAACATTATTCGCAAAGCAGTTACTTAGAGCCTGCTTTAGAAATGATGGAAAAGAGCTACGATAAACTTGGCTTAACAGAGCTAAGCGAACATGCTAAACAAACCAGAATAGTAAATAGCAGAAATAAATAAACAAAAAAGGCGCTTACTAAAGCGCCTTTTTCTATACCACATTGTCATTATACCAATCTGCTTATATGTGGGGTCTATTTAACGTCAAGAAAATTACGCTAGAACTAGGCAAAAGTTTTTTACCTAGTTGTTCTAAATAAAAATTTTTTAACAACGTTATAGTGCAATTTAATTCGTTAAATTGATCAAAGATTTATACACGTTGGTATTAAATAGCTTCTTCATCTTCTTCAGCAGTACGAATACGGACAACACGCTCAACATCAGTCACGAAGATTTTACCGTCGCCAATTTTCCCCGTTTGCGCTGTTTTAACAATCACTTCAATTGCACGATCAACGTCTTCATCGCTTAGTACAATATCAAGTTTAACTTTAGGTAAAAAATCAACCATGTATTCTGCGCCGCGATAAAGCTCAGTATGCCCTTTTTGACGCCCAAAGCCTTTAACTTCACTAACAGTCATACCGGTAATACCCACGTCAGATAAGGCTTCGCGAACATCATCAAGCTTAAATGGTTTTATAATTGCTTCTATCTTTTTCATATTAATTACTTTTTAAAGCTTCAGTTGCCTCGATTTTAGACAATCAGGAAGCCCATAGCAAACAAAGCAATTGAATTTGATGATAAAACAATCAACCATGGTATAATTATTTTCATAAAAATAGCTATACTAAACTATTAGCAGTACATGAGATTAATATGAATAATAAGCAAAATGGATTCACCCTTTTAGAGCTTATGGTCACCGTTGCCATAGTCGGCATTATTGCATCAATCGCGCTTTGGAATAGCAGTGATATGCTTGAGGAAAACAGAGCGGAAAATTTTTTATTGGAATTAAAGCGAAATATTAGCTATGCCCGAGCACAAGCTGCAAGTACTGATGAAATAGTAATAATATGCCCAGTACCAAGTACCGCCACGGGTAGTAGTTCAAATTTAGAATGTAAAAATGAGTGGGGTCCAACTTCCGTTATTATCTTATTTATCGATAAAAATAATAATGGAAAATATAATAATGATACCGATAGTTTATTACGTATGATGTCAGAGCCCCTCTCTAATGACAAAATAAAATATTCTGGCAATATTGATCGACTTCGCTTCAACACCAGTGGTCGCATTACTACAGAGCCTGGTAACGTCATTTATTGCCCAAGTACTGATAATGAAAATAATAAAGCATTAACCGTATCACAATCAGGTACAGCCTTTTACGTAGGCGATACAAACAAAACCTGCGGTTAAAAAACACACAGTTTATATTGTCATATTTTTATCATTTACTACACTGAGTTGATACATTTTAAAACTCAGGACTTCAAGGATGAGGGTAACAATATATAAAAATAAAGGTATGACACTACTCGAGCTGATGATTTCGTTAGCCATTGTGAGTATTATCAGTCAACTTTCAATGTGGTTTTATCCAGATTTTTTAGCAAATAATCGCTTAGATAACCACGTAAACCTTCTGCATAGAAACATTAATTACGGACGACTTTACGCTATTGAAAATGGAACCTATGTCACTCTTTGTGTTTTAAAAGACAACCAATGTAGTAATGATGAGTGGGACGGGCAAATGTCGCTATTTATCGATAATGATAAATCAACCACCCTAGATGATGACGAGCTTCTGTTAAGTACATTTGAAGACGTTCATGATGCTGATAGCCTTGAATACCCTCGTAGCGCAATTACTTTTAGACCTGATGGTTCGTTGAATGGCTTTCAAAATGGGACTTTTATTTATTGCCCCAATAATGATAAAGCCAACCTGGAAGGGCTGGCTTTATCAGTAAGTCAAACTGGGCGTATCCGTATAAAATCAACAGATAAATGTCAGAAAAATTAAATTAACGCCCCCAGCAATATTCAACATCAGAATTACCTTTAGTGCCTTTAGCGCCTTTGTAACCGGTGTCTGTAATTGTAATTTGTTTACAGTCAGTATCCCCTTTTACAGCGCCAGCAATAGGTTTTGCGGTGATGGTGAATGTATTGTCGTCATCATCTACATCTATAGATAATTCAAAATGACCATTTTCGGTTTTATCTTGCAACCCTAAATCATCAAATGATTCTGTATATTCACGATTATCGACAAAGAATTGCTCCTCCCTGTTCGCTGCATCTAATAATGCAGCAGCAGCCTCAGCTCGTGATGCTCGCTTTACATACTCAGTGTAATTAGGCAACGCTACTGCTGCTAAAATACCGATAATAGCAACAGCAATCATTAGTTCGATTAGTGTAAAACCGCGAGTTAGTTTACTCATATATATATTCCTTAATTACCCACTTCATCATTTTCTTCGCGTTTAAAGATATAGGTTTGCTGTGTTTTAAAACCAAATCCTACTGTATCAGAATCATTTACTAACTGTATTGTACCGTCCACAACAGTTAAGCCTGGGCCTACTACCTCTACAGGTTTCATAGGATTTTGCGCATCCTCACCTTTAATTCCAGGACCAATTAAATAAAATTGACTCTCCTGTGTTACTTCAATAGTTGGGTTGTCGTCGCACATGCCGTCGCCATTCCCATCAGCACATGACGGCCCCTCTCCAAAGTATAATTGAGGAGTATCAGGCACATCATAACTAGTTGTAAATTTCAAATCGTCATACACTTTGGTCCCATAGTGTAAGTGAAAAGCATATAACGAACCTCCACCGCCACTTAACGAGCACTGATTTTCAGTTGACGTGTCAGAAGATGGCGTAAAACTTGTAAAGTATGCTACCCCCCCTACCACTGTAGCTGCCGCTAATGATTTTTCACCCGAACCTAACTCATACCGCCAGCCTTTAAATTTAGCTAAATCAACTTCTAAATCAACAAATTCATCAACATCATCTAATGCATTACCAAATGGGTCGCTATTCATTTGCATTAGATCCGTTGGCTTAATCGCTGTAGGCGAAGTAGTAAACGATTTAGTTACTGTATTTTCATCCCGGATCATAAATAACTGATCGTCTTCATTTATACCGGTTGGTTTAGAGCGATTACCACTTCCAATCACAATTGCATCATAGGGTGTATCTAAACGAGTAATGGCTGTTTCACCATTAATCGTTGTTTCACTTACTTTACTATAAAGCGTACGCGCTACAAGTGGTTGATAGAAAAAACGTCTATCCTGGCTCGCTAATGAACTGCCTAACTCAGCAAGTTTAAAGTGTGTAAAATTACTTGTGCTACTACCAGGCATATCAATACGCCAAATATCTCCGCCAGTATCAGCTGCATATATTCTATCAATATAACCATCGTAATCAGAATCTAATGTAGATACATTAGCTGCTATTGAGTGTTTTCCTTTAAAGCCATTCTCACTAGGCGTTAAAGCCCACACTTTTTTACCTGTTTCAGCTTCAACAATATAAATACCACGCCCTACTGAATCTTCACTTCTTACAACAGCGTCTTTATTTGTATCATACCCTGCACCAAATACTAATAATGGTTTATCACCAAACGCTTTTATGTAAGCTATCTGTGGCTTTGACCACGTTTGTGCAAGCTCTGTAAAATCGCCTTTACCCCCTTCAATCGGATTATCCCATAATTTATTTGGTTCATTAGGGTTTGTGATATCAAGCGCATAGTAGTTTCTCCCGCCACGTCGCATTCCTGCAAAGGCCCAAACATCGTCGCCATCGCTGGCATCAACAATACCATCGTTAACACCTTCATCATTTAAGCTTTTATCGCTAAAATAAACACTGATTGGGCCGTCCATACCATACACTTTACCAGTATCTTCGTTGCGTAAAGGCTGAATAATATCGTACAAGTCTGAAGGGATGAATGCCCAGCTTTCACTTACTTCGTTATTAGTATCGTCGTCTTTAAACATATGTAAAAAGCCGGCGTTAGTGCCAATAAGTATACGTATATCATCGTTGCCGTAGTCTATGGCAACAGGTTTAGAGTGAAGAGGGTCGCCAAAAATATCGCTGCGTTGGTCTGTATTTGAACCATCGTTATCCTCGTCATCAACATCAATGCCCATAGCCCATTCAATATCTGAACTGGATAAGCTAATCGGGTTATTAGTTACTAAGTCTAAAATATCACTCACTATATTAGTGGTAAAATCTACAATATCGCCTTGTTTATCAGTGTAGAGGTTGCGCCTGTCTTCTGCTGGGGTACCTGTTAATGTAGCTAAATGGTAATTCACTCCACCTTGTGCTACTAAGTTACCATCGGCAGATTGGCCATCAGGTAACCAAAATGTTTTAGCATCGGTGTCAATTAAACCGTCAGAATCAAGCGCTGTATTATCTGCTGAGTCGACTATTTCACTGCCTGATACTTTTAATTTTTTTAAATTACCGCCCCATCTTGTGTTAGTTTCTGGGTAGAACATGGCAAAGTAAATAGCATCGCGGCTACGTGTTTGGTCTACGTTATTACTTGCTACTGAGGGAGATGAAAAGCTATCGTTTACTTCACGAATACGAGAAATTGCGCTATTTAGTGAGTTAGAGAGCTCATCGGGGGTACTTGCAGGTAAGTTTTCACCGCCACCTAAAGAGGCTGCACGCCTTAAAAGTTCCTGACCGCTTGCGCTCATACCCGAGCCAAAACCTATGGTATATAAGCGACCTGTTTCGTGAATATCGGGAGTAGAAGGGTATAAATCAACTGTTACATCACTTGTACCATGAATAATTTTAGCCATTTGGTGAAGGTAGCTGCTGTAGTAACTATCTGTATTCCAGTTTAGTCCTTCACCAAAGTATTTTTCATGCTCGGCACTAATTTGGCTATCACTGTCATTATCACCAGATGGGTCGCCATCAGTCATATAAATGATATTGATTGAATTATCACAGCGTATAGCTTCAGCATCGCTGTCTTCAAAAGGGGATATGTAAGTATATTGGTAGTTATTTTTTACTACATTTTCACACTCATATACCCATCCAGAACGTCGCCCTTTCCAAACCCAATCACATTCAACCTCTGTATACTGGCTACCGGTTCTTAATTCAGCGCTTGTATCGCGTTCAAGTGTGGTTGCTTCAAGACCATATTGAACTCCTTGTCCGGTAATATATAAATAGGCTTCCCATAAAGTCTCTGTAAGCGGGGTTCCGCCATCAGCTGGCAAAGCCGCTATAGAATTGCGTACTACTGAAGAGTCACTCCCAACACCGTTTACAATGTAGCCACCTGTAGTGCTCTTAAAACGCATTAAGCCAAAATCAATAGTGTCTTCGTTATCTGATACCACTTTATTCATTGCAAACTGGGCAGCTGCAAGTCGGCTATCCACACATAGGTTATACAATCCTAAAAAATTATTATAACCACAGTTATCTCCGTTTGAAGATGAAAAAGCCATACTTCCTGATGTATCAAAAATTAATAGTACGCGGGGTTTTTCCTCTACATCAACATCATGGTTAACATACAGCTCTATATCTTCAGCAAAAGCAGATGCACTAAGCGTCAAACTAATTAATGAGGCAAGTATTTTGTTAAGTTTCATTTTAAATCCCCTTACTTGTGCTAGCCATTTCTTGAGCTACACCAGTCACTATGGTCAGTTCGTGCTTTGCTTTAGAGCCATACTTTATAGTGGTAGAGACTTGCAACATATTGCATGAAATACCTGCCGTAAAATTGAACCTGCGCGGGCATTCTAAATCAAGAGCGCCCTGATTGAGGTTAACCATTTTGCTTTTCATCTCATCGTGTTCGGCTATAACCATGCCTTCTGTATCAGCATCGGCCATAGTAGTGACTTCATCAGGCGATAAAAAAAACTGATTTGCAGCTCCCTTATTTGCCTCGTCAGAAATCATTCTTTGAACCTCTCCGATAAGCTCATTCTCAGCAACTTCTCGCTCTTGTGCAGCATTAGTAATTTTTATATCAATACTACTACTGCTCATTAAAGTAACCGCAATACCCGTTACTGCAATAACCATGATAAGAGCCGTAATTAGTACAACACCTTGTTGTTTAGCTCGTAGCTGTGTTAAATGCGCCATAAGTTGGCTCCTACATTATTCAATCGAATTGTGGTTGTGAACACTGTGCGTCTATAGTTATCGGTAAAGGAAAGCTCTCGCTTATCCTCATCTTCGCCCAAGGTGTATGTTTGATTTTTAATTGTCACTCCCGGATCTTCTTGTAACGACCTAATCAATAAAAATACTTGTACAGTTAAGATTCCTTTACGGTTTTCCCAATCTGTATGCTCCATATCATTAATACTTCTGTATGTATCAACTCGGCTATCACTATTTGTATCAAGACCAAAAACAAAGCGCATATTTTCAACGCCTTCCATTATAGTTTCGGTGGTAATATTGCCACCAACTAAGCGCTTTCTCATTAATGCCGGCACCTTGAGGCTTTTATTATTTACTGTATAAGTTTGCTCTGATAAGTAATAAACATGGTGGCTGTATGGCCATATAGATGCATTTACATTTATAGAGCCTGCACCTATTGCTCCACGTTTAAATTGAGCCTTTTCTTGCTCTGCTATAAAATAGTTTTCATCAGCTTGCGTATCACCTGCATCAAGCTGATTACCTTGTAAAAATTTTAACTGAATGATATCTGTATTTTTAATAGGGTTATTTGCACAGTTTAACTCTTTGGTAGAATCAGCCACTTTTGCATAAATAGTTCTAAAGTTACTCGCTGTCGCTAAATCAGGAAAGCTGCCGTTATTTAACCCCTCTGTACAATCAGCACTAGGGTTCGATAACGATGTTGTATTGGCTGATGTAAACGAATCATCATAATAAGTTCCCCAAAAGCCAATCTGTTCAATATCACGTTGCATTATATTTATGGCTAATCGACCTGACTCCTGAAGCTCACCAATGGTCATCGTATCCTTAGTGGTTACTTTCATTCCTATATAAGTGAACATGACGCCACCTAAAATTAGGCCACCTATAAATAACGAAATCATAACCTCTATAAGTGTAAAACCTTTTTGCTTCATGTTAGCTCCTAAGGTAAATGTAACTAGTTAAAACTACTAAGCGGCGTTTTTTATCCGCTGTACCACATTTTATAGCTGCGGTATCATCATTAGCGTTGAACTCCTGCCGTCCCTGCCATGAAACTATCACTTCTAAATTAAATGCCTTACCGCCTGAACCTGCCACAGCCGTTGGGGCTATACACACAGTTGCGTCGTCCAACGACCCCGTATTTTCACGCGCTCTGATTGCTCTTTTCCACTGTTCAAGATCTAATGCTGCAACCTGCGCTGCTGTACAAGTATTTGTAAAACACGTTTGCGAGGTAGATGTTGAAGTTTCACTATTAAATGTTTGCGTATATAGAGCGACTAATTGGGCGGTATCATTTGCACGAATACGCTGCACAATATCATTACCTAGCGCTACAGCAGCGGCTCGCTGCATAGAATCAAAGCTTGCTTGTTTAGCTTTTGCTTGAAGCGCTACGGCACCTAATAAACCAAAGCTTAAAATAATAAACGCAATGAGCACTTCAATTAAAGTGAAGCCTTTTTGTGTTTTAGTTTGAGGAGATTGCATAGTGAACCAAATAAAAAATTATCTGATTCTAAGTTTATGTCATTCTAACTTAGTTTCAATAATTACTAGGATAGGCGGTTAAATTTGTTGATAAACGGTTAACAAGCACTAGTGACCGTTTATCTTTGGAGGCTAACCTTTGACTTGAATGTTTGATATTTAAGCAAGGTAGAAACTATGTAGTACAATTGTGCTCATAAGTAGGCAATAACGAAGTGGCAGTTAACAGGCACACTAGATAAAGTTTCGCATCGCGATTCCCTCACTAATTAAACAAATTTCAATCCAGAAAGCGACAAGATCTAGTTTAAAATATTTTTTACTGTTTTTAGCTCTCGCCTGCTAACGGTTAAATGATCGTTGCAACCCATAAGCTCTACACTATGCAAACCTGGGCCATGAGTATTTAAAGATAAAAGTTTGCTTTTATTTACTAAGGTATTTCGGTGTATTCGTACCAATTGAGCTGGATACTGTGATTCCAGTTGCTTTAGGCTGGATTCAATAAATGCTTCCCCGCCTTCAAATACCATATTAGTGTACTTTTCTTGGGCATTAAAATAATAAACATTGTCAAGCTCAACACTTTTAATGGTTCCCCCTAATTGGTAACTAATTTTTGTTGATTGTTGTTTTTGCACATGCGCTTTATTCAAGCGCCCAACCTGCTCTAATACTTTTACTAATGATTGTTCTGTAACAGGTTTAACTAAATAACCTGCAGCACTTAGTTGCAGGGCATCAAGAGCATGCTCAGGGTGAGCGGTAATAAACACAACAGCTGGAGGTAAAGCTAAATTATTAAGCTCATTCGCAACCTGTAATCCATTTAAACCGGGCATATCAACGTCTAAAAATATTAAATCGGGGGTGTGCTTTTTAATGAGTAATAAGGCTTCATTGCCATTACCGGCTTCGCCTTTAATAACTATGCTTTTATCATGCGCTAGTAAACGAATTAAACGCATTCTTGCCAATGGTTCATCATCAACTATTAATACGTTCATAGACTACTCTCAGTATTATGTTTAGGAATAACTACTTTTACTCTAAATACATCATTTTTATTGGTGATGACAAGCTGAGCTTTATTTTTATAATAAATATTTAAGCGCTGACGAATATTATCAAGTGCCATGCCATTATTAGGCCGAGTTTGATTGTTAGTAATAGTGATGGGGTTAGTAACAATCATCGTTATATAACCGGTAGTAATATGCAGCTCAACATTAATAATTGCGCCACTTTCGCTTGTTTCAACTCCGTGACATACCGCATTTTCTATTAGCGGCTGCAGTGTTAAACATGGAATATGTAATATAGGAAGTTCATTCGGTATTTGCCAATCAACCTTTAAACGCTCTCCAAAGCGCCACGTTTCCAAGGCTACATATTGCTTACTCAGTGTTATTTCATCATTGAGTAATACACTTTTACCAGAGCGCATAGCTGCTTGAGATAAAGCTGCCAAGGCTAAAATAGCTTGCTCAGCGGCATCAGCATCATGATGAGTAAGTTCTGCTGCTGTATTTAAGCTGTTGTATAAAAAGTGAGGACGGATCCTAGCTTGTAAAGCGTCCAATTCCGCGCGAGAAAGTGCCTTCGTTTGCTGCTCTTTTTCAGTATAGATAAATAAAAACTGTACAAACAAAGCGGCTAATAAAAAAACTGTAAGGCAATTTCGCAATACAAAATAAATAAGGGTATCGGCTTTATTTATATCAAACGCAAAATGAGAAAATAAAACACTATATATGCAGGTAAATAATAAAAACGAGGTAAAGAATAGCGTGAGCTGAAAAACGTCTGTTCGCTTTTGTAAAAAGCGCTTAAAAAGATACAGAGCTGAGGTGCTTGATAAAACAGTTAAGTGTAAAAATAAACTAATAACCCCAAGGCGTAACCAAATGTCACCTTGGGTATTTGGCGCAAACGCCAATACAACAGCTATAACTTGAGTAACAACTAGCGAGGCTAGCACCCCTCGCTCATTAAAAAGAGCTGAAAAAAGCAATGCATCAGATTGAAGCAACTTGCTCATGACAGCTCTCCTTGAAATCTAAATAATTAATTTATATAGATTAACGCAGCTCAACAGGAACGGCAAATACGATGTTTTCTTCTTCACCAGGGTTTTCTACTACCTGCTTGCCGCCAAGCTCTTTAAGGCGTGTTATTACTTGCTGTACAAGTACTTCTGGTGCAGATGCTCCAGCCGTAACACCAACAGACTTAGACTCTGAAACCCACTGCTCTTGTACATCAGTTGCATCATCAATTAAATAAGCCGTTGTGCCCATTTTATCTGCAAGTTCGCGCAAGCGATTAGAGTTAGAACTATTTTTAGCTCCAACAACTAAAAGCACATCAACTTTATCAGCTAAATCACGCACCGCATCTTGGCGGTTTTGTGTTGCATAACAAATATCGTCTTTTCGAGGACCATCTATTGCAGGAAATTTCTCTCGTAGTGCGTCAATGACATCAGCCGTATCATCTACCGAAAGCGTTGTTTGGCTACAATAAAATAAGTTTTCGGCATTTTTTACATTGAGTGCAATAACGTCTTCCGCGGTTTCTACCAGGTAAATCCCGCCTTCATCGTTATCGTACTGCCCCATTGTACCCTCTACTTCAGGGTGTCCATGGTGCCCAATTAAAATACATTCAATACCCTTGCGGCTAGCGCGTGTAACTTCCATATGAACTTTAGTTACAAGCGGACATGTTGCATCAAATACTTTTAAGTCACGGCGTTTCGCCTCAGAGCGTACCGCTTGCGATACACCATGAGCACTAAAAATTACAATGCTGTCGTCAGGTACTTGATCAAGCTCTTCAACAAACACTGCGCCACGGCTTTTTAGCCCATCGACCACGTAGCGGTTATGTACCACTTCGTGACGAACATAAATTGGCTTTTCAAAAATATCTAAAGCACGCTCTACAATGCTGATTGCACGGTCAACGCCCGCACAAAAACCACGTGGGTTAGCTAATAAAATATCCATTAGCCTTCTACCTCAATAATATCTACTTCAAATGTTAGGCGCTGACCCGATAGCGGGTGGTTAAAATCGATAGTAACCGACTCCCCTTGCACTTCTCGAACAAGCCCAGGAAGTTCAGTACCATCAGGTTGTGTAAACGCAATGATAGCACCTACTTGAGCAGGTGTTTCTGGGCCAAACTTACTACGGTCAACATAGTAAATATTATCTGGATTTGGCTGACCAAAAGCATCTTCAGGTTCTAATTCAAATGTTTTACTTTCACCAGCAGTTAACCCTAATAAACACTTTTCGAAGTTTGCCGTTAAGCTACCATCACCCATTGTTAATTTTGCAGGTTTGTTATGAACCTTTGTAGAGTCTGCGGCAGAGCCATCTTCTAACTTAATAGAAAAATGAAAAATAACTTGCGAGTTTTCACCAATTACAACTTGGCTCATGCTTTATGCTCCTTAGGACTTTCGCCTGTAAAGGCATCAAATAATAATAACGCGGCACCAATACAAATAGCGCAATCAGCAATATTAAATACTGGAAAATGTGACTTATCGTAAAACACATGAATAAAGTCAATTACATAACCATAAGCTATACGGTCATATAAGTTACCTATTGCGCCTGCAAGTACTAACGCATAAGCACTGCACAATATTTTGTTGGTCGCTGGTAATCGCTTAAGCCACCAAACAAGTAACCCACTAATGGCAATAGCTATAAAGCTTAAAAACCAACGTTGCCAACCACCTGCTTCACTTAAAAAGCTGTAGGCTGCGCCATAGTTATGTACGTAAGTAATACTAAAAACAGGCAGTAAATTTATAGACTCTTGATAGGCCATGGTATTCACAACTAGTGTTTTACTGGCAAAGTCTATTACTAATAGTAATAGACTTAACCAAAGCCACACTAAACCACTTTTTTGGGCTAGTTTGCTCACTGAGTAAAGCTCCTAAGCGAATTGACGCTTTTCACCTTCGCCATCAACATTACTTACACAACGGCCACAAATTTCAGGATGAGCAGGATCAGTTCCTACATCGTCGCTATAGTGCCAACAACGCTCACACTTTGCTGCATCTGTTGCTGCAACACTAATGTATAAACCTTCAATTTCTGTTGCTTGCGTATCTGCTGGTTGGCTATCAACCTGCTTAACGTTTACTGCTGATGTTAACAATACAAAACGAAGCTCATCACCTAGTGAAGCAAGTGTGCTTGCAAGGTCTTTATCCGCAAATAAATTAACTGTTGCTTGTAGTGTTGCACCAATTACTTCTTCTTTACGTGCAGCTTCTAATAAGCGGTTAACTTCATCGCGTACATTTAAAATTGCTTGCCAATCATCGTTACTAAACTGACTGCTCGTTGGTGCTTGTAAGCCGTCATACCATACAGATGTAAATACGTAATCACTGCGCTCGCCTGGTAAGGCTTCCCAGATCTCTTGTGCTGTAAAGCTCATAATTGGCGCCATCCAGCGCGTCATAGCTTCTGCAATATGGTAAAGCGCAGTTTGACAAGAACGACGTGCATGGCTATCGCTTTTAGCTGTGTACTGACGGTCTTTAATTACATCTAAGTAAAATGAGCCAAGTTCACCGGTACAGAAGTTCATTAGCTTTTGCGTTACTAATAACATTTGGTAGCTATCGTAAGCGGCTAAAATCTCGTCTTGTAACTGTGCTGCACGGCCAACAATCCACTTATCAAGCTCAACCATGTCATCTACAGCAACTTGATCAGTTTTAGGATCAAAACCATTTAAGTTAGCTAATAAGTAACGGCTAGTGTTACGAATACGACGATAACGATCCGCAGAGCGTTTGAATATTTCATCAGACACAGTCATTTCTGCCGTGTAATCGGTAGACGCGACCCATAAGCGTAAAATGTCAGCACCAAGCTTATTCATTACATTTTGCGGAGAGATAACATTACCCAGTGACTTAGACATTTTACGGCCGTTTTCATCAACGGTAAAACCATGCGTAAGTACTTGCTTATATGGTGCATGTCCATTAATCGCAACCGATGTCATCATTGACGACATAAACCAACCACGATGTTGATCAGAACCTTCAAGGTATAAGTCGGCTGGGCCAACTAAGTCTTCACGTGCATCTACTACACATGCGTGCGACACACCTGAATCAAACCATACATCTAGCGTGTCTTGCACTTTCATGTATTGCTTAGCATCTTCTTCGCCAAGTAAAGTAGCTGGCTCTAGGTCATACCATGCTTGAATACCTGCCTTTTCAACAAGCTCTGCAGCTTGCTCGATAAGCTCTTGGGTATTTGGGTGTAAAGCACCGGTGTCTTTATCAACAAATAAAGCAATCGGCACACCCCATGTACGCTGACGCGAAATACACCAATCTGGACGGCCTTCAACCATGTTAGAAATACGGCTTTCGCCCCATTCCGGCAGCCACTGTGTATTTTTGATTTCTTTAAGAGAATCTTGACGTAAGTTAGCCTGATCCATACTTACAAACCACTGCGGTGTAGCACGGAAAATTATTGGCGTTTTGTGGCGCCAACAATGCGGGTAACTGTGTGTAAGCGCATGATGATGTACTAATGCACCACGCTCTTTTAATACTTCAATTACACTCGCGTTTGCTTTAAATACATGCTGACCTGCAAATAACTCAGTCTCAGGTAAGTACACACCATTTGCGCCAACAGGGTTAGCGACTTCTAGGTTGTAATTTAAGCCTGCCACGAAATCTTCTTGGCCATGTCCTGGCGCTGTATGCACAACACCTGTACCTGAGTCAGTAGTAACGTGTTCAGCAACAATCACTGGTACACTAAAGTCATAAAAAGGATGCGCTACTTGCAAGTTTTCAAGTACAGCACCTTTTACGTAACCTAATACGTGGTAATGATCAAAACCAAAACGGTCCATTGCATCTTTAACAAGTTCTGAGCCTAAGATTAAACGCTGCTGTGCGCCTTCATCTTCAACTTGTACAAGCGCATATTCTAGATCGGCATGAACAGCAACAGCACGGTTTGCAGGAAGCGTCCATGGCGTTGTTGTCCAAATAACAGTTCCAACACTACCTTGGCCTTCATGGCCGTGGGCTAGGTCAAACGCATTTACTACTGCGTCTTGATCATCAAAAATAAAACGTACGTCAATTGCTGGCGACTGTTTATCTTGATATTCAACTTCTGCTTCTGCTAATGCAGAGCCACAATCTGTACACCAATGCACAGGCTTAGCGCCTTTGTGTAAGTGACCATTTTTAATAATACGACCAAGCACACGAATTGCATTCGCTTCAAAGTCAAAATTCATTGTTAAGTAAGGCTTATCCCAATCTGCAAATACGCCTAAACGTTTAAAATCAACCTTTTGGCCTTCAACTTGCTTTTTAGCATACGCACGACACTTTTCGCGAAACTCGCTCGCCGTCACTTTTACACCCGGCTTACCTACTTTTTTCTCAACCATTAACTCAATTGGTAAACCGTGACAGTCCCAACCAGGTACATAAGGCGAATCAAAGTCAGATAAAGTTTTAGACTTAACAATAATATCTTTTAAAATCTTGTTTACTGAGTGGCCTAAGTGGATGTCGCCATTTGCATACGGAGGGCCGTCATGCAAAATAAAGGTCTTTTTACCCTTTTTAGCGCTGCGAATTTGACCGTAAAGGTCGTCTTCATACCATGCTTTAAGCATTTTTGGTTCACGTTGTGCCAAATTGCCACGCATTGGAAACGGTGTTTCCGGTAAATTCAAAGTATGTTTATAGTCGCTCATTTATCCTACATTCCGTATCTATCGGCTGCCTAATTTAAACCAAAACACTGCTTAGCGGCGGCAACATCTGTTGCTATTTGCGCCGTGAGTTGTGTTAATGTCTCGAATTTTTTCTCGTCGCGGAGTTTTTGTATTAACTCCACGTGCATAAATTGTCCATAAATGTCTTGTGCAAAATCAAAAAGATGAACTTCTAGAAGTGCACGTGTTCCATTAAATGTGGGTTTGTTGCCTATATTTGCAACCCCAAAAATTTGTTTACCTGCAATTGTAGCTTGCACAGCAAACACACCATTAACAGGGCAAACTTGGCGTTTAAGCGCTATGTTTGCTGTTCTAAAACCAAGCTCACGGCCTCTTTTCCAGCCATGTATTACGCGCCCAGAGATAGCGTAGTTGTGGCCAAGCATAACTTTTGCACTGGCTAAATCACCAGCAGCTAATGCTTCACGAATCAATGTGCTGCTAACTCTAGCATTTAACTGGCGAAAACTCGCTGTGCTTTGCACATCCATTCCCGCCTGATTACCCATACTAACGAGTAAATCAAAATTGCCTTTGCGCTGCTGCCCAAATCTAAAATCATCACCTACTGTTAATGATTTAACACCTAGTTTTTTTATAAGTATGTCGCTTACAAATCGTTCAGCTTGCATATTTGCAAATTGCTGATTAAAGCTAATACAAATTACACGTTCAATGCCTAGATCGCTCAATAAACGCAGCTTATCACGTAATCGCGTAAGCCTTGCTGGGGCATTTTTTTTAGCAAAAAACTCTTGAGGCTGAGGTTCAAAAAGCATCACTGTACTTGGTAAGTAGTGCGCTTTAGCATCGGTTAGCAAACCTTTTAATACTTGCGAATGACCTAAGTGAACACCGTCAAAATTACCAATAGTCAGCACACACCCAAAGTGATGCGCTCGAATATTGTGTATACCTCTAATTAACTCCATGCCACCTAAAGCCTTTTTCAGCGAGTATTATTACGACTTATACCAAGGAAAAGCCACAAGGCTGCCGATTATAATCTTTTTTTTAGTTTGATTCAGTAATTGCTACACTTTTTATCGTATTTAGTCTTACGCCCATTAAAAAGAGCATTGCAAAGTAGCTAACTCCCGCTAATGCAACAAGAGCAATTAACAATATGACTTGCTGCATAAACGTCCATGAAGCCCAATAATAGTAACTACTTACATACCATGTAACACATCCCATAACTATACTTGCAACAATACACTTTATAGTGAAACGCAAACTCATAGAAGAAAACTGATAAACTTTTTCTTTTTTAAGCTGCCTGTAAAGTAAAAATGCATTACAACTGGCCGACATTGATGTAGCAAGGGCTAACCCTAAGTAACCTATAAAAGGGGCCAACATAATGTTAAACACCATATTTAGCACTAGGGTTATAATACCAATGCGTACGGGCGTTTTAGTATCTTGACGGGAATAAAAACCAGGCGCGAGCACTTTAATCAGCATAAAGCTAACTAACCCTACAGAGTAAGCAACAACACCTAAACTTACCGCTTTTACATGATCAACACTGTCTTCTTTAAAAGCACCATGATCGAATAGCACCGTAATTATAAGTGGGCTAATTATCATTAGGCCAACCATTGCTGGTATACCTAAAAATATTACAAAGCGCACACCCCAATCTAACGTATGCTGAAAATCGCTCAATTTTTTACTACTGTGCAATTTAGAGAGTGCGGGTAAAATAACCGTCGCAATACCTATTCCAAACAAACCAAGCGGAAACTCTATTAGCCTATCTGAGTAATAAAGCCATGCTATAGAGCCTGTCATTAATAGTGAGGCTATCATGGTATCTAGTAATAAATTAATTTGGCTTATCGATACGCCAAACAATGCAGGAAGCATAAGCTTACGCACTTTTTTAACATTTTCGTCTTGCCAAGCCCAACGCGGGCGCGCCAACATTTTTGCGCGATATAAAAACGGCAATTGAAATAACAATTGCACAATACCACCGACAAATACGCCTATAGCTAGAGCGTATGCACCAACACTAAACTTATCATGTAAAAAGATGGCGCAGCTGATTATTGATATATTAAGTAAAACGGGCGTAAAAGCAGCGACTGCAAAGCGGTTATAAACGTTCATTACTGCACCACTAAGCGCAACTAAGCTCACAAAAAATAAATACGGAAAAGTTAACTTTAATAACGAACTAGCAAGTTCAAATTTTTCAGCGTTTGGGCCACCCTGCCACCAATCTATAAACCAACCTGTACCAAATAAGGCCGCAATTACCGGTGAAGCAACGACACCAAATATGGTTACTATAAGTAAAATTGTACCGAGCGTACCGGCAGCTTGCGCCACAAAAAGTTTAACTTTGTCATCACCTTGTTGCTCTTTAATTTCACTAAGAACAGGTACAAACGCCTGTGCAAAGGCACCTTCAGCAAACAAACGTCGTAAAAAATTAGGAATACGGTTAGCAAATAAAAAAACATCGGCAGCGGCGCTGGCCCCTAATAAATTTGCAACTACTGCATCTCGTACTAGCCCTAATATACGTGAAATCATAGTCATACAACTCACAATCATACCTGAGCGAAATAAACCTTTTGACACCTTAAACCCACTTAAAAATCCCTAATATGGGCAATTATGCCACAGTCTTTTTTATAAATCGCTTTAAAGCACTAGGCTGGGAGTCTGTGCTTTGTTACAATATCGATATTAACTGCTAAAGCGGCAAATTGATGTTCGTTATAAGGAGCAGTTTTTCTTGGATTGTTAAATTTACATTGACATTCATGATAAAAACAGGCATATTCCACGGCCTTTAATTTAAGCTTTATTTAAGATTGTTAGGAGCAAACCTTGGCTAACATCAAGTCTGCAAAAAAACGCGCTATCACTAGCGAAAAAAACCGTCAGCACAACGCAAGCCGTCGTTCAATGATGCGCACTTACTTCAAAAAAGTAATTGTTGCTATTGAAGCTGGCGATAAAGAAGCTGCACAGCAAGCTTTTTCTGTTGCTACACCTATCCTAGACCGTTACGCAACTAAGGGTCTAATTCACAAAAACAAAGCAGCTCGTCATAAGAGCCGTATTGCCGCTAAAATTAAAGCGCTATAATTTGTTTTTGTAGAATATAAAAAACCGGCATTTGCCGGTTTTTTTTTGCTTTAATTTTAACTGCACTTAACTTGCTTATGCATTTTCTAAATCTGGGTAAAACTTCTTCAACATTGCCGCTATTTTTTTAGGTGTAAATGGTTTTACAACAAACCCTTTAGCGCCTTTATCTATTGCATCCTTTACGTTATCAACACCTGAATGTGCAGATACCATCACCACATTTGTCTCTGGGCTTAATTCATTGATTTGCGAAATCAAATCTTTACCATCTCCATCTGGTAATTCAATATCTAAAAAAATCATATCGTAATTGGCAGCCTGACACTCACTAATACATTGCGAGGCCGTAGATGCTTCCTTTACATTGTCTATCCCTAAGTGCATGAGCGTTTGGCTCAAAAAACTACGCACCGTGCTAACGTCATCTACAATTAAAATTGATAGCTGCGTATTCATCTTTATTCCTCGTAGGCTATAAGCTAACTTTAAGTTATCATATTGATACATAAATTTATTCATTTAATTATAGAGACCTACGCCAAAAAGGCCAGATTTGCTTTATGTCTAAAACACCAAATAAACAATCACTGCTTGGTAAAGCACCAGCAAGAAAAAAAACACCCCAAAAAAGAAAGCCTCAGCCTTCAACCCAGCGTCCACAAACAAATAACGCAAATGCACAAACTCTCGATGATAAATGCAAACACACCAAACCTAAAAAAGGGTTATTTATAACACTTGCAGTTATAGCGGTGATTATTTTAGCGTTTCCAAAACCGACCTTACTCACCTATAAAAAATTAGGGATGGTAAGTGAAAGTATTTATTGGCCAGGTGTTTTTGGTAAAGGCGCAATGCTTATTGATTCAAACTTACACCCACAGCTTGATTCTAAGCGTAAATCCCTTTATTTATGCAGTGATTTACAAAAACCACAAAGCTGCCAAAAGTATCAAGTGATAGCTGACAATGGTTTATTTGCTGCAATAGGCAGTTACTTTTAGCATTAAAAAAACTAATCTGAAAATTTAAAATTACTTGGTTGAAAGGTGTGCAAAAGATCAACATAATGGCGCTCCTTTTTTCAACAACTGAACTATTGAAACGACCATGCTAAACGAGCTAGATTGGCTTTTAAACACGACACTACTTGCACTAGGTTTAGGTGCATTCTTTATTAACCAGATAACACTGCTGCGCGTTGCCGCCATTAGTGCTTGTGGTTTGTTATTCTTATCATTTAGCTTAGATCTTATGTCGTCGAGTGTTATTTCAAATATGAGTTTAGTGTTGATCAACACTTTTTACTTGTTTAAAGTTTATACATTTGGGCAGTTTAACGTAACCCAAAATTAACAACTTCTCCTTAGAATATTTGATAGCCCAGCATTGCTGGGCTTTTTTATATTAAAATTTAAAGTTTGGGGTTCACAATGAACTGAGATAAAATTTAGTACGTATTATTCTAAATTTAGGTCTTACTATGCCTTTATCTGACTTCGATTTATTTTTATCTTCTATGGAAGATGTAAAACCAATAAACCACGATACTGTTACTCCCATTTCAAATAGCCACAGTGCAACCCTAGCCCAACAAGAAAAACGTAAAGCAGCACAAATTAATCTAGCAAATGATGAGAATTACTTACAATCTGAGCATGTTGAAATATTAGACCCACTCGCTATATTAAGCTTTAAAAAAGATGGCGTACAAAGTGCGGTTTTCAAAAACTTACGTTTAGCTAAATACCAAGTAGATGCCACGCTTGACCTCCATGGGCAATTACTTAAAAACGCACGTAATACTTTATTTAGCTTTATTGCTGATTGTCACCAGCGAAATATACGTGTTGTATTAATACGCCACGGGATCGGCATAAAAAATAAAGCTAAACCAGGCATTTTAAAAAGCTATGTAAACAAGTGGCTACAAGAGTTGCCTCAAGTATTGGCTTTTCATACCGCACTTAGGCACCACGGTGGAAGCGGTGCTACTTATGTATTACTTAAAAAAAGTGAAGAAAAGAAACACGAAAACCGAGAAATACACAGTAAGCGGGGTTAATCCGCTACCGTTAACTCTTCCTTGGTTTGAACTTTTGAAGGGATATCTTCGGCATTAGCCTGATTAAACCAAGCAGAAACGCCAAGTACTACAATAGAAATGATAACTAGGCTTAATTTAACGCCACTTTGACTCGATTTCATAACACCCTCTTTGTAATTTTTATTAGTGAGAACAGCTTTACACTAATAAAAATTACAAATGTTAACAAGCTGTTTTTTAAACTAATTAGCTATCTCTTAATAACCTTTAGTTCTATCTATTGTATTATTAAGTGAAACGCCCTGATTTAAGCATTCAACATTTTTTGCTATTTGATCTATTACGCTATCAATATCAGATAATGCTGCACAGTGCGGAGTTAAAGTAACTTTAGGATGGCACCAGTATGGGTGTTCTTGTGCTAGCGGCTCTTGCTCAAATACGTCAAGCGTTGCGCCGCGCAAAGTATTATTATTTAAGGCGTTTAATAAATCTTGTTCTACGACATGTCCTCCTCGAGCCACATTAATAACTACAGCATGTTCAGGTAATTTAGATAGCAAGGAGCCATTAATAATACCTTGCGTTGCCTGTGTAAGAGGAAGTAAACATACTAAGTAATCAACGTTAGGAAGCATATTGCTAAGGCCTTGCTCAGCGTAAAAAATATCTACACCAGTTACATTTTTACCACTTTGTGCCCACGCACTTACCTTAAAGCCATTATTAAAAAGTTTTTGTGCACATGCTTTGCCTAGCTCTCCATAGCCAAGAATACCAACATGCTTATTTTTGAATGCGCGTTTTGGTTTCCACGTTTGCTGCGCTTGTTTTAGGTAATACTCTTTTAAACGCAGCTTTTGAGCTAACACATGTGTTAGCACATATTCAGCCATATCCTCTGCAAGTTGCTCATCAACAATACGAACAACGTCCACCTTATCATTTAAAAGTGATAAATCTATACTATCTACACCTGCACCAAATGACGACACAGCTTTTAAATTAGGTAGCTGTTGCCACATAGCCTCAGGTGCATTCCAAGCAAGTACAAATTCAACACCTTCTACATTTTTACACGCGGGCCATTGCTCTATCAGGGTATTGGGCAAACGCTGTTGTAACTTGGTTATCAGTTTTGTGTTATCTCGTCCAGTTATAGCCACTAATACCGACATAAATTCTCCTAGCAATACAAAGTTTATAAACTAACACTTTAAAAAGTCACACAACTGCAAAGTAATTGTCACACCCTTTTTTTAATCTTATAGGTATGGCGAATAGGCCAAATTGAAGATGAGGTTAATATGATAAGTGTTGATAAAGTAATTGCTGCAAATTTACCACAACTAGATAACTCTCCAAAGGTAAAAGGGTTAGTAAAAAAAGGCCTTGGTTATTTGCTACATGAACAAGAGTTTGTTGCTTTTGGCGATGCATATCCTCACCTACAAGGATTAGAGTTTGTTGAGCAAGTGCTTGATGAGCTCAATTTTGATACTCGTTATAAACCAAAGCAAATAGAGCATATACCAACAGAAGGTAAGTTAGTCATTGTTGCTAACCACCCTATTGGCTCATTAGACGCATTAGCGCTCATTAAAGTACTCTCAGGTGTTAGGCAAGATTTAAAAGTAGTAGCTAACCGTATGCTAATGTCGGTAACGCCGATGCACTCTCTTTTACTGCCTGTAGATAACTTATCTGGGATGAGTAAAAAACAAGAGCTAAACAATATACAAAATCATTTAAAAAGCGAGGGAGCCTTGCTCATTTTTCCTGCTGGTGAAGTATCTCGTTTAGGGCCAACCGGTATAAAGGACTGCAAATGGAATAGTGGCTTTTTACGCATGGCAAAAAAAGCTAACTGCCCTATTCTACCTATTTATATTAAAGCTAAGAACAGTCCTCTGTTTTATGGCACTTCGATGATTTACAAGCCTTTGGCTAGCTTGCTGTTAGTAAAAGAAATGTTTAAGCAACGTCAAAAATCATTAGAGTTTGAAATAGGTGCCTCAATCCCTCCAGAGTCATATTTAATAGAAAACTTAAAAGACAAAGAGGTTGTAAACCTAATTCGCAAGCAGCTGTATCGCCTTACCACTAAAAAAACATTACCACTAAAAACACAAACTCCTATTGCAGTGCCGGAGTGCAGAAAAGAGCTTAAAAAAGCCATAGAACAATGTAAGTTACTGGGTAAAACCCTAGATGGTATGCATATCCACCTATACCAATATACAGGTAGTTCACCTATTTTTAGAGAGCTTGGGCGCCTTAGAGAAATTGCCTTTAGAGCCGTGGGTGAAGGAAGTGGTAAACGCCGCGACATAGATAAATATGATATGGACTATCAACATTTGGTACTTTGGGATCCCACCCAATTAGAACTTGTAGGTGCTTATAGGCTTGCATGTGCAAAAGACATTATAGATAAACATGGGAGAGAAGGTTTATACACCGACAGCTTATTTAGCTATACCGATGCTATGAAACCTTATTTAGAACAAGGCATAGAGTTAGGCAGAAGCTTTGTACAACCTAAATATTGGGGGCGAAAAAGCTTAGATTATCTGTGGTATGGGATTGGTGCTTTTGTAAAAAACTATCCGCAATACCGTTATTTATTTGGCGCTGTAAGCGTTCCAAATACGTTACCAGATCAAGCAAAAGCCATGTTAATTCATTATTACCAACACTATTATAAAACTGATGAAACGCTTGCAAGCCCTAATAATGAGTTTAAGCATAGCGAGCAAGAGCTCATACAATGTAATAATGTTTTTAGCGGTAACGACGTAAAAGAAGACTTTGTTGAGCTTAAACACGTTCTTGCAAATATGAGTGTGCAAGTACCTACTTTATTTAAACAATATACTGAGCTTTGTAAGCCTGGCGGGGTAAAATTTTTAAGCTTTAGCATCGATCCCGATTTTAATAATTGTATCGATGGACTAGTACTCGTAGATATGCAAAACGTGAAAGATAACAAAGCAAAGCGTTACCTAGGTTAATAAGCATTAACTTAACTGCGAGCATGTGCTCGTTGTTAGTTTTCGTTTATAAAAATACGCGATAATAGATTAGTATAAATACCCTCAATCTTAATTAAATCATTAATTGAAACATGTTCGTTAGTTTGGTGAATCGTTTTATTTAGTACACCACACTCAATTACTTGGGTATGGTTATTTGAAAAAAAACGCCCATCTGATGTGCCACCGCTGGTACTTAAAAGAGGGTAACTGCCTGTTTGCTCATAAATGGCCTCCTCTACTTGCGCTATTAAGCACCCGTTATTATTAGCGCTGGTGTAATATGGCTCGCATGGACGCTCCCATGTGATAGATATTTTCTCTAAAAACTCATTTAATGTATTTAGTAATAATGCTTTAACAGCCGTACTGTTATAACCGTGACTATAGCGTACATTGAATGTGATTTCGCACTCACTAGGTACTAAATTATCAACCACGTTATTTATATTTATACCGGTTACTTGCAGTGTTGTTTTAGAGCTTGCTTCATCTAGAAGCCAAACTTGCTCACTTAACAAATTTACTATTTTTGCGCCCAAATGCGCGGCATTAAGTGTATTTTGAGGATACGCGACATGTCCAGCCTTACCTCTTACGGTTATACGCGCAGAGAGCGCGCCACGGCGTCCGTTTTTAATTGTATCGCCAACTTGTATTGAGCTTGTAGGCTCTCCTACAATACAACCGTCTAATACTATGCCTTGACTAATTAGCCTATTTGCTATTTCTAAAGAGCCAAACTCAGCTTCACCTTCTTCATCAGACGTAATAAGCCAATAAAGTGTGCCTACTTTTGTAGATGTATTAGTAATTAAATTTTTTGTAGCGCTTAACATCGCCGCTACACCGCCCTTCATATCAGCAGCGCCTCTGCCAAAAATAGCACCATTTACTATTTTACCTTCAAAAGGAGGGCTTAACCACGCGTCACCTGTTGCTGGTACAACATCAATATGGCCAGAGAAAGCAATGCTCGGACCCTCTTTAAACTTAATACTCGCTATTAAGTTTGTTACGCCATTTATAGTAAATTTTTCATAATTAAAGCCCAACTCTGTTAATTGCTTAATTAGCCAATCTATTGCACCCGCTTGCTCAGGTGTTACTGATTTAAAGCGAATGAGCGTCTGTAGGTACTCTACAACATCGGCTTTACTATCTGTGTGTTTTATTTGTGATTCAAGTGCCGCTAAAAACATATTAAACATACTATGTGCCCTAAGGAGCTTTTATTAAAACGTGGTTTCATGACTCCCCTATGTCAGCCCTAATACATTCTTGTGACGATGAGTAAAATAAAATGTCAATATTTGCGATTAACGAATAACGCTAAAATTAATCTAAATCAATAAAGTGCTTCACAAGGTTCAAACATTTTTGAAACTTTGATCTAGAACAGTTTTTTAAATTTTTTATTCGTCAATAATAGCGGCAATTAAAAAGTCGTTCTCGGAGAACAGCATGAAAACTCAAATTAGCATTGCATTACTTACTTCTTTACTAGCACTCTCTCCTGCTGCACACGCTAACTTTAGCGTAAATGTTGGCGCTATTAACGTTAACCCTGACAACAGCAGCTCAGCAATTAACGAAGCGCCAACATTGGGCCTTAAAGGCGATTCAGATACACAATTAGGTATTACTATCGATTACGCATTTAACGATAAATGGGTGCTAGAACTTATAGCAGCTACACCATTTTCTCATGATGTAAACGGTGCTGGTGGTTTGGCTGGTAATAAAATTGCGGATATAAAACAATTACCACCTTCACTTGTCGCTCAATACCACTTTTTAGATACGAGTTATGCGCTAAGACCTTTTGTAGGTGTAGGTATAAACTACACTGCATTTTTTGACGAACAGCCATCTCAAGCTCTTAAAACAACACTGAGCACAGATGATGTAGAAGTAAAATTAGATGATTCTTTTGGCTTTGTAGCTCAAGTAGGCGCTAACTATAAAATTGATAAAAACTGGGGCTTGCACGCCATGGTATCGCTGATGGATATTGATACTGATGCGACGGTATACGCTAATGGTGCAAAAGCACTTACCTCAACGGTAGAGCTAGACCCTGTAGTGGCAATGTTTGGTGTTAGATATAGTTTTTAGAAAGTAGTACATGTGTGTGTTAAAAAGGCGCTATGCGCCTTTTTGTTTATGTAGTGAAAAAAGTAATTCAGCTTCAGCTCTTGGTAATTCGCATTCGCGTATAACTTCATCTAATTCAGCACCGAGTTCAACCATCTTCACAGCACGAGAGTAGATCTTGGCATCGGGATCATCGTACTTTTGAGCCGCTTGTTGCTGTATTAAGTCTTGGTTTTGTTGTTCAACTTCAAGTACTCGCTTACCAATACTCAGCAATCCGGTTCTTAACTCTGACACTTCACTTCTTAAAATATGAGTTTGCTCAGATGATTCTTTAAGCTGCTGCGAAATGGCATCGATTTCTGCAGTGTGTTTATTTTTTAATGCAATAATTAACGCCAGCGATATAAAACCTACCGCTAGCGCCGATATAGCTATACTAAGTAACAGCATAATTTATTTGGTAAAGCTTATATATCGCTTAACTCATCCCATTCATCATCACTAAGTAGTTTATTTAAATCAACTAATATAAGTAATTCATTATCGCGATTACAAACACCTTGAATAAACTTAGCACTTTCTTCAGTACCCACATTAGGAGCACTGTCTATTTCAGAGCTTCGCAGATAAACAACCTCAGATACGCTATCGGCTAAAATACCAATGACTTGCTCTTCTGCTTCAATAATCAAAATTCGAGAATTATCAGTAGTATCAGCTGCTGGTAAGCCAAAACGAGAGCGAGTATCAATAACCGTTACCACGTTACCGCGAAGGTTAATAATACCAATAACATAAGAAGGCGCACCAGGTACTGGAGCAATTTCTGTATAACGAAGTATTTCTTGTACTTGCATTACATTTACGCCGTAGGTTTCTTCCTCAAGCTTAAACGTAACCCACTGTAAAATTTCATCATTATTATCTGCATTTTTATTTGCTGACAGTAATTTATCTTGATTCATGCTATTACCCCGTAATGGTCATTACTACTGACGGCTGTCTAAGCCTTTCTCTAATAATATATTTAAGTTGTCTACATCAATTAAAGCACACATTTTTTCTTTTATAACGCCCGCAAGCCATGGACGCTTGCTTTGGTTGGTACGCCATTTTACATCTTCTTTACTCAATGTAATGTTATTTATCAGCTTTTCAGCTAATAAGCCCCACTGACTATCGCCTAGTGTAATTAAATATTGATAGTCTAATGACGCTTCTAATTTTTCATCGTACTTCTCTGGCATTACCCAACGAGCGGTATCAACAACGTTGAGTTTTTCCTCTCGGTTAAGCATGACACCTTTAAACCACTTAGGTTTACCAAACAAATGATTTACTTCACCTAATTGATGAATACCACCTAATGCCTTTAATGGCACGGCAAGTGTGAGCCCTGCCACTTCAAAAAATAACGCCTGAAACTCACCTTCAAAATAATCAGCCTTACCATCAATTGAAAGCTGCGGCTCAACACTTTCAAGTGTGGTAGTGGTTGTTTCTACATTGTCGTTACTAACAACCTCACTAACATTTTCGGTATCAGATATTGGCTCTACATCTGAAGCGAGTAAATCTTGATCGAATACTTTTTCTGCTGCTTTTAATTGCTCTTTAGGTTTTAAATGAACTTGCTCAGGCTGTGTGCCATCTGGTAGCTGCTCGAGTAACTTTGCTACTGGCTCAAGGTTATCTACAGGCTCGTCTTCACAAAGCAAAGCCCCTAGGTATTGTTTCATTACTTTTTCATTAGCAAATAATTGCTTACTCATTCATTAACCTTGTTCAATTAAATACTCCAATAGAGCTTTGTATGCATATACACCACGCGAGCGGGGGCAAAATTCTATTGGCACTTTTTGCGCTAAGCTTGCATCTCTAAACTTAGTATCCACCGGAATGACACCCGGCCATACTTTATTGGTATATGTATTTTGTAATGTTTTATATGCCTCTAACGATGCTTTAGTACGCTTATCATACATAGTAGGAATTATAGTATATTGATAATCTTTCGCCTGAGAGGTTTGCATTAATTCCATTGTACGCATCATTCTATCCAGCCCTTTAAGCGCTAAAAACTCAGTTTGTACCGGAACTAAAATACGCTCACTGGCGGCTAAAGCGTTAACCATCAACACACCTAAAACAGGAGGACAATCTAAAATGGCATAGTCGTAATGTTCACTGATTTTTGCAAGCGCTTTTTTTAATATTAGTCCCATTCCCGTTTTATTACCCATACTTCTATCAAGCGTGGCTATGGCCATTGTTGCGGGTAAAATATCTAGGTTTTCGAGAGTTGATGGACATAATGCTTGGAGTATTTCTTCGCTTTGCATATTCGTACCACGTGCAAAAATATCGTACACGCTGACTTCTAAGTCTTCAGAGTCTATACCAAAGTAATATGTGAGTGATGCATGAGGATCGGTATCTATAAGCAGCACACGTTTACCCTGCAAAGCTAAAATACCAGCAAGGCTAACAGCAGTGGTTGTTTTTCCAACCCCTCCCTTTTGATTTGCGACAGTCCAAATCTTCACATTTTGTCCTAATTACTGTTCATTGCGTGTGGTTATGCGAATACCACCATGAGGCAATCGAATTATTTTTATAGTATCGTCGTCCGACGGTAGCTCGACTTCGTGCTCTACCGCTTCAGGCTCACTTTCTTGCTCACCTTTTTTAACTTCTTTTTTAGGTGGTAGGCCATACTTAGAAAGTGCAATTACAACTTTACGATTTTCAGCTCGCCCTTCGGCGGTACTGTTATCTGCAAACGGAGAGTATTGACCATATCCCTCTATAGCCATTCTCGCCGAGTTAATACCTAATGCCTCAAGCTCCACTAAAATAGAGGTAGCTCTAGCAACCGACAGTTCCCAGTTAGAGCGAAAAATTTCATTACGAATAGTTTCATCGTCAGTATAACCGCGCACTCGTACATAGTTATCTACAGGAGCAATAATATCTTTAACTATTTTAACTACTTGCTTAGCTCTTGAGTGGGCAACTGAGCTTCCACTTGAGAACAACATTCCAGAACTAAGCTCTATAATCAACCAATCTTGGTTAAGCTCTAAGCTAGCCTCGCCATCACGAATTTCATCAATTAGTGCTGACTGTAATTTAATTAAAAGGCTATCAAGTGGTTTGCCTAAGTACTTTTGTTGAATATTACTTGTATCACTTTGCCCATCAAGAAGCTCAGGACCTTGCTCTTGCTTTTGAATACTTTCGCCATAAAGAACTTCCTGCTCTGGCGTCACTCTATCGGTCAAAATTCCATTGCCGTTAACACCTTCACCTTGCTGCGAAAATTGGCGTGCAGACTTATCAAAAACATGTTCAAGTGAGTCAGATAAAACCTGAAAGCTTTCTTCTTTATTAATGGCAATAGCGTATAGCACTACAAAAAAGGCAAACATTATGGTCATGTAATCAGCATACGACACAAGCCAACGCTCTGTGTGTTGGTCTTTAGCAGCTGAATGACGAAGGCGCCTACGCAGCATAGTTACACATCCACTAAATTAGGGCGCTCAACACGATAAGCTTCAAGCTTTAATTCTATATTCATAGGGCTTTCGCCAACGCTTATAGCAATCACACCTTCAGCAAGCATTTCATGGTATAGCATTTTTTGCTCAACTCGCTGTTTAAGCTTATTTGCCATTGGTAAAAACAGTAAATTAGCGAGTCCAACTCCGTAAATTGTCGCTATAAAAGCAGTTGCAACACCTGCGCCCAACATTTGTGGGTCAGTAATAAAAGACATTGCCTGAATTAATCCAAGCACAGCTCCTAAAATCCCAATGGTAGGACTGTAACCTCCCATGGCTTCATAAACACGAGCAGCTTCTAATAAGCGATCACGTTCAAGTAGTAAATCAATTTCGAGTGTGTCGCGCAGCTTTTGCTCTGAACAGCCATCAATCAGTAAGCTTAAACCTTTTGCAGCATAAGCATCTGAGTGTGTTAGTGCTTCGTTTTCAAGCGCTAAGTAACCTTCTTGTCGAGCTTTATGGGACCAGCGCTTAACTTGCTCTATCGCTTCGTCAATATCATAGTGAGGAGCAACAAAAACCCAGCTACTCATATTCAGCATTTTTTTAAATGTACTGGCAGAGGTTTGTAGCATAACCGCGCCAATCGTGCCGCCTAAAACAATAATTAATGCAGGCCCATTAAAAAGAGCTGAAACAACGCCACCCTCTAAAGAATAACCAATAGCTATTGCACCAAGCGCGACGACTAACCCAAGTATTGAGAGCTTATCCACACCCAATCTCTCTTTTAATTCTCATAGCAACATCATCAAGTGCTAAATTTTCACTTGCAAGTCCTGCGTTTGCGATCGCTTGTGGCATACCATACACTACGCAACTTTTTTCATCTTGAGCCCAAATTGTGGCACCAGTTTGCTTCAACATCCGCGCACCATCACGCCCATCAGCGCCCATCCCTGTTAAAACAATTGCCAGCACATCACCTTGATAAGCCTTTGCTGCACTAGCAAAAGTAACATCTACACTAGGTTTGTAACTTATGCGTTCGCTATTATCTTCAAATACACGCAGTGTTCTATTTGAGCCGCGCCCTTCAACCATCATTTGTTGACCACCTGGCGCTAAGTAAGCCGTTCCAGGTTGTAAACGATCCCCTTGCTGAGCTTCTTTTACTTTAATTTGGCACAATCCATTTAGACGTGCAGCAAATGCCGGCGTGAACGCAGCAGGCATGTGTTGAATAAGTAAAATTGGGTGAGGAAAATTTGCAGGTAACTGAGTTAAAATAGTTTGTAGTGCAACAGGTCCCCCTGTTGATGTACCTATTGCGACAAGTTGGTAGTGTTTACCACTTGCTCGTATTGACGCATTATTTGAGTGAGCTTTTGCAGGCTCAGCACGTTGAAAGCTTCTATCAGGCTGCTTTACAGTGCTAGCCCCTGAAAAACTAGAGCGTACAGACGTTGCTCTTTCCACTGGTTTACTTGTAGTGATTGGCTTAAACGCTCTTGGCGCCCGCCTTCTTCCTATTTCTTTTACTTTTGTTTGTAGTAACTTAATGGCATCTTCGTTATTACGCGCAATATCTTCGAATTTTTTTGGTAAAAAATCCATTGCTCCAGCATCTAGTGCATCTAGTGTTGCTGTTGCACCATCACGTGTTAGCGACGAAAACATTAATATCGGCGTTGGATTACTCGCCATTATTTCTTTCACAGCACTAATGCCATCAAGCACGGGCATTTCTACATCCATAGTGATCATGTCAGGGCGTAGCTGCGCTGTTTTTTCTACAGCTTCTCTGCCATTTACAGCAAAACCTATAACGTGTATGTCGCTATCTTGTTCAAGTATTTCGCTTACTCTACGGCGAAAAAAGCTTGAATCATCAACAACTAAAACTTTAACGGCCATTTAGCTCTCTTATTAAGTTTATGCGCAGGTAAGTATTTACTACAAACCTGCATTATTATTAGCCTGCGTAATGTTTTAACATGCTTGGAACATCAAGAATAAGTGCAATACCACCATCAGAGGTAATTGTAGCGCCAGCCATACCTGGCGTGCCTTGAAGCAATGCATCTAGCGGCTTAATTACCACTTCCTCTTGGCCTATTAATGAATCGACAACAAAACCAACTTGCTGCGTTCCAATTTGAACAATAACAACATGTCCTTGGGCTTTTCGCTGAGAGCGGTCTGCACCTTTAACTAGCCAATGCTCTAAATAAAATAACGGAATCGCTTTTTTACGCACAATAATTGTTAATTGACCATCAACAACATTTGTCTTAGTTAAATCTAAATGGAATATCTCACTTACCCCAGCCAGTGGTAAGGCAAATGTTTGTGCACCAACAATAACCATTAAGGTAGGTAAAATAGCTAAAGTTAGAGGAACTTTTATTTCTAAAATAGTGCCTACACCTAGCTCAGACTGTATGCTAACCGATCCATTCAATTGAGTGATTTTAGTTTTTACTACGTCCATCCCTACACCACGGCCAGAAATATCTGAAATTTCTTCTTTGGTAGAAAAACCTGGAGCAAAAATTAGGTTATAAGCTTCAGTGTCAGAAAGTCGACTCGCTTGGTCATGATCGAGAACGCCTTTACTAATTGCTATTTTTTTGAGTTTCTCAGCGTCCATACCTGCACCATCATCTTTAATGGTTAACAAAATATGATCGCCTTCTTGCGATGCAGATAACGTTACATTTCCTGTTCGTGGTTTACCTGCGGCTTCACGGGCGGCTGGCATTTCAATTCCATGATCGACTGAATTACGAACTAAATGCACAAGAGGATCGGCAAGCGCTTCAACTAAGTTTTTATCTAAATCAGTTTCTTCACCAACAAGTTGTAGATTTATATCTTTATTTAAACTACGCGCTAAATCACGAACAACACGAGGGAAACGGCCAAAAACCTTTTTGATTGGCTGCATTCGTGTTTGCATAACCGCACCTTGAATATCAGCAGTTACTACATCAAGATTAGATATTGCTTTGCCCATGGCCTCGCTATCAGAGTTAGTGGCAAGACTCACTAAGCGATTTCGAACTAGTACTAGCTCACCCACCATATTCATAATTTGATCAAGACGCTTAGTATCTACACGTACTGTAGTTTCAGCTGGCGGTGGTGCTGCCTTTTTAGGTGCAGGAGGTGCTTTTGCTGCAGGCTTTTCAGGTGCTTTTTCAACTGGTTTTGATACAGGGGCTTTAGCTGGTTCAGCTTTTTTTGCTGGCTCAGGCTGTTTTGCAGCTGGCGGTGAAACAGGCTCAGGTTGTTTTGCAGCTGGTGCGCTTTCTGTCGATTTAGGAGCAGTCCCTTTGCCATGAAGCTCATCAAGAAGCGCTTCAAACTCATCATCACTAATTTCATCATCTGACGATGAACTCACATCGTTTGGTGTTGCTTTAGCTTGTTCAACAGGAGCTTGTGCAGTGTTACTTTTTTCTGGTTCTGAGTTTGCTACAGCACCAAAACTACCAACACCATGTAATTCATCTAATAAACTATCGAATTCATCATCTGTTATATCGCCGCTAAAATCAGCACCGCTTGCTGTTGCTTCTTCAGCAATAGGACCTTGTCCTTTACCATGAAGTTCATCAAGCAGGTTTTCAAATTCGTCTTCGGTAATTTCATCTATTTGTGCATCAGCTGCGCTAGGTGCACCACTAAACAATTCATCAAAAGCAAATGGGTCTTCTTCGTCTATATCATTCGCTTCTACAGACTCAGCTTGAGGTTGCTCTGGTTCATTTTGGGATGCTGCACCGGCTAGTTCAGCCTCTGTCGGCGGTAAACCAAGTATATGGAGAGTTTCGAGTAACTGAGGGTCTGCAGGTTCAGGTTTGTCTCTATTTTGAATAGTCGCAAACATTTCGTTAATGGTGTCGAGGGCTTGTAATATAACATCCATCAACTCAGAGTTGACAGTTCGCACTCCTTGACGCAGTAAATCGAATACGTTTTCTGCACCATGACACGCATCAACAAGCTCCGTCATTGCTAAAAAGCCGGCACCACCTTTTACGGTATGAAAACCTCTAAATATAGCATTTAGTAGTTCGGTATCTTCTGGGTTATTTTCCAGCTCAACTAACTGTTCAGATAAAAGCTCTAGGATTTCTCCAGCTTCTACAAGAAAGTCTTGTAAAATATCTTCATCGACTTCAAAGCTCATGCAGTTACTCTCCTCTTAGAAGCCCAAACTTGATAAAAGATCATCGACTTCATCTTGATCAGATACAACATCATTACGTGAATCTTTATCAATAATAGGGCCTTCAGGACCTGCTAAAGTTTGTGTGGCAACTGGTTCTTCTGTTTTTTGTTGTTCTATTATTTCAGCTGTGCTGTCATCTTGTGCAGCAAAGGCTGTTAAAAGATGGAGTAAGCTCTCTTCAACTTCTCTTACAAGTTCTATAACACGACGAATGACCTGTCCGGTTAGATCCTGATAGTCTTGAGCCATTAACACGTTGGTCATTAAGCTCTGTAACTCATCGGTTTTATGATGAGAATTGTTCATAAACTTATCGATGCTATGACACAGCGTCTTAAACTCACCTAACTCAATTTCGCGACTCATTAAGCGATCCCAAGTCGGTTTAATATGAGATATTTCATCTGCTAATTGCTGAGCAATAGGCAAACTTGCTTCAACGGCATCCATTGTTTTATTAGCTGCATTTTCAGTCATTTCCATAACATAATTAAGCCGCTTTTTAGCATCAGGAATAGCGTCGGTAGTTAAGTCAGTTAAACGTGTATCAAGTTCAAAGCTTTTAAGCGCTTCGTGCAATTGACGGGTTAACTTTCCAACTTCAGCAAATAATTCAGATTGCTCTTGTGAAGCGGTTTCTAAAATTAACTGATTGGCTTTCTCTTGCTCACCGTTTTCTAAAAAAACGACGAGTTGTCGAGCTTGTTCTAAAGTTATTTGAGGCGCAGCAGGTGCTGACATAAGCCTCTCCCCCATCATTAACCTAAACGTTCAAATACTTTTTCTAATTTAGTTTTTAATGTTCCAGCCGTAAAAGGCTTCACAATATAACCATTAACGCCAGCTTGAGCTGCTGCAATTATTTGTTCTTTTTTAGCTTCAGCTGTCACCATTAGTACAGGGATATGCTTTAGCTTATCATCTGCACGAATCGCTCTTAAAAGGTCAATACCTTGCATTCCCGGCATGTTCCAATCTGTAACCACAAAGTCAAATACTTGATTTTGTAACATAGGCAAAGCTGTAGAACCGTCATCAGCTTCTTGAACGTTAGTGAAGCCTAAGTCACGTAACAGATTTTTAATAATACGTCTCATCGTTGAAAAATCATCAACAACAAGAATTTTCATGTTTTTATCCAAAACATCCTCCAGTGAGGTTTTAACCTTAGTTTACTTACTACTAATTTATCCAGTCATTGATTTTAGCTTTAAGCTTAATCATCGCCTGACCATGTATTTGACTTACACGCGATTCACTTACATCGAGTATATGTCCTATTTCTTTTAAATTCATTTCATCGTTATAGTACAAAGAAAGTACCATTGCATCACGCTCTGGTAATGATTTAATTGCACTAAGCAAAGACTCATTAAACCGTTCATTTTTAACATTATTAAAAGGTTTGTCTAGTGATAAATCTTGCCCTACAGGAGTGATAACATCTTCATCAACTCCAAGATCTTCAATACCTAATACTTTACTTGCGTTAACATCATTTAAAATATGATGGTACTCATTTAACGAAATTTCAAGTTTTTCAGCAACTTCTGTATCTGATGGTTCACGATTTAAGCTACTTTCAAGCTCTGTGATGGCCTCAGCTACTTGCCTACTTTTACGGTGTACTGAGCGAGGGGCCCAATCACCCCGGCGCATTTCATCGAGCATAGCTCCACGAATTCTTATACCTGCGAAGGTTTCAAAACTTGCGCCTTTGGTTGCATCAAAGTTTTTTGAAGCTTCAATTAAACCTATCATTCCTGATTGAATTAAATCATCAAGTTGAACACTTGGCGGTAATCGAGCAATTAGATGGCATGCCACTTTTTTTACAAGCGATGCATGCTTTTCAACAATCACATTTAAGTTTTGTGTTGTTTGATATCCCATAGCTCTATTCACCAATGTTGTCATAATTAGCCGTTTACTAGTTTTTCAATGAAAAACTCTAAATGCCCAGATGGTTGGTTTGGTATTGGCCATTTAACTGCTTTTGTTGCCAGCGTTTTAAATGCAAGGGCTGCTGGCGAATTCGGAAAGAGTTCTACAATTACTTTTTGGCGACGCGTTGATTTACGCATATTTTCATCATATGGAACGGTGGCAACAAGCTCCATTGAAATATCTAAAAACCGATCCGTTACTTTAGATAGCTTTGCAAATAACTCTTGGCCTTCTCGCATACTGCGGACCATATTTGCAACAATTTTAAATTTATAAACACCATGCTCACGGCTTAATACTTTAATTAACGCATATGCATCAGTTATTGATGTTGGCTCATCACAAACAACAACCATGACATCTTGTGCAGCTCGAGAAAAACTTAGCACCATGTCAGAAATACCAGCGGCAGTATCTACAATTAAAATATCAAATTCAGTGTTGAGTTCACTAAAAGCACGAATTAAACCAGCATGCTCTGAAGGCGATAGTTCGACCATACTTTGCGAACCCGACGTAGCAGGTACAATTTTTATTCCTGCAGGGCCTTCAACTAAAATTTCATCCAGCTCGCATTCGCCAGATAAAACATGTGACAAGTTGCGCTCTACGCGCAAACCAAGCATCACATCACAATTTGCTAAGCCTAAGTCGGCATCAAGCACTAATACTCGATTACCTTGCTGCCCTAATGCAATAGCAGTATTTAGAGAAACGTTTGTTTTCCCTACTCCACCTTTACCACCAGTAACAGCGATAACTTTTACGCCGTTGTTATTGTTTTGACTCATTTTGCGCAGGCCGCTTGCTTGATCTAATACTGTGTTAATCATACATCCCTACTGTGCTTGGCGCCACTGCTTGGAGCCTTGAATGTTGTGCTTTTGTTCTTTTTAAATACAATTGCTCAGCCTTTTTAACTAGTTTCTCAGCATTTGCAACTCGAATATCTTCTGGTACTCGTTGCCCGTTAGTAAGATACCCTATTGGAAGGCGATTTTGAATCGCAATACTAATAATCTCACCCAAACTTAAAGACTCGTCTAACTTGGTGAAAATACAACCACTTAACTGTACTTTTTTAAAGTGACGTACGGTTTCTTGTAGTACATTAATTTGTGCTGTTGCACTTAGTACTAAATAACTACGAATATCAACGCGTTGATTACGCATTAATGTATTTAACTGCTCAGTTAAACGCAAGTCTCGCTGGCTCATACCTGCTGTATCAATTAATACTAGACGCTTATTACGTAAATGATATAAAACTTCAGCTAATTCATTAGCATCTTTTACTTGTTTAACTCCACAACCAATGATTCGTCCGTATGTGGCAAGCTGCTCATAAGCACCAATTCTGTAAGTATCAGTTGTAATTAATGCGACTTTATCAGCACCATATTTTTGAGCGCCTAAAGCTGCAAGTTTAGCAACCGTTGTTGTTTTACCTACGCCTGTTGGGCCAACTAACGCATAAACACCACCTTGGCGAAGTATCTCGTTGTTAGTTGTTTGCATTTGATCTTCGACCATAGTTAATAATGCTTTCCAGCCTTGTTGGCGAGATACATCGTCAGGCACAAAACAAGCCATTTGCTGAGCGACTTCTTTATCTATACCCATACCAACTAAACGGTCAACCATACACGCACGTGTTGGATCGCGACGCGCCATATCTTGTTGCATTAAACCCGATACTTGATGCTCAAGTAATTGACGAATTGCGTTCATTTCCTCGCGCATATTTGTCATTTCTTCGCTTTCATTATTTTTAGTTTGTGGGCGAGAATTTACAGGCACTTCTAAATCATCAAAATCACGGTCTAAATCGTCAAAACCTAAGCTATCAGCTTGCGTATGCGGACGCTGCGGGGCTACATCATCACGTGCAAACATATTATTGGTAGGACGCGCTTTAGCGACTGGCTCTTGGTAGTTGTCGGTAGTATCAATACCCGATTGTGAAAACATTGAAGCAAGCTCTGGAGAACGAGGACGTGGAGACTGGCGCTCTAATAACGCTTGTAAGCTGTCTGCAACTTTTGCTTGAGGCTCTGGTTTAGCACGCTGAGGCTCTGGTTTTACAAAATTATGCATACTTTGTTGTGGTGCTTGAGCACGTGTATTTTGAGCTACTTGAGGCTGCGAAGCTACTTTAGGGGCTGCCTTGTCATAATCAACCGCTGCTACAATTTCAACACCGTTAGCAAGCTTCTTATTTGACATAATAACCGCATCAACACCTAACTCATCTTTAACTTCTTTAAGTGCTGTGCGCATATCTTTAGCGAAAAAACGTTTAATTTTCATGGTTTAACCCCTGTTAAAATCTTATTGTTGGCCTACCGAGCTTACAATCTTGATCTGTCTTTCATCTGGTACCTCTTGATAAGACATCACCCTTAAACCAGGTATTGTGTACTTAACAAAACGAGATAACACAGTGCGTAACATTCCTGACGTTAGCAATATCGAAGGTTCGCCAGCCATTTCTTGGTTTTGATGCGCTTCGGTTAATGACACTTGAAGTCGCTCTGCAAGTCCTGGCTCTATACCGGCACCTTCGTCGCCTGCATTTTGCAATGACTGATGCAACATCTGTTCCAACTCAGGCGCCAAGGTTATGACAGGGATTTCTGACGACATACCCACGGCGTCTTGAACAATCAATCTACGCAGTGAAATGCGCACTGCAGCCGTTAAAACATCGGGGTCTTGGCTTCGCGGGCCATATTCAACAAGGGTTTGTACAATTGAGCGCATATCGCGAATAGCGACACCTTCGTTTAGTAAATTTTGCAGTACTTTTACAATTACAGTCAATGGCAATACATCTGGCACTAGCCCTTCAACTAAGCGAGGGTGACTTTTAGCAAGCATATCAAGTAGGTTTTGAACCTCTTCGTGTCCTAGTAATAATGCAGCGCTATTTGTAAGTAATTGGCTTATATGCGTCGCAACAACGGTGGCTGAATCAACAACGGTGTAACCAAGAGATTGAGCTTCATCTTTTTGATCGGGCTTAATCCAAACAGCATCAAGTCCAAATGCAGGGTCTTTTGTGTCTACACCTTTAATTGGCCCAAATACTTGACCTGGATTTATAGCAAGTTCGTCACCATGCTTAAGCTCACTTTCACCGGTAGAAACACCCATCAAGGTTATTCTGTAAGCATTTGGATCTAGCTCTAAATTATCGCGAATATGCACAGGCGGCACTAAAAAACCAAGCTCTTGAGAAAGCTTTTTACGCACCCCTTTAATTCGATTTAGTAGCTCGCCGCCTTGCGACTGATCAACCAATGGAATTAATCTGTAACCGACTTCTAGCCCTATAACGTCAATTTGTTGTACGTCATCCCAACCAAGCTCTTTTTGCTCTTGTTTATTAGCAACGCCTGTTGCTGCATTATTTCCATTAGCAGCGGCTTCAGCCTCTAAAGCGGCTGCTTTTAATTTACTTTGTTGTGTGTAATACGCTACATAGCCTAATAAACCACCTAGGCTCAAAAAGGCTAAGTGAGGCATACCGGGTACAAGCCCCATTACAATTAAAATACCTGATGCAATAAATAACGACTTTTCGTTACCAAGTTGCTTCTTAAATTGGTCGCCCATATTAAGCGATTCATTTTGACGCGTTACAACAATTGCGGTACCAATTGAAAGTAGTAAAGAAGGAAGCTGAGCAACTAGGCCATCGCCAATAGTAAGTAATGTATACACTTCCATCGCATTGCCAAAACTCATATTGTGTTGGATCATACCTACAAATAAGCCACCAACAATATTGATGATTAATATAACAATACCTGCAATTGCATCGCCTTTAACAAATTTACTAGCACCATCCATAGAACCGTAAAAATCAGCTTCGCGAGTAACTTCTTCACGGCGATCTCGCGCTTGCTCGGCACTAATAAAACCAGCATTCAAGTCTGCATCAATAGCCATTTGCTTACCCGGCATAGCATCAAGGGTAAAACGTGCTGACACTTCAGATATGCGCCCTGCACCTTTGGTAATTACTACAAAGTTAATAATAATCAGAATTAAAAACACCACTAAACCAACGGCGTAATTTCCGCCAATAACCACCGAGCCAAAAGCCTCAATTACTTTACCTGCAGAATCCCCCCCGTTATGTCCTTCAAGTAATACTACACGTGTACTGGCAACATTTAGGGCTAATCGCATTATGGTTGCAATAAGTAACACGGCCGGAAACATACCAAACTCAACGGGCTTCATTGTATAAACAGTCACAAGCAGAACAACTAACGCAAGTGCTATATTGAACGAAAAGAGTATATCGAGAAGAAAAGGTGGGAGCGGTAAAATAACCATACCAAGCGCAGCTAACACCAACAGTGGTGTTCCTACGCCTTTGGCGTACTCTTTTTTATCTTTATTAAGTTGTTGTAATACAGCTTTAAAATCCATAAATCTACAATTTCAAAAAATTGACACTGCGCTGAAATTGCAATAACTATTCCAAGTTATAACCTTAACGACTAATACTTGTAAGCATCTGGAATTGGGAGTTTTTTGTTGAGTGGAACAGGACGTTTACCACGCCCTTTATTAAAGCGTTTAAGCTGAAATACGTACGCCAAAACTTGCGCAACAGCGGTAAATAATTGATCGGGTATTTGATCGCCCACCTCAGCGGTATGGTAAAGCGCACGGGTTAGCATTGGCGACTCCACAATAGGAACTTCGTTACCTATTGCAACTTTACGAATTTGCATTGCCATTTCATCTGCGCCTTTGGCAAGCACAATAGGTGCGCCTGCACGCTCCGTATCGTATTTTAACGCTACAGAATAATGCGTAGGGTTAGTAACAATAACATCAGCATCTGGGACATCTTGCATCATTCTATTTTGCGACATTTGCCTTTGCGTTTGCCTAATTCGCGCTTTAATTTGTGGATCACCTTCAGAGTTTTTATACTCGTCTTTGACCTCTTGCATGGTCATTTTAAGTTGTTTGTTATGGTTATAACTTTGAAACGGTGCATCTATCGCTGCAATCACAATTAAAGTGCATGAAAGGCCTAAAAACATCCACCCTAAAATTTCTAGCGCGTGGATTATATTACCGGGTGCACTTTCTAAACTTAAATGCAGTATTTCATCAAAGTAAGTATTAATTAAAAAAACGGCGAAAGTAGCAACTAAGCCAAACTTTAAAAGTGATTTAACAAGCTCAACACCAGCTTGAGGGCCAAACATACGTTTAAAGCCTTTCATCGGCGACATTTTACTTGCTTTAGGCGTGGCAGCTTCCCAGCTAAAGTTAAAGCCTCCTAGTAAGGTATTACCAATAAATGCAGCAAGTACGATAATTAATACAAACATTGCCATTGGGAACATTAAGGCATCAGCAACTTCACCCCACACCGCAAACATTTTTGTCGTATCAAATGCTTCATTTCGGTTTAAACTTAGGGTACGGCCCATTACGTTGTATAAACCTTTACCAATTTCAGGCCCATACATTAATAAAGAAATAGCTGAAAATATGAGTACAAACATAGTCCCTAACTCTTTTGAGCGGGCTATTTGGCCTTTCTTTTTAGACTCATCCAATTTTTTGGATGTGGGTTCTTCTGTTTTTTCTTGCCCGGAATCTTCTGCCATTATTTTCTCCTAGGGCGAACAGCCAACTAAAGTACACATTAGCTCAACCATTTTAAGCCATTGAAACTCAAATTGAGTCACAAAATTGCCCAGCGTAGCCCAAATAATAATAAGCCCAGCCACCAAGGTAAACGGGAAACCAATAGAGAAAATATTCAATTGAGGGGCTGCACGCGTCATAATACCAAACGACATGTTAATAACGAGCATCGCAGTTAATGGCGCAAGAGACAGCACTAAAGCAGTTGTAAACATCCACCCGCCCCACGTTACTATGTCCCAATAATGATCAACAGACCACCAATTACCATCAATTGGCAACACCTGAAAACTATGCACCACCATTTGAATCATCATTAAATGGCCATTAAAAACAAAAAATAAGAGAGTGGCTAAAATCAGAAAGAACTGACCAACTGCCGGTACGCTTGCACCATTCGAGGGGTCGATTACAGAAGCAAAACCTAAACCGGTTTGCATTGCGAGTATTTGACCTGCTAAAACAAACGTATTTAGTAAAAGGGTTGATGCAAAGCCAATAGCAACACCTATCAACATTTGCTGAATAACCACTAAAATCATTTCAAACGAAAATAGGTTAGTAAATGTAGCGGGCGGTAATACGGGTACTACTAAAAATGTAACAACAACCGCTAAGCCCATTTTAATTCGAGTAGGTACATTTTTAGCACCTAAGCCCGCCATTATCATGATCATTGAGCTTATACGCACTAAAGGCAATAAAAAGTCGCTTAACCACTGAATGATAACGGCAAATGGATATTCCACAGTTAACCTGCAATTTCAGGAATAAGCAAAACTAAGCGCGTAAAAAAGTCCATTAGCTCCTGCGTTAGCCAATGGCCTCCAACTATAAGTGCACTAATTGTTATTAATAGGCGAGGTAAAAAACTTAGTGTTTGTTCGTTTATCGAGGTTGCAGCTTGAAATACAGCAACCACTAAACCCACAATTAAACCAGGGACAACGATTGCAGACACCAATTTAATCACTAAAAATAATGCGTCACTTAGAATATCAACAAAAATTTCCGGTTCCATGTTGTACTCCTATTTTTGTATTACAGCTAAACTTTGCATTTTAAGTCCCTAAGCCAAAACTTTTAGCTAAAGTGCCCATTACTAAGCTCCAACCATCAACCAATACAAATAACATTATTTTAAATGGTAAAGATACAATCATTGGCGATAGCATCATCATACCCATCGCCATAAGAACCGAAGCCACGACCAAATCTACTATTAAAAATGGGATGAAAAACATAAACCCAATTATAAAAGCAGTTTGCAGCTCGCTGGTTACAAAAGCGGGTATAAGCACAATTAGTGGTGTATCTTCTGGCGAATCTAACTGATCGTAACCCGCTATTTTGGCAAATGTTTCTAAGTCTTTTAGGCGCACTTGCGAGAGCATAAATGCTTTCATTGGTTCTTTTGCAAGTTCTAGCGCTTGTACCGAGGTAACCTGTTCGTTTAAGTAAGGCTCAATGGCTCGCTCATTCACTTGCTGATAAATCGGCGACATTATAAAAATACTTAAAAATAACGACATACCTAGTAGCACTTGGTTTGATGGCGTTTGCTGCAAACCAATTGCTTGGCGCAAAATAGCAAGTACTACAATAATGCGGGTAAAAGAGGTCATCATAATGATGGCTGCTGGTATAAAACTCAGCGCCGTCATAATGGCTAAAACTTGTAATGTTACCGAGTAATCCTGAGTACCGTCGGCATTTGTTGTAATGGTCAGCGCATCAATTCCCTCTGCGCTTACATTTGGTACAAACACCATGGCAAAAATAATAAGCAGCCACTTTGTCATAGGTTTAATTCTTTTTATTTTGGTTTGATTGCGTGTTTAAAAGCTTACCAAATCGCTTTGCAAGCTCTGGTAATTCTTTTTCACTTAATGGGGTTTCTAGCTTATGCAAATAATTAATACTGTGCGGAGTTACACCTAATAAATGCTGTGCGTTATCTATCTCAACAACCATTAAGCGCTCACGAGAGCCCAGTGGTAAGCTTCGCACTACTTTAAACTCATCACTATTTGCTAAATTAGGGTTAAGTTTTTTAACAAAAAATGCCAGTACTATAATCAGCACTAGCACCATTATTAACGACAACACCATAGAGAGAATATCTCCGGTAGGTGTTACCGCATCTGCTTTTGTAAAAACCGAATTCGTTAAAGCTACTAGCGTGTTCATCGTAACTTTTTGATCCGCTCTACTTGGCTAATAACATCAGTTAAGCGAATACCAAACTTATCGTTTACTACAACTACTTCACCATGCGCAATGAGCGTACCATTAACTAATACATCTAACGGCTCACCAGCAACACGGTCAAGCTCTACAACAGAGCCTTGGTTTAGCTGAAGTAAGTTACGAATATTAATTTTAGAGCGCCCGACTTCCATAGAAATAGTGACAGGTATATCTAATATAGTATCGAGTTTGCGCTTTTCTTCGCCACTCATTTCGTGTTTAGAATCACTTAATTCATCAAGTTCGGCTACTTGCGCTTCGCCACCTTCATCAGTACCCTCAGCCTCAGCTAGTGCTGCTGCCCACTCGTCCATTGTATCTTGATCATCGCTCATACTTTTAACCTTTTAAATCAATTACCAGTCTAAGTCTACACCGTCAGAAAGGTGTAAATCATCTTCTAGTTCTGCTAATTCTGCATCTGAGTCAATTTTCTTGCCGCCTTTGGTAAATACATGCAGCTCAGATTTAACTGAATCAGGTCGTTTAATTTTTTCACTAATTTGTAGCGCAACATTATCGCGAGAGCGGCCCATTTTAGCCCTAAAGGTAGGAAGCTCTTCAACAAATACCGTAATATGCTCCGGCATTTCTACCGGTATAATGTCACCCGCTTTAAGCTCCATAATTTGCTTAAGAGAAAGATCGACTTCAAGTAGCTGAGTCGACATATCAACTTCAACATCCATAATCTCATCGCGAAGCGCTTTACTCCAACGTAGATCGGTATCTTCAGTATCTGATTGCACACCGGCGTCAAGTAATTCTCTAATAGGCTCAAGCATTGAATAAGGAAGTGCAATATGAAAGTCGCCACCGCCGCCATCAAGCTCAATATGAAAAGAGCTAATAACTACAACTTCTGTTGGGCTTACAATGTTGGCCATTGCAGGGTTTACCTCTGAGTCGAGGTATTCAAACGACACGTCCATAACCGGTGCCCAAGCTTCTTTATAATCTTCAAAAATTATTTTAAGCAGCATTTGCACTATTCGGCGCTCGGTTGGAGTAAATTCTCGACCTTCTATTTTTGCATGATAACGTCCATCACCACCAAAAAAGTTATCTACCAAAATAAACACGAGTCGTGCTTCCATGGTAATAAGGCCTGTGCCTTTTAATGGTCTAAAACGCACCATGTTTAAGCTAGTCGGAACAAATAGAGTATGGATATATTCGCCAAATTTAATCATTTGAACGCCGTTAATCGACACCTCAGCGGTGCGGCGCATCATGTTAAATAGGCTAATTCGCATGTGACGAGCAAAACGCTCATTAACAATTTCCAGTGTCGGCATGCGACCACGCACGATCCGATCTTGCGAAGAAAAGTCGTACTGAAGCGTACTTCCTCCGCCGTCTTCACCTTCGTGTATATCTTCCTCTTCAACGTCATCAACACCATGTAATAGCGCATCAATTTCGTCTTGGGATAATAAATCGCTCACACTAACCCCTTATTGCATCACAAAGCCGGTAAACAATACCCGCTCAATTACTTTACTGCCTTCAACATCATTTAAAGCTGTTTGTACTTTTTCAAGCGCTGAATAACGTAATGTTTCTTTGCCTGCACTGGTGCTTAGCTCATCAGCTGTTGTAGTAGAAAACACGCTTAACAAGGTACCTTCAATAAGTGGAATATGTTTTTTGGCTGTTTCTTCATTTACTTCACCACGGACCAATAACTGCACTTTAATTTGAACAATTCTATCGCGACTTGAGCCTGGTACATTAAATACAAAAGGTCTTGGCATAGCTACGTACAAAGCACTACCTATCTCAGGAGCTCCACCAGGTGAGCCAGATAATTCTTCAGACATAGCCGTTTCTTCATCGAGTGTTTCAACAGGCGCATCAGAACCCGACATAAAAAAGTAACCTCCAACGCCACCCGCAATAAGTAAAACAGCCACTATTATAATTATTAGCTTCTTTTTACTTTTACGGGTTTCTTCTATTTCTAAACTTGCTTCTTCAGCCATTATGATTCCTTTATTTGTAAAGGTACTTGCTTGTTTTAGTTATTATAATAGCAGTACTTAGGCATAGTAATCTATTGATGATGAACTTTGTTGTCGAGAACTTTGTGAAGCACTGTTTGCTTGCTCGTCATTTTCACCATTTACCGATTCGTTATTAGCTAAACCCGCTTGAGTACCGCCATCACTTTGCTCTGGGTTTTCACCGCCCGATTGCCCATAAGAAATAGTACTTTCGCCAAGCTCTAACCCCTGCTGAGCTAACATCTCACGTAGTCGTGGCATTGACTGTTCAAGCGCTTCTTTGGCTTGTTGGTTTTGCACTACAAAATTAATTTGAGCTTGTTCTGCATCACTTCTAATCCGTATTTGCATACTGCCCATTTCAGGTGGATCTAGGCGTATTTCAGCCTCTTTATTGTTAATGCTGAGCATAGAGCTTACTCGCTCTTGCAAAAGTTTAGCTGCATCACTTTTTACGATGTTTATTGCTTGCATAACACCGGGGTCAATACTTACTTGCTTTACTTGTGCCGCACTTTGTAATTGCTGGCTTTGCAAAAGCTGTGTATCTACAAGTCCTTGCTCAAAGTTAAGCCCTTCATATAAGCCGATACTATTAGCTTGCACTGTATTAAACGCAGCCGTAAGTTGAGTAAATATTTGTGCTACACGTGGTGAGCTTTGCTCCGCTGTTGTACTTTTAAGCCCTTCTTTAGAAAGTTGCTCCAATTGCTTAGCTAAATCATCATCGTTTGACACTGTAATTTTACTTATTTCGGCATCCGCTTTATTGACAGATTTTGAGCTAGCTTGAGCAACTGTATTTACCGTATTTGGGGTTTCACCGGCAACAAATGTGCTTGGCTTGATTTTAGCACTATCAACTAACTTTATTTCAATTGACGCTTCAAGTTCACTAACCGTTTGCTTAAGGGCTTTTAACTGCTCGCCTTGGGGTTGCTCCGTTTCAATGTATGCGTTTAATTGTGTTAACAATGTTTGTTTTTCGCTTGTATTAAGCGTATTAATTTCTGAGCTTACACTTTGCTTTACGGTTGTATTTTGAGTTTGTTCATTATCTGTAATAAATTGCGCAAGCATCTCTTTTAAACTTGAAGTATTACTTACATTAGCCGTATCAGAACTTGTAATTGCTTGCGCTTGCGTATTAAGTTGCAAGCGCTGCTCAGGAGTTAAACTAGCAAACACTTTATCAGCAGTAGTTGATCCCATCTCTTTAGTTAAAAGCCTAGTTAATGCTGTACTTTGTCCATTTTCGGAAGCTAATTTAGTTGATTGGTTTACCGCTAATTCTGATGTTGTTGCTTTTGTTGAATCTACTGGCATTTGCGACTGTGAAACAGAAACTGAATTTGTTACTAGTGAAGGAGACGCTATATTTTTGTCGCTTTGAGCCACAGCATTATCTTGCGCTATTTGCTTCTCAGCAGTAAATTCAGGTTTATTTATAATTGGGCCTACGCTATCGTCAGGCTTTTTATTATCCATAAACTGCCCTTCTATAGCTTGCGCTACAGAACTTTTTAAATGCTTATTTTCATTGAGTAACAAAGAGTTTTCGTTACCATTTTTTGAGTCAGTTGATTGAGCCGTTTTAGGATCGCTATTAGCAGATATTGTATTTTGTATTGAAGATGAATCATCACCTTCTTTAGCAACCAGTAAAGTTGCTTTAACGTCTTCACTAAGCACTTTAGCGTCTGTATTAGGAGAAATTGTACTTTGTATTGAAGATGACTCATCGCCTTCATTAGCAACTAGTAAAGCTGCTTTAACTTCTTCACTAAAATCCTTACTAAGCACTTTAGCGCCTGTACTAGCAGAAAACTGTGAAGGATTTTTTAACTCGGTATCGCTTAACGTATCAGCAGGTTTGGTAACGGATGTACTCATAGTTTGTGCAGAGCTAATCTGCGCAAGCATGCTATCTCCAGATACAAATACTGTATCAGTGTCTTCCTCACCCAACTCTATGTTTTGCTCTTCGTTTTGAGCTTCACTTTCTTGTGGCTGTTTGTGTTTAGGAACGGCAATAGAGTTTTCAGCGTCAGTCTGAGCTTTTGCATTGCCTTTTTTTTCAGGCTCAATAGAATTGTGAGCGTTGTGGAGTTGGCTTAAAAATTCAGCACCTGAGTCTTTGTCACTTTTTGCCAAGTTACTGTCTTTAAAAGCTAATAAAGCGTCTTGTTCAGTAGTAGCCAAAAAAGAAATATCATTCATCGCCATAAATCACCTAATACTATTACGGCAATACACCACCGCATATTGCCAAAAGTTAAATACCACCAAGTAATAAAGCAATTAACGTGCCTAACTTATAAAACTTTACGACGTTGAAAAAATTGGTTAGCCGAAAACTCATCTAACATCTTTTGCTCATTTTTTGCGATCAAAACACTGGCTTTAAGCTTTTGCTTTTCGATTAATTTAGCCACCGCTTTTGCCTTAATTTGCTGCTTTAACCATAGTGCTTTTCGCTGGGTAACAACTTGCTTTGCTGTATTTACTGTACTTGCTTGCTGACGAATAGCCTCTTCAATTTTAGCTATAAACGCATGATACTGACCAAATCCGGCACTCGATAAACCCGATTTACCTTTTAAGTGTAATTGCTGTGAATACTCCAACCTAAAGTTGTTTAGCCCTTGAAGCTTTTGTTGGTTTGCTTGCAAGTTTTGATTTGCTTGTAAGTAATTCATTCGCAAACTTTCTTCTTTATCGTTTTCTATCTTTAGCAATAAATCGAGTTTATTTTTAGCCATTATGCTTGTCCTAATAACTGCGCAAGACCTTGTAAGCCATCGTCGTAACTAATTACATCTCGCATGCCTTGTTGTAAAAATGCATTTACTCTTGGCATCATATTTATCGCTTGATCAAGCATTTGGTCGGTCCCTTTTTGGTAGGCTCCAAGAGTAATCATATCTTTGTTTTGCTGATACATTGAATACACTTGCTTTAACACGCGAGCTTGCTGCATATGAGGTTCAGACACAACTTGCGGCATAACACGCGAAATCGACTTTTCGATATCTATTGCGGGGTAATGTCCGCTGTCGGCTAAATCTCGAGAAAGCACAATATGTCCATCTAAGATAGCGCGGGCAGCATCGGCAATTGGGTCTTGCATATCATCGCCTTCACTCAGTACGGTAAAAAAGGCGGTAATAGAGCCTTGTCCTTCCCCTCCATTACCTGCACGCTCAACCAATGCAGGAAGCTTTGCAAATACTGAAGGCGGATAACCCTTCGTTGCAGGTGGCTCACCTACAGCAAGCGCTATTTCGCGTTGCGCCATGGCATAACGCGTTACCGAATCAAGTAACAACAATACGTTTAATCCTTGATCCCTAAAATATTCAGCAATGGTAACCGCACTTTCACAGCCTTTTAAGCGCATCAGGGGTGAAGCATCAGCAGGGGCTGCAACAACAACTGAGCGTTTACGTCCTTCTACACCTAGTATTTCTTCAATAAATTCTTTTACTTCTCGGCCACGTTCACCGACTAAACCAACAACAATTACATCGGCTTCGCTGCCTCGGGTCATCATTCCTAATAATACCGACTTACCAACACCTGAGCCTGCAAACAAGCCCATACGCTGGCCTTGCCCTACTGTAATTACGGAGTTAATAGCACGCACACCAACATCCATAGGTTTACTGATTGGTCTTCTTGAGAGGGGGTTTATTGTGTTTTGAGCAAATTTTAAGTGATGTTCGGCATTTATTTTGCCCAGCCCATCAAGAGGACGGCCTAAACCATCAACTACGCGACCAAGTAGGCTCATTCCCACCGGTAAACCAGTGTCGTTTACTTGAGGAATGACTCTAGCGCCAGGTAACACGCCCGAAATATGATCATTTGGCATTAAATAAAGTGTTTGATCATTAAAACCAACAATTTCAGCATCAACAAAGCCGTGCATTGTTTCAATTTTGCATTGGCTACCAACAGGTGCACGCAAGCCTTTAGCTTCTAAAGTAAGGCCTACCACTCGCGTTAAAATACCGGCCACAGCCGGCGCTGGGGTTTTAATATGTTGTTGGTATTGAGATAAGCGTTCGCTTAAAGGTGCACGTTGCTGTGACATAACACGCCAAAAATGAAATTAGATACCACTATTATGCAAAAAACTATCCAACGTTTCTTTGACACGCGTTTTTAGGGTCATGTCGAGTGACGATTGTGCTGTTTTCACCTCGCAGCCGCCGCGTTCAAGTGTTGGTTCTGCAACTAGCTGCCAATTATTATCAGCAATAGTTTGCTCGCCGTAGCTCTCTTTTATAAGAGCTAGGTCGTCTGGGTGTAAATGTATGCGTACTTTTTCTTGCTCTGCATTAAGTGAATCAATGCTTTGCTTTAAGGTATGTAAAATAACATCGGGCGATGTTTTTACTTCTTGATAAATAACTGCTTCGGCTAACATACTCGCTAACTGTACTAATTGTTTTTCTGCTTGTTCATCTACTTTATTGAGTGGTGTGATTAAGCTCTCTAAAATACTTTTTAAACTCGTTAATTGCTCTTCAACTAGCGGTTTAACTTCTTCATGGCCTTGTGTTTTGCCAAGCTCAACGCCTTCTTTGTAGCCAGCTTCTTTGCCTTCACCCACACCTTTTTCAAAGCCATCTATGTAACCTTGCTCATGACCCTGTTTAAGCCCTTCCTCATAAGCGTCTTGTCTAATACGCTCAAGCTCAACCATAGTTAATGAAGGTAGTTCTGGTTCTTGGGGTTCATCAGCGGGCATTTCCTCTTCAAGCTCTTTTTTATAAAGCTCACTAAGCGGTGTGCCATAAGCAGTAGAGCGGTTGCCAAAACTACTTTCATCGGGGGCTACATCAGGAATAGCCCAGTTTTTTAATAATTCATCGGCTTCATCAGCCCGAAGTGTACGGCCTTTGAGTTTGCTCATGGTTTACAAGAACTCCTCACCACCACCGCCACCAAGCTGAATTTCACCTGAGTCAGATAATCTGCGCGCAGTTGATAAAATCTCTTTTTGTGCAGCTTCTACTTCACTTATACGCACAGGTGCCATTGCCTCTAAATCATCAGCAAGCATTTCGGCTGCACGCTTAGACATATTGCCAAGTATTTTATCTTTCAATGCATCATCGGTGCCCTTAATGGCTTTCATTAATACATCTTGCTGAACTTCACGTAATATTGCTTGAATACCGCGATCTTCAACGTCCATTAAATTTTCGAACACAAACATAAGATCTTGAATTTGTTGCGACATTTCTTCGTCATGCTCACGAATAGAGTCCATTAACTGCCCTTCTACGTTTGTATCTAGGTAGTTCATAATATCTGCCGCAGCCTTTAAGCCACCCATTTTAGCTGCTTGCGCACCTGCTTGGCCGGCAAATTGTTTTTCCATAATTTCGTTAAGCTCTTGTAGAGCAGCCGGCTGTACTTCTTCAAGGTTGGCAATACGCATAGTTAAATCAAGGCGCACTTTTTCAGGAAATTGCGCAATAATTTCAGCGGACTGCTCAGGCTCTAAGTACGACAGTACAATAGTTTGAATTTGCGGATGCTCATTACGAATAATGTTAGCTACCTGTTTAGAGTCCATCCATTTTAATGAATCTAAACCTTTAGCCCCTGAGCCCATAACAATTTGGTCAATAAGACTCGCGGCTTTATCTTCACCAAGGGCGGCTGTAAGCGCTTTTTTAATAAAGTCTTCAGACTGAAAACCTATAGTACTAAAGCTTTGAATTTGTTCTATAAACAAATTATGTACAGCACTTATTTTAGCCTGCGATAAATCATCTAACGCAGCCATGGCCATACCCACTTTTTGCACTTGCTTTGGCTCTAAGTGTTTAAGTATTTGCGCGGCATCTTCCTCTGATAAACTCAAAAGTAATATGGCGGCTTTATCTACACCGTCTAGCTTATCAACATCAAACGCTGGCGGGAGTTGTTTTTGTTCTTGATCAGTCATCTTCTGTTAACCACGCTTTCACTACTTGTGATGATAGTTCTGGTTCGTTAGCTACAAGGGCACGAATTGCTTTAAGTAAGTCTTCATCGCCATGTAAATCTGGTAACTGCAGTGTACCATCACTTGAGAAACCAACCGAAGCAGAATCAAAGTCTTTATTTAGCATATCTAGCGTACTGTCGCCAATATCTACACCAGAACTTAATGCATCTTCGTCGTACTCTTCAAGGGTATCGTCTGGGTAAATTAAGCGTTTAAGCATAGGTTTAACTACAGCCATTATTAATACAATAATAACTAGGGCACCAAGTACAAGGCGGGCTATTTTCATAAACCAGTCTTGCTCCCAAAGCGGTACTTCAATATCTAAATCTGTTGCTTCTCTTACAAACGGTACGGTGACTACTTCAAGCGCATCACCTCGTTGCATATCAAAGCCAACACCGCCTTGTAATAAACGACGAATATTTGATAATGCCTCAACTGAGCGAGGAGCCATTGTTGTCTCGCCGTTTTCACCTACTTTAGGTAAATAATCAACAGCAACCGACACACTAATTCTACGTATTACACCGGTTTGTTGGCGCTTGTGCGAAATAGTTGTATCGAGTTCGTAGTTACGCGTTGCCTCTTTATGGCTGCGTGTTGGAGAAGTGGCAGTGCCTGCTCCGCCTTGCCCTGCGACCTCAGGAATATTTGAATTAACCGGAGGCTGATTAGTCAGCGCACCAGGAATACCCACAGCTAAACCACCTATGTTACTTTCTTCAAATGTGGTTTCGCTACGTACAGCGGGTAAGTCGGGGTTGTAACGTTTTTGGGTTTCTTCTACAGCGCTAAAGTCCATACTTAAATCAACTTGGGCGGTGTAATTACCTAAACCGACAACCGGAATAAGTATGCTATCTATTTTTTCTAAGTATTCTTGTTCGCGCTTACGCTCAAGGTCGTACTCTTTACGAGAACGCGCTGCCAATGAACTTTGAGAGCCTGAATTTAATAAGCGGCCATTTTGATCGGTTACTGTTACACGAGCAGGCTCTAACCCTTGAACGGCTGAGGCTATCATATCAACAACTGAGTCAATTTCTTCACCATCGAGCATTCTGCCGCGTTTAAGAGTAAGTACCACTGTGGCTGATGGCTTTTTTTCTCTACGTGCAAAAACGTTTTCTTTTGGTATAGCGAGCAATACTTTGGCGCGAGTTACATTGTTAAGCTCTTCAATGGTACGCGCAAGTTGTTGCTCTCGGCCATGCTTTAAACGTTCACGTTCTAAGCGTTGGCTTACACCAAAGCCCATATCTTGCATAATAATATCACTACCCGATGTAGGCCCTTGCTCTAGCCCTTCGCGTGCCATTAATAGTTTAATATTTTGGTATTCGCTTTCATCAACCGATACGACATTTCCGTCTAGTTGGTATTCAATTTTTTGTGCATCTAAAAAATCAAGCGTTTGAATAAGCTCTTCTGTAGGCATTTTACCTAACGGACGCATATCTGGCTGGCGAGCCCATATAATCACAAAAATAGCGATAGCTAAACAAATCGCTAATGCAATAACAAGCGTAACTTGGCGTAATACATCAACACCATTTAACGCACTTAAATAGCCCGATTTTTGCTCTTGTTGACTATCGCCATCGCTTTGCTCGAGTGTGCCACCAGCAAGTGCAAGGTCTGTAGATTGATTAGATTGCGCCACAATAATTCTCCACTACCTAGTTAAACAGGCATGTTCATGATTTCTTTGTAAGCTTCTACAAGTTTATTACGAACCTGTACTGTTGCTTCAAATGCGACTGATGATTTTTGCGAAGCAATCATTGCATCGGCTAGCGATACACTGCGATCGCCCATTTCAACTGCTTTTACTTTTTGGCCTGTATCTTGTTGTAGCTCATGCACTGTATTTAATGCATTACTTAACATATCGCCAAACTGTGCGCTTGAAGGTGATTGAACCTGAGTAGGCAGCTTATTTGCTTGATTACTGCGGCCAGCTTCTAAGGCCATTGATTGCATTTCTTGAAATACAGCGCTGTTTTGAATTTTCATAATTTTTCTCTGACGGTGCAGTTAACTCTTAAAGGTAATAAAGCACAAAGCATGCCAAATAAATAACCCTTTAAATACATACGGTTAACACTTGGATTGGTGAGTCAGAGTTTTGACAACCCTAAATTCGCAGTACGAATTTAGGGTTTATAGGAAGCTATGCAGGAAGTGAAATACCTAAGTCGCGCATTTGCGCTAATTTATAACGTAAAGTGCGCGGACTAATACCGAGTGTTTCGGCTACGTCTTTTCGCTTACCTTGGCAACGCGCTAACGTTTCTAAAATTATTCGATGCTCTTTATCTTTTAGTTCGTCTTTATAGCTGCCGGTATCTGGTGTTGGCAAATCTTGTTGAGGAATTACATCAGCACTTTGCTGATCGTAATAAGCGTTACTCAACGACTTTTTCTCTACTGTTTCACTTTTTTCAGGCTGTGGAATAACAAAGTTGCTCGGTGCTAAATTTTCAATAAAAATTGCATGCTCATTTATTGTATCGCCACTTCGCAGTATAAGTGCACGTTGAATCACGTTATCAAGTTCGCGCACATTGCCAGGCCACGCATGCGCAAGTAACTTTTGCTCGGCCACGCTATCTAAATACGCCATTGGCTCTTTGCTTTTAGCTATGTGGCGCTCTATTAAGTGTTTAGCTAACACAATTATATCACCAGGGCGCTCGCACAAAGGTCGCCACATAAGCGGAAACACATTTAATCTGTAATATAAATCTTCTCGAAACTGATTATCTGCCACTGCTTCTTTTAAGTCGCGGTTACTTGTTGCAAGTACACGTACATTTAACTGAATTGTTTTACGACCACCTAAACGCTCTACTTCGCGCTCTTGCAAAACGCGTAATAATTTAGCCTGTAGGCCTAAATCCATTTCGGTTATTTCATCAAGCAAAATAGTGCCGCCTTGTGCTTGTTCAAATTTACCAGGACACGCTTGAATAGCACCTGTAAAGGCGCCTTTTTCATAGCCAAACAAGGTTGCTTCAAGCATATTTTCAGGTATTGCCGCACAATTAATTGCTACAAAAGGCTCATTGCAGCGGTTTGATTTATCATGAATATAGCGTGCTAATACTTCTTTACCTGAGCCACTAGGGCCAAGCACCATAACACTTGCATCAGAGCGCGCAACTTTACTTGCCAGCTCTAGGAGTTGAATACTCGTTGGATCGGCAACAATGGGGCCATCAGTATCTTTAGGTTTTTCAGGTAGGTAACGGCTCACCATGTTTAGCAGCACTTCGGGGGCAAATGGTTTTGCCATGTAATCAATAGCCCCTAAGCGCATAGCCTCTACTGCATCATCAATTGTTGCATAAGCGGTCATCATCAATACGGGTAAATCAGGGTGATTTAATTTAATACTACGCAGTAAATCAAGGCCACTCATAACATCCATTTGTACGTCGCTTACCACTAACGAAAATGACTCTTTTTTAAGTAATAGCATTGCTTGCTCTGCACTATTTGCAGCTACACATTCAATACCCGACATTTCAAGTGTATCAATTAAGGCTTCGCGTAAGCCTGCGTCATCCTCAACAACTAAAATAGTGTTACTCATAATGATTCCTCTAATTTAGATGTGGTATTAATGGGAAGTAACATACTAAAGCAGGCTCCCCCGTGTTCATTATTAACCACGTCAACACGGCCTTGATGCGCATTAGCCACCGAGCTTACAACCGCAAGCCCTAAGCCTGTGCCTTGGCTTTTTGTAGTAAAAAATGGCTCAAATATTTTATCGCCTTGGCTCAAATCAACGCCTGGGCCATTATCACTAACACTAATTCGTACCATATTTGGGTCGTGTGAATCTGTTTGCGCCGTTATTTTTACCGCTGCGCCATTACCAATAACTTGAATACTGTTATGCACTAAATTTTGAATCGCGCTCGCAAGTGCTGTTTTATTACCCACAATTTGTATGTCGGGCTCAGGTAGGCTTACATCTAGCTCACTGTTATTTAGGGCTACCATAGCGTCCGCGCCGGTTTTAACCTCTGTTAATAACTGCTGCATAGAAACTTGCTCAACAACCTGCTGATCACCACTTTTGGCAAATAGCAGCATGTCGTTAACTTGAGTTTCTAAGTCTTTTAATCGCGACATTAATTTAGTTTGAAAGTTATCACGAGAGGCTTCTGGTAAGCGTTTTGAGCCTAAATTAGCAGCGTATAACATAGCCGCAGAAAGTGGTGTACGGACCTGATGCGCCAATGAAGCAACCATTTTACCCAGCGCACTTAAACGCTGCATATGAGCAACCCTTTTTTGCAATCGGCGGGTTTCTGTTAAATCGGTCATTAATATAAGCTGACCAGGCTCTGGAGCGAGTGCGGTTATATCAAGCTTTATTAAACGCCCATCTTTAAGCGACACTTCGTGCCCATCATCTTGATGCGGGCGAAAAGAGCGCTGGATCACATTAAACCACTTCTCACCCTCTAGTGGCTCACCAAGCATATCTATCGCTATTTGATTCGCTTTCGCTATCATACCTTTGCCATCTAGTACCACCACACCTGCGGGCATAGTGTCTACTAAATGCGAAAGCCAGCTTGCTTGCTTACGCAGATCGCTTAACTCACCAATGTACTCCTCTTGAAGTAAACATGGGTTATACTGATTTGCAGAAATAAACTGTGGTTTTAACACGCTTGCAAGAGCCATAATCAAATCTCGAATTGATGTAGATACAGGGCTAAATGCACAATTTATACCAAATTTTATTTATATATTTTTCATTAAGTTACACACTAATTTTAAGCGACATAAAAATGACGCACACTAAAAGGGATCATAATGAGTGAGCAAAAAAAGTGCCGTTGTCCGTGGCTCGACACCACTAAACCAGACTACGTTATTTACCACGATGAAGAATGGGGCGTGCCACTTTATGATGATACAAAACTATTTGAATTTATTACGCTAGAGTCGGCGCAAGCGGGTTTAAGTTGGTACACCATTTTAAAAAAGCGTGAAGGCTACAAAAAAGCATTTGCTAATTTTGATGTGCACAAAGTAGCTAAATATACAGCACAGGACATTGAGCGACTCATGCTTGATGAAGGTATTGTGCGTAACCGCTTAAAAATTGCAGCAACTGTAAATAACGCTAAACGATTTATAGAAATTCAAAAAGAGTTTGGTAGTTTTAGTAATTACCAATGGCAGTTTGTAGACAACAAGCCAATTATCAGCAACTTAAATAGCATAGATGACTACCCTGCAATAACAGAGGCCTCTACCGCGTTTGCAAAGGATTTGAAAAAACGTGGTTTTAAGTTTTTGGGGCCTACAACGGTGTACGCACATATGCAGGCCTGTGGCATGGTTAACGATCATAGTAATGATTGCTTTAGAAAAGAAGAAATTATTAAGGCTTTTGGTGAATAAGTGACTTATAACCATAAAAGTGATCTGTTCACAAAGAGGGTAAGAGACGCTTCGCTTTAGAGAAGTAACACGTAAGTTAACTATGGCTCCTCATTTGCCCTCGTTTTTAAGATACGTGTTTAAGTAATTAAAAGCTGCGCTTTTCACGCGAGCAAGCTCAGCGTCTACCATCGTGGCTAGACTTACTTGTAGACGCGCTGCTTGCAGGCGTTCAAAAACATAGTTTCGAGGTGAGTGTTTAAATAACGAAAAGTCTTTCACCATTTGCATACTGCTAATCTCGCGACAAGTTATACTTTTTCATTTTTTCGACGAGCGTTGTACGCCTTACACCTAATATTTCCGCTGCGCGTGCCACAACATAATCAAAGCGTTCAAGTGCTTGGGTAATTAAGCTAATTTCAAGCTCTGCTAAATAGTCTTTAAGCTCAATACCGTCTTCAGGTAGTAATCCGCTGCCTTGTTGATTAAATTCAGCTTCGGGTTCAGAATCATAATCACTAAAACCAGTGCTAAAAATATCGTTAAAGGCATCTTTTTCTAAAAGCTCTTCTGGGTACTCTGGCTCGTAGGCATCGACTTCTATGTAACGATATTTATTTGGTAAATCAGGTACATCAACCACCTTTTCAGGAAACATAATAACCATACGCTCAACTAAATTAGCAAGCTCACGAATATTGCCTGGCCACGCATGTTCTTTTAAGCTCTCAACCGCGCGTTCTGTAAATTTAGCGGTGGTGCCACTTTGCTCATTAACACGGCGCATTAACTCTTTTAATAGCAGTGGAATGTCGTCAGCGCGCTCACTTAGCGAAGGGTTTTCAATAGGGAATACATTCAAGCGATAATATAAATCTTCTCTAAAACTCCCCTCTTCTATCATGTTTTCGAGGTTGCGGTGAGTAGCGGCAATAACCCGCACATCAGCCTGTATGGCTTTTGTGCCACCCACTCTCTCGTAGCTGCGTTCTTGCAACACCCTTAGTAACTTAACTTGCATTTGCAGCGGCATATCACCTATTTCATCTAAAAATAGTGTACCACCTTGAGCAAGTTCAAAACGTCCTTTACGCGCCGATATAGCCCCTGTAAACGCCCCTTTTTCGTGCCCAAACAGCTCACTTTCGAGTAGTTCCCCAGGTATTGCACCACAGTTAACCGGCACAAACGGCCCTGTATTACGCTTAGACAATAAGTGCACGTTGCGCGCAACAACCTCTTTACCTGTGCCCGACTCACCTAAAATAAGCACGTTTGCATCGGTTTTAGCCACTTGCTCAATTAAAAAGCGTACGTCTTTAACTGCATCAGTTTCACCTACTAAACCATCAAATGATTTATGAGGTTTATGGCCTTTATGGTCAGTTGGTAACATACGTTGATACTGCTGGCAATCGTGCAGCAATTGCGTGGTTACTTCGTGATTAAAAGGCTCACAAATTAAGCCTACAACATTTGCAATACTTAGTAGTGGCTTAAGTGTTTCACCAATTAATAAAAAAGGAAGTGTTGGGTAGCGTTTAATTAAGCTTTCGTGATCTAAGCTTTGCAATGCACCTAAAATGACTATGCATTCTTGCTGCTGATATTTACTGCATATTTGCTCAAAGCTAGATTCATCTAGCAATTGTACAGCCTCACCTATAAAGGTAAGTGATGCGTTTAATCCTATTGAGCGATTGTTATTATTATCTAAAATCAAGATCATAGTTAGCGAGCCGTACTTTCACTAATTTATTTAATAAGTTAAATTGTAAGCCAGTTCAGCGTGGATGCAAGCGATAGCGGCAGTTTTTTGACATAAACGCCAAAAAACAGACGGACTAGTAAAATCAATCATACTTAAGAATTAATCATTAAGTATCAATTTATAAAAACCTTATATAAAAGCTAACTAAAAATTTTAAAGTACAAATTACCCAATATACAAAATATATAAGCTATTATTTACTTAAGTTGAAAGTAACAATGCCGATAACTATACAAATGTAAAACGCTTGGCATTAATATTGCTTTTATTTTGGTATAAGTTTTACATAATTTTAGTAGTTAAATTTTAGGATTTTCCCATGGCACATGTCTCACTGAAAAAATACAGTCAAGTTCGTGCAAGTAACATTGCAGAAATGGCGCCGTATGAACAAATAAACCTTATTTTTAGTAATATTATTGGTCGCTTAGCTGCTACTAAGGGTTTTATTGAACGCAAAGAAATAGAAAAAAAAGGCGAAAACCTCTCAGCATGCATTTTATTATTAGGTGCACTGCAAGATGCGCTTAACTTAGAAGTAGAACAAGATCCTAGTATTTCTGATAATTTATTGGCGCTATACGCCTACTGTCAACGCAAACTAACGCAAGCTAATATAAATAATGATATTGAAGCAGTTGTTGAAGTTTCAAGCATCATTAAAGAAATAAAAGAAGGTTGGGATAGTATTCCTGCAGATCAACGCAGTCCTGCGGTATAAGGCTATGGGTCAAAGCCTTTCAGTTAAAGCAGAGCATATTCATGCGCTGCTTAATAATATTGAAGCATTAGTACAAAGCAATAAAGCTGATGAAGCCAAGCCAATTATGGATACTTTAAATAGTGAACTTAAAAGCTGGTGCGAAAGTGATACACCACCAAACACTCAAGAATTAGAGACTATACAAGCTGTTATAAACGCTATAAGCAAGCAGGCTATAGCTGCAAAAAATGAATCATCTAAAGCTATAATTAAGCAAAAAAGATCGGGCAAAGCAATCTCAGCATATAAATCGGTTTAATTGCTCTCATGTAAATAGCAGGCATAAAAAACCGTTTTTTTTAAACGGTTTTTTTGTGCTCATAACTAGTATTAAGAGTTATTGCTTACCACTCCTGGCATATTTTCAAGCTGAGCTTGCACATAGCTACTAGTAGAGTTTAGGCTCGCTACCAGTAAATCCATAGCGTTATATTGAGCGTATAATCTATCAGATAAGGACTCCATCTTGCTGGCAAGGCTAAGACGCTGATCATCAACATCTTCTAGTTGGTTAGTTTTACTGTCTATACGGTTTTGGATAATACCATCTGAGTCTGTATAAAAACTCATTAACTCATCAAACGATTGGGCAAAGCCGCCCTCATCTTCATCACTACCCACAAAAAACTGTTGCACTAAATCTACGTCTGAATCTATTTGCTCGTTTAGTGTTTCAGTATTGAGTGTTAAAACACCGTAGCGGTCTGTTTCAACGCCCAGTTGAGAAAGTGATAATGAATTACCATCACCTAAATCAACTGACTCAGTTATTTCACTACGCAATTTTGACATTACACCACGAAGGAGTGAATCTCCCGCCATAACGCCCGCTCCATCAGCACTTGATGCGCCTAAGTTGTTGCTCAGCTCTAGCAACTCATTATAGCTTTCGATAAAGCTATTTAAACCTGCTTGTATGTTATTATTATTTTCCGTAACAGCTATATCGCTCACATCATCGTCCACGTCATGCAATTTTTTTGCGGTGATATCCACGCCATCAATTACATTGCTAAATTCATTTGTATTGCTTGATACCGTTAATGTGCCATCAATCGTTATTTGGGCATTTTGTGCAGCGTTTACTTCAGTTATGTTGGTAGTATGGTTTAGCGGGTCGGCGTCAGACACATCGTATGCTAAACGCGATAATCCACCTGTATCGGTATCATTGCCATCATCATCTTGTACAGTAATAGTAATTGCATTGTCTTCGCCGGTTTCTTTACTAGTAAGCACTAAGTGTTGACCATCATCACTGGTTACTATAGTGGCTACAACCGAGTCGTTACTGTCATTGCCAGTAAAAGGGCCGTTATTAATTTGGTCGCGTAAATCTTCTAAGGTATTAGTTGCAGACAGAACAGTAGTAAAACTGTTTTCACCAGAACCTATTGTAATTACACCCGCGCCAATAGCTTCATCGGCCGCAAATGCAGGGGATGACAATTTATGCGCTTGGGCTAATGCATCAACTTTTACGTTGTAGCTACCTGGCTGAGCGTCTTCATCGGCGCTAATTGATATAAAATCATCATTACCAGACGTACTACGCTGTTGATAGTTATCACTATCGCCTAAAGCTTCCATTGATGTTTGTACTTTCTCAAGGGCAGATTTTAATGCTCCAACGGCCGATATATCAGTAGTTAAATTACTTTCGGTAGTATTTAAACGAGCTTCAGCCGGTGCTTGCTCAGCATTAACTAATGCATCAACTATATCTGATACCGCTAAACCAGAGCCTAAACCATTAAACGAAATAGACATACTTCACCTCTTTAATACCTAAAAATAAGCTAACTAAATACACGAGTAATAATAGCTGCTAAACAGTTTGATCTATCAAAATACCGGCAGATTCAGAAAGCTTAGACACTAAGCTGAGCACTTCTTCCGAAGGGTACTGCTTAATTACATCACCACTGCTTTTGTCTAGTATTTTAATTACATCACGGCCTGAGTCTTCATCAACTTGAAACTGCAAACTACGGTTCATATCACCCATAAAATCCTGCAATTGCTGCGCCACTTTTTCAAGCTGCTCACGCTCAAGTTGTTGGTTTTGTGAACTATTGCCCTCAGAGCTTTGCTGCGTATATTGATTGTTTAACTGGTTTTGCGAGCCTTGTTCATCCGTTTTATTTACGTCATCAACAGCACGCTGGGTTAACGTTGATGCAGACTGCCCTACTTGCTTATCTTCACCAGCAACCGGTGTTGATGCTATCGTAACTTCTGCGTTTGAAGTAATGGTGTTCATAACGCCTCCTAAATATTGCCAAACTTTTATAGTTAATAGACTAACAATAGCTTAATTTATACCCTTAAACCACAAAAGGAGGTAGCAAAGCCACCTCCTTTTTTTAAAACTAATACTGACTTTATGTACTAGCTATTCATTAAGCTATAACGTTTAGTTTATTAACCTAATAAGCTGAGTGCTGCTTGTGGTAACTGATTCGCTTGAGATAAAATTGACGTACCTGCTTGTTGCAATATTTGGTTTTTCGTCATTTCTGCAGTTTCAGTTGCAAAGTCTGTATCTTGAATGCGGCTACGTGACGCAGATACGTTTTCTTCAATGTTCGCAAGGTTGCTGATTGTATGGCCGAAACGGTTTTGAAGTGCACCTAAATCTGCACGCTGCTCATCAATTTGCTGTAAAGCATAATCAATTGATGCGATTGCACTTTGAGAACTTCTGCCACTATCACCACTAATATCTATTGTATCTATATCAACAGATAGTGTAGCAGAATCTGTGGTTCCGGCCGAGTTGTCTGTTGCAGCAGTAGTTATAGTACCCGCATCACCAGCAATAGAACTTGTAGCATTAACCGTAGTAACATCATTGCTCGTTGCAAAAGTAATTGCATCGGAATCATCTATAAAGGCATAAACTCCTGATGAATTTAATGCAGAGTTGAAAGAGTTAACGAATTCAGAAGCAGTTGCACCACTTTTAATATCAACAGTCACATCATCACCGCCATCAACCTTAAAAGTTAATGTTTCGTCAGCCCCCCCTATATTAGCTGCAGTATAACCATCCAAAGAAAGTGTCTTACCCTTTTCCTCACCTAAATCACTGGCTTTTATGCTGGAAAGCGTCATATCAATTGTTTCATTCGCATTTGAACCCACTTGAAATGATTTTGTACCAAAGCTTCCGTTAAGTAATTGTTGACCACCAAACGAAGTCGTATCTGCTATACGTGTTAATTCGCTTTGTAATGCTGATACTTCTTTTTGAAGTGAATCACGGTCGTCTGCTGAATTTGAACCATTCGCTGATTGCAGTGCTAATTCACGCATACGTTGCAGAATGTTTGTTGATTCTTGCATTGCACCTTCAGCTGTTTGCGCCATTGAAATACCGTCGTTAGCGTTACGCTGTGCTACACCTAAGCCATTTACTTGCGATGTTAAACGGTTTGAAATTTG